>ERZ1039804.894-NODE-894-length-18135-cov-8.795409_pt1 | contig 18135 bp, 7 predicted proteins | sample MGYA00383089_ERZ1039804 | MGnify/ENA primary metagenome ERZ1039804 (study PRJEB29581, sample SAMEA5548359) | metagenome | biome: marine; feature: coastal; material: water | depth 1 m | study: Short-term variability in the microbial, nano- and picoplankton dynamics...
CCACCGCCGCCGCCTCCTACAACCATAAATTCTATTTCTGTTGGTTCTCCAATAGTAAATGAACCAGCACCAAGAAACGTATATACGTTATATGATTTTCCGTGTTCAACTGCTTCAGTTACAGTAGCACCTGTAGATGATACGTTTCTAACAATATTATCTGAATCTCTCCAGTATGTTCCATCAAAATATTCAACAGTAGAAGTTGAAGTATTAAATCTAATATATCCCTCTTGCGGACTATTTGGCCTTTGTGCAGTAGTACCTGAGGGTAAAGTTAAATGTCCTGTGTCATCAATGTTTAAATTTGTAAGTGTTGCCATAATTAAACTCCATACCTCGCTCTTTCATTTTCAAATAGTGCTGTCATTTCGTTTGCCGATACAGTCCTATTATATATGTTATATTGCGATAGATATCCGTTTAATCCATATGAGCCGTCAGCTACACCAAATACTCCAATACTTCTAGCAGAAACATAAGTTTGTAAATTACCAGTCCAGGCTTGAGATCCTACTTCGACACCGTCAATATACGCTTTTTTTGTTGAGCCGTTAAGGGCAAATCCAACTAAATGCCAACTTCCGTCATTAACACCGGATCCGTCATTTTGAACATATCTAGTTCCGCCAGTATTAGTAATACCTGTACGAAGTGCTCCGGAATCATTTGGAATGGATATTTCAAATTGTGTTGGCCCGCATACAATATGATAGCCGCCGTCTGCGGCGCCTTTTGTTTTAACCCAAGCAGTAACACTTACATTGTTACCATACCCAAAGGATGGTGATAACTTAACGTGTTTATTGCCGCCTGGTTCAAAAATAAATGCATCTTCAGTTACGTCATATTCAGGATAATTCATAAGAAGTGCGTGTGGACCGTTCCAATAATTTATTTTATTTGTTAATATGTCTTGTATCGATGGCTCATTGCCAGTAACCTCTTCAAGTCTAGGTTGCCACCATTGTAATCTAGCAGCAGTATTAGGCGAATAATAATGATAAACCCGCTGTCTTAAGCTAGATGTGGAAGCAGCCATTCTCATATCGCGACCAACATTACAACCCGAAGGTTGACCGATTCTTCCGTCAGCAATAGTATATACACCGGTATCAGGATGTGCAACATTGCCTCTACTATAGTTGTGGGGAAGTACGTGACTAACGTGTAATCTCCAATCAGATGCAGTTCCTGTATAAGGAAGACCGCTTATACCATCGCAGACCCAATATGGATTTCCTTGAGCAGCGCCGTTGTCTAGTCTTAAAACAGCACTTCCGCCGCCGTTAGTACCGTGATAGAAAGTTCCGCTATTTGTACTAGCAGCTTTTCTAACCCATACTATAGATCTATATGTTCTTCTTGGATCAACACTTTTATAACTACTATTCCAGCCACCGTCAGCACCACTAGCAGTATCAGGATATGACCCCCAACATAATGAAGTATTACCAAACGGGTCAACTTGTTGATTGATTAAATTATCACTAACTGCACCATTGCGGCCGAATGAATCAGCATCAGTTCCACCATCTCTCCAAGTCCACGCACCTAACAACGGCTGTCTATAATTTTTTTCTCTATATTGTCTTGCGTCTAGTTCTAAAACTAAACCTTGTCTTAATGAAGAACCGTCTGATGTGGCAGACCAGCTGCCGCTACTAGTATAATATTCTGTATTTTTAGTTGATTCGTTATACTTAAATGATGCTGTTTCGCGATTGTCTGTACCGCGATTATTCGAACCCGTAGCCGGAATCTTTATTACTGAATCATTAATAGTAACATTTTTTACGGTTGCCATTACTTTTTACTCTTTATACTGTCTAGCTCATTTTTTAAAGTTTTTACTGCTTCAATTAAGTATGCAGTTAGTTTTGAATATTTAATACCGGTAGCATTGCCTTCTGAGTCTTTTGCAACTAATTCAGGAATAACATTGTTAGTCCATTCAGCAATTAAACCTGCTTCGTGTTCCTTGTTATCAAGTCTATCATATGTTACACCATCTAATTGTGTAATAATATCTAATGCATTTTGTATAGGATTAATATTTTCTTTAATTGCAATACTTGATGTTTCAACAATAGTTTGTGCAGTTACTTGTCCGCCAAATCCTGCTCCACCACCTACTACTAATGCTCCAGTTGAAGTTGAACTAGATGCAGAGCTGCTTTGTATAGCCATTTGATTGACTGTAAGTTTTCCTGGATTAGGAGTAAATTCTAATCTACTACTATCTGAAAAACTTAATGTGTCTTCTCCGCCACTACCTGCACTTGCAGTGTCAATCATTGCTACGTAATACGTATTATTATCTGCTGCGGTTCTATTTACTGTTGACATTGTTACAGTCTGCCACGTTAACACTCCGCTACCGTCAGTAACTAATGTTTGATCAGCATCTCCGTCGTTAGCTGGTAATGTAAGCGAGTAACTACTTGAAATAGTAGCAGGAGCTCGAATACCTGCGTAATTAGTGCCACTGTCGCCTAACCTTAACTGTTTTTCGTCTGATACTAATAAAGGTGCTTTAGATTCAACAATAGCGTTATTCCCGCCATCCTGTGTTGGCTCTAATGTTATATTTTCACCTGCTACTACAGATTTTAAAGCGTTATCTTGTGTAAAGATATCACCTAAAATTGCTTTACCTACTCTTCCTGATGTAATTTTTCTTGGCATAATTTCTTCCTTAAGCTGTTGCTGTTTCTATACCGTAGACCATAACTGCTGTATTTGCGTTTGAAGAACGTGTATAAATTTGTCTACTTGTATCTATAACAATACCTGTTCTTTCAAGTACACCGTTCGGTAGTATTTCTGTATCGTATTCCAAGTAGTCATCGCCTACTGGTAGTGTTGACCCTGTTGGGTCTGTTTTTGCTATTGCTAATCTAACTGTAATGCTAGATGTGTTTTTGTTGCAGATACTAACAGTAACTACACTAAATGTATCTGTTGGTACAAGATATATCGGTGTATATGTTGCTGCTGCCATTTCTGCTGATCCTAATATTCCGTTTGCCATTTTTTAAATCTCCAATTTTTAATTATCTCAAGAAGTAGTTGTAAGCTAAAGGTACGCCAAGTACTGTACCACTAAACACTACGTTTGCTTTTATATTTAGCGTTGCTCCGCTTAGTGTTGTTATAGTATCGGCGCCTACAAATATGTCACCAGCTGTAACACTGTTAACGTTCAATGTAGCACCACCGCCACCAATTTGTGCTTCAATGTATGCTTTAACAGCACGTTGAGTTGGTATAACATTGTCGCTATTTGCAGTAAAGAACGGGTCTGTACTGAACTCATTTACAGTAGCACTATTACCACCTAATGTAACTTCACCTAGTGAAAGTTCTTGTAGTCCTGCAATGTTAAATGCATCAGCATTCAGTGTTGCAACACCAGTTGACTGTTCAATAGTAAACAAATCACCAACTCTAAAGTTACCATCTTGGTCAGTAGCAGTATAGAACACTCTACCGCCGTTATTATCAGCTGTTTCGTTTGCTTGTATCGGAAGCTGTGTTGGAGCATTTGGATAATTAGTATCTGCAAATCCTCCTGTGCCAATATCTAAGAAATCGTGTCCTGTTAGACGTACTTGACTAAATCTAATACGCATTTCTACAGGATCTCCTTCTGGTAAGTTGTCAGAAACTGGTACTTCAGGTGATACTTGCAAGAATCCTGTGTAACTTCCGTCATTTGTACCTAAGAAGCTAATAACATTTACTAACTTAAAGAACTGCCCTGGTAAACTTGCAAACTCAACGTTTGATCCGTTAACTGGTTTAGTTGTCATTCTCTTCACAGCAATGAATGATCCTGCTTGCGGGAATAATGCACCACCATTTGAATTTTGAGCATCTAGTTCTGCAGTACTAGCTGTAAATCCTGTACCTCTATTAACAAATGTTGGATTTGCTAATACTCCGTTGCCAATTTGCGGTACTAATACAACGTCATCAACATTGTTAGGATCAGTTATTGTTACTGTAGGTGCGCTTGTATACCCACTTCCTGGTTCAACAACTCTAATTTCAAAAACTTGTTCATTTGCTACACTTGCTCTACCTCTTGCAGGTGTATTAATTTTAGCAAATTTTCCTATCTGGCCTGTACCAGACATTATCATTACAAATTTACCTTCTTGTGCAGGATTACCAAATGCTATTGCATTAAATCCACCTGTAGTAGCTGCTCCAGTTAATGTGTATGACTGCCAATATAATCCATCGTGACTGTATTGAACTTCGTCAGTATCGTCAGATGTAACAACAAATGTACCTTGTCCGTATGCTAGTTTGCGTTCTGTAACTGTTAACGGAAGTGTAAATGTATTTTCGTACCAAGTAACACCATCTAGTGAATACATAATACCGTTTGTGCCACCTAGTGCTACAAACTTGCCGTTACCCCAAACAATATCAGTTACTGCTGCAAATGCTGCTGGAGCAGTTACGCCTGTCCAACTAATACCGTCTTCTGAATATGCTGCACTTGTTGTTCCGCTATTAATAGTAACAAATTTACCTGCGCCGTATACCATTTCGCCAAATCCGTTTGCTGGAAGTGCTGTACCTGTTATACTCCAAGTTTGGCCACCGTTGTCCGAATATGCAACATCTTGATCAGCATCACTAATAACAACAAATCTTGCTGTAACATCAGCAATTTGACCAAACGCAACAGTATTTTCTCCTGTTGCATTAAACGATCCTGGTAAAGAACTAGTTGACCAACTATCAGCGTCAGCACTGTATGCTACTGTATCATCGCCGTCTGCTACTAATAGTACTGCACTAGGTTGGAATGTACTCGAACCGTCATCTTGTAAACCATCTGCAATACTTGCCCAATTTCCGCCCGGTAAAGTAGGTAATACTTCTGATGTCCAAGTTTCGCCATCAATACTTACAGCTCCGTTTGTTCCTGCACCTACTGCAAGGAATTTACCTGCTTGTGCAGAGCCTGCAAAGTCAAAGTCTACAATAGCACCTGTTACACTATTTACTGTTGTTATTGTTATAGTTATATCGTTAGCTGTAGATGCTCCGCCTACATCAGTACCAACAATTGTTAGTTCATCAAGTCTTGAATAATCTGTACCTGCAGCATTAATAGTTAGATAATATTTGCTTCCGTTACGAGTAACATCAAAAGTTGCTCCTGATCCGTTGCCACCTGTGTGACTTACTCCTGTGTACTGTGCTGCTGTTTGAATCCATTCAGCATCATACCAAGTAGTAGAATTTGGCATAGATATATCGCCACTTGAGTTAGTCGGAGCAGTAATTGTAACTCTTGGTTCAATTTGGTATGTTGAACTACTATTTGGAGCAACAATAGGTGTTCCTGGAACTACGTGATCCCATCCTGCAACACCATCTGATTCTCTTAAGACAGTAACTTCTTTAGTTCCTGCATCATATGTATTAATAATAGCATATTGTCCGTTAGCTGCACCACCTATAATATAAACCTTCATACCTGGATAAGCTGTACTTAACTGACCGTCTGTAGCAGCTAAGAATAAACCTGTTGTACTACCTGATTGTGCAACGTTACTTGCTATCAAATATCCACTGCCGCCGATCTGTATGTCTGGATTTGCATCTTGATCAATATAAGCATAATTAAATCCGCCATCACGGAATTCGTCTGCTACTACTTCTTCACTACTGCCTGGACCAAAAATGTTTAGTTTTGCTTCTGTATAGTTATTACCTGCGTGTCCAAATTCAAGATTTAATAGTTTAACCCCATCAACCTGAACTTGACTAACTGTAGCACTATATTGATTAGTATTATCAACAATAGCACTTATCGGAGTTTCGTCTGGATCAACACCTGTTGCTACTGAACCAAAGTCACCGTATGAGTTGTTACCATTTGTTGCACGTACTCTACCACCTGTTTCTGCAAGATAGCCAATATGTGAGTAATATGTAAACACTGATACAAGTTCTGCTCTACCATTATTAAGAATGTGTGCGCCAATACCGTCACTAATGACCTGTGTAAAGTCATTAGATACAAACGAATCGTTGCCTCCATTGTGCAGAGCGCCGTCAATACGCTGACCAGTTGCTGCATTACCAAACGTTGTAACACCTTGTATATACGGTGAACGTGTAATAATCCAAGTACGGAAGTCTTCTGGGCCATATCCTGGATCTAATGAACAATACGCTCCTGCAGACATTTTACTATATCCGTATGTGTTTTCAGGTAACATTTGTCCGTTTAGTCCATTTAAGGTACAATTTCTTAAGCCAGTAGCATCTCTTAGATAGAACATATCTTCTTCTTGTGAGCCTGTCACTGAGTTATTATAAAAACGTGCTACGTATCTTGCACTATAGTTGCCTGGATACATTAGATCGTATTTTAAAGCATCAATATAGTAACCTACATCACGTAAACAAAGTGCTTCATTGTAAGTATATGAACTAAATGTGTTTGTAATATAAGTTGTTGTGCTAGACTGTAATGTTGCTTTATTACTTTGTAATGTTGAGAATGATGTTTGTATACTAGATGTCTCACCTGTTGCAAGTGGATAAATTGTAGTAACTGTTCCTGCACCATTAGTAATAATATCTATGATATTATCCATATCTGCTTCAACACCGGCTTGCGATGCTGTTTCTGCATCAGCTGATAGTAAACTTTTTAGTTCAGCATATGCTGCTAGTGTAGCAGTTGTTTCAGCACCTGCATCAATCTGCAATGTACCATATGAGTAGTAGCTATCGCCTGCAATTACAGTTTGATAGTTGCCTCCATATAATGCATCATATGTTATAGCATCTACAATATAACCAGTATCTCTTTCACACTTGGCTTGTCCTTCTGCACCTAGTGCAACCCATTGGGCATTATAATTAGTGTTCAAGTAAGATGACACACTTGAAACATACGTTGCTCTATTAGCTATAAACGTTGCTGCCGTAGTACTATCAGCTGATGCTGTTGTACCATTGTCTGGGAATGTGTATGCTGGAACTGCTGTTAACCCACCGTCAAGTATCTCATACACATTAGTAAATGCGTTGTATACTGTTGGATAGTCTGCTGCTTGTACATAAGTTTTAGCAAGGCGTCTAATATATTTAATAATAGCAAGTGTTTGCATCTTTTGATTACCAACTACTGCTTGTGCTGACGTAACAGCCCTGTAGTATGCTGAACCTGCAACACTTGATGCAAAGTTTGAACCAGTAATCAAGTCATAACTTACTGCATCCACAATCATTCCAACATCTCGTTCACAAGTTGCGGAATTATATGAACTATCAAAATCTACAAAATTATGATTTACATAATTTTTAACTTCTTCAACAATAAATGTTCTATTACGCTCTAATTGTAGCATTGCATAATATGCATTTTGATCTTCAGTACAACATACACTACCTTCATTTGTTGCACCAAATAATACGGCATCAATAATTCTTGCACTTGCTGTAATTCTTTCAATTGCCTTTGCATCACTCGCAACGTTTGCAATAGCTCCATTAGTTGCATCTAAGAGTGCATATTGAATAGCCTCACGGGTAACTGTTTTTTGACCACCTGTATAAACTTCTATAGCAGTTTTACGCAAATATGCGTGTGCTGCTTTTAATGTTCTATAGTTACTATCTAAAGCAAAATCAAATCCTACTGCTTCTAATATTTTTCCTATATCTCTCTCACACTTAGTACTATTATAAACAAGTGCAGGGTAGTTAGTATTAATCCAACTAGTTGTATTAGTCTTAATACCAGCTGTAGCAGTATCTAATGCACCTTTAGCAGCAATTAATGCTGTTGTACTATTAACATTATTTGCTAATGTAGGATTAACTAGTGTAGTTGTTGTTCCAACTGCTGTCGGGCCATTATTGATAATATCAATAGTGTCTTCAATATTATTAGCAATAGCAGCAAAATTACCAGTATTACCAGTTAATTGCTGTATTACTGCTGTTTGTTTCGGATTAACTACTGAACCGTCTTGTGCAACAGTCTGCATTGTTGTTTTTAGATAATTTATAGTAGCAATAGTTTCTGTTTTTAACGAAGCTGGTAATTGATCAATTGTGTTATCGTCACCGTCCCAATATGCCAAACCAGTAATAACTGCTAACGAATTTCCGCCATATGTTAAATCATATATCACAGAATCAATTATGTATCTTGAATCTCTGCGTGTATCAGTCTTACCGTATTTTAATGTTGGATATTCAGAATCTAAATATGCAATTACTTCTGCAAGTAAAAACTCTATATTAAGTTTAATATTTGCTACAGCATTTTCGTCTGCTTGGTCTAGTGTAATTGGATCATTAGTGTATGCTGCTTCCATTGAATTCAAACCATAGTCGATTTGATACTTCATTAGGTCAACTAAACTTTCTACTTTAGTTGCTTGATCAGATATTGCTAAAGGCCAATTTTCATCTTGTGGTTCTGTATTTCCTAAAGTTGGAGTAACTGTTGTTCCGGTAACAACACTTTTGACAACTTCTGCAACTCTATCAAATGTTTTAACTGTGTAATAATTATCTTTAATTGGAGTTGTTGCTTGTTGTGCAATAATTTTAGTTGAGCGTAATTCGTCTCCGAGTATAGCACAATATGCCGGTACTCTTATTGGTAGTATTTCGTAATGCTCGCCTGTTGAAACTTTAACTAGTGTTTGTGGTACATCACGTGCTGGAATATCTGCTGTGTCTTGTGAAGCAATCGCTGTAGTTACAATACCTACTAAACTTGCAAGTTTGTCATAGGCACCAGCTTCAGCTGTAATAGTTAAGCTCTTAAACTGATCAATAATTGCTGTACTGTCATCTGTAACATTTTGATAAATTACTGTTGGATTTTCATTTTTAAGAACTGCATCAACAACAGTTAGCATATAATTGTATGCAGCAACACTTTGTTCGCGTTCATTTGCAGCAACAGTATAAGTTCCTGTACCGTTATTTTCTGCTGCTGTTGAATACGGGCCTTCGTCTAGTGCATTTAAAAATGTTTGTGTAGCAGCACGAGTTTTTAAGTTTCCGCCGTGCCCTAAATCCCATTTAATTCTATCAACAATAAATCCTACATCACGCTTACATTTATCTTCGCCGTATACAAAGTTTTCCCATATACTTCCAACTGATGCATTTGCAATTTGATAATTAATCCAAGACCCTACTTCTTCTTGAACAAATACTCTATTCATTTCTAGCAAATATTGTGCGTCTGGATTTTTTGGCCCTTGCTCAATTTGCTCACAAGCGTAACGAATAGTTTTAAAAGGTCTATCAATTGTTCTACCCGATTGAGGGAACGGTCTATCAATGCCGTGTTCTGCAACAAAATATATATCTTCTACTGATTGTAAGAATTCCCAATTAGGTACTCCTGTAGTATCTACAGTTAATACTTGACCTTCTTTTCCAATTGGTAATCTTGTTGGTGCTGTTCCACTATAGTAAACTAAATCGCCTTCTGTAGTAAGAACACTAGTTTCAGAACCAATAGCCATTACAGCCCAATACTGTCCTGAATCAAATAAGTCTGGGCGTGATCCTTGTGCGCCACCTCCAGCACCTGCTAATGTTTCTGTTGAGTAATCATCACCTTCTGAGATATGATACTTTACACAAATATACGAATTTGATCCGTAACGTACTACATCACCTTCAAAATATTCTTGGTCATCTAACCATTCACTTCTCCAGCGCATTCCTTCGTTTAATTTTTTCCAATAAGTTTCATTATTGTTTTCTGGCTGCTGTCCAGAATGATCTTGGACACATATATACGTAAATCCACCTAAGCGTACTACTTCGCCTACTTTATATTGTACAGTAGCACTATCTTCATTCCACTCGCCTGCAAAACGAAACCCTTCTGTAAATACGTCCCAATCAGTTGGTGCAGTCGATGTAAATACACCATTTTGTGTAAATGCTGTAAACGCCGAAGCATCTAATGGTGTTAGTAATGTATCGTTAGTATAAAGTTCAAACGTATTAGCATCAATTACTTTTACATATAACTCTGTAAGATCATTAAGTTCGACAGTTCCTTCTACTCCAGCAAAAGTAATTTTTCTGCCGTCTTGTAATCCGTGTCCTGAACTTGTAACTACTGGGGGTTCAGCTAGGGTAACTCCAGTAATAATACCGCTTAACGGTGCTGGAGAACTTGCTGTATGGTTAGTTTTGGCAATATACTGATTTCCGCCATATCGAACAACATCACCTGGTTGATACGGTCTAAATGGTGACCAATCGTTTTCGTACTGGAAGCCTTCTACAAATTTACTCCAGTTTGCAGTATCAGTTCCTAAATCAGTTGTTGATGTGTGAGCTGTTGTACAAATCCAAACTCCTGCACCGTAACGAACTAAATCATTATATTTGTATCTTGTATTTTTTGCCCAGGAACCTTTATATTCTAGTCCGCTATTGAATATGTCCCAATTAGAAATATTAGATTCTAAACCGTCAGCAGTAGTAGCAGTAGAAACGTGTAGTGTATTACAAACATATGTCGAGCCGCCGTATTTTACAAAATCATTTACACGGTATCTAGTAGAAACTGACCAGTCGCCCTTCCAATATAATCCTTCAGCATAAGCGTCCCATTTAGCAATATCAACTTCTAAACCGTCAGTGGCATCAACGTCAGTAGCAGCAGAAGTATGAATAGTATTTGCAATATATAATCTTGCACCGTAACTTACTATATCACCATAGACATAGTCAGTGCTTACTGTCCATTCTCCTCTCCAAGTTTGACCATCGCTGACTAAGTTCCAGTTTGATGGAACTATATCTAAGTCTGAAAAGAAATCTGATTGACTTGTATGGCCAATCGTACATATGTACGTTTTTCCACCAAATGATATAACATCATCTTGATAGTATGTGTTAGCAGCATTCCAACTGCCCTTCCATACAAATCTAATTCTACCTAGTTTAAATTCTGCCATTTTTTTCTACTCCGCTAGTGTATTTATCTAATTCTTTATTTTGCATTTTTTATTGCATTGTTTCGTCAAGTGGTCTTAAAAACAGTGATTGTGATACTATTGTTCCTGAGACAATTGTTTGATTAGTTGTTATATTTCCTGCTCCGTCATTTGTTGTAAATGTACCGTCAAAAAGAACATTACTTGGTATTTTTACATAGCCATCACTATTATTAGCTATTTCATTAGCTTCGCCACCTAGTATAACTTGCCCTGCTCTTAGTCTATTAACTTCAAGACTTTCGCCACCAACACTTAATCTGTCTGCAAGGAATGTTGTAATTGCTCGCTGTGTTGGAATAACATTATTTGAGTCTGCTGCAAATGTTGGATCTGTTGAAAATTCACTAACAACAGTACCTGATCCACCTAGTCTAACTCCGCCTAGTGATAATTCACTAAGACCGTCTAAGTCAAAGAACTCAGCACTAATAGTAACAATACCAGTAGCTTGCTGGACACTAAATAATTCACCTGTTCTAAAGTTACCATCTTGGTCGGTACTTACATAAAACACTCTTCCGTTATTTGTTTCATATACTTCATTTTCTGGTGCAGCAGTAAAAAATGCTCCGCCAGCATATATTTCAGGATAGTTTGTGTTTACAAAATTACCTGTACCAATGTCTAGGAAGTCGTGTCCTGAAAGACGACACTGACTAAACTTTTCTCGTAGTGTTATAGTTGTTCCGTGATCAACAACAAATTCTACATCGAGTCTAGGAGATACTTGGAATCTCACTAGCTTAGTTTCGTTACCAAGACCGTCATCACCTAAATCTTCAACTGTTACTCCACTAAAGATTGCTAATGTTCCAGGTATTAATGCAACTGGATCTAAAATTCCATCAATTTGAATTTGTACTCCTGGTCCTGGAATATTTTTAATTCCAGAAACTGTTAATAAATTACTAACAGGTATAATGTCTGCAAATCCATTTCCAGATATTGTAATTGTTGACGAAGCACTTCTATAACCTGCGCCTCTGTTAATAAAATCTGGTTGTGCTAAAACATTGTCACTAACTCTTGCTTCTAATGCAACATCAAGTCCAATAAGTTCAGTTACATTTGGATCTATAACAGTAACCGCTGGCGGTGATGCTTTGCTATAACCGCTGCCCGGATCTAGTATTCTAATTTCTTCAATACTTCCAACATTAACAACTGCTCGTCCTTTTGCCTTTACACCTAAATTAAGTATGCTTACACCATTAGTACTTGCAGCACTTGCTTTAACAAACCATTGGCTGTTACCATAAACTAATGCACTCCAGGTATGACTTGCTGGCAATGCTAATTCTGTCCAACTTACTGCGTCTTCACTAACAAATGCAACACTAGTAACACTTGCATCTTGTGCTCCTACTGCAACAAAGTTTCCGTTAGCATATTTTACTTGCGCTGTATTAAACGATGCACCACCTAAAGATGTTGATATAGCAGTAAGAGTTGCACTACCGTTATACCAAGTTATGCCGTCAAAGCTATATGCATACTCGCCGTCAGCAGCAGAAACTGCAACAAACCTGTTATTGCCGTATGAAACATAGTTTGGGTTAAACCCTATGGCGCTATCGTGTCTTATCCAAGTAATACCGTCTGTACTCGATGCTGTTGCTCCGTCACTTGACGATATTGCAACAAACTTACCCTTACCATAAGTAATACTGCTCCAAGCACTTGTAGTACTATCTACGCCGCCATCTGTGTCATCAGGTATACTACCTTGAGTCCAAGTTGTACCGTCTGCACTAGATAAAACTCTATCATCGTCTGATGCAATTATTACAAATTTACTGTTACCATATGCACTATCTGACCACGCTGCTGTTAAAGGTAATGTTCTTTCTAACCAAGAAGATCCTGTAAAGGAAAGTGCTATTCGATTTTCGTTTACAGATGTTGCAATGAATCTATTATTACCTGCTGTTAAACTAGTCATTTGTGAACTAAACGGTAACGCTACTTCAAACCATTCTGTTCCATTGTCACTCCATCTTGCATTTTCAATACTGGTTAATGAAACAAATCTGTTTCCTCTACCAGTACCTACACTTGTGTATGCTACTATACTACTTGTACTATCATCAGAAACTTCAGTAACTGTAATTATTAAATCATTAGCAGGTGTAGTACCACCAACTTGTGTTCCTAATATAGTAATTTTATCGCCTACACTATATCCTGATCCTGAAGTAGTCATTGAAAGGTTATACACTAACCCTGCTCTTGTAATAGAAAATGTTGCAGCTGATGCTACGCCATCAAATGTATTACCAGTACCTGCTGTGAGTAATAAATCAATTTCTTCTCCAGTTTGAAAACTACTTCCGTTTGCATCTACATCAACTTCAATAATCACCCCAGTATTAGCAGATATTGCTGTTACTGTTGCTGTTGTTCCACTTGTTCTACCTTGTATATCAAATGGAACTAGTGGATTTTCTGCTAAAACAGCACTAAATTGTATTGCTACATCTGACGGTGCTGTCAAAACAGTTATCCTAGTTTCGGCATCATCTCTCCATATAACATTACCGCCGCCAGTGACTCCAGTATATGAGTCTGTAAACGAACCAAATTCCATATCAACATAAGTTCTATTCGTAAATAAATTAGCTGTAGTGCCAGTAAATGACGGTTGCGGAAATGTTACTCGAGGTTCAATTCTATATCTACTAGTTAAGTCGAAAGTTGATACTAATGGATAACCTGGAATTATGTGATCCCAGCCTAATTCGCCGTCACTGTCTTTGCGTACTGTAACATCTTTTGTTGAAAAATCATAACCGTCAATATAACCATATTGACCTACTCCTAGTCCAGCAGTAACAGTAATTCTCATTCCTTGTACTTCTGATAAAAATTGTATTGTTTCTGTTGTTGCAACTTTAATAGTACTTGATGCGTCAGCTGTTTCTTGGGCTGATCCTTGACGTCTTAGATAGCCACCACCACCTGCTTTACTTGATCCGTCTGGGCTAACTAATCTAGCTTCAAATACGCCGCCGTCTCTAAAATCTGTATATTCCACGTCGGCATTCGCGCCAGCGCCAATAATACTTGCTGTAGCAGTTGTATATTTTTCACCTGCTGTTGAATATTCAAATGCAAAGAGTTCGTCTTGCGACCCACCTGCAAATGCTTCGGAAACTATTGCTTCGTTATTTCTATTAAACGCTTGAACTATTTGCGGAACTTCGGTATCATCAATACCGTCAGCAATTGATCCGTATCTTCCATATGAGTTATTACCATTTGCTGCTCGTATAATTCCACCGTCTTCTGCAAAATAACCAATTTGACAATAATATGTAAAAATTGATACAAGTTCTGCTCTAGCATTATTAGTAACCCAAACACCTATTCCGTCGCTTAAAACCTGTGTAAAGTCGTTAGCTACCATTGACCTATTTCCGCCATCGTGTAAAGCGCCGTCAATTTTAATTCCTATACAACCTGTACCGGTATTAGTTAAACCTTGTACGTATGGAGAACGCTTAGTAATCCAAGTACGAGTATCTTCAATCCCCCAACCTGGGTCAAAACTTACAAGTGCGCCGCCTGTAGGCTTTTGATATAAATCAAACACACCTGGTGGATTTAGTACTCCGCCTAGTCCGCCAGTAGTCATATCTCTTAAACCTGTACTATCTCTCATATAAAATAAATCATCAGCTTGACTGCCAATGACTGCATTTGCATATCGTTGCGCAGATAATAATGTTGAATAGTTTCCGCTATATGATATATCTCGTCTAAAGCCTCGTAATATAGACGCTACATCATTTTTAACTTTTAGTTCGTCAAATGTTATAGTAGGATATGTAAGTTTTAAATATGCAATAATTTCAGCTTGTATAAACTTTTTGTTTAATCCTAATGCTTCGTCTGCATTTCGTATAGTTAAATCTGATTGTAAAGTATTTGATCCAGAAATAGCAACGTTAGTATCTCCGCTCTGTGAATTAAACTCTACATAATTTTTCCAGTCAGCAATTCTTGCTACAATAATATCGGCTGCTGCTGAACCAGCTGCTGGATAGTTGTCAACAAGTATTGGATCATTATTGATATCTAATACAGGATTTCCGGTAGCAGGGTCTATTTGTGGTTCTATCTTTTCAAAAATTTGTGTTTCTGTATTACCAGTAGTTGGTGTAAATTGAGTTCCTGCTAAAAGATCTGTAAGAATTGAAATAAAGTGTGTTAAATAATTAACTACATAATCATAGTCATTTTGATATGCTGCTAATGCAGTATTTGCAAATACTGTAGTAGAACGTAATTCGTCGCCGTTAATTGCACATCCTGCCGGAACAACAATTGGAGCTATTTCTTCATACTTACCAGTACTTACTCTAATAATTGTTGGGCTACCTGGTGTATAGTTATCGTTAACATACTCAGCAGCATAACGAATTGTACGGAACGGTTTTTGAAAAGTACCTCGGTCATCATCGTCGATTCCGTTAGTAGCAACAAATACTGAATCCGCATCTTCTTGTATATCTCTCCAATATGTTTGTAATTCTTCTGTTACAGAAAGTAGTTGTTCCTTTTCGCCAATTTCAAGACTTGTATCACCAAAACTACTATCATCAAAAACAGTACTTCCGTCATTGTCAAGTTGTCGATTAAGTCCGTATGTTATTAAGGAACCCTTTCCGGTTAATGCAGCAGGTTGTCCTGCTTGCACTAGCATATCCCAGTATTCGATACCATTGCCGTTATCTCCTGGAAAGTTTACAAAGCTAGCCTGATGCTCTAAATTACAAACTTTTGCTGATCCCTGCCATATTATAACGTCTCCTGAACTATAATATGTGCCTTCAGTCCACTGTCCCTTCCAAGATTTTCCTGGGATTAATAATTCCCAAGTACCTATGTCTAAATAATCTAAAGTACTTCCGTCTAAAAGTTCTCCAGATATTAAAATTGGATCAGCTTGTGGATCGCCTTCTGGTATTTGGGTTACGCCACCGATATCTCTGACAGCAACGTATAGATTCCCTCCGCGGACTACAGCGTCACCTGTTTTGTATATTCCATCTACTGACCAGTCACCTTGGTAGCTTATATTTTTAGCAAGCAAAATCCAATCAGATGAACCAGCATTTGTGTCAATATATGGTTTAGAATTTACATTATTATTAGTAGCATAATACATATATCCTTGGTGTTTTACAACATCACCTACCGAATAATTTGTATCTGATTTCCAAAGACCGTCAAATTGCGTTCCAAGAATTTCAATAGTAAATCTAGTAGCATCAAGTATTTCGGATGCTCCGTGGGCTTCATTACAACGATATACAGTCCCGCCATATTTTACCAAGTCATTTATTTCGTACGATTCTCCTGAGGTATGTTCACCTCTCCATTCAAGACCTTCAAGATAAATTTCAAATTTTGTAGTATCTAATCCTCCTTGTGAAAGATGACTCTCTATACACTTGTATAAATTACCATTATTTCTAACAATAGATCCTACTGTATATGATGTACTTCCTGTGTGGTCTCCCAAAAATGTAGAAGTTTGACCAAATGCTGCCCAATTACCTATTTGTTCTGCAAATTGCCCAGCTTGATGATTTATAGAACATAACCATAATGATCCGTTAAATGATACAATATCACCTAAGTTATATTCAGTTGCTGTTGCCCAACTGCCGACAAAACTAAATCCATTTGTCATTACAGTCCATTTAGGTTGAGCTTGTGGCGGTACTGATCCTGGAAGTATAGCGTCTAAGTCTTCTCTAAACGTTGCACTAGCTGCGTGTGTAATTATACAAACATAACTTTTGCCGTTAACTCGTATAATATCATCTCTCTTGTACGCGGTGCCTGTAACCCATTCGCCTTTCCAGTTATACTTAAATCGTTCTAGTTTAAATTCTGCCATTTTCTATTCCTTAATACCCTGGTCCTGAGATGTTGTCAGGGTAAACATAATCTTCTGAAATTCTTACAATAAATTGTCCGTCTGTGGGATCAATATAATATGTTAATAATCTTCCGTCCCATTTCATTTGCTGATATCTTAAATTTTCATAAACAATGTTATGATTTGCATCAATACCTTCTAAATAATCAATACCTTCTTCAAAGTCAGGATAGTTGTTGTCACCAATACCAATATCGTTAATAGTAGCAGTGCCTTGACCGCTTAACTGGTCTTGCCTCAATAAAAATAATTCGCCGTCTTCGTTTCTACGCATACCGTAAAAATATTGTTTAATAAATCCATCAACAATTGATTCTGGACTATTACCTATATAATGACTCATTATACAATCTCCACTATACTTGCGACAACATCAACACTGTCGTCTATACTTGAACGCACTTGTAATTTATTACTCGGTGCGATAATTAATTTTTCGCCTGTTGCTACTACACGTAAACTTGTGTTTGCTGGTAGCAATGTTTCCTTTAAGTAGTATCCAGTTTGACTAGTATCATCTTGCATTAAAACATCTACATACACAAACGACTGTGTAAGATTTGTTAAACTTAATCCAATTACTGTTGCCCGAGTACTTGCATCTGTTTCATAAACATCAACTGGTAATACTCCTACTGTTTTTATTACTTTATTTTTAAATAATGTTGCCATCTTTTTATCCTAAACTCAATACAATTTCGAGTGCTAAATCTTCTGCGTCTGCTCTTGTAATACCGCTTGATGTACCTGCGACTGATACCCAGTTTTCTCCATCCCAAATTTCAGTTCTTTGTGCATCTGTATTCCATCTCATCTGTCCTAATTCAGTAGCCGATAACGGTGGACGTTCTGTATTTCCGCCTGCTGGTATAACTAAACCATAAGTACCATCAAATTTAACATAACCATTGTCAGTTGCTTCAAAAGTTGTTACACTATCAGCAACAGTGTTAGTTATAGTATTATCTTTAAACGCAAAGTTGTCAAACTTAACAGAACCAGTACCATTTGCAGTTAATTCTAAATCAGTATTATTTGTAGTTGTACTTATCAAATTGCCGTCAATGGTGATGTCATCTACGGTTACTTTTTCAGCACTTAATCTATCCTGATTAATATCTACTGTTAATGCTCCTGCATTGTAGAATCTAA
>ERZ1039804.895-NODE-895-length-18123-cov-7.071895_pt1 | contig 18123 bp, 13 predicted proteins | sample MGYA00383089_ERZ1039804 | MGnify/ENA primary metagenome ERZ1039804 (study PRJEB29581, sample SAMEA5548359) | metagenome | biome: marine; feature: coastal; material: water | depth 1 m | study: Short-term variability in the microbial, nano- and picoplankton dynamics...
CCTTATTAACAGTATAGTATGAAGCAAATGGTTTCCTTTCTTTTTCGTTAAAAAACACACCATAACTATTTTTATCAGCAATGCTTACTTTTTTATAATGCTCAGTTGATTTGCAAGAAAACAACCCAGAGACGAGACAAATTGTTATGACGGTTAATGATTTAAAATAAGTATGATTTGACATAAAGCAGTATATTCAACCCCGTTTAATAGTTAACCTCTAACCAATATACAAAGTATAATAATCTTTTCACATTGGCTGAAATACCATAATATGAGTTTTACGTACGCATTAACTTGCTTTAAATAGTTTCCGATATTGATTTAAGACGCACCTCTCTTTTGATTACAACATTTTTTTAAAATATTCTAAACTCAATAATACCAGCTCATTTTATAAAATTAAAAAAATGACTTTTCGTATAAATTATCGGAGTAAAAAAGATTTGAGAAACTGAAGGAATATCATAATTATTTACAGACTATTTTTTTTTTGGACTGCTCCCCCTGAAATAAATCCATAGCCTCCTTTGATATTATTGGGTAAAAACACCATTTCAGTAAATGGATTACCTTCTGAGTTTTCGTATTCTTCAACTTTTTTAATGAATTGATAATATTCCTCGCTTTGAGTTTCTAATCTCAACTCTATTCCATCCGTTAAATCCTTTTCAAAATCCGACCAAGCTCCTTGGGGATTAATATCAATTGTTAAAACAGTGTTTAAGTTCCCATTGGAACTTGATATATGAAGATTATCGCTTGGATATATAGTTCCATCCTCTGAAATATTATTACCATCTGTTACAATTAATGGATCTTGTGAAATTAGCTCAAAGGCGTCAACCTCTCTATTTTCGTCCGCAATAGATATATAATAGTGAAATCCATTATTTAATGGGCCTGTAAGTTTAAACGTAACTTTACCAGTTCTGTAATAATCAAAAACACCTTCTTCCATGTAAGACTCCATGGAGTCTATTTTTAATCCACTTACATCAATTTCTGAAATTTCAATAAAATTAGTTGGACAAGTTGTTTCTCCATAAGCAGTTTCATAATTTTTATGATTAACCTGAACCTTATAGCTCTTTTCCGACTGAACAATATAATCACCTTTAAACACTCCCAATCTAAAGCCGTAGGAATATTCATCTGATGTGTTATCGTAGTACTTTAAGGTATCTACAGGCACACTGTTCTCGAACAAAACAACCTCAGCATCGGATAAAACTTTAAAATCATCTCTTGAATTCACACTATGTATGCTGTGAGAGACGGTTGCTTCGGGTAGCTCACCACTAATTAAGTTACATTGGATGGTTATTTTTGCAACATGATCGGGTAAATCAACATCAATTTCCTTTTCACAAGATATGTTAAAACCAATCACTGTAAATAATATTATATACCTGAGAAATTTCATTTTTTTAAAATTTAAAATTGTAAGAGATTGATGGGATTATTGGGAATAGGCTAACTTGGTTTATTTTACCTAAATAATTAATGTAAACAAAGAAAGGGTTCAAACGATTGTAAGCATTATAAAATCCAAAATTCCAAGTTCGTTCTCCCCACTTTTTTTCCTTTTTAAACGTCATACCACAATCTAACCGATGGTAATTAGGCATCCTGTAACTGTTTTTATGCTCTGCTTGACCGACAGTAATTGATGAACCCGTACTAGAGTTGACAATGTATTGATACTCAGGAAGAGAAAGTGCTTGTCCGCTTCCAAATACCCAATTTGCCGAAAAACTTATGTTATCAGAGACGTCATAAGTAAGTACAATAGACATATCGTGCCTTCTATCATACTTGAAAGGATACAATTCTCCTTGGTTTATATTAGCAAATTTCCTGTTCGACCATGATAACGTATACCCGAACCATCCTGAAAGTTTTCCAAATTTCTTCTGAACAAACAATTCAGACCCATATGTTTGTCCCCAACCAGATTCAACTTTATCCTCCCAAGATTCATTAATTCCAAAAAAATCAGCTCCCTCTTTATAACTAATAACATTGTTCATCTCTTTATAGTATGCTTCTATAGATATTTCAAACTCATGCTTTTTTATTTTCAAAGGCTTCGCAACGCCCAACGCGACTTGCCAACTGTCTTCTGGTTTTACTCGATCTGTTGCTGGCACCCATAGATCGGTAGGAAGTCCTGCGCGCTCGTTAGTTAATAAATGAATAAATTGGCGCATTTGACTATAGGAACTTTTAATTGCCCAATCATTTTTCAATAAATATCGTGCACTTAAACGGGGCTGAAAACTTGGGAAAAAATTTTCTTGTACATACAAGCCACTTAAATGCGCACCTAAATTCAATTTTAATTTTTTTGTTAACTTCACATCATCTTCAATGTATACGTATGACTCTATGGAACTTACTGGTTTCGAACCAATTGCCGTATCTATAGTTTCAAAAGAGTCATCAATTTTAAAACTAAATATCCCTGTAGAAAACTTATGATTTGTAACACCTCCCCCAAATTTCACGAAATGGTTCGATTTTGGTATCCAATCAAAATCAACCTTTCCACCAAAATCATCAATACCAGAAGAGTAATCAATTTCAAAACGTTCTTTATTTAAATTTCCAGAAGGGGTTTCAGTCCAAGAATACTCCTCACTTGCACCCACATTAAACTTGAATTTTGAAGATATCAAGCAAACATTCATAAATAATTTTTCATTCAAAATACGATTCCATCTTAATGTAGATGTTAAATTCCCCCACCCAATACCTGCTTGAGTTTTAGAGGTGACATTATCGTATGAGTCTTTGTATTTAAAGCCAAACTTATCTTTACCGTTATAAAAACTAATATAAACTCTATCCCTGTCGGATATTTTGTAATTTAATTTAGCATTTAAATCATAAAAATAAAAAGCTGCTCTTGTTCCTCTTGGTGTCGCAGACGCTATAAAAGGCGCTGCCAAAATATCATAATATGTTCTTCTACCAGATAAAATTAAAGACATTTTATCTTTAATAATTGGACCCTGAACAGTTAATCTACTAGAAATAAGACCAATACCACCCTCTGCGTTCCATTTTTTAAGATTTCCTTCTTTCATGGAGACATCTAAAACACTTGAAAGTCTTCCTCCATACCTTGCAGGAAACCCTCCTTTAACAAGTTTAACATTGTTTAATGCATCAGGGTTAAAAGTGCTGAAAAACCCAAATAAATGCGAGGTATTATAAAGCGGAGCACCGTCTAATAATACAAGGTTTTGATCTGGACCACCGCCTCTTACATAAAAACCGGCGCTCCCCTCACTACCACTTTGAACACCTGGTAATAATTGTAACGTTTTTATTAAATCGGGCTCCCCAAGAATGGCAGGCATTCGCTTTATTACCTTTACAGGCACACTAATTTCACTCATTTGAGAGCTCTCAGAAATTTTCGTATTTGGTTTAACCTTTATAACGACCTCATCTATTCTCTCTCCAGGTTCTAATGCTATATTAATAGACATATTTTGATTGAGAATAGTATCAATAATTTGATACTGATAGCCTAAGTAATTAAAAACAACTGATACCTTTCCGGTATCCATTGTTAAACTATAAAAACCGTAAGCATTCGTAGTGGTTCCTTCATACGTTTTTGAGTTATATATCGTAGCTCCTATTAACTGTTCTCCGGTTAGCTTATCTGTTAAATAACCGCTTAATGTATTTTTTTGACTAAATACAGAACCTGTTAAAAGACAAAAAAAAATTAAATAATATTTATTTTTCATTTTGATTAAAAGAATGATTAGCAAGTAATTTACAGCCAAACTAAAAAGAACCATTATTATTGTATCAACAGAAACATAATTTACATTGAAAACAAGAAGTTAATTATTTTGATTTACTCCACAATTGAGCTGAGAAACTTATAACATGAAATTTGAAGAATTAAATCAAGCATGGATTTATGCTTTTGAAAGCAAATTAAATTAGTCGGAAATAACACAAATTGATACTATTAAACTGCGTAAATTTATTTTTCGCGTAGATTTATTTAAAGACAAAGTCGTAAAGAAGTATTTGACGTCTTTAAACACTAAAGTAAATTTCAAAAGTAAAATAAAAGATAAATTCACTTGTGAGATTGTATAAATAATCGGTAATAAAAAATTAACAAATATTCAACCCACCGACCAGTCGCTTAATTTGATTAGTAATGAATCACACCCTAAGTAATCACCTTGCAAAGGTGCTTACACATAAGGAGTACAGACAATGTTTTTTTTAACAAAAAACAGGTAGGATTTAAAGATATTTAATCAAAAAAAAGAGGCAAAATTGCTGATTTTTTTCTTGACATTAGCAACAATCGCAATTTGAGCAATTACAGGAATCACATTGACAATTGTTGTTTGAGCAATTTTTACAATTACACACTTTACAGTCACAGTTTTTGCATTTACATGTATTCATAACTAGTAGTTTAAATATTAAACAATATGACAAATAGTTGAAGAAACTATTCGTTCCCTTATTATTCTAACGAAAATTTCAACTTTTTGTTTCTAAGGAGTTTACCTTAAAAAAGATTGTCTTTAAGCTTCAACGTTGGAGTTTTTAAGAATTAGTAATATTTATCTAAATAAAGTGATTGCTACTATTCCTCTAAAAAACTATTCTAACAAAATAAAGATTCAACTATATGATGTATAAAACACCATTTACAACTTAAATGAGATCAATCCTCCAACCAATAAAAAAAATGAATTTTTTACTATTTTTTAATTGATGACTCCTATGGTAAAATTCAAATAATGGACAGTAATTATTATTTCATATTAACGGAATAACAAAAAAACTGGAATTCAGAAAGAGGAGCGCACGAGGATATATCAACATCTAAAGAAAGATTAAACATCGAATTATAAGTACTGCCCTAGCGCTTTATTAAAACGATCTGTTACTTTATCCTTTAAAATCTCAGGAGAAATAATTTTCACATCCTCACCGTAGCCTAAAATACGCTCAATTAACTCATACGTTAAGTACACTTCTATTTCCAGTAAAAAAGCGTCTTGACTCTCCTCAATTATGATTTGTGAACTGTGTAAAGGTTGAGTAAGTAAATACCCTTTTTGATGTAAAGGAAACTTCAACCGCACCTTTTCTGGATTTTCATCAGAGTGTGTTATTCCAAAAGAATATTTAAAAAACTCTTCAGGATCGAAATTGGGCAACACAACAAAATCTTCATCCAAAAGATCCACGCCTTGAATTCGATCTAAAGCAAAAGTTGCTAATCGGTTTTTATCTTCTAAAAAAGCAATTAAATACCATCGATGTCGGTATTCCTTTAATAAATAAGGATGAACTAAACGCACACTTATTTCATACGAGTTAAACTTTTGATGTTTTAACACTACTTGATGGTAATCTTTAATCGCCTTATATAATGGTTGTAAATATTCCTTTCCAGGGTAATTTGGGTAAGAGTCAAATTGCACCAATTTGTCCAACCGCTCATCCTGTACATCACTAGAAATATTCAACCGATCAAATATTTTCTCAATAGCAAACCTAAACTGAGCAAACATAGGTGATTCTCTAAAGTTCATCAAAGTATTAGAAGCGAATTTAATGGCATCAATATCTTCATTCTTTAAAGGAATGTTGTGAATTGTAAAATCTTCTTCTGTGTAGTAGTATCCAAAATGTACCCTTGAAAATTTTATAGGAGCAAAAAAACCAAGCTCTTCATCAAAGCGCATTGCTTTAAAGTCTTTTTCGATTGTACTAATCGAAATATGTTCTCCCCAATCCGACCCAAATAAAGAATCTTCGCATTTACTTCGAATTTCCTCAATAGAAGGATAAGGTTTGTAAGAATTCCTCATCATCGAATCAATAATTCGATACCTAATTAAAGCGTGTTTATGCAGAGACATAATTCTAAAATAAATATATTTAATCTCCTACCCGCTATTTTTCAAGATTTGATTGGTAAAACAACATACTTTAATAGTTAAAACCTATTTACTTTTGGATTTAATCAGATAAGATTATTTAATTTCACTTAAAATTAAAACAAAATAAAAATGGCTACTGTAACATTAAAATCAAACGAATTTCATACAATTGGAAACTTACCAAAGGTTGGTGACTTAATCCCAGCGTTTAACTTAGTTAAAAGTGACTTGAGCCCTTTTACAAGCGATGCTTTAAGTGGAAAAAAAGTAGTTTTAAATATCTTTCCAAGTATTGACACAGGTACTTGCGCAGCATCTACTAGAAAATTTAACCAAGTTGCTGCTTCTCTAGACAACACGACTGTTGTTTGTATTTCAAGAGATTTACCATTTGCTCAAAAAAGATTTTGTGGCGCTGAAGGAATCGATAATGTTGTAATGGCATCTGATTTTCAAGCAGGTTCTTTTGGTAAAGATTACGGTGTAATGTTTACGGATGGTCCTCTAAACTTTTTATTGTCCAGATCGGTAATTGTTGCTGATGAGAATGGGAAGGTTATTTACACTGAACAAGTTGCTGAAACTACTGAAGAGCCTAACTACGATGCTGCATTGGCATCTTTAAATTAAGGTTAATAAATATTAAATTAAAGGTCACTTTTTACGAAGTGACCTTTTTTTATTTACTAATTTCGGTCTTGATATGGAGTTAAATTTAGAAGATTTAAAAAAGGAAGCTTATGCTGCCAGTAAATCAAACAAAAAAGTTGTTCAAGCTTTAAAAAAAAAGAAAGGAAACGTAGTTGATGCTCTTTTTAAAAAAGAACACGACAAGGCTTTTGAATGTATAGATTGTCTCAAGTGTGCAAATTGTTGTAAAACAACGGGACCTTTATTTACAAATAAGGACATCGATCGAATCTCCAAACACCTCAAAATGAAGTCGGGAAAATTTGTTGATCAGTATTTAAAATTAGACGAAGACGCAGACTACGTTTTACAATCTGTTCCTTGCACATTTTTAGATGCTGATAATTATTGTTCTATCTATGAAGTAAGGCCAAAAGCTTGTGCTGAATTCCCACATACAAATCGATCAAAACAACTTCAGATTTTAAATTTAGCATTAAAAAACACTGAAGTTTGTCCTGCTGTTTTTGAAATTTTCGAACAGATTAAAACTCAACCTAAATAAGAGTCCTAATTGTAAAGCAAGTTCTATATATTTGATTTTTATTTTTTAAAATGAAGAATCTTTTTTCTGTTAGTGCACAAGACAAGAAACCACTTTTTATAATCACGAGTTTATTTGTTGTTGTTAATCTTATTTGGGCTTTTTACTCAGACAATACTTGGGATGATGATTGTCCCGGTAGATTTCAAAACACACTAAATGCGTTTAGCAACCCTGAGTATTTTGTAAGCTTATGGAATCGTCCGTTATTTGTTGTGATTTTTGCACTTCCTGTGCAATTAGGCGCTTGGACCATCCCAGTAGTCCAAACCTTTTTCTCTATTGTTGGAGGCTTTAGTTTATACAAAGTAGCAAAATTTAACAACCTTAAATTTGCCTATTTAGCTTTCCCATTATTAGCGCTTCAACCTTTTGTTTTCGGGGTATCGAAGTACGCTATGACAGAGCCTTTAGCAATTACTTTAATTGCATTATCTCTTTATTTACAAACTCGAAAAAAATGGTTTTTTTTTGCTCTATGCGGAGGATTATTACCTTTAGCCAGACTAGAACTAGCTGTTTTTTTTCCTTTTTATATCATCCCTCTTTTAAAGCATAAAAGCTATTTTAAAATATTGTTATTGGGAATACCTGGGTTAATATGGGCGGGATCCGCGGCAATTATTCATGATAATTTATTTTGGATTTTAGATCAAACCATTTGGAAAGAGTCTAAAGAAAACCGTTATGGTCATCAAAACTGGGATACTTATTTATCTCGTTATGCTTATGTTGTTGGACCTGTTTTACTTTTCTTTTCTGCCTTAGGGATTCCTAAAATTTTAAAGAATAAACAATTAGCAATTTACGTCCTCATGCCTTTTTTATTAGGTTTCTTTGTTTACACGCTTTTCTCATGGAAATTAAACATGGGGAACGCTGCAGGGTTTTTAAGAAATATCATTCCTATTTCACCTTACCTTGCTTTAATATGTTTGTCGGGAATAACAACATGGTATACTTACGTTTCTCACAGGAGCATAAAATTAAAACACACAAAACCCCCAAAACAAGCTGTGAATTGGGTGAAAAAAGCAAAAGTTTACAATAGAACTTTAAGTAACGGTAAATTTTATGGGTTTATACTTTTAGGGTTTATGGTTATTATTGCCCTTGTATATTTCTCAAGTGAATTAAAGCTACACCACAAGCTTAACCCTAAAAATAAAGATTATGCGCTTTTAATTGGGACTTCTGCCCTATTGCTAATTAGTGCAATTAGTTTATTTTTAAAACGAGCTATATTAAAAGTTGGATTTCCAATTTGTATTCTGATTGTACTCTTTGGATATACTTTAATTGTTGAGCATCCGATGGCTAACTCCAGTGACGAAAGAGAAACTGTTGCTAAGTTTAGTAGCTTGTACAACAAAACTTATTTAAAGGAAAGGCAAACCCACGTAAACCATCCTTGGTTTTTCTGGACTGGCGGTTTAAACAGACATTCCAAAAATATGAGCTTCATGGTTCAGGATAGCTTAAAAAAAGCTCCAATTGGTTCTGTAGCTGTTTTCGAAACTCATTATAGCGATCGATTAGGAGGAAATATATCACAATCGTATTTGTTAAAACAAAAGGATTGGTTAGAGATTTCTAGATTATGGACTCCAAAATTAAATTTTAGAATTAGCGCCTTTGAAAAAGTGAAAGAGAGGAAAGATTTCGAAGCTGTTCATGACAAATACATTAAAGCTACTGATTCTTTAGAACCAACAGCCTTTTTCTGCCAAGGTCAAACCTATTTGAATAAACTAAAAAACAGAGAGCTTGCTTATAAATCTTTTGCGTACTCTGTTAAAATTGATTCAACTTATTGTGATGGTTTTCTGGGTTTAGGTCTAGTTAGGGTTCAACAAAGAAAATTTAAAGAAGCTATCACCTTTTTTAATCAAGGTCTTAAAGCGAATAAAAAGCACTCAAACCTATTACTAAACAAAGGAGCTGCTCAGCTGAATATTAAGCAATTTAATGCAGCAATTAAGACTTTTAGTTTAGCGGGAGAAATTAACCCTAAAAATCACCAAGCTTGGTTTTATTTAGGATTAGCCTACCAACAATCGAAAAAACCTCAAAAAGCCTTAAAAGCCTACGAAAAATGCCTAAACGCTAATTCAAAAAATGCCCAGGCTTGGTATAATGTAGCAATGATTCAAATGAGTACTAAACAACAATCAGCAGCGTGTAAAAACATAAAAAAAGCAGCCGATCTTGGCCTCAAATTAGCTAAACGAGCGATTCCAAAAATATGTGGCGGTAAAAAATAAAAAAGGGGAGCTAATAGCTCCCCTTTTTTATTAAATTTATTTGAATTATGCTCCAAATAAAACAATAAACAATTGAATTATTCCGATTAAAAAACCTAAAACACCTCCCAGCAATTCGATGAATTTAAACTCTTTCTTCATAATTGAATAAAGAATCTCTTCTAATTTATCACTTGAAAAATTAAGAACCTTTTCATACACAATAGCTTCTACATCAACCTCATTTTTTAGCTTATTCGCATAAGAATCAATCACGCCTGGGATCACCTCAGCGATTTCCTCCATTAGTGTTGTTTTAATTTTATTTTTTAAATCATCGTTTAAAAACATCGCTAACATTGGCATACTTCCCGATAGCTTAACGTTTATAAAATTATCGATTTTAGATTCAACAAAACCAAGTACCTCTGTATTGTCAGCACTTTTCATTTTCTCAACAACATCATCAATCGAAAAGAGTTCAGCAGCAACAATGTGTCCTAGCTTTTCAGCCATTAGCTTTTGTCTTTTCGGAAAAACTCCTTGCACCTTAAATAAACCAAAATTCTTTGGCTCCTTTGGATGAAAAAGCATTTTAACAGCAACCCAGTTAGTTACCCAACCTGTAATAGCCCCAATAAACGGTAATAAATAAATCATAGTCTAAAGTTTATTTTTAATAATTTACTAACCTTAAATAGTAAGCAAAAAAAAGTCCCGTTTTACGGGACTTTAAAATTAAAAATATTTTTTTTATAAGTGCATGAATTCTTTCTTTGCAGTTAATTCCTCTTCAGTTTCTTCATGATCTTCATCATCAATACAACAATCAACTGGGCAAACCGCTGCACATTGAGGCTCATCATGGAAACCAACACATTCCGTACATTTGTCTGTTACTATGTAATAAACATCCATATCCTTTGGCTCTTGCTCATCATCAGATTCGTAAGTATTACCAGTTGGTGTAGTCACCTCACCTGACAAAGAAGTTCCATCAGATAATCTCCATTCAACTCCACCTTCATATATTGCGTTGTTTGGACATTCAGGTTCACAAGCTCCACAGTTGATACACTCGTCAGTTATTATAATTGCCATAATTATTAGTCGTTTTGTTCTTACAAAAATAGAACGTCATTATCAAAGATACTAGTACCAAATTAAGTTTTTACAAAAAAAAAGCTATTTAGAATCAAATTAGATAAGAAATTTGATTCTAATAAACATCTATTTCCAAATATACGTAACAAATACTAGCCGTCATTCTATTTGAAAAACCTTGTAACAAGATTAATAAGTACTAATGAAACGTTAATACTTGAGTCACACCTACCAAACAAAACAAATTGTCCTCAACACATATATTTCTAAAGTAAGATTGAGATTGAAAATAATGTGCAGAACACTGTAGACTTTTGAAGTCTAAATAATTTACTTTATTAATCCTATATCTTTTAGTCTCTCCATTAAAAAACCTTCTGCTGTTATGTCTTCAAACTGTTTTGGATGCTCAACTGAAATGCAACCTTCTAGGCAGTTTAATTTCATATCAGGATTTGCATGCATAAAAAATGGGACTGAATATCGTGAAGTTTTAAGTTTTTCTCTAGGAGGATTTACTACACGATGAATTGTGGACTTTAACCTTCCATTAGTATAACGCTGTAACATATCTCCAACATTAACAATCAAACAATCCTTAACAGCTGTAATAGGAATCCATTTATCATCTCTTCTCTTAACCTGCAGTCCTTCCGCACTGGCGCCCATAAGAAGCGTAATTAAATTAATATCTCCATGCTCGGCTGCTCTTACAGCCCCATCCGGAACTTCATCTACATTTTCAATTGGGAAATAATGCAAAGGTCTTAGAATACTTATTCCTTTATTCACCCTTGATTCAAAATGATTTTCATCTAAGTTCAAAAACAAAGCAATCGCACTTAACATGGTTTTACCAATTCCTTCTAATGTTGAATATGCGTTTAATGTTTGCGTTTGAAATGCAGGTACTTCTTTGGGAAAAATATTTTTTTGATAATGATCACTCTCACTCTCGGTAATATATTTACCAATGTGATAAAACTCTTTTAAATCACCCACATTTCTTCCCGCGGCGTGCTCTTTTCCTTTTCCAGTATAACCTCTTTGTCCACCAGTTCGGCTTCCATCATATTGCAACTTTACTTCATCGGATAATTGATAAAATTCTTTAATTGAAGCATACAATTCCTCTTGGTTTTCTTGTAAATATCCATGATTTGTAATCGCTACAAAACCAATAGATTCAAAAGCAAGTCCTAATTGATTAACAAAATTTTGTTTTTTTTCTTTGTCACCCGTTAAGAATTCACTTAAATCAAGTGTTGGAATAGCATCAACTAATTTTTCTTTCATTTTTAGGAGCGTTTTATTTTATACGAACTTAATAAACTTAACTGTCGCAAAAAAGTAGAATATGGATTGCATAAAAAATATGGATTTTTTGAAAATAAAAAACCAACACATATTGTGTTGGTTTTTAAAAAAAAAGATAAAAGATAACCTTATTTAATAGTTACTTGTTGAGTAAAAACTTCATCCTGAGAAAAAGCATTCACTAGGTAAATTCCTGGAGCAATACCATTTAAATCAAGAACATTGAAGTCTCCAATTAATCGGAAATCTTTTACAACACTGCCGTAGATATTAACAATATTGAGCCGTTTAAAATCAGTAGTAGTTGAAACATTTAAATAGTTAGTTGTAGGATTCGGGTAAACACTTACAACACCTACATCCTTTGAGAGGCTAGCTGTGCTAGTAGTTGTACATTCCGTACATTGATTGTAAGTTAAATCAATGGTCATGGGGTCAGATGTTTTCCATTGTCTGTTCGCATAAGTTGCGTCATCTGTAATTGCGGCACATGAACCCTTGCCTATTAAATCTTCTGACACACCATTAACTAAAATTTTGTATTCCATGGCTTCAGTAGGTGCAGGGGAAAAGGTGAATGTCCACGACCCATCTCCATTTGAGACTGCTTCAGGACCAGCATTAGGGTCCCAACCAGACCACCAAGGCCCATGAATTCTTACTGTATTTGCTGTGTCATCACACAACGTCACATTAACAACAAGATCTTGACCGAAGCCTGTTATTGATATGAGCAAACTGAACAAAAAAAGAGTAAAATTTTTCATAAAACAAGAATTTAAATTCAACTTCACAAATACAGCGACGAAACAGATAAATTGTAAGCAAAGAAGAAAAAGGTTAGTAAAAGGCTAAGTTTCGTCCCTTTTTCTCAATTACGGCTTAACTTAAAAAAAGGTTTCGGAGCTGGAATATTTATGAAACCAATTTTTTAAATTCTAGTAAAAATGTAAAACTTTTCAAATTTAACCCAATCAAAAAGTGAACATTAGCCAAATTGACATCGTTATTCTATTTGCTTACTCCGTTATCATTTTATATATAGGTTTTTACAAATCCAAACCTAAACCCGGAGAATCAAAAAACTCACAAGATTATTTTCTGGCAGGAAAATCTCTTCCTTGGTGGGCGATTGGTGCTTCATTGATTGCAGCCAATATTTCAGCAGAACAATTTATTGGAATGTCAGGATCTGGATTTGCGATCGGACTAGCCATTGCGTCCTATGAGTTTATGGCTGCGTTAACGCTATTGATTGTTGGAAAGTATTTTTTACCAATATTTATCAAAACAGGAATTTATACGATTCCTGAATTTTTAGAGAAAAGGTACAACTCAAACGTCAAATCCGTTTTAGCTGTTTTTTGGATTTTTCTCTTCGTTTTCGTAAACCTAACAACAGTACTTTATCTAGGAGGAACAGCGCTTGATACTATTATGGGCACTGGAGACGGATCACTTGTTTTAAACAGCATCATAGGATTAGGACTTTTTGCAGCCGCATATTCCTTGTGGGGAGGGTTATCTTCTGTTGCTTGGACAGATGTTATACAGGTTGTTTTATTAATTATTGGAGGTTTAATTACAACAATAATCACATTGAATCATTTAACGCCAGATGGTGGGTTTTTAAATGGCTTAAGTTACATCTATGAAAAAGCGCCCGAAAAATTCAATATGATTTTAAACTCTACAGATAAGGGTTACTCCGACTTACCTGGAATTGCTGTTCTTGCTGGAGGAATGTGGATTGCGAATATTTATTATTGGGGATTTAATCAGTACATCATACAACGAACTCTTGCTGCAAAGAGTTTAAAGGAATCGCAAAAAGGAATTGCATTTGCAGCGGCATTAAAAATGATTATACCTTTAATTGTAGTTGTTCCTGGTATTATAGCTTATGTCATGTTTACCGAAAACCCAGAGGTAACTAAAGCTTTTACATCCAGTGACGGAACTATACTAAACGACAAAGCATATCCTTGGCTTATCTCTAGTTTTATTCCCTCAGGTTTAAAAGGTATAATTCTTGCAGCTCTTTCAGCTGCAATAGTTTCTTCCCTCGCCTCGATGATTAATAGTACCTCTACAATTTTTACACTAGATATTTATAAATCCCTGTTAAATAAAACAGCTTCTGAAAAAAGATTAGTGACTGTTGGAAGAATCTCTGGTTTAATTGCCCTAATAATTGCAATATTAATAGCACCTGTTTTAGGGAGTATCGATCAAGCCTTCCAATTTATTCAAGAATGGACAGGGGTTGTTAGTCCTGGAATTTTAGCAATATTTATGCTTGGATTGTTTTGGCAAAAAACAAGTGCAAAGGCAGCAATCATAGGCGCCTTGTCTTCTATTCCAATTGCTTTGTTTTTTAAGGTAGCTCCTAAAGGCTGGAGTGACTTATCGGTATTTCCCGACCTTCCATTTATGCATCAAATGGGGCTAACGTTCCTAATAACTTCCATAATAATGATTATAATATCGTTTATTAATAATGGAGGAAATAAAGATCAAAAAGGAATTCCTCTTTCAAAAAACCTCTTCCAAACTTCTTCTAGTTTTAACATTGCATCAATAATAATTATTCTTTCGCTAATAACAGTTTACTCCATATTTTGGTAAAATGAAAATACTCCTGAGCTTACATATCTTTTTAGTTTCCTTTGGCGTTATTGCCCAAGAAATAAAAAACGTTAAGCCAGCACCTTTGCAAGGGTTTTATGTAAGTGGAAATTATCGTTTTTATGCCCAGCACCGGATATTAAATAACCCATACACCACTGGCACTGAAAATAACGTTCCAACAATATTAGAGGGAAGATCAATTCTAGTTGGCGACGCTTCTCAACTGCCTGAACTGACCTTAAATATTGGAGGAAAACCGAACTCAAAAACATCTTTCGGTACCGATTTAGTAGTTTGGAATCAAAACACCGGTGATTTTGATTATTACAGAAATTTACAATTGGGTATAAATCTTTATGGGGACTTCTCCACAAAGTATTTTGATGTATCTATTAAAACAGGGGGTATCTTTTGGCATGAAATCTCACCTTTAACATTCGGATCTTTCTTTGGATACAATAGATATAGTCTCTTTGAAAGAAATCCATGGGATCCACAAATGCGAAATGTAGAAGATCGATACAAAAACTATTTGACAAATGGCGCTATTAGTCAGGATACAAGATGGGCTAACCAAGCGGTACAAGGAATATTACTAGACGCCAATTTACCTAAAAACTTCTCTGTTAACATTATATATGGTAAGGCTCAGAGTATGGGGGCAGCTTTTGCAATCCCCGAAAACGACCTAAATAATCAAACCTATAATTCGAATCAACGATTTTATGAAAATACAATTCCTAATATTGTTTACGGAGGAGCTGTTCGAAAAAAAATAAAAAAGCACCTTATTTCCATTAACAACTACAGCGAAAGGTCTTACAGCGATGAATTGGCAACAAAGCCAATCAATAATCAAATAACAACCTCGGGACTGCATCTTAAATTTAAAGCGTTAGATATTGATTTAGAAGGAGGTTTAGGAAAATATAGTGATGAATATAATCAAGATAGCTTGGGCTATGGAGAACTGGTTTCTCTTAAAATAAATACAAATAAAAAAATTACTTTTTTACCATTTCAAATACACGCTTATCGAATTAGTCCGAAAGTAGTGAACAACAACTCCACCTTCATTAATACATCAATTAATCAAGCACAATCTGCAGCTTCGGGAACAAGTCAAGTGGTTGGTGCTAATGGTATTTTGCAACAGACAGGTAGTGGTATTATACCTATGGGGCAAATGGCCAACAACCGACAAGGACTTAATATTAGTACTGATATCAAAATAAAGCTTTTAACAATAACGCTTGGAAATAGTATCGCGAGAGAAATTGACAGATTAGGCAATCGAGTAAGCTACACACATTTAAATGGGCTAACAATGTCTAGGTTTTGGAGATGGTCGTTCCCCTCTAATGTAGGTCCCTACAATAAAAAATCAGTCGTATATCGTTCTGTTTTTGAAACCGTAAACATTACAGAAAGTGACAATAATGGGAACGTAAATTTCGACAAGCATTTTAATACAATGGAAGCGCAATTAAAATATAAATTCAATGTTTTTAATAAACCATGGTATGTTTTTTATCTAGGATCCTATAATTCGGTTCAAAAGACATTCTCTCCAGTAACTGTTTTTAAAGAAGATGCTTACTTGAGAGTATACAATCACCAACTTGAAAATTACTTTAGTTTGACATCTAAACTAATCATTTCACAATACTTAGGGGTCGAACGTATTATCGGCAATTACGCTACCCAGGTAAATATAGAAACTCAAAGACCAATTAATCAAGAAGGCATTGGTATTGGTTTAGGAATGGACTTCATGATGGCAAAAAATACAGGTTTATACTTGAGGCATCGATATTTCTCTTTTAAAGACACCAGTTTCCCTTTGGATAAATTTTGCGGTCATGAATCAACCCTAGAAATAAAAGTTACTTTCTGATGAAAAACACAATACTAGCCATATTAGCCCTACTATTTATTTTGCCAGTGAAATCGCAAAATGAAAAATTTCAAATCAACGGTGCAGCAAGATCTTACTTGTTTTCTAATGCACTTCAAATTGATAATTCGTTAGACAGTATTACACCAAAAAAATCAAATTATGGGCATAATTTATTGGACTTAGGAATTAGTGTTTTTCCAAATGCACAAACGGAAGTAATTGGGGTTTTTAGAATAAGAAATGAATTAGGTGGTTTTTGGGGAGGCGGCGTGACCTTTAATGTTCGGCAATTAACGCTTAAGGGAGTAGCGAATAATGTTGTTCGATATGAAATTGGTGACATCGATTTAAAAATGACGCCTTATACCTTATTTAACACTCAAGAGGAAGGTTTTATTAATGAGGCCGATATTTTTAAAGTGAGAAGAGATATACTGCATTATGATTTATTCTATCAGGAAAATCAATGGCGAATGCAAGGTGCAAAAGTTGATTTCAATGTGTTAACTAACTCAATTGTCGAAAAAACAAACATTAAGGGTTATGTTACAAGACAAAAAGCTAGCGACGGACTAAGTCAGCCCGAAAGACTTTATGCTGGAGGAAGTTTTAACTTTATTAAAAACTCCAAATTTAATTTTCAAGTTAACAGCGCTAACATGTTTGATTTAACCAAAACATTAGCGAACGACAGTACAAAATTCACCAATTCAATTGTTACTTCCAACTTAAACTACAAGGTTATAGATAATGAAAAGAAGTCGATAAAACTAACTGCAGAAGGAGGTTTCTCCGAAACAAAATATATAAACAACCCAAGTAACAATGCTCCAAAATCATTATCAGATTGGTTTTACGACCTGTCTTCTTCTACTCATATTAAAAAGAAAAAAATACGTTTTACACTTGGAGTAAAAGACATCGGAAAAAATTTTCGTTCACCGGGCGCACAAACAAAAAGAATTAATTATTCAAAATCACCTGGCTTGTACCAACAGTTTACCAATAACTACGTGGGAAGAGGAGTTACTTATTCTGATATCATTACAGGAAATGCGGCTGCATCGTTTAAAATATCTGAAACATTAATGGCCTATAATGCCGCATATAGTAATACAAATCCTTTTGGAGATGCTACTCCAAATAGAAGAGGAATATATTTTCACCTTGAAGGTTTAGATTCAGTGAAATTTAAAAACAGTTTTATAAAGTGTTTACTTCTCCAAGAATCAGTTGGAACTGGTACGCTGGAGCGAAAAAGTTTTGCGCTTACTCAAATGGGTACTACTATCCTATTAAATCAATTTCTGAATCTTAAAAAAACACTGAAAATCAATTTAGGACTTCAAAATGAATTTACTCTAAGAGGAGGCGAAGCCTATGAGCAAATAAATTTATCTAGTAATTTTATTGATGCTGGCGTAAGCTATGAATTCATTCCAAAACTAAATCTTCTATTTGGAACGAAAATTTGGATTGCAAAAGGAAATGAAAATTTAATCATTCGAGATGAATTTAACACCGTTAATGATTTTAAACCCATTGACATAAACTTTAGCGAAAGTATAATCGCTGCTGGTTTCAAATATGATTTTGACGAAAAAAACACACTCACTTTGCAGTATCAAAATTTCGACTTAAAAAATAATTCTATTGATGGAATAGACTACGGGATTTCGGAATTCAATATACTTTACAGTTTAAATTTTTAACATGAAAAAGCTCTTACACATATCATTACTTTTTTTG
>ERZ1039804.897-NODE-897-length-18082-cov-52.073945_pt1 | contig 18082 bp, 26 predicted proteins | sample MGYA00383089_ERZ1039804 | MGnify/ENA primary metagenome ERZ1039804 (study PRJEB29581, sample SAMEA5548359) | metagenome | biome: marine; feature: coastal; material: water | depth 1 m | study: Short-term variability in the microbial, nano- and picoplankton...
CATGCAGATGCTGGACCCGCTCGCGCTCGCGCTCCTCCCGCTGCATTTCCGCAAAGGCAGCACCTTTTCGGACGGCGGCCACTATGACGATGACGATGGCGCACAGTTTGTCGCTGATGCCGTCGCTGATCTGATCAATTCAAACGGTTGGTAATATACAACCCACGCAATTTTTTGACCCACGAAATCTAATGCCAGAAGATCACTCAGAAGATATTCACAGCTTGAAGCATACCGTTTACGGAAACGGCAGGCCGGGCTTAACCGAGCGCGTGACTGTCATTGAGACCAAGTTAGCAACCGGAACCAAACTCTTATGGGCAGTCCTTGTGCTGTCCATCCCTCCAATCATAGAACTACTCAAAAGCATATGAAAAAAGCACTCCCTCTCTTCCTGCTCGCTGCCGCCTCGCTGTTTGCGTTTGGCTGCGTTTCGCCAATCAAGACCACGGTCGACTACACCGCCACCGCCGAGGGTGTGCCGCAGCTCAAGTATAGCTCGGAGAAGGATATCGAGTACGAGCGTGTCGTGAAAAAGGACGATGGTGTGGTCGAGTCGGTCAAGTTTAAGGCGTCGGCCAGCGATCCTATGAGCGCCTACGCGGGGGCGATCACCGCGCAAAGCCAGGCGATCGAGTCGCTGGTCAATAGCGCGCCTGCGCAAACGACCGCCCGTATCCTGACCCCGGCTGCCCCGGCTCCGTGAGGTCGGTTTGAGTATTTCGACATTTCTTAAAATATGAACCAGCCTACAATCAGTCACGCCAACGCCCGGCAATACGGTTTCCTCGGGCCGCTCTATCTGCACACGATGGATCAGCCGCTCGCGGATAAGCCGTTTAAGTTGCTGCGCCCGTTGCCGTACCGCTCGCAGCTGGTCCGCTATCTGGAGGTGCCGTCCGGGTACCGCACCGACTTTGCCAGTGTGCCGCGTTTCTTCTGGCGGATCTTTCCGCCGATGGGTCGCTATGCGCGCTCGGCGGTGGTGCATGATTACCTCTGCGATGTGTCGCCCAAAGTCTGCGACCACAAGACCGCCGCCGCCGTATTTCGCGAAGCGATGGCGCACGCTGGTGTGCCCCGCTGGAAGCGCAAGGCGATGCACCGTGCCGTCGTATGGTTCGGGCCGAAATTTAAAGGGGGCGACGACTGACGATGCCGCAGCCCCAGCAGTCTGATCCGCTTCCGGCGAAGGAGCACCGACGACTCCACGCCGCCTGCGCCCTGAAACATGCCAAGTTAGCGCTCCGAGAAATCATCAAAGCAATTTTCCCAAATTTCAAAATACCGCTTCCCGAAAAGCCAAAGTCTTAATTTATCTTATGCCAAGTTTTAATAAAGTCATCCTAATCGGCAATCTAACCCGCGATCCTGAGCATCGTGTGACCACCGCTGGCAACTCCGTGTGCAAGCTCGGGCTGGCAGTGTCGCGCAAGTATCAAACCAAAGACGGCCAGCAGCGCGAAGAGACCACGTTTATTGATATTGATGCGTTTGGCAAAGCGGCGGACACGCTCGCCAAGTATATGCGTAAGGGTCGCCCGATCATGGTCGAAGGCCGCTTGAAGCTCGACCAGTGGGAAACCAACGAAGGCCAGAAGCGCCAGAAGCTCGGCGTGATCCTGGAGAGCTTCCAATTCCTCGGCAGCGCCGAGCAATCTTAATTTCAGCCTTTCAGGATTTCAGCTTTTCAAAATATGAATATTACCCGCACAACGGAGCCGACTGACGAGCCGATCACTTTAGATGAGGCCAAGGCGCATTTGCGCGTGGTGGATCTTGAGGACGACAACGCTTACATCACCACGCTGATCGCTGTCGCGCGCCGCGCGGTGGAAGATATGACCGGTCGCACGTTGATCGACACCGTGTTTACCCAAAGCGTGCGCGACTGGCATGCGTGTATCGAGTTGCTGCGCGGGAACGCACACACGATCGGCTCCGTTAAATACGACGATGTGGCGGCTGTGGAGCAAACAGTCGGGGCGACCGACTACGGGCTCCACTCCTATGGCGATGGCTGCGCGGCCCTGGCATTTTACGACGAGTTTGCCGAGCCTGATTTGGTGGAGCGGCCATTCGTCGACCGCGTGCGCATCCAGTTTACCGCCGGTTACGGCACCAGCGCCGACGACGTGCCCGAGTCGCTCCGCCAGGCAGTGCTCTATCTGGTCGCGCATCTCTACGACAACCGATCGCCGGTGGCGATCGGGGCGAGCGTTAATACAATGCCGTTTACCGTCGAGTCGCTATGCGGCCCGTATAAAATTTATAACTGATGAATCCCGGCACTTTAGATCGTAAAATTCAGATCCAGCGGCTGTTGGATGGTTTACCTATGGTGACCGCCACGGGCGAGGTGATGACGACTGCCGACGGCAGGGTGATGATTACCGGCGAGAATCAAGATGGGCTCGGTCAGGAGATCGAAGCGTGGGGCCTGTGGAAATCCGCTTGGGCCCGTAAAATCGAAGCGCGGGGGAGCGAGCGAGAAAGCAATCAGCGCGAAAGCGGTCAGCAGCCGGTGACATTCCGGGTGCGCTACCGTTCTGATATTCTGGTCGCCGATCGCATTGTCTGCGAGGGCCGGGCGTATGATATCAAGGGGAAGGCCGAGGTCGGGCGTCGGGCGATGCTTGATCTGTTTTGCACCGCACATTTAACCCCGGAGACCGTAGTCTGATGGATTTGGAATTTAACCTATTTGGCGATAAGGAGATGGAGCAGGTGATGGACGCCTTGCCTGAGCGCATGCAGAAGAACGTGCTGGCAGCCGCTGTGCGGGGCGGTGCGTCGACCATTTCGAAGGCGGCCAAGGTGAATATCAAAGCCGACGGCACCGTGCGCACCGGGTTGCTGCACAAGTCGATTACGATCAAGGTCAAGCGCTACACGCGCGACGGTGTGATCTATGCCGCAGTCGGTGCATCGCGCCGGGTGATCGGTACTACTGTGAATGGTCGGCGCATCGTACCGGCTAACTACGCGCACCTGGTCGAGCATGGCACGCGGACCAGTCGTGCCAAGCCGTTTCTGCGGCCTGCGCTCGATGCCAATCGCAAGGCTGTATTCGATGGTATGACCCGTCGGGCACGTAAAGGGCTCGCCCGGGAAATTGTGAAACTACGGAGGGCCACTGCGTAATGGCTGACACGATTCTTAACGACCTGCGCGCTGCCGTGATCGGCGATGCTACGCTCTCGGCGTTGATCGCCAAGCGCTACTATCCGGACGTCGCCCCTCAATCGGCGTCGGTCCCGTATATCGTTTATACCGATATCAGCCTGGCTACCGATCAGGATTTAAACGGCACCAATGGTAACCGCACGACGCGCATTCAGTTCGACGTGTACGCCACGACCAAGGCCAAGGCGCGCACGCTGCGGGAGGCGCTGCTTGCGCTGTTCGATGGTTATCAGGGCACCCTCCGCGCTGGGGCGGTTGTGATCCAGCACACTCAGCTCGCCAATCTCCGCAGCGGCTTCGAGCCGGGCGATAAGGTCTACCACTACGGCATGGATTTCACTTTCGATTATAAAATCTAGGGCTCCGCGCCCATTTCAAAACCACGAAAATCATACAAAAGAAAGCTAAAATATGACAGCTACAGCAGGACGCGGGACCGTATTTTCCCGTGATAATGGAGCATCCTACGACGACATTACAGAAGTCGTCTCACTCAGCGGAGGTGGTGTAACCACCGAGCTGATCGATACCACGGCGCTGAATCCCGCGAGCGGATTTCGTACCTCGATCTCCGGTGTGAAAAACACCGAAGAAGTAACAGTCGTCCTTAATCTGGATCCGAAGCTTACCACGGCGGATGCCAATAAGCACGGCCTCCTGAAGGGAGACGCCGAGGGTAGTGCAAAGGTGAACTACCGTTTCACTTTTGTGGACGGCACCACGGTGACATTCAGCAGCTGCACGGCGACCGGTTTTATCCTGGGCGATGTCGCAGTCGATGGGAAGCTCGAAGCCACTTTCACGTTTAAGCCTGACGGCAATGCCGTGTGGGTCGATGGCGCATAAATCTGGCGAAAGACAGAGATGAGGTAAAGCGGAGCGGGGGAGCGATCCTCCGTCTCCGCCGAGCCTCGACTCTTTTTCAACACCTCAAATCTCAATCTCAAATCTCTTAAAAAATATTATGTCTGAAGCTACAATCATCTACGACGGCAAAGAAGCCGTTATCAAAATCACCACCGGAGTACTCTATCGATTCGAGTGCGCTGGCTTTAACTTCGACGACTTCGCCACTCCTGCTCGGCAGATTCAGGCGCAGGTCGCACTGCTCGGTGCGGCGCTCGATCCTAAAGCGCCGCTTGATCAAGTGGCCGACAAGCTGCCGCCGCTGGACCAGGTGCTGACTGCGGTGACAGCCGCGCTCGATGTGTCCGGGCTCAATTCAACCGAGGAGGACGCGCCGGAGGGAAACGACTAAGCGCATGGCGCGAGCTTCGAGCCTTTGCCCGGGTAGAGCTGGGCATCGGCTTTGAAGAGTTCGACGGTATGCGGCCACGTGATTTTTTCGATCTATTCGAACAATGGAAACACAAAGAAAAACGCACCGACCAGCGGGTCGCACTGCTCTGCTCTCAGTTGAGCAATGCGGTTTGCGCCACCGGTGGGCTCAAGGCGGAGTTCAAGCTCGACGACTTTATGCCGGGCGGCGGATCTGCGCGGCAAATGGACGGCGCGGAACTTCTGCTCCGCGCTCGGGCGCTTTTCCCGGCTAACTCCGATTAACGACAACAGCAACTTATGGCAAATGTAGGCAAACTCACGGCAGACCTGGTCGCACGCACAAAGAAATTTGAGGCGGGCATGCAGCGCGGTCGAAAATCGGTGCGCGGCATCGGCGCGACTGCGAAGAAAACGAAAGCACAGGTTGCGGCTTTGAGTGGCGCGCTTAAGCGTCTTGCCAGCGGGATGCTAGTGGTGGCTGGCGTCGGTGGATTTGGCGCGCTGACTAGTTCCGCGATCGCGTTTGGCTCCGCGCAGTCTGATATCGCAGCGCAGCTTAATATTAACACCGTCGCTTTTCAAACCTATGCGGGGGCGATTAAAGATGCCGGGGGCACGCAGGAGCAGATGCGGAAGTCGATCCTCTCGCAACAGCAGGCTGTTGTGCAGGGATCGGAGGGGCTCACCACCTACACCCGCGCTTTCGAGCGCTTGGGGATTAATGTCAAAGCGCTGCGCGGGCTCAAGGCGGAGGAGCAGTTCCAGCGTATCGCACTGGCGGTCGCCAACACGGCGGATCAGCAGGGCGCGCTCACGGCTGTCTCTGAAATCTACGGCAAGCGTAATGCGCCGGAGCTGATCGAGGTGATGCAGCGGCTCGCCCGGGACGGCTTTGGTAAGCTCTCCGAAGAGATCCGCAAGACATACGGGATCATGGATGCGGAGACGCAGCGCCGTCTCGACGCAGCAGCGGATCGCATTGAGCAGTTTAAGCAAAAGGCGACCATTAATGTCGGCGAACTGATCGCCGGAGAGGCCGATGGGGCGGCGGTCAAGGTATTGACTGCGCGCCTGATCGGGGCGGCAGCGAAATTCGCGGTTTCACTTCTGGAGGCTTTGTATAAAGTCGGGAAGTCGGGCCCGGTGCTGTTCGGTGGCGTGCTGGAAGGCGTGGCAAACAAGTTTGGTCTATCGCTGGATGCGGTGGCGCTCAGGTTTAAGATCCGGCTTAAGGAGGCCGCCAATGCGGTCATCTTAAAACTGAATGAACTGTCCGGCAGTTCGATCGGAGTTTTTTCCCTCGGCGGTAAGGATGGGGAGTACCGCAAGCTGGCCGAAGCGCAGGCGCGTGCTGCTCGCGGTGGCGATGGTGTGTTTGATACCGCGCTCGGTAAGGTTGAGAAGCTGTGGAGTAGCTCGCCGCTGCAGGGCTGGAAGGATGATATCTCCGCCGGTACTGCTGCGATCGCGGAAGCGTATCAGGCGGATCTGACCGCCTCACGCGAGGCGGCGAAGGTGCGCGTTGATGCGGCGGAGAAAATGACGGAGATTGCGGCGGCCAGCGCTGCAGAGACTGCGGCGGTTGCCGGGTCGTTTACTGCTCAACCGTCGGGCGGTTCGTCGGCGGCGGGCGGCGGTGAAGCTGCGAAGGCGATCAGCAGTAAGTGGGGCGAGGTGATTTCCAGTCTAAAGAAAAAGCTTTTGGCGCTTGGCGGGCAGAGCGATGACCTGCGCCGCCAGGGCGACTTTGCCGGCAGTCGGGCGCTGCTGGACCAACGTTTCGGAATCCGTGGGCAGATCGATGCAGCCGAGACTCAAGATCGCATCCACAATATTCGGGCGGGAGTTACTAGCTTTCGGGCAAGTGATTCATATGGCCCCGGTGGCGATCGGGCATTTCAGGGCGATGATAGTTTGCAGTCGCGGCAAGTGGAGTTGCTTACCGATATCCGCGCGGAGCTGCTCGGCGCATAACCATTTAGTAACGATTAATTATGGCACTATTTACCTCAATCAAATGTATCGGCGGCTGGATCGAGCGGCCTTTTAACGACTCTGGCGACGAGGGGCATAAGCTTTTCAGATTCCAGTGCGTGGTGGATGCGGGTGTGTACACAGCGCTGCCGCTTTCGACGCTTATTACTGATGCCTCTGCGGCGGCGGTTGCGGGGCTGGATGGGTACCCTGCTGATGTGTGGCCTGTGTCGGCGGATGGTAATTGTTATTTTGTCGGAGATACTACGCCGGCCCCGTATGGTAGCGGCCCTCTAGTTAGTTTTGTGCGGACGTTTTCAAGTATTCCGAGTACCCGCACCCGCGCAGCCGGGGCAGTTAGCCACACATGGCCAGCCTTTCGAGCTTGGAATGCGAGCACTCAAACGAGCTTTAGTGATGTGTTTGATGCTCAAAATGACAACATGCCGCCTGAGTTTGTGCTGCGCGATGAGCTGACAAAAAGCTCGCCTGGGTCGATCACCTATACCTACTCTTACGCGACAGCGATTACGGGCGTAACGGCTGATGAGATATGGGAGCCTAAGTGGCAGGATACGTCTAGTACGGATGATTTTAGAGATACACCTACAGGCAACTTTGTTTGCGATCAACCGTCTGGTTCGTCTACCTCTATGCGCAGCGATCCGAGTCTAACCACTTATAAAGGTTATATTGACTCAAGCTATCTCATTGTTAGCTCGCGGATCAAAAACTACTTAGGGAATATTTTTGTAAAAGAAACAATAAAAGCCTTAGCTCAATGAGTGGATCTATCGAAAAACTAAGCAAGGCCGGCTGGACCCGGCGACTCGAAAAAACGAACGAGATCATAGAAGGGCTGAATCCCTTGTTGAATATTCAAGTGAAGTACGGGGGAGCTAGATCCGGCCCTAAGGTGCATTACTCGGAAAATGGCGTGACGATTTCGATACCGGATCATCGCGCTGAAATTGAATCTTTGAAGGCCCGGGTGTATGCCCTGGAGAATCCTTAATCTCTAACTCTTAAAATACACCCCCGCCTTCGCCTGCGGGATCCTAGCATCAGTCGCAGGCCGTAGTGCATTAAATGTTTGGCGCGGGGAGCAGTCGTTTCTTCGAACGAGCGTCCGGGGGGTTGAGGTCACCGGCGGCAGGTTGGTTGTTAAATTTCCGGACTACAAGTCTCGCTTTGAGGCATTGGAGAAGCGAGTTGCCGAACTTGAGGAAAAGGTTTTTTAGGCGCCCCTTACCCCGGCGGTAGGATCTCAAAATACGACGCAGCATCCTTGCGGAAGCTCGCCACTTTGTAGTGCCTGGCGATCATCTCGCCGGTGTTGCCGAGCAGGTTGGCGGCCATGTCTTTGCCGTGCAATGCAGCATAGTAGCTCGCGCAGCTGCGCCGGTGGACGTTGTCGCTCCACTCCATGCCGAGCGTTTGGCAGAGCTGTGTGCGTCGGTAGTTGAATGTTTGCGATGGCTCCGGGATGCGGGCTTTTTTTAAATGCTTCAGCCACGGCCAAAGGTTCGCCGGTGCCAGTCCCTCGTCGATCACCAGCGCCTGCTCGCTTTTCATGATCCCCTCCGGGATCACGATCGTGCGGTTTTTCAGATCGATCATATCGGGGCGTAGAAATTCAGACTTGGCGCGCTTCTCCGGGTTCGGGGCCACCATCGACACGCGCAGCCCGGTGAAGAAGATTAGCGCATACACACTCGCCCGGGCAGGCTCGCGCCGCCATAAATAGCGCAGGAAGCACTGCAACTGCTCCGGAGACCAGAGCACCGTGCGTTTCTCGCCCCGTCGCGAAGGCAGTTTGATGTGGGCCGCCGGAGAGGTGATCAACTCCCGCCGGGCGATTGCCAGATTAAACGCCGCAGAGACCGCCTTTAAATGATTGCGCGTCGAGTAGTAGCCATGCTCCGGAGACGCCGCCAGCTCGTCGACCCACGCCTGGATCTCATACGGTTGGTAATCCGATAGAACCCGATCCCCCAGCGCAGCCACAAACCGACCGCACAGCAAGTCGACCCGCTTACGATTCACACCACCGGCGCGCACTAGATCCTCCACCCGCTGCCGCATCATCACCGAAAAGCGGACCCCCGAATTAGCACCCGCCCGGGTAGCCATCACCACCGCCGTCTCAAGCGAGTCCATCCCCCCGGCTCGGCGCTCCAGTTCCAGGAACCGCTGCCACTTCGCAGGATCAAACGACGCCAACGCATCGCGGTTGGCAGTCCACCTCTCCAAAAACGCCTTTTTATAATCCACCTTCTCCGTCTTGGTTTTAAACGTAGGGCGCAGGCGCTTGCCCTCAAAAAAGAAATCCCAGCCGTAGGGGAGCTTCCGAGCGGGCGCGTCGTAATCGCGAAAAGAAGGGAGTTTCATAGCAAGATTTCTTGGCAGGTTTTGTCCGTTAAAAACAGAAATCTAAACAAAACGCCACCAAACGCCACAACAATCTAAAGCAACCGAAAACGCCTCCAGACCGCGCCATCACTGGCGAAACCGCATAAGAAAGCCACCTCCGAAGAAGTGGCTAAAACCATCTGGCAGGCTCACAGGGAGGCTGCCATGGTGTGTTGATTCTGCGGGTTGGCGGGTGATGGGTGTGTTTTCTTGGCAGGTTTTGTCGGGTTTATTTTGTAATTAGGTCGAGTAATCGCCACTCTTTGTTGCCGAGGTATTCGAGGTCGCACATAGGATAGCGTGGTGGCGTTGTTTTGCTTGGGGGTGAGCCGTTTGCCGTCGAGCGAGTTGAGCCATTCGATCTGGCTGCGACGCAACGAAACAGAGATTTTTTCGGCTTTGTCTAACTGTGGGTCCATGCGTTAATTAGGCTAGACGGTGCGAAGATTTGCCACTTTTGCCACTTGCTACTTTTGCGCAAAAGTAGCAAGGAAGCGGCATGTCTGAAATTGAGGAGATCGAGTTAGATGCGTTGGAGTTGGCGGTGGCTACGCTCGCGCTGTTGCGTGGGGAGACGGGGGCGCGGCGTGCTGCGCTGGAGATGATGCTGCAAACGTATTTAATAAAGGCTGCGGTCGAGCGCAGTTGGGTGTTGGACCGGTTGGAGCTGGAGCGGGCGGGGCGCTAGGCGCGTTTCTTTTTGCGCGCTTGGCGGGTGGCTTCTATTTTTTCGGCGGCAGCTAGGTCTTTTTTGATGGTCTCCTGGCGCTTGTCGGGCGCGGCGATCACGTATTTGACTGAGGGTAAATCTACTTTGGGAGGCGTCCTTTTTGTGTTTTGGGGATAGTCGGCGGGGTCTTCGGCGGCGTTGAGGCCGTTGGCATATTTGATCTCGTCGCGGAGCATGCGCAGGATGACCTGGGATCGGGAGCGTTCTTCCGTGTCGGCGCGTTGGTCGATCTTTTTGACAAGTTCTTTTGGCAGCGCTACGGTGACGCGCTGATTTTTGTCTGATAGTTGGTTTGGCATAGTTCTTAATCTTGCTTATTTTTTAATAAATAGCAAGTAAGGGCTTGACGGGTGCTTAAACCTGCATCAAAACGATGAGCATGACAGTAACCATATCAATGCCAGCGGACGTTTTAGAAGACTTGAAAGAGTTGGCGAAGGCGAATCATCGGAGCGTATCTGGTCAGGTCGCTTTTTTTTGCGCTCAAGGTTTAAGCAACCTGAATCAATCAGAGGCGGGCGACTGCGCGGAGTCGCGGTCGGATGGAAAGGCCGAGGCATGACTCTGGATCGTGAAGATTTGGCTGCGATCATTGACGGGGTATCTCGTCGGGTGATCTCGGAGATGGAAACGCGGGGCACGCTGCATGCGGATGAGTCGCGGTATCCGCGCCGGATGTCGGTGGCGGATGTGGCAGAGCGTTTTGGCGTCCGTCCGTCGACCGTGCGGACCAACTGGAAAGCCTGGGGGCTGCGGATGCTGGGTAAGGGCGCGCAGGGGCGGTTTATTTTTGACGGTGCCACGGTGGCGCGACGGGTGGAGCAGCTGAACGCTGGCTGACCCTTTGGAAATCTTAATCGTTTAAATTTGTTATTATGAAAACTGCAATGCCTCTCCATTTAATCGAGTTGACGCCTGCGCGCCGGGGGCGGCTCGCGGAAATCTTTGCGCACCGCCCTGGTGGCCTGTCGATCGGCACGAAGGCGATCATCGTGCAGCGTGAGTTGGGCGAGCAGGTGACGCACCGCGAGGCGCTGAGCCTATTGGGGCAGCTGCGGAAGCGCCAGCCGAAGAAGTTGAGCCAGTTGGCGCGCAAGGCGTATATGGATGAACGCTTTGAGGAGATGAAGGCGCGGCGGCCTGATCTTTATAACTGATTTTAGTGGGGAGAACGGGCGCGGCGGGCGTCCTGAAAGCATGAGCACCTGCCGCGATTTTTGCCCTCTCTGTTGAACTCGAAAAGTAATACATGGAAACAGGAGTCCGGGGAAACCCGCAGGGAGGGCGATTGATTTAGGCTAACAAAAAACAAAAAAAACAAAAAAAAGGAATAACATGATCAGTATATTAGAATCTCAAGGGGGCGCGTCTGCGGTGACGCGAATGCCGCGCACGTTCCAGGTGCGCGTGGGTGATGAGCCGGTGGTGTTGCTAGTGGCGCGGGATGAAAACCGGTTGCTGGGCGTGGTGGCGAATCGTTTGACGCCTGCGGTGGATCGGGTGATTTCGCAGGCGCAGGCGGGTGTGAATGCTGAGGATGGGCGCTACCGCCGTAGCGGTGCGTTGGAGTCCGCGCTGGGTGCGGGGTTTGTGTATCTGAGTTTTGAATACACGGAAGTGCTGAGCAGTGATGCTCGATTGATGCGACTGATGAAGTCGACGCTGGTCTCGATGTTGCTCGGTCCGGAGCGCGCGGGCACGGTAGAGCTGTTGACGGCAGGGGGTGCACTGTGAGTGATCTGCGTTTTATCTATATTGCGGGGCCGATGAGTGGCCTGCCTGAGTATAACTATCCGGCGTTTATGGCGGCGGCTGAGATGCTGTCTGCGAAGTATCCGGAGGCTCGGATCATCAATCCTGCTGAGAATTTTGAGCGTGCGACGGATCTCCCGTATCCGACTTATATTCGTGAATCGTTTGTGCAGGTGCTGACGGCTACGGAGCTCTATGTGTTGGCAGGTTGGGAAAACTCGCAGGGGGCACGCGCTGAGATCGCAATGGCGGTGCTGCTGGATCTGGCGATCATGTTTGAAAATGGTTTGAAGCCTGCGCCTGAGCGTAAGAAGGTCGAACCGTTGGTCGAGGTGCAGCCTTTAATTAATGCGCTTAAGTATGCGGCGGATGGTATCGCTAAGATGGCGGAGCATGTCGATATGGAAGCGGTCGAGGCTGAGGGGCTGGATGTGCAGGATTGTCGTGATTGCGTGGAGTTCGCGATCGAACGGGCAGGGGGTGCGCTGTGAGCTGCAAGGAAGTAGTCACGGCCTATGCGATTCTGCTGGAGCATCCGTGCCCTGGGCTGCGTTGGTTTCATAAATTTAATAAGCGGTCGAATCGGATTCAGTCCGCATGGAGCTTAGCCGGGGCTGAGCTGTTCATTGATTCGAATGGCGAGCGCATTAAGAAGGTCTTAGGGTTGTTAGTGTCTAAAGGATACGATCCGAAAGTCTTTGAGGTGTCCGCGAAGGGGGTTGAGCTATGAAGTGCGCAAAACTACCTGATAACTTTGTGGTGATCGACGTGGAGACGACCGGCCTGGAGCCGACTGAGGGCGGTATCTTGGAGATCGGCGCGGTGGATGCTGCGGGGCGGATGTTTTACCGGCGTGTAGCGCTTGGGCGTGAGCGGCGTGTGGATTGGCCGGCGCTGCAGCGTAATGGGGTCGATGCGCTCGACCTTGGTGCGGGTGTCTCGGTCGAGGATGCGATCTGCGATCTGTTTATGTGGCTGAGCGGGGGCTCGAAGCGTTGGATTATGGGCGGGAAAAATCCGCAGTTTGATTTCGCCTGGTTGGGCGCGAATTGGCCGACCGGCACGGTGGGCTGTAGTCTGAGTGAGGTGATCTCGCGGCGCTGTATCGATCTGCACTCTCTGGCTTATGGCTACGGGATAGAGTTGGGGATGGATATGGCGTCGGAGACTTTTACTACGGACGATATTTATATGCAGCTCGGCATGTATCCGGAGCCGATGCCGCATAATGCGCTGCGCGGCGCGGTGCATGAGATGGAGGGCTTTCGGCGGCTGTTGGTCGCCGATGTGGAGCGCGATCATGACCCTGTGTTTGAAAAGAAGATGGACACACTTGATCGCGAATGGGCGCAGACTGTGGATGTGCCGGAGGTAGTGGATAACCGTCGGGGGGCTCGGGTTGGGCCTTTGGCTGTAACTAAGGGGGCCGGATCTAAATGACCCCTGCACCGCACGTTGAAAATCTTTATTCTTTGCTGGGCGCGGAAACGGTGTTTCTGCTATCGAAGAAAGGCACGAAGTGCCCGGTCGCTAAGGGCTGGCAGGGGACGACTTTTGAGGAGACACAGTCGGAGGATTACCAGGCGCAGCTGGCGAAGGGTAATGTTGGCGTGTTACTCGGTAAGCCATCGGGCGGACTCTGCGCGATCGACATCGATGATGATGATCTGATGGAGGAGTTTTTTGCGCTCAATGAGGGGCTGCGGCAAACGCTGATCACTCGGGGTGCGCGTGGCGTGCAGGTGTGGGTGCGCTGCTTACGTGACTCGGAGGCCGAGCTGCGCGGTATGGACTCTTATCCGAAGCTTTACCCGTTAAAGTTCGGCGACCGATTTACTGAGTCGACGACGGGCACCGGTGAACAGAATCCTGTCTGCTTCGGTGAGTGGCGTGCGGATGGCGGTCAATCGATCGTGCATGGTAAGCATCCGAGCGGCTGCGATTATTCGATGATCAATGAGGAGCCGGTGCGTGAGGTGTATTTTCGCGAGATCGCGTGGCCGGCGGGTCTGCTGACGCCGTGGGTCAATGATTGGCTCAAACGCCTGGAGGTGACATTCGGGGATCCATACACCGGGACGATCGGTCCTGATGGATCGCTAAAAGAGATCAAAGCGATGTGTGAGCCGTATTGGGCGGGCCGCTTTATCTATCACAATCACATCATCTACGAGGCCGATGAGGAGCGCTTTTATTTCTACAATGAAGCGACGGGCTGCTGGGATCAGATCGGAGAGCAGGAGATCGCGGTCAAGCTGGCCGCGATGATGCTGGAGGTGTCGCGTGAAATGTCGCAGCCAGTACTGCGTGGCACTAAGTTTCGCAGCGCGGCCAAGCTGGGCAGCGTGATCTCATGGCTTAAGGGCTACACTGCGAAGCGTGGCGTGTTTAAAATCCGCCTGGGGCTGGTGCATCTGCTCAATGGTATGCTGGATCTGACTGCCGACATGCCGACGTTGAAAGCGTTTTCACCTTACTACTATTCGCGTAATCAGATACCTGTCAGCTATAAGGGCGGGGCAGATTGCCCGAAGTTCATGAATGACCTGTTGCTGCGTGCGATTCCTGCGGAGGATGCGGATCTGCTGCAGCGCTGGGGTGGTCAAATGCTGTTGCAGAAGAACGTGACACAGAAATTTATGATTCTGACGGGTGCCGCTGGTGCCGGTAAGTCGACGGTGCTGGAGGTGTTCCAGCGGATGATCGGCGAGGAAAACTGTGAGCAACTGCGGACTGAGCAACTGCTGGAGCGTTTCGAGTTGGGCAGCTACATCGGCAGCACTGCGCTGTTTGGATCGGATGTGCCGGGGCACTTCTTGATGCAAAAGGGGGCGTATGTGATCAAATCACTGACCGGCGGGGATTTGATTCGCGGTGAGGTCAAGGGCGTGCGCGAGAAAGTATCGATGCGCGGTGAGTTTAATATCGGCATCACCTGTAACTCGCGATTGAAGCTCGATCTGAATGCCGACGCCGCAGCCTGGAGCCGCCGTTTGCTGATCGTGCCTTACCAATGCGAGCGACCCGAGAAACCGATTCCCGAGTTTGCGCGCTGGCTGTTTGAGAACGAAGGCGCAGGCATTTTGAACTGGCTGATCGAGGGTGCGGTGCGGGTGTTGCAAGGCGACCGCATGAAGCTCTCCGACCGTCAGTCCGCGCTGGTGCAGGATCTCCTGGAGGAGTCCGACTCCCTACGCTCATTCATGGGCCGCCTGGTGCGCGCAGAGCGCGGGTCTGATGTGACCAGTGAGGAACTGGTGAAGGCATACGTAGAGTTTTGTAGCGATCGAGGCTGGGATGCCATGCCGAATCGCTCCATCGAGCGTGCGCTGCCTGATCTCATGCTGGAGCTATACCGCACCAATAAGAGCAACTCGATCAGCCGCGATGGTAAGGATCAGCGCGGGTATAATCATATTAAACTCTTAGAGGAGGGGGATTACGTCGATGAGTAGTAGACCACCATCTTCAATGAAGAAACGCACCACGGCCACCGCTGACGCGAAGCGCTATCTGCGCACGATCAGTAAGGTGCCTATGGGGCAGGGCGTGGTCGAGTATGCGCCGCCGCTCGACCGCTCTGAGGTGCTCGATATCGCCTCGGGTATTATTAATGTATCTTTAACGTCGGACCGGGCGGGGCGCTATTATCTGCCGTGCCCTGGGCTCTCAATGCACAGCGGCGGTAAGTCAGCGCGGAAGGATTGCGAGTTCATGCCAGATGGAGCACCGACGCTTCGCTGTTTCCATGAGTCCTGCTCTGCGGTGCTCGATGAGCTCAATCGCTCGATCCGGTCCGCCTGCGGTAAGGCCAAGGTGCGGAAGTTCACCGACGCCACTGCCCGCGCCACTAAGGCCGCCGAGGCGCTCCTGATCGGTTTCGATATGCCCGAGGCTGATGCGAAGGTAATTTTAAACGAATGGGCGGCGGGCTGCACGCCGCCGATCAGTACCGGCGACATCGTGTCCGGACTCAGGTCGGCAAAGGTAGCATACAACCGCTCGCCCGAGTCGGTAGGGTGTATGCTCGACGGCGGCTCCATGCCCGCCGCGCCTACCTCCCCCCGTCCCCCTCGGGGGGAAAAGGTGTCAGTAATGTCGGGCGGGGCCGCTATGAGTAAGCCAAGCGCAGCGCAAGGTGTGCGACGTGAGGAGCCGATCTACATCGGACCGATCGGGAAGCTCGCCAAGGAAGCTAAACGAATCGTCACCGACTATGAGGAGAATTACGGAAAGCGCCCGATCACATTTCTGGTCGGCACCTCGCACGTCGGAGCATTTCCAGCGCGCCTCGCAGGGCTACCTGCAGAGCGGCATGATCACCAGGAGCATTCTGTCATTGGATAACTGCCGACGGATATGACGGCAAAACTGAACCCTAGTCCTATATATATTACCTTATTAATTATCTAACTAAATGAAAAAGAAGTGTCATAAGTGTCGGGAAGAAGGAAGAAAGCCCGCAGCTCAGCCGATGCGACGGTGCTCAGCACAAGGCTGCGCCGAGTTGGTTCCAGCGGGTCAGCGTTTTTGCCCCCCCCATGTGCCGGTCGCTGCGCCTGGATCTCGGGCTGAATATCACAAGGCGAACAATTATTTTTATTCATCGGCGCGCTGGCGGGGATTTCGCAAATGGTTCCTCCGCCGGTCACCGATCTGCGTGGCGAAAAATTGCACGGCCCCGGCGACTCAGGTCGATCACATCAAACCGATCGAGGATGGTGGAGCGAAGTTCGATCCGGAAAATTGTCAGTCGCTTTGCCATAGCTGCCACTCAATTAAAACGCGAGGCGAGCAAACCGCTGGCCGATCGGCTGGCGCTCCTGGGGAGGGGGGGGTGAAAACCTACAGCTCGAATCGTCTCCTACCGCACGTTAAGTTAAAAAAATCTGTGCGCAGGTTTTGGGCAAGGGGGGTATCGGAACAGTCGCAAATTGAGCCTAATGGCTCGGATCTTAATCAAAACGCTGAAAAGGCGACGGATATGATGGATGGTAGCGTACCCCGGGGGGAGCGGGGGGCTTTTTAATTATGGGAGCGAGAGGGCCAAAGGGGAAACCTACTAATTTGAAAGTGCTGGAGGGCAATCGGGGGAAGCGTGCGCTGAATGATGCGGAGCCGAAACCGAATCCGCTGATGGATTTGAAGCCGCCGGTGTTCTTGGATAAATACGGGAAAGCGGAATGGAAGCGTATCGTGCCGGTGCTGTCGGGGCTTGGTCTTTTGACTGAGGTCGATCGCGCTGCGCTGGCTGGGTATTGTAATGCTTACGGGACATGGGAGGCTGCGAATCGTGAGATGCGTGGGAAGTCGATGGTGGTCTTTACCGAAAAGGGATACCCTGTGCAGAATCCGCTGCTGAATGTGATCAATAAGCAGAGCGACATTATGAAGGCTTATTTGGTCGAGTTTGGTATGACGCCGGCGGCGCGGTCGCGGGTATCGGGTGACTCGGGTGAGAAGGAAGAGGATTCGTTTATGACGCTGGTGAATCGTAAGAATGGAGGGGCTGCGTCGTGATAGATCCGGTGACTCTCTATGCTGAGAAGGTGCTGGCGGGTGAGATCGCGGCGGGGCCGTATGTGATTTGGGCGTGTGAGCGGCATTTTGCGGATCTGCAGCGTGATGATATCTATCTCGATCTGGATGAGGTGTCCGTGCATCTGGATTTTTTCAAGCTGTTGAAACACTGGAAGGGGAAGTGGTCCGGCGCGGCGATCGAGTTGGAGGCGTGGCAAATGTTTATCCAGGGATCGATCTTCGGCTGGAAGCGTAAGATTGATGGCCTGCGCCGCTACCGTGAGAGCTATGTGGAGATACCGCGCAAGAATGGCAAATCCACCATCGCCGGGGGCACTGGCATTTATGGGTTGGCGCTGGATGGTGAGCAGGGCGCGGAGATTTACGCGGTGGCTACTAAGCGCGACCAGGCCAAGATCGTCTGGCTCGATGCGAAGATGATGATCAGTAAATCGCCTGCGCTGGCGAAGCGGATCAACTGCTATGTTTCGAATATATCGATGCCGCTGACGGCGTCGAAGTTTGAGCCGCTGGGCCGGGACTCGAAAACGATCGATGGTCTGAATACGCACATGGGGCTGATCGATGAGCTGCACGCCTGGGAGGACCGGCTGCTTTGGTCGCAGGTGGAGGACTCGATGGGCGCTCGGGCGCAGCCGCTGATCTATGTGATCACCACGGCGGGGGTTAATCCGGAGTCGCTCTGCTATGAGAAGCACGAGCACGCGCTCAATGTACTGGATCCGGCGCTGGAGGAATATGTCGACGATACGCTGTTTGTGTATATCGCCACGGTGGCGGATAAGGAAGCGTTTGACGATCCGCTGCAGTGGGCGATGGCGAATCCTAACCTGGGCGTCTCGAAAGGACTGGAGTATATGGAGGATCAATGTCGCAAGGCGATCCAGCTGCCGTCGCGCATGGTGGATTTTCAAGTGAAACATTTGAATATTTGGAGCCATGCCGCCGAGCGCTGGCTGGATCTGGCACGGTGGAAAGCGGCGGAGGATGCCGAGCTGTGTCTGGAAGACTTCGCGGGGCAGCCATGTTACCTCGGGCTCGACTTGGCGGAGGTCAATGATATGTCGGCGCTGGATATTTTGTTCCCAGGGGGGGATGGGATCTGGCGATCGTTTTCGATCTTCTGGTGCCCGGAGGATGATATTTTGAAGCGCTCGAAGGCGGACAAGGTGCCGTATGCGCAATGGGTGAAGGCCGGGCACCTGC
>ERZ1039804.908-NODE-908-length-17912-cov-23.727726_pt1 | contig 17912 bp, 20 predicted proteins | sample MGYA00383089_ERZ1039804 | MGnify/ENA primary metagenome ERZ1039804 (study PRJEB29581, sample SAMEA5548359) | metagenome | biome: marine; feature: coastal; material: water | depth 1 m | study: Short-term variability in the microbial, nano- and picoplankton...
AGCCCGCGAATGTCGTAATCGCGAAATACTTCATTGGGCAGCTGTTCAAGTGTTGGTGCTTGGCTCACAATAAAATTTTCTCAGTTATCTAGAATCTATAATTCTAACTTGGTTGCCAGTAAGGCGACTAAGTCTCTAGCTAATTGGGCTTTGTTGCATTTACTAAACTGATGGGTTGATTCTTGCTCTACCCATAGGGCCTCATTGTCATCTGAATTGAAGCCAATATCTTCCCGCGAAACATCGTTGGCAATAATGGCATCTAAATTTTTGCTGGCTAACTTTTCACGGGCATATTTCTCAACTTTTTGAGTTTCTGCGGCGAACCCTAAAACAAACAACTTAGGGTTTTTTTCTTTCACGATACTAACAATGTCTGGTGTTTTCGCTAAACTTAGCGTCATCTTATCGGATTTTTTCTTAATTTTTTGATCAGAGGTCTCAGTAATATAGTAGTCTGCTACTGCGGCTGCGGAAATAAATATATCGGTGCCCTGAGCTGCTTCTGTGGCAGCTTCAAGCATTTCATGGGCAGAAGTAACGCTAACCAATGTGCATCTATCTGGGCATTTAAGAGACACCGGTCCTGAAATAAGAATAACTTCAGCGCCAGCATCAATCATTGCTTCAGCAATGGCATAGCCCATTTTTCCTGAGCTGTGATTGCTAATATATCTCACCGGATCTATAGCCTCGCGAGTGGGGCCGGCGGTAATCACCACTTTTTTACCCGACATTTCACCCGTTTTAAAGACAGAGGCGACTTGCTGGACGATGACTTCAGGTTGTGGAAGCCTTCCGGGACCTACATCACCACAGGCCTGAATGCCGTTGTCGGGCTCTAAAATAAGTACTTCACGTTGTTTGAGGCTTTCAATATTCTGTTGAGAGGCGCTGTTTGACCACATAGCCTGATTCATGGCGGGCGCTATTATGACGGGTGCAGAGGTTGCCAAGCAAATTGAGCTCATTAGGTCATTGGCACTTCCCTGATTCAATGTGGCAATAAAATTAGCCGTTGCAGGTGCGATCAGAACAAGATCAGCCCAGCGCGCTAGCTCAATATGGCCCATTGCAGCTTCAGCCTGGGGATCCAGTAAATCGGTATGCACTGGGTTACCACTTAAAGCTTGAAGCGTCAGTGGGCGAATAAACTCTTGAGCGGATTCGGTCATTACAACACGAACTTCCGCGCCCTCATCCTGAAGGCGTCGCGTAATTTCAGCGCTTTTATAGGCTGCGATGCCACCCGTAATGCCTAAAATAATGCGTTTTTGTGACAGACTACTCATTAATACCCCACACAGAGCTTCAATTTGAGGCTAAGATAACATTTCGAAACAAAATTCTATAGTAGAAAAGGACTTGCTGTGTCTATAAGGCAATGGCCGCAGGATGACAGGCCAAGAGAGAAGTTACTCACAAAAGGGCCAGGTGCACTCACTAATGCTGAGTTATTGGCGATTTTTTTACGTGTAGGTTGCCGAGGTATGGATGCAAAATCCATGGCGCAGTCTCTACTTGATCAGTTTGGTGGACTATCGCCATTGCTCACCGCAGGCAAGACAGATTTTTGTCTTAGAAAGGGGCTGGGTGAAGCAAAATATTGCCAGTTGCAGGCTAGCCTAGAATTAACCAAGCGATATTTAAGCGAGCGCCTGACGTCCTCTGATGTGTTTAGCAGTCCAGACGAGGTCATGGATTACTTGGCGATTCAGATGCGTGATTATCATCGTGAGGTTTTTGTGATGCTAAGTCTAGATACGAAGCATAGGTTAATTGATTTTACTGAGCTATTTCAGGGGACCATTAATTCGGCCAGTGTTTATCCCAGGGAAGTTTGTAAAGTGGCACTACAAAAAAATGCCGCAGCAGTGATTGTTGCGCACAATCACCCCAGTGGAAATGCTGAACCCAGCAAGGCAGACATTGCTATTACTAAAAAGCTTAAGGCTGCCCTTGGAATATTGGATATTAAACTGCTAGATCATTTTGTGATTGGCAAGGGAGAAATCGTCTCGTTAGGCCAGCTAGGTAAGCTTTAAACTGCCAGTTGCCAAGCGGCAAGTACGTAATGCCTTTTGTCGTTAATATTTAAAAAAAACAGCTGTGGAAAAAAAACAGCCCATATATGGGTTAATTATCGCTTTTTGTTTGCTTCAAGATAGCCTTTCTGGTATAAAACGCGCCTCCTTAAAAGTCGGCCTGTAGTTAAGGTTGTTGGGAAATAAATTCAAGTAGCTTTTGAGTATTGCTCAAAGCACAAACTGCAAACAAGAGGCAGCAACAATGTCTAAAGTATGTCAGGTCACGGGTAAGCGCCCAATGGCTGGAAATAACGTATCTCACGCGAAGAACAGAACACGTCGTCGCTTTGAGCCAAACTTGCACACACATCGTTTTTGGATTGAGTCTGAAAAAAGATTCGTTAAATTGCGCGTATCTACAAAAGGCATGCGCATTATTGATAAAAATGGTATCGAAAACGTTCTTGCCAGCCTTCGTGCTAACGGCGAGAAAATCTAGAGGATCCAGAAATGGCTAAATCAGCTCGAGAAAAAATCCGCTTAGTGTCTAGCGCTGGTACAGGACACTTTTACACTACGGACAAAAATAAGCGTAATACGCCTGACAAGATGGAGATCAAAAAATACGATCCAACCATCCGTAAGCACGTTATCTATAAAGAAGCTAAAATTAAGTAGCTTCCATTGAGCGTTCTGCCTAATTAGAAAGTTCTTTGTTTAAAGTATAAAAAAAGCCCTGACGTCGTCAGGGCTTTTCAAGAACATTCATTACCACTTCTTTAAAGTGATCATGCAGACTTAGTCCGCTAGTACATTCTCTGCTTGAAGGCCTTTTTGGCCATCGACAACTTCCATTGTAACAGCTTGACCCTCTTTCAAAGATTTGAAGCCTTCAGCCTGGATGGCACTGTGGTGAACAAATACGTCACTACCGCCTTCCTGCTCAATAAAACCAAAACCTTTACTATCGTTGAACCACTTTACAGTGCCAGCAACTCTTTCCCCTGACATAACAACCTCTCTTAAATACCACAGCATCAAAAATATGACGCTTTAAACAATAGTCCTTAAGGACCCAATAAACACTTTGAACTTATATTTTTTTTATTAAACTCAAAGATCCCCAAAAAGAGTAAAATTAAAAAAATCTTACATCTCATCGCTAATGAGTGTATTGCTTTTTTTTGATTTTTGCTAATTTATTCGTCAAAAGCTGTTTTTAGAGGTGTTTTGACCTTTGGCTGTTGCAATATGAGTTTTTGGAGTTTGCCATTGGTATGATAAGAAAAAGAAGCACATATCTGATTACATTGACATTATGAATCCTGCTAAAGTGTTTGATGCGTAAGTCGAGAAAACAGGAGAAAATTTTTTGCATATAAAGCAGGGAATATACAAACACTTTAAGGGTAAAAAATATCATATTCTTGGAGTCGCACATCACAGTGAAGACGGATCTACCCTAGTAGTCTATCGCCCTATGTATGGCGATAGAGACCTATGGGTTCGTCCAGTTGACATGTTTCTTGAAACAGTCGAGATCAATGGTCAGCATGTGCCAAGATTTGAATTTTTGGAGCTCGTCTAGTCGTGATATATATCACTCGATCTACGTCAATCCCTATTGAGGAAATTGAGCTTACAGCTATTCGCGCAAGTGGCCCAGGCGGTCAAAATGTCAATAAGGTATCGTCTGCGGTACATCTCAGATTTGACATAAATAATTCTTCACTGCCTGATGCCATAAAGCAAAGGTTGCTGGCACTTAAGGATCAGCGCATTACAAAAGAGGGTGTAGTGATTATCAAGGCACAACAGTATCGGCGCTGGGAAAAAAACCGATCTGCTGCCTTTGAGCGATTAAAGCGGCTGGTTCAGTCGGTGGTTATTCTGCCAAAAGCACGCAAGGCAACAAAGCCTACCTTTAGTTCACAGAGAAAGCGGTTAGATAAAAAGTCACGGCATGGACAAAAGAAAGCCCTTCGCTCTAAGCGGATTGATCACTAATGGTTGAGGAAAACTTCATGGACAATCATAAGCCTCATGCCTTCGAGTTGTTAACCCCTGATTCAATAATGGACGCAGTTGAAAGTTGTGGTTTTTTGACTGATGGCAGGTTGTTGGCGCTAAACAGTTACGAAAATAGGGTTTATCAGGTGGGCATTGATGAATCTGATCCCCTAATTGCGAAATTTTATAGACCTAATCGTTGGACTGACGCGCAAATTTTAGAAGAGCATCAGTTTTGCTTCCAATTGCAGGGCCAAGAGTTACCCGTAGTTTGCCCTACAGTGAATGATCAAGACTCTTCCTTGTTTACCCATCAGGGTTTCAGGTTTTCGCTGTTTCCTCGTCGAGGGGGCTATGCCCCAGAGTTGGACAATCTGGATAATCTATTAATTTTGGGTCGCCTTTTAGGCCGCTTTCATGCCATAGGTGCTACCCAGCCTTTTGATTCCCGCCCCAAATTAGATATTCAAACATTTGGATGGGATTCATTTAATATCATTAGTGATCAATTTATTCCCTCAGAGTTGCGTGCCGCTTATGACTCCCTGGTGCCTGATGTGCTAAACCGATGCCAAGATATTTTTGATGATTTTGGAGAACCCAATTGGATTAGGGTTCATGGAGACTGTCATTCAGGCAATATTCTCTGGCGCGACGATAATCCTCATTTTGTGGACTTTGACGATGCTCGAATGGCCCCAGCAATCCAAGATCTATGGATGCTGTTATCTGGCGATAGAAATGAGCAAAAGGCACAGATGACGGAATTAATCGAGGGCTATAGCGAATTCCATCATTTTGAGCTGCGTGAATTAAAGCTCATAGAGGTGCTGAGAACATTGCGAATTATTAATCATAGCGCATGGATTGCTCGCCGCTGGGAGGACCCAGCGTTTCCTCGAGCTTTTCCTTGGTTTAATTCTGCGCGCTATTGGAGCGATCAGATTCTGACACTTCGTGAACAATTTGCGGCTTTGGATGAACCTCCGCTGGAAATTGTTCCGTAAGCAGTCTAATTTATACATAAGTGAAGTAATTTGATGATGCATTAAATTTGCATTAACTTTATGTCAATTCAACAGTAAAATGTATGCTGTATTTAGTTTAAATTTTAAGTAATAAACAGAGGTGCGATGTGAGCGATTTTCCTGCAGAGTTAAAATATGCAAATAGCCATGAATGGGCGAGATTAGAAAGTGATGGAACGATTGTTGTTGGTATTACTGACCATGCTCAAGACGCATTAGGTGATATTGTATTTATTGAGCTTCCAGAAATTGGGGTCGAGGTTACTGCAGGCGCAGAAGTTGCCGTTGTCGAATCGGTTAAAGCGGCATCAGATATTTACTCTCCTATTACTGGTGAAGTTGTTGAGGTTAATTCTGGTCTTGAGGATCAGCCAGAATTAGTAAATGGCAGTCCCTATGAGGATGGCTGGTTATTTACTGTTCGTGTCGATTCAGAAAAAGACTATTCAGCCTTGCTAGATGCAGAGGGCTATAAAGGGCTAGTAGAAGAATCCTAAACTACATGGCTAATTGATTTTAGTCTCTGAGTGAGATTATTTTCCAATTTCTTGACTCGGCTTGTGCCCTTAGCGCCGGGTCAGGATCTACGGCGACTGGGTTTGATACCTCAAGTAACAAAGGCAGGTCATTAATTGAATCAGAATAAAAATAGGTCTGATCGTTCATCTCTCCCTGCTCTTTTAGCCACTGATTAAAGCGTGTAACCTTTCCTTCTTTAAATGTGGGTGTGCCCATCACCTTGCCAGTGAAGCGGCCATTAATTTCTTCTAAGTCGGTAGCAATAACTTCATCAATGCCCAGTGACTGACAGATGGGCTCAACAATAAATCGATGGGTTGAGGTGATAACTAGAAGGCGATCTCCTGCCTCGCGGTGCGCATTAATAAGTTGCTCAGCCTTGCGGAGTTTCAAAGGTTCTATCACCCTTGCCATGAACTCTTGATGTAATTGATCAAGTTCTTGTCGTGGAATTGTTGTTAGTGGCTCAAGAGAAAATTCTAGGTACGCAAAAATATCTAAACATCCAGCCTCATAATCTGCATAAAACTGATCATTCATTTGTTGGTAATGCTGCGGGTCTACCAGATGCTTTTTGACCATAAACTCGCCCCAGCCATGGTCGCTATCGCCGGCTATCAGTGTGTTGTCAAGATCGAAGATGGCAAGTGCCATAGAAGAGGTCCAGTTGAATAGTTTAGGTTGTGTGAGGCGCAAAGCATAGCCTCCATATCGCAATGGCTCAAGAGAAAATTGCTGAGTCCTCGCGACTGTGGAACAATGGGGCTTTATGACTAACATTTGGTGGTATTTTTAAATTGGTTGATAAAGACGGATTTCGCGCTAATGTGGCCATGGTGATCAGCAATGGTCGCGGCCAAATTTTGCTGGCTAAAAGAGTTGGCCAAAAAGCTTGGCAGTTTCCTCAGGGAGGAATTGACCAAGGAGAGTCTGCCCAGCAGGCATTGTTTCGCGAGCTATACGAAGAAGTAGGTCTCAAGTCAGAGGATGTGAAAATTGTTCAGCAATGCAAGCGCTGGCTTCGTTATCATATTCCTGAAAAGATGCAGCGTAAAAATGTTACGCCACGCTGTATTGGGCAAAAGCAACGTTGGTTCTTTTTACAGCTGGTGGGTGATCAGAAAAAAATTGATTTTAATGCAACCGGCCATCCAGAATTTGATGCTTGGGAATGGGTAAGCTATTGGTATCCTATTAATCAGGTGGTTTCATTTAAGCAGAATGTGTACCGACAGGCATTGGCGGAATTTGCGCCAATCAACGCTCGGTTTCAAAAGCGGAGAAAGCGCGACTAGATGAATATACTCGACTCTCTTAAAACCATCTTTCAAGAGGTTAATGCTGCTCGAAGCCTGCCCGAGGTGCTGACAATCATTGTCACCGAGGTTCAGGCCGCGATGAATGCAGAGGTCTGTTCTGTTTATCTGTTTGATGAGACAGATAGCCGCTATGTATTAATGGCAACCAAGGGTCTGCGTCAGGAATCTATTGGCAAGGTGCGCTTGCAGATGGGCGAGGGTCTGGTGGGTTTAGTGGCGGCGAAAGAAGAGCCATTAAATTTACAGAATGCCGACAAACATCCCAATTTTGTGTTTTTTGAAGAAATTGGTGAGGATATTTATCACTCCTTTTTGGGTGTTCCGATTATTCACCACAGAAAGGTTTTAGGCGTGCTAGTTTTACAGCAACAAACAGAGAGACGATTTGCCGCAGAAGAAGAAGCCTTTATGGTCACTGTCTGCGCTCAACTTTCTGGTGCAATTGCCCATGCTGAGGCTACGGGTGCATTAAGCAAACTAGCGTCGGCGGGAAGGGGTAAAAATAAAGAAGCCATATTCCATGGCATAGCCAGCTCGCCCGGCGTTGGTATTGGGCGCGCTGTATTGGCACAGCAAACTATGGATCTCGCTTCTGTTCCTGAAAGATACACGGAAAACCCTGAAGCAGAGCTGGTAATATTTCGAGAGGCCTTAAAATCTGTTAAGCAGGACATGCGCAATTTGGGTGTCGGTCTTGAAGGCAAGCTCAGTTCAGAAGAGCTTGCATTGTTTAATGTTTATATCAGTATGCTGGATGATGATTCTCTTGGCGGTGAAGTCATTAATGCTATACAGATCGGTCAAACGGCACAGAGCGCTTGGAGCTCGGTGATTTTGAAGCATGTTCGAACCTTTAGGCACATGGAAGATCCTTATTTGCGAGAGCGTGCTTCCGACGTTGAGGGTCTAGGGAAAAGAGTGTTGGGCTACTTGCAGCAAACGAGCGAGAAAAAGGGACCATTACCAAAGCGTATTGTTTTAATTGGTGAAGATCTTTCAGCTACTGCGCTTGCTGATATTCCTGTTGAGCGCCTTGTTGGAATTGTTTCACTTAAAGGGGCTAGTAACTCACATATGGCGATTGTTGCCCGCGCACTTGGCATTCCTACTGTTATGGGGGCGTTGGATATGCCCTGTGCAGAGCTCGAAGGAAAAGAGCTTATTGTTGATGGCTTTTCAGGCAATGTGATTAGTCATGCTACTCGCACCTTAAAGCGTGACTATGTTCAGCGTCAGCGCGAAGAGCAAATTATCATAAAAGATTTGCAGAAATTACGTGATGTCCCTTGTAAAACAACCGATGGTTTTGATTTTTCTCTCTGGGTTAATACCGGATTGCGAAACGATAATGTTCAATCATTGCGAAGTGGTGCAGCGGCAGTTGGGCTATTTCGTACAGAAATTCCGTTTATATTGCGCTCTAGCTTTCCCACAGAGGATGAGCAGGTAGCTGTATATCGCGAGCATTTAGAAACCTTTGCACCCAGACCCGTCACTATGAGAACTTTGGATATTGGCGGTGATAAAGATTTACCTTATTTCCCTATCGAAGAAGAAAACCCATTTCTTGGGTGGCGCGGAATTAGGATTTCTCTCGACCATCCAGAGATTTTTCTAGTTCAAATTCGAGCGCTGCTAAGAGCGAGTGAGGGATTGAACAACCTACGAATTATGCTGCCTATGATCAGCAATCTTTCAGAGCTTGATGCCGCGCTCTCTTTAATACACAGAGCCTATAGAGAGTTAACAGAAGAGGAAAATTATAACCTCACGTTACCGCCACTTGGCGCTATGATTGAGGTGCCTGCTGCGGTTTATCAGGTAAAAGAAATTGGCAGTCGCGTCGACTTTATGTCTGTGGGTACCAATGATTTAACTCAGTACTTGCTGGCGGTCGATCGAAACAATCCTCGCGTAGCAGAGATCTATGACTCACTTCATCCCAGTGTATTAAGAGCGTTAAAAAGTATTCAAGAGCAAGCAGTCTCTGTAGATTGCCAGCTCAGTGTTTGTGGTGAAATGGCAGGTGATCCGGTGTCTGCTGTAGTTTTGATGGGGCTGGGTTATAAGAATCTTTCCATGAGTGCTAGCTCATTGCTTAGAGTTAAAGCATTGATGCTTAAGGTGAGCCGCGAAATGGCCGAGGACTGGGTTGATGAAGCGCTTAGTTTGTCAGACGGTGCCTCAGTAGGGCGCTTTATGTCCCAGTCGCTGGCACCGTTCACATTAAAACAAAGTAAACTCGCCTCCTAATGGCACCAGAATTTCAAACTCCTTATAGAAGGGGCGGTCATAAACCGCTATGATTTACACTGAATTTATTTTGAGTCCACATTCATGATTATGCATCCAGATATTGATCCTGTAGCGATCAGCCTAGGCCCGTTGCAGATTCACTGGTATAGCTTAATGTATCTTATGGCGTTCGCCTGTGCTTGGTTTATAGCCATGCGAGCAAGTCAGCGTGCCTGGTCGCCTGTTAAGAAAAACCAGGTAGAAGATTTAATTGTCTATGGTGCCTGGGGCGTATTGTTGGGCGGTCGCTTGGGCTATATGTTTTTCTACAGTTTTGACAAATGGTTAGCAGACCCTTCAATGTTGTTTCGTTTGTGGGAAGGCGGTATGTCGTTTCATGGTGGCTTGCTAGGCGTTATTTTGGCCATTTATATGTATGCCAGAAAGCATAGATTGTCTTTTTTGGCCGTGGGCGATTTTGTTGCTCCGTTAGTGCCTACGGGTCTGTTCTTTGGGCGTATAGGTAATTTTATTGGACAAGAGCTTTATGGGCGAGCTACAGAGGGCCCTTGGGCTATGCTTTTTCCTTCGGATCCGTTGCAGTTGGGGAGACACCCTTCACAGTTATACGAAGCATTATTGGAAGGGTTGGTTCTATTTTTTATAGTTCACTTTTATGCAAGAAAACCAAGACTATTTGGTGAGGTAAGTGGCGTATTTTTAATTGGGTATGGCGCCTTCCGCTTTGTGGTTGAATTTGTTCGTCAACCCGATGCGCAGTTCGCTGGGCAGTCAGCGGTGTTTGAAGCCTTTAATTGGATGACCAGAGGGCAAACACTCTGCGTACCAATGATTCTTTTAGGCTTGTGGTTACTAAGGAAATCACTTCCACTGGTGGGTAAAAAACTTAAATCGCCAGGTTAATTTTCTGGCTAGAGGGTGTAAGGCAACGAATGAAACAGTATTTAGATTTAATCAGCCATATTGCTGATAACGGTGTTTTTAAAGGGGATCGTACCGGCACGGGTACACTTAGTGTGTTTGGCTATCAAATGCGCTTCGACTTGCAGCAAGGTTTTCCTTTGGTAACCACCAAAAAGGTCCACCTAAAGTCGATTCTGCATGAATTGTTATGGTTTATTAAAGGCGATACTAATATTCGTTATCTAGTAGAAAACGGTGTGGGCATATGGAATGAATGGCCTTACCAGAGTTGGTTGCGACAAACTGGCGCTGATGAAAAATTTGAAATGCACTCTGATGAATGGAAAGCGGGGCTCAAGGATTTCGTTGAACGTATAAAAACAGACGATGATTTTGCGCAGCAATATGGTGAGTTAGGTCCAGTTTATGGCCGTCAGTGGCGAAATTTTGAGGGCATAGATCAGCTAGCTCAAATTATTGATGATATTAAAACAAACCCTGATTCAAGGCGCTTGATTGTCTCAGCATGGAACCCAAAGGACATTCCTGTAATGGCTAAATCTGGGTTGCCACCCTGCCATAGCCTGTTTCAGTTTTATGTCTCCGACGGCAAATTATCCTGTCAGCTATATCAGCGTAGCGCAGATGTATTTTTGGGGGTGCCATTTAATATTGCCTCCTATGCCGCGCTGACAATGATGGTTGCTCAGGTAACAGGGTTAGAGCTTGGTGATTTTGTGCATAGTTTTGGTGATGCTCATCTATACACTAACCACAAGGATCAAATTAAAGAACAGCTGAGCCGAGATCCATTGCCTTTGCCTACCTTAAAAGTTAATTCTAAGGTTAATAATCTGTTTGATTTTGTCTATGATGATTTCGAGCTAGTTGATTACCAGTCACATAGTGCTATTCGTGCGCCTGTTGCGGTCTAGGAGAGATTATGAAAATTGCACTTATTGTGGCGGCTAGCCAAAACCATGTCATTGGCTTGGATAATCAATTGCCCTGGCATTTGCCTGAGGATCTTCAGTACTTTAAGGCTGTGACCATGGGCAAACCAATTCTAATGGGCCGCAAAACCTATGATTCGATTGGGCGTCCGCTTCCTGGGCGAGTTAATATAGTGCTCACTCGCGATGCTAGCTGGACTGCCGAGGGTGTCGAGGTCGTCAATGATTTGGATTCAGCAATTTCAGCTTCTGAAAAAGCCTGTGCGGCCTCAGGTGCTGAGGAGCTTATGATTATTGGTGGCGAGCAAATATATCGAAAATTTTTGCCTGTTGCGAACAAGCTCTATTTAACTAAAGTGGAGGCCGAAATTGAGGGCGACGCCTATTTTCCTGCAATTGATTCAAATCAGTGGCGGCAGGTCGCTGAAAAAATACCAAAAAAAGCGGGCAATTATAGTTATCGTTTTGTGGTTTTAGAGCGAATAACTGGATTGTCATAAAAAGACTAAATTTCTGCGTTAAAGTTGTGTTAACATTGCGCGATTATTGTAATTAAGTATGGTTTTTTATTAGAAAGCATACGAAGTTGCATTGATTCTTGGTTAAAAGGCTGTTAAAAAGTCTAGCCGAGAAATTGAGTGCTCAGCTGACTAGAATAATATTTGGTTGAGCTAGACCATGTAACCAATCTGATAGACCCAATGAGGGAACTATGAAAAAGCAATCATTGATAGCACTGGCATCTATTGCCATTTTTGCTTTCGCTGTGAGTGCTATGGCGGAAGAATCTGCTGTGGTCGAGCGAACGGCAGAAGTAAGCGAAATTTTAAATGCTGGGGCTGAAAAGGTTCAGTCTGCAAAAAAATCTCAAATCACAGTTGACCGTATCGCGGATCAAACTGATGGTTTGCTTCAAGAGTTTAAGCAGGTAAATAAACAAATTGAATCCCTTAGAGTTTATAACTCGCAACTTGAGCGCCAAATCGTCAGTCAAAAGCGCATGATGGTTGAGCTTAAGGAGTCTATTGAAAATGCTACCGTAATCGAGCGTGGTATTTCGCCTTTAATGGCCAATATGCTTGACGCTCTTGAAGATTTTGTTGGTTTAGATATGCCATTTAAACGTGAGCGTCGCCAGCAAGCGATTGAAGATCTTTATGTTAACCTTGACAGCGCTAAGTTCTCTGCAGCTGAAAAGTTTAGACAAATTCTTGAAGTTTACGACATTGAGTCTGACTACAGTCTTTCAATGGAGTCATACACTGACCAGGTCGACCTTGAAGGAAATGGTTCCTTGGTAGAGGTGCAAATTCTTAGAATTGGTCGTGTTGCGTTAATCTATCAAAGCAAAGACAAATCTAAAGTAGGTGTTTGGGATAAAGCTTCTAGTAGCTGGCAGCCATTAGGTTCCGAATATCGCCGTGCGGTTGATCAAGCCATTCGTATCGCCGTTAAACTAGCGCCTCAGGATGTTATTGAAGTGCCGATTACAGCTCCGGAGGCAATATAATGAAAACTAAAGTGATTAATATTTTCGTAGCTTTTTTTGCACTTGCGGCGCTGTCCACCCCTTTGGCAGCAAGCGAAGCAAAAAGCCTTGTAGAATTGCTGGATATGATTGAGTCAGCAAAGATTTCAGAAACTGCTGAATATCGTCAACGTGAAGCGGATTTCATGAGTGATCAGCGCAAACAGAGTCGTTTGTTGAAGGGTGCTAAAACAACTAAGGCTGAGGAAGAACGTCGTTCGGACCGTCTAGAGCAAACTATTCGTGACAATGACATTGTTCTTGCTGCTCTTCGCGAGCAGCGTGATAAGCGTCTGGGTTCTCTTAAAGAATTGTTTGGTCACCTGACGGGTACGGCGGGTGATTTAAGAGCCAAAATCGATCAGTCTATTGTAAGTACGCAGATTGCAGGTCGAACTGAGTTCCTAGACGACCTCATTGAAAAAATGAGCAGCGACACCAAGCTTCCATCAATCGAAGATATTGAAAAGCTTTGGTATGAGCAGCAACGTGAAATGATCGAAAGTGGTCGTGTGGTTAAGTTTAACCGCACTGTGATTTTGGCCAATGGCGAACCTGCCGAAATGGAAGTTGTTCGTGTAGGTGCTTACAACCTTCTTGCTGACGGTATGTACCTCGAGTACAACCCCGAATCAGGTCTAGTTTCTGAGCTGACTCGTCAGCCCTCTGGTTTTAGTGGTGGCGCCGAAGATCTTCAAGAAGCAACTTCAGGCTTCACAAAAGTAGGCCTTGATCCAACAGGGCCTTTTGGTGGCGGTCTTTTAGCGGCACTGATCAACGCGCCCACATTAATTGAGCGCTGGCACTTTGGTGGCATCGTAGGCTATGTCATTACTGCGGTATTTATCTTTGCGATTATTTTGGCAGCATGGCGCTTCTTTGTTCTATTCGGAATGTCGCGCGCTGTTAAAACTCAGCTTTCTAACAACACTTCCAATTCCGGAAATCCACTCGGTCGAGTATTGAAAGTAGCTGCTGACAACCCAGGTTTGGATGCGGAATCTCTTGAGCTTAAGCTTCATGAGGCGGTCTTAAAAGAAAGACCCGAAATTGAGTCTGGCTTAAATCTGTTGAAGATTATTGCCATGGTAGCGCCGCTGTTAGGTCTGCTGGGTACAGTGACCGGTATGATTATCACCTTCCAAATGATTACTTTGTTTGGTGCAGGCGATCCTAAAGCAATGGCTGGCGGTATTTCACAGGCGTTGATTACCACGGTGCTAGGTCTGATTGTAGCGATTCCAACGGTGCTATTGCACACATTGGTTAATGGCAAGGCTCAGGGTATTCTGCATGTTCTAGAAGAACAGAGTGCGGGTATTGTGGCAGGTTCTCTAGAGGACAAATAAGCATGTTTTTTGTTGATACCTGGGCAGAGCTCGGCAAGTTTATGGATTCAGGCGGCATGGTCCTTTGGGCCATTGTCGTACTGCTATTCGTGATGTGGACTCTGCTGTTTGAACGACTGTGGTATTTGCGGTCTACCGTAGGCACCGATGTTCAAACTGCCTTAGATGAGTGGGAAGCGAGAGGCGAGCGAAAGTCTAAAACTGCACGTCAGATTCGTGAAAAGCTTATTTCTGAAGTCAGTGTCAAGATTGATGACAATATTATGATGATCAAAACCTTGGTGGCTATAGCCCCTTTGTTTGGGTTGCTGGGAACGGTAACTGGGATGATCGTAGTATTTGATGTTATGGCGTTTACTGGCGGTGGCGATGCGAAAGCAATGGCTGGGGGTGTATCTCAGGCTACTGTTCCGACCATGTCAGGCATGGTGGCAGCACTTTCTGGTGTATTTGGGCTGACCTATGTCGAGCGAGAAGCAGAACGTGAAAAACATCTGCTTGAAGATCATCTAACAATGGATCACTAGTTGGGCTGATATGCCGATTGGCATCACCCTGTGAGAGTTAACTATGCGCGATAGAACAAGTAAGCCACAAGAGCAAGGTCAAGCGATTGATTTAACGCCGATGCTCGACGTGGTATTTATTATGCTAATTTTCTTTATCGTCACAGCTTCATTTATCAAGTTGCCTGGTGTTGAGGTTGATCGAGTAGATACCACAACTTCTGACCCCTATAAAAAAGTAGGCATTCTAGTAGCTGTGAGCGATACCAACGAGTTTTGGATTGATAAAAAAAGAGTTGAAATGACCGCTCTTAAGATAAATCTAACTCGTTTGTTTAATGAGAACCCCAAGGGCGGCATGGTTATCCAAGCCGATAATGATTCTGATATTGAAACAGTTGCAAAGATAGCTGATATAGCCCGAGAAATTGGTATATCGCCTGTCGCTGTGTCTGTAGAAAACGACTGAGTTTTGAGTATGGTTGGTTATAGAGTAGGAATTTCAGCAGGGTTAGGCTTTATCGTAACATTGGCATTGGTATTTGTGATGTTTAAGCTAATCGACTCTGGAAGTAAGGATATGGATGAGCAGCCTGCTTATAAAATACCTGATTTCCTCCATGTTGATCGTGACCGCACAGAAAATATGAAGGTTACCGAGGTTGAAAAACCTGATGAGCCAGAAGAGATGCCTGATATACCTGATGAGCAAATTGAATTTGAAGCGCCGGAAAATGTTGTGAATATGGCTGCCCCTCAGGCGGGTGGTGAATTAAATATTGGTAATTCCGGTTTTGCGAGAGATTCAGATTATATTCCTGTTTATGTGCCTCAGCCACAGTATCCGCGTCGTGCGCAAACAAGAGGTAAAGAGGGTTACGCTGTGGTTCAGGTTGTGATTACGACTATGGGTGGTGTTCGCGATCCAATAATGATTGAAGAATTTCCTGAAGGTTGGGGTTTTGGTCGTTCAGCCGTAAAAGCTGCAAAGAAGTTAAAGTATAACCCTAGAGTTGTTGATGGCGTTCCTGAAGAGGTGCCCGGTGTATTGTATAAATTTACTTTCCAGATGGCTAAATAAGGGAAATCTGATGTTAAAAATCATAACAACTTTCGCCCTTTTTAGTGTTGCTTTTATAGCGCCTGTAATGGTGTCTACAATTGCACCCAATTCTGAGTTTGGCGCTTCAGCTTTTGCAGAAGAAGAAAAAAAAGAGCCAAAATTTAAGAATGTTAAGACCCGTAAGCGTCAGTCAGTGGGTGCAAAGTGTGGTAAATCATTAGAAAAGATTCAGGTGGTTCTTGAAGAGGAGAACTGGCTTAAATCAATGGAAATGCTTGAAGCAATAGAGGCTAGCAGTAAAACCTGTAAATCGCCCTATGAGCAAACTCAGGTCTGGAAATTCAAAGGCTATGTTTATTACTCGTTGAATGACTTTGAAGGATCAATACGTTCCTACAAGCAAGTCATCAACGGTGAGGGTACGCCAGAAGATCTTCGTTTAGATACCCGTTATACAATAGCTCAGCTCTATACTGCTGAAGAGCGTTATGCCGATGCGGCTTTGCAGTTAGAGATCTGGATCGAAGAATCTACCATTGTTAGTAACGATGCACGCGGTCTACTCGCACAAATATACTATCAGCTTGATCGAAAAGAAGATGCGTTAATCATGCTTGAGAAGGCAATTAATGATGTAGAAGCCAAGGGCATACTGCCCAAAGAGCGTTGGTGGTCATTACAGCGCGTGCTTTACTATGAAAGGGATCAATTTGATAGAGTTATTGAGATCCTTGAAAAACTGGTTAAACATTATCCAAAATGGACTTTCTGGAAACAGTTGGGTGGAATGTATGCCGAGCAGGAAAGGCCATTAGATCAGCTAGTTGCCTCTGAAGTGGTATATATGAACGGCAAGTACGACAAAGAAAGTCAGGTTATAGGATTAGGCTATATGTATCTAGCTGCTGAGGTTCCTTACAGGGCTGCGCAAATTATTGCCAAGGGTATGGAAGATGAAATCATTGATCGGACAGCAAAAAATCTTGAGGTACTGGGTACCGCTTGGTACCAAGCAAAGGACCTCAATCTAGCGCTAAGCGCACTCAATGAGGCCTCAAAGTTGAGTGATTCTGGCGAGCTTCAGTCACGCATGGCAGGTATTTACCTTGATTTAGGGCAAGATAAGCAAGCTTATCAGGCTACCTTGAAAGCTGCTGAAAAAGGTAGTATCAAGCGTCCAAGTTCAAATTATCTCATTATGGGTAATGCCTTGGTCAATATGCACTGTTACAAAGATGCAATTGGCGCTTTCCAAAAAGCCCTTAAAGTTGCCGAGAATAAAAAGGAAAAACGTTTCCCAAAGCAATGGATAAAATATGCTGATGTTGAGGGGACACGCCTGGGTAAGCTGAGGGATCTTGGTGCTGAGGTTCCAAGCTGTAGAAAGTAATAATCTATAAAGAATATAAAAAAGCCCGGTTATTACCGGGCTTTTTTGTACGTAAATGATTAATAACTTGCTAGAGCTGAGAAAGGTCTCGCACTGCCCCTTTGTCTGCGCTAGTGGCAAGTTTGGCATAGGCCTTGAGTGCTGCAGATACCTTTCTAGGTCGTGCCTCCTTGGGTTGCCAGCCAATTTTATCTTGCTCCGCACGACGCTTATCAAGTTCCTCGTCTGATACTAAAACATCAATGGTGCGTTTAGGAATGTCAATGCGAATAGTATCACCCTGTTTAACCAGCCCGATGGTCCCGCCAGCGCCGGCCTCTGGAGATACATGACCAATAGAGAGTCCAGAGGTTCCTCCAGAAAAACGGCCATCAGTAATAAGGGCACAGGCTTTACCGAGGTTTTTAGATTTTATATAGCTGGTTGGGTAAAGCATTTCCTGCATACCTGGCCCGCCTCTTGGGCCCTCATAACGAACGATCACTACATCACCGGCTTTGACCTCATCATTAAGAATGGAAGCAACAGCTTCATCCTGACTTTCGGTAATAAATGCGGGACCTTCAAACACTAAAATAGACTCATCTACGCCTGAGGTTTTCACCACACAGCCATCTTCAGCTAGATTGCCCGTAAGAATGGCCAGACCACCTTCGGTACTGAAGGCATTTTCTAAATTGCGAATACAGCCATTAGCACGATCAGCATCTAACGAAGGCCAGCGAGTGGCTTGACTAAATGCAGTCTGCGTAGGAATACCGGCAGGGCCTGCTTTATAAAAAGTTTTAACTTCTTCACTTACATGGCCGCTCACAATATCCCACTTATCAAATGCTTCAGCGAGGGTTGCAGAATGTACCGTGGGCAATTCATTATGAATTAAGCCTGCGCGATCAAGCTCGGCTAAAATACCCATAATACCACCGGCTCTATGCACATCTTCAACGTGATATTCAGGCGTGTTCGGCGCAACCTTACAAAGCTGAGGAACCACCCGCGAAAGCGCATCGATATTCGACATATCAAAATCAATACCCGCTTCTTGAACCGCTGCAAGCAGG
>ERZ1039804.911-NODE-911-length-17876-cov-182.629314_pt1 | contig 17876 bp, 13 predicted proteins | sample MGYA00383089_ERZ1039804 | MGnify/ENA primary metagenome ERZ1039804 (study PRJEB29581, sample SAMEA5548359) | metagenome | biome: marine; feature: coastal; material: water | depth 1 m | study: Short-term variability in the microbial, nano- and picoplankton...
GTGTGTCCTCAGATGTAATTAAATGAGGACACTTTGTTGGTTAGTGTATGTGAGACTGCTCAAGCGCATTACGTGCGTCAAGCATATTTGTTGGAGTTAATTTGGCATAACGCATCGTCATCTCGATATTCTTGTGACCCATCCACTCCTTGACTACGAACAAGTCCTGTCCGCGTTGTACTAGGCGTGAAGCACAGGTGTGTCTTGTGATGTAGAACACAAACTCTTTGTCTACGGTCTCACCAAGTGCCTCCCGAACAAACTTCCAGTGGTTGTAGATGCTGGACTCAGTGAACCTAGCAAAGGGAAGTTTCTCATCTGACAATGCAAGGTAAGCGTTGTGAGCACGTTTGGTTAGCCACAGTGTCCGTGGGTAACTGTTCTTGGTCTTACGGAGGTCAACTAGCCAACCATTAACGGGGTCTTCACGTATAGCCATGCTAGGCACAAAGCGTGACTCAATAGGTCTCATGCCTGTATCTAGTTGCCACTCAAAGAACCTAGCAAAGTCGTCTTTACCCGACGCTTCAAGACAATCAATAATCTCGTACTCCTCCTCTTCAGTCAGGAAACGCATACGAGCGTTGCTTACCTTCTTCTGTTCAATCTTGGGCTTACTAGAAATGAACCCACGGTCTACCCCGAAGGTTAGCACCTTAGACAAACACGAGAGGTGTCTGTTGATAGTAGCGTTGGCTAATCCTTGCTTATCCATCGCATCCACGTAGGTATCCACAGCCGCAACATCTAACTGAGAGACATCGTAGTTGTGTCCGTAGTGGTTAATAAGCTTATTGAGAGCACTACGTTGCTTGGTTTCATAGGTAGTGCCTTCCCAATAACGAGTATTGGTTTTCTCGGCTAGTTCTCCGAGTGTTATAGAGTCCCCAGTGCCTTCTAAGAGTTCCGTGTAGGGTATCCCTAGGCGTATTCTCTTCTTCAGCTCTGCTTCCCACGATGCGGCTTCCTCATAGGTTGGCCATTGGCGGCGGTATCTCACCCCTTTGACCATGAAGTCAGCCATGAATCTGTTATCGTTTTTCCCACTCTTTCTGATACTCATGTTACGTTCTTTCTGTGTGTGTGTGTTGATAGTTTAAATCTTTAAATCTTTTTGTGAATCCTCCCTTTAGATATTTAAAGATTCGAATCTATGAATATGTTTGAGGTAGCATATGAGGTACGTGCGTCAATTATAATTTTGATAATAACCCGCGTCAACCTGACTCATGTGATGTTATAATGTATCAAACACACCTATTTGTCGGTGTGATACGTAGGGAGGCTTTTTAATTCCTCGTTTTTTCCAGAAGTGTTTGTGTCCTTCGGCAATCATCTCAATGGTTTCTTTGTCGAACGCTCGGTCGAGCATCTCTTCAGTTTTGCCATCTCGATTGGAGATGCGATTAGCTTGGAATAAGTTACGGTATGCTTTTGGTTTTGTATGTAGTGGTGTCATATACGGACAGTCAGACAGGTGACCAAGGTGGTTGCAAGAAAAAAGATAAAGTTTTTTTTTATTTTTGTTATTGACCTGATTTTTGAAGGTTCAGCATATCCCGTACCCCACGTGATAGTATAGTCAACCAAAGAAAACCCCTTAAAAGCATAAGCCAAGAATCCGAGCCAAGAATCCGAGCCAAGAATCCGAGCCAAGAATCCGAGCCAAGAATGTAGACAATAAGGGGTACAAAAAAACCCCTAGCTGTTAAGCTAGAGGTTTTGATGGGTAATGCTAAAAGAGTGCTTTAGCAATTAATATGTATGGCATACACCATAATAAGTAGAATAAACCACAAATTATAATGCACCATAATTTAGTATCGTTGTAGGTTTGTCATAGTTGGCTCGTAATACGAGGGGTTGGCGAAGTATAACCAGCAGGTCTTGACGGCTCCGTCAGCCATTTCGATGTCTGTTAGTTTACGTTCGTAGTTGTGTGGGTGTCCTTCTAGCCAGTCGATGTCATCCTTTGTGAAGTTGGATTGTACATCGTAGACTTCGACGGCAATTTGATGTCCTTCTCCGGGCTTCTCGTAAACGAACGGGATGGTGGAGGCTTGCATCGGATATTTGTAGACGGTTTGACCAGCGCCGACTAGGGTTGCTTGACCCATTGTCTTGTGGTTGCTGCGTCCAGCTTTGAGTGTACCGTACACGGCTACTAAGTTGACGTCTTGCCAGTCAGCTGTGTAGTCGTTGGTGGTGATAGTAGGGTCGATGGTGTTTTCTTCCTCGTCGCCTATTAGGTCATCGTCATACCAGTACTTGTCGTAAGCTGTGGTTGAACACGGATTGGTATAGTGGTCAGCCGAGTAACTGTAACCAACAGTCTTTTTGTAAGACTTGTGGAAGCAGTTGGCTTTACTAAACCAGACACCGTCGCGTTCGTGCCACTCGCCGTGGCGTTGAACACCTTTTTGGTCACAGATAGCAAACCGAGTTTCGGTCATACTGAGTACGTCAGACCAGTGTTGACTGGGTATACGCATTAGCATCTTTGCAACAACTTTGGTGTCACATAGCTTGTCATCACCGAGGTCAGCAACAGTGCCGTTACTGAAGAGGCGAACAATGTTGTCGCTGTCTTGTGACATACTTGTGATGACATATGGATGACAGCCACGCTTGTTGATAGTACCACGTGTTGCGTAGCGGTAATGAGCTACAAAGGGACGTGGAGCTGAGATAAGCTCACGTGCTGTTTCGTAGTCCATAGTGCGGACGCATTCGTTAGTGTCTGTGTAGACGATACCGAAGCCATCTGGATTGATGCGTTCGGCGTTGTCGAGGATGAACTCCGCAATGGTGGAGTCTGCTTTTGGTTTGTGTATGATTAAGCACATAATGTGTGTGTGTTTGTGTTATTGTGTTATAGGTATTGGAGAACTGCGCTGCCGATGCTGTCTGGTAATGGAGCGTATGGTTCTGTTTCGATGTACACTTGAAAGGCGTACGTTAGACGTATGACTGTTAGTAACCCTAGAGGTTGGTCAGCGTAACTTTCTAACAGCTGCTCTTTTGAACCCTCGATGAGGAAACGCATACGGTTGAAGATATGCGGAGGAACGTCTGCCATTAGGTTTGTTGTGGCTTTGAGGTGCGCTGTGACTGCTTCACTTTTGTTGTCATATGCCCAGTTAGGTACACCTTTGACAACGTCGGTATATCTTTGAGTTGAGTATGTCCAATCCTCGGTAGCAAAGGCATGAACGCAGCGCATCCACGTTTGTGATAGTTGGAAGCGACGTATGAGTTGTTCACCATTTCGAACCCGATTAGGTAAGCGTAACTCGAACAGTTGTTTGCCTCCACCGATGCTTTTTTCACGAATGGCTTGGTAGCGTTGACCACCACGTGACTCATAAGGGCATACTTTTTTGTTGCCTCCGCTGTAGTCGTTACGCAGACGTTTGCGGTACATAGCCCACCAGAGACCACACCAGCTTTTGATGTGCCAGTACTTGATAGAACTGGTGGTGTCGCAGATGTTGATATGACCACCGCAGCGGCTTGAGGTCTCTTCGTTGACGTATGAAGAGTAGTTTACGTGTGAAGCGAACTCGTCGAGGTTGTTTAGACCGTATACGTTAGTGATACCCTCGACTCCGCATGAGCTGTCGGTTTCCCAACCAGCGAACAAAGTTTCGTCATCTACAGGGTCACCGCATCCGCTGTAACCGTCAACTGATGACTTTTCTACTTCAAACCCAATGGTGAACTTGGAGAGGATGTCATTTGGGTCGTCTTTGAGATAGTGATGACCGTCTGGTGTACAGTGATAGTCACGAATGCAACCTACAAAGGCTGCTTGTTCATCTGTATATGCAGTACCGTTGTGCATATACACAGCATCTTGGTGATATGCGGTGTCTGGGTCGTCTTCTGGGTAGACTGCTTCATCATTTAGTAAGAACTGGTCGTGATGGTCAGACCAAGTTAGACTGCAGTCTTCTCTGTGAAACGGGTCATAGTGACCGTAGACGTTTACTGAATCAGCGTCTAGTATGTATCGACCGTTTGTTGCGCTTTGAACAGTTAGACTGATATGCGCGTAGGTGTCATTGTCGTAGAACTCTTCGCATAGTTTGTTTAGTTTTTCTAGTGGATAGTACCTAAGTTTTATTTGGCAGAAATCAAAGTCGCTTTTATGACGTAATCTAGCTTGTGTAGCGTCAACATGTGCGGTGTTAATCCACGTATACTTAGAAGCATATTCTTTAAATGTTTCTGCATTTAGAGAGAAAGTATTATTAGATAGTGAAGGAGATACCATTGATTTTGGTATCAGGTATCCACGATATATAACTAAGTTGTCTCTACCTGTGGATATACCGTAGGCATCTGTTAAGACTTTTTCTTCACCTTCATAGAAAGCTGAGATTTGTTCTTCGGTTGCGATAGTGAGCTTTTCGAGCTCTAGTGTAGTTTGGTTACTCATATTATGTGTGTGGTTGAGTATTAGTATGTGTCGATGCCAGAGTTGGCAAGAACGTCAGATGCAGCTTGGTTAGCCGCGTTAGTGTTGGACAGCGCAGTGAGTACGCTGAGGATGATAGTTACTAGTTTTTTCATGTGTGTAAGTGCGGTTTTGAGCAGCTCCGCAAACTGTTACGTATTTATGTGTGTGTTATGTTTGGCAACTAATCGTTACCGAGAGTTCTTAATTTGATTTTGTCAGTGATAACAATTTGATTGCTGCTAATGGCGAAAGGAAGTGACTCCGTTTGATAGTCCCAGTTGTCGGGAACAAGTACAGGTTCTACTGCAACTTGGTTGTCGTTACTCAGACTTAGGAGCAACGCAGGTTGATTACTAATTGGTGTGTTCATAATAAAATAAAACTAATTAAATACAGCGGAGAATCCGCGAGCCGAAGGCGAGAAAAAATTTTTTGAAAAAGACATAGTTATTCACACTCTAGTCTCACACTCTAATGTGATAGTAAATAACACAACCAGAGAGAACAGAACCAGAGGGCGAAGAATAAACCACAAGGTAACCTTAGCGAAGAATCAATCCACAAGGTAACTTCCAAAGAATCCGCGAGCCGAAGGCGAGAAAAATTTTTTTTGAGAAGGCACTTTTTATCAGAGCCCCACGCATCCACTTTGGACACGTGAGGCGTGATAGTAGTCGCCCTGATATGCTTACATGATTACTTGGATGAATGGCTTACGTGTAACATCGCTCGGGTGTGGGTATGCTTCGATGGTTACTGTCGAGCCAACTGGGAAACTCATGTCTGACCAGTGTTCAATATATTTGCGGCGCGAGCCCTCTTCAATCTCGAAAGTCGAGACGTATTTTTTAGCCGAATTTACAAAGTCCGACTTGATGACTTTGGCGCTGAATTCTTCACATTCTGAAAAACTAATTGAATCTAGGATACTCATATTTTTGAAAGGCGCTTTGTTCAGACCGCGACTGTTTTTTATTAGTGTGCATGGCGTTGTTGCCATGATTAGAATACAATCAGAAGCGCCCCGCGACTGCGAGAAAAAAGAGTTCATGTATGTACGTTTATTGTTATTCTAATATTGTGACGTTTCACCATTAGCTTTCCTTATGACCGGTGGTGTTCCACGTGGAACAGTTGGGTGTCGAAAAAAAAACGCAAACAAACAAAAAGACATGCGAACAAAGACGCGAGGTGTTCCACGTGGAACAATTGAAATTTGTCACTGAATAACAAAGGCATATTATATGCGACCTTGCGCCTTTAAAATAGGGGCATGCGAGCCACTGCTGACAAATCGCTGACAAATCATGGCGTTCGAAGACCACACGGGGGGAAATCGCGCGACTATCACGAAGTATACCGTCTCAGATTTTTGCAACAAAACCAAAGCGTTCACCACTCGTCACAAAGCGTAGCCCCAATACGTGACAAAAAAAGAAGGCCACCTCCGAGCATTCCCAGAGATGACCTTCACACACACACACACGTAACAAAATGTGCTATAAAGAGTAGCCTGTGTACTGAGGTTGAACAGGTCAACAACAAAACACATTAATTATAAGCTTGACGGTTATCTGACCACAGTTACACTTGGAACCATAGGTGTAACACTAAAGGTACACTAAAAGCTGGCTCCCAGTCCCTTACTATGGGAATTATTACCAATAACCACCTTAAAAGAAAGATTCTTAGTAGTTTAAGAGTACACTAATTTCATTGTTCACTCTTAGTACACTAAGAAGGGGCTCCTTTATTCCCCTCATATTAGTCCCTCTCCTTTGTTTCTGGTTGTTATTTCTCTTATTTGTTCGACCACAGGAGGGCTTTTTAACACTAAAGGTATACCCTTTGTCCTTATATCCAGCTAACGGACGTATTTGACCCCTTAGAACGCTTGTAATAGGCATCAGAGAACGCTTGGAGTTCCTTGTTTAGGAGTTCTGTCTTTCTGTCCTGTATCTTTGTCTCTGCGTCTTGAGCCATTTGTTCGGTCCAGTAGGCTACAGCGATACTCAGGGCATCAAGGCGGTCATCATGTGTTATTGCACCTCTGTCCTTTGTTATACGGGACATCTGGTACATCAGTTGGTATCTTAGTTGTAGCTCTGGGGGATAACCTTGGGCTGTTTCAAAGTCCTTTCTGATGACCTCTGGGGAGATAATGAGCCTATGTTGGTTCATTATGGGTTCTAGGGTATCAATAATACGTTTCTCTTTCTGAATGTTGTGTCTGACCTCCTCCATAGTACACGGGTGTACCTTGGTGAGGACTGGTTTAAAGATTTCGTTGAACATACCGTCACCGAAGTTACTTTCAACAACGATGGCGTTGACCTGATGGTTCTTAGCAATCATCGCTAGGGACTTCAGGGTCTCTTCGCTGTACCCTCCTTGTAGACCTCCTGCGTCAGGCACGAACAACATTCCGTTCAACATTTTGACCACAGCGTACCCTGTTTCATCCTTACCGCGACCACTAGGGTCAATAGCAAGAACACTCCCTGTGAACGGTATGTGGTCACCAACAGCCTTAAATGGTCTGTGGTATCTGTCTCCACTGAATCCTACGTTCGGTACACTACCGTCCCACACTAGGTCAGGAGCTTGAGCCCACACAAGTTTCTCTGGGGCTATGTCGTTGTCGATGTCCGCTACAATCAGGTCATTAAGTTTCAGTGGGTGTCTGTCCACGTCACTCAGGCGTGTATCCAGCATGAACTGCATGGCAAACCCAGAGCGACCATAACTCATCTCTCGTTCTAACAGGTCAATATCGGAAAACCTTGTTGGCTCTGTAGCTTTGCCTACCTTCTCAGCATCCACACAGACGTCCTTCACAGCCCCGTTATAGCCTTTTTCGTTCGTCTGAGGGGTCACATACTTAGCAGGCCATATACGAGCCTTGTAGCCACGCTCTTGTAGCTTGTTGTAGATACTGTCCTCAGTCTGAGGTGTACCTAGGAATATAATCTTAGAGGACTCTTCGGGCTTCAGGATAGCGTCAAACTCTTTTACTTGTTCGCTAAGCTTCTCACGCATCGCCTGTGTAGCAGAGTTGTTCGCTACCTCAATGTCATCAGCAATGATGATGTCCGCACGGGAACCTGTAAGCTGACTGGTAACACCAAGAGACTTCACAGACGGGGCATGCGACGCAGGAGCAGGACCTACGTCAAAAGATATTTTTGAGAACCGTTGTTTGTCGTTGGGCTTCAGGTGAGCCAAAAAGGGTACTTCGTGGATAAGACGCAGGGTGAACGTGCTGAAGTCATCAGAACGTGTCTTGGACGCAGAGACCACAAGGAAATTTAACGAGGGGTTCAAGAGTAACTGATGAACCACATAAGCAGAACAAATCCACGACTTACCAACACCACGGAACGCTTCGATAATAACACGTTTGTCCTCACCTTGCATGAAGTCTGCAATGTTGTACTGGATGGGTGTTGGTTCTGGAAGGTTTAGGTGCTTCCAAATGAGGAACAAGAAGTTCCTAAAGTCTTTGAGTTCGTCCATATTTACTTGTTGCGACTACGGTTCCGAGCTTTGCTTTGGATACGCAAGTTACCACGAGAGTTATTGTGTGGATTTCGGTCTTTGTGGTCAACGTCTTTACCCGCTAGGGCTGCTTTTCCGTGTCTCTTCACAGCTAACCGTCTGGCTTTATTTCGGGAAGAGCGTCTCGCTCGTTGCTCAGGTTTGGAGTGGTAGTTGGCGTATTCTTTTTTATAGTTTCTCATTAGCGGCTAACGTTATGTGTTCGGAGTCATCTCGGAAGGGAAGCATGTCTACTAGGTTACCCAATGGGTTTTCGTTGGTAACCTGAGCGTGGATGCCGTTGTCTTTTAGGAGTTGCCTAGCTGCATTCAGGTCACTAGGGGATGCTTCCCCGCTCTGGATACGCTGGATGAACTCACTGATTAAAAGGTCTTGAAGGCTGTAAAGCTTGTCTGTTTTTTCACTCATTATTTCTTTGTAATCTCCTTGTATATTTTGATGCCTAAATACACCATGGTTAGCATACCTACGCATATAGCAACGGTAGTGTTGATATGGTCAAGGGTAAGGGTTCCGAGGATTCCACTGGTGGCTATAAACGGGGTGACGTAGGGGTTTTCAGGTAACATTTTGGGTTAAGGGATTGAGAGGGTTAATTATTATGCGAAAGCGCGGAAGACTAGCTTCCAGTTAGCTGGTGTAGGATTGAAACCTACGTTAGTTGACCTGTTTGGGAAGACTAAAGCTCCAAATGTTGTAAGACCTATGTTAGTGGTGTTACTATACGTAGGGGAGTCGTGAAAATCTAGTTCATCACCTACAGCGTAACCGCCTTCTGTTGTTTTACATCTAGCAACAACTTGAAAGACTTTAGGAACACTACCAAGACCGTGAGCTACTTCTATGGTCATAGCGGCGTCGAAGAGAGTCTGCTCAGAGCTTTCAAAGGACTCGCTAAGAGCTACCGTAGTGCTAACACCATCAGCTCCATCATTACCAGCGACTCCTTGGATACCTTGTGGGCCAATGCCTTCAATCTCTGTAGAAGCATTCTCAGAAACCTCTTGAGCCACAAACAGACCTTGTTGGTAAGCTGTGTCGAGGTCACTCTCAGACAACCTAGAGCCGTTCTGGAAGTCCACTAGCTGTGTAGACCCTGTGTTACGCCATACGCGAATCTTTTGGTAGGCACTGGGTGCTCCGCTGAGTGTAACGGTCTTTTCGGCGGCATTCCGAGAAGAGACTGTAAGGTCGCTCCAAGTTGTTCCGTTGTAGCCCTTCACGTTAACGTCATCAATCGAGAGGAAGTTAAAGGGAACATCGTAGGTAGTTGCTGTAAGTCCTGATGTATATTCAATGTAGCTGTTAGCCATAATTAGAGGGGGTTAGTTTGCTTGTAGTAGTTCACGGATTGGACGTACGTTTCCAAGAATCTTAGTGTCCTTACGGCGTACTAAGTCGAAGAGGTTTTCCTCACGGTTATTAACAAACCGCTTAGTAAACCTGTCGTCGTCAATAATAGACTCACGAACGTCAAAGTAATAATCTTGCATTAGTTTATTAAGCTCACGCAGTCCTTCATTATTATGTTGAAGAGACTTACTGATGGTAGCTTCTTTATGCTTCTTCTTCCATTTGTTAGAACGTATGAGGTGATTGACTGCTTCTTTCAGCGTGCGTTTTTTGCCTTTGTAGACCTTACGGTGGTCACGAAGACGAAGCGCAAATGCATATTGCAAAGTAACACCATCATTATCAATAAAGGATGTCATTTTCATACGGTGTCCTAACGAACTTGGGACAGCTTGAATGTTATCAAAAGCGTCGGAAGCCAACACACGTTCAAACTCTGTTTCGAGTCCTTTGTCTTCTGTCGGGTATTGTCTGATGACTGCTTGTTGTATCCAAGTCTTACCACTTTTAAGGTCTTCACCAAAGTAGCCTGTCTTGCGATTGATAGGTTTTGTACCAAAGAACGCATAGGCTGCTCGCTGTTGGAACGTACCACCGCGTAAATCTCCAATGGTTCCATCTTCATCCATAGCCATAAGTGTCTTACGGATTTGAGCAGGGATAGGGACATAACCCGCCGCCATACGACCAAGTAGTTTGCCTTTTGTTTCCATACCGCCCGCTAGAATAGCTTGAAGGGTCTTTAAACCTTGCATCATTGGAACTTGCTCGGACAAATCCACAAGCGTGGCTGACATCATAAAGAGTACGTTCTGTTTTTCTTCAAGAACACCTGCATCACGGGCTTTAATATATTGCGCCATATCAGCCCCGATAGCCATAGGAATAGACCAAGGAGCAGCAGCACTATAGTCCATACCAAACATGTTAAATGGTTTTAACTTATTCTTTTCCTTTTGGTCGTCAGACATCCAGTTAAGGGAGCCTGTAGCTTCCCCTGCTAGGGCTGCCGAGAAACCGAGGGTTACCAACCCACCACCGAAGACTAAGTCAACCATAGCGTCCTCTTTGTATTTAATTTCACGCTCCTTCAGGATACTGATTTCGCCCTGCGCGTTCTTAATGTCATCCGCAAACTGTTTGAATTTTGGGTCAGTATCTTTAAGCTTCAGCATCCCAAATTGAGCTGTTTCTATTTTGCTTACTCTTTCTGCTATTTTTTGGCTGTAAGGGTTTAAAGGAGAGACTGCTTTAGCTCCCACAAGAGGAGATGCGGCAAAACGAGCTCCACGGTATACACCACGGACAGGCACAGAGATATAAGGCAGAAAGGCGTCCACCATATAGGCGAACCCACTATCACCCTTGGCTCCCTCTCCTAACCACGTAATAAGACGCTCCCCATTATTTTTATGAAATAGCTCTGGGTTATCGTGCTGAGCCGCAAACAGTAGATTCTGATTAATGTCATTTACGTCATCAATGAACTCTTTGTAGTTATGAAGGACTTGAAGGCCGTTTTGTTCCTTCCACATGGTTTTCATGTAGTTGTTATAGGTCTCCTCTGCCAACTTAGCGTCAGCAGGGTGTTCCATAATAGCCTTACGACGTGCCGCCGTTTCCAAACGTCCTCGTAAAATTTGACGACGGAAACCATCATCAACAGCACCAATACCGCGCACACCTAGAGACAACAAAGCCCACCCACCATTATTCTGAAAATCAAGGACGGTGTTCATTGGGTCTTTCTGGTTCTTCATTCGTGCTTCGGCTGTTTTCATTGCACGGTCGAGGCTAGGAGCGTTACCCATGCGGATAGCTTTGTGAGCGGACTCCTCCAAGTATTTACTCATCACTTGGTCAGTAGCACTACTGCCACGTTGGAAGGTACGCCCCATTGAGGTAGCCGTTCCGTTCCAGTTCATAATGGTTGTAGCAAGACCTTTAAGTTCAGCCATGAATAACTGAGATGCAGTGTCACCTCCGTATCTAGCGAAGTCTAAGGGAGCCATTGCAAACGGACGAATAGCACTACGCATCGCCAACCCTACACCAGTAGGAACACCAGCCAAGACTGAGGGTATCTGGTCAATCAGAGCTAACTTACGGGCTGCTCTTAGGTCGCGTCCAAACTGAACTAGCTTACTACTAGAGTCAGCCTCAATGTTTCTCATTGCGTGGGACTGCATAGACAGGAACAAGTCAAACTTATCCATCTCTGCTCTAGCGCGGTCTATGTCTTTAACCTTAGAGCGCATCCGAACTTTGGCGTCTGCAATCTTCTTGTTGATATCTGCTATCTTACCTGTGGGCTTTCCAACAATATTAGGCTTAGCGGTAAACTCATCCCTCATCTGACCAATGGTTCCATCAGCCTCAAGGTTAGTAAGGCGAGCAAGCTCAGCTTCTTTTTTCTCAAGCTGTTTTATTTCTCGTACCTCATCCTTGTAGAACTTGATACGTGCTTCTAAGTCCAACTCCTTCTCGGTCTTAGCTGCATTAGGGGTCTTAGGGCTGTCTGGAGAACGCTGTCCGCTACGAACCTCTCGTAACTTCTGAAGCTCTTTTTCAAGCTTGGTTACCCTCTTGTCCGCAAAGGACACTGGGTTGTTAATCTCTTCCTGAGCCTTATCAATTTCCTTAATCTTTTGGCGCATACGAGCCTTAGACTCGGCAATCTGTTTCCGAACCTTTGAGAGCTCAGTAGGGTCAGCAGCGACTCGGTCTTTAACTTCCGTCTCTTTACGAAGTTGAGTCATGTTACCTTCACCCTCAATAGCTGAAAGACGAGCAAGTTCTTTACGAGATAACTCAATATCCTTTAGTTCTTTCTCTACACCCTTGTAGTACTCAAGCTGCTGACTCAGCATACGGATTGTAGGGTTTTCCTTTAACCGTTTCTTAACCTCTTCAGCGAGCTTATCTTTCTGATGCTTATTCATAGCCATCTTCATGCCTTGCATCATCTTCGCCCGCTCGGTCTCAAGCTGACGTGTTAAAGTTTTTATACCCTTCTGAATTAACGACGCACTCTTACGTTGGATTTCTACTTCTTCCGCAGTAACTCCTAAGTCATCGAGGTCTTTTTCAGAGAGCTCCTTATTACCATAAACAGCGGCGTTAAGTTTATTGGTGTTCTCGGATACCTTCAGAAAGAGCTCCATTTGGCTTTCCATATTTGGAGCCTCTTCGCCACGCCTGAGTTGTAGAAGTGTCTCTTCCATGTCAAACAACGCTGCGTCTTCCTTAACGGCTCGCAACGATAAATCAGTTGAGGAGACATAATTCTCCGCATCACTTCGGTTAGCCTGAACTCCTCGACCTGCTGTGGTCTTAAGTACGTTGTCTACTTCGTTGAGAGAACGTAAGTCACCAACAAGCTCCAGCATTTCATCAAGTTCTTTAGGACTAAGCTCTGCACCGCTTTGGTACTTGGCTGTCAGCTCTTCTATCCTCCACTCAAAGTCACTGTCCATCTCTGTTTTGAGCTTGTTTGTATCCATCTGTAGGGGAGAAAATTCTAGCGCAAGGCTCTTCTCTCCTTTGATATTTTTAAAGCGTTCCTTGTAGCTCTCAATAAGACTTTGTCTCTCGGTGAGCTGAGGCTCTTCTGGTTCAGGTGTTTTTGAGCCTTCAGGTGCTTCCTCTTCCATTTTAAGAGGAGCTTCAGGGGTTTCCTGCTTAGCATTTAGCTCGTCAATAAGTGACTGCTTCTTTTGGTTGGCTTTGATGCCTTGCTTTTTGGCTTCCGCTTGGAGCTCCTTGTAGGTCAACGTGTCGTTATATTTGACTTCTGGCGACACGTCGGGTGTCTTAGGAGCAGGGGTAGCTTCTGGGGCGTCTTTAGGTGTCGCTGGGGCTTCTCCAGTCCTACGCGCTCTTTCGAGTTTTGTAGCAAATAAGTCGGATTGATGGTCTCTAGCAGTGTTTTGCCCGTTTGCATTTTTAAGGGCAGGGTTATCTTTAAAAGCTTGTTTAAGGGCTGTTTCTAAACCATCGAGTTCGGCATCACTTAAATCTTTTATGTTTTTACCTTGCGTGCCATGACCTGCGGATTGTAGGACATAATCAGGCGAATTAATGTCATTAAGAACTGAATCTTTTGTTTGCCCTGTTATTCCTTCACTACCATCTTGTCTTTTAAATCTAATAGCTCCAGATTGCTCTGATATACCTATGACTTCAACCTGTGAACGTTTACCATCTACACCTACAATCTCAATCGTATCTCCTACCTTAGAGTTAGTGTAATCAGGCTGTGCTGGTATATCAGCTTCTGGGGCGTCTTTAGGTGTCGCTTCTTTAACAGTAGGTTTCTCCAGCGGCTCTAGCTTAGGAGCTTGTCGAGGGTCACCACTAGGGTTTTCAATATGTTCTGGCTCTGGGGCTTTTGCGTGGTACTCTTTCTCAGCCTTCGCAGCACCTCGGAAGCTTGTTTCAACTTCGTTTAGGTGAGCAATAGCTTGAGTCCATTTCTGTACCTCCTTCTCTCGCTTACCTTTACGCCTAATCTTATGTGCCTGTTCTAGCTTCGCCTCGGCAATTTGGCGCGCATTCTGTGCAGCATCGCCAGCCTTTGTAAGTCCCCAAGCTCCTGTGCGTCCAAACGCAGAAAACACAGTGTTGAATGTACCACCAGCAGCTCCAGAGAACATATAGTCCATCACGTCACGGTTCTCACGTTCATTCAGAACAAGTTGAACTTCCTGACGAAGGAGCGACTCAGCGACACCAAGGCTTGCACCTGTGATAAAGGCTTTGCCTGTTTCCCTTGCTACAGGGACACTCTTCCAAGCTTTCATACTAGCAAGGCTAGGAGCTAGTTCAATGAGCTTTGTGCCTTGAGCTGTCGCTGCCGCCGTACCAAACACAGCCGCCGCAATCATCTCCCCACCTGAGTAGTGGTCTTGGATACCAAAGGATTTACGGGCGGTCTGCCCTAAGAAATTAGAGAAGCCCCAGATAGCCGCTTCGGAGGCTGCAAAGGCTACCGCCCCTACAGCCGTAGAGGTAGGCTCAGGAGCTACCACACCAGCTAGAGCAACATTCTTAGCTCTGTTAGCATACTTTATCCCTTTCATCACCTTTGTGGCGTAGATGGTTCCACCAATACCACTACCAATCTCCACCCCTGCACTTACAAGGGTTCCCATCAGGGCATTGTGGTTACTTATGTTGTACTTACTCTGTGCAATGCGCTCTGCTTCTTCAAACGTGGGCGCACGGTCACCTTGGTAACGATAGGGCTCCAAGGTTTGTGATTGTTCTGGAGCAACACCCTGTTGAGAGGAACTAAAAGGATTATCGAGTCCCTTTTGAGAGAAGAGGTCTTGTAAGTTCTCGGACATGTTATTTAATTAAAGAGTACTGAGCAGCGGTAAAGAGATTTGCACGGGAAATAAACTCATCCTTGTTTAATTTTCCCTCCACTATGAGCCCTAGATATTTTGCTTGTTCTACTAATTTAATATCTTGTGCGGTTAGTTTCTCAACGGCAACTATTTTATTAAAGACCTCTAATACTTGGTTTCCAAACATTAAAGCGTCTTGGCGTTCGGTGAACATGGGGACATCCAGTGCGTCAACTTGCGCCTTCTTCATTAACTCTATGGACCTTTCGGGTTCCGCCTTCATATCTAACCCGTGAGTATGCAACGAATAAGCTAATTGCTCTTGATAGGATGCCACATTTGACCCAGCATCCATCCTCTGTATCATCTCCTGTCGGTCAGCATTAATCTCTTCACGAGACCACTCCGTCCTGTAGGTTCTCGAAAGAGGGTAGACAAAGAAAGCCTTGTCTCCTGTTTTTTCTTTTTGGTTTTTTAATTTTGATTCATTGGTTTTAAAGGGTGCTTCCATTTCATAAACCTCATTCGGCGGTATTATGGACCCAATATGACCGAACGGAAGTAAGTTTCTAAGCCCAAGCTCTTTAGTACGCGCAGTATCCGAAACCGTGTCATGCTCGAGCTCTTGTTTACCTATTTCAGAATCAAACACTCTCTTATCTTGGAAATTAATGTCTGCACCTTCTGTGTCCTTCATTACCATTTCAATACTTGTTCTGGTATTATCTACGAGCTCCTTCTGACGTTCCAGATAAGTTCTAATACCTGCCGCTTTTTCTTCAGGAGTGACAGAAGCTTTTATTAGTCCCATCTCTGCCTCATTCTTCATTATTGTTTGAATTTGATTAGAGAAGGTATTCGCGTAAACAGCTACATCACTTTTGGTGACCATACCGAGTTGCGTAGCCGAGTCTTCTGCCGCATATGAAGCATAAACAGCATCAACCACGAGTTTTGTTTGGACGGGTATATCATCATAAACAGGGTCACGCATAAAAGTGTTTATAGACTTTAGCTTTCCTTCCAGTGCTTCGAGAGTAGGCCACGGTAATATATTTTCTCTTTTAAGAAATTTTTGTAGTGTAAGGTCAGCATCATTCACAGCTGCATCCCTATACTCCTTTTCGATGTCTTCCCGCTCCGTACTTCCTGTAATGACATTTGGTTCGCCTTTAAGTTGCCCAGCGGTGACTCTTGCGTGAGAAATAGACGTGCGGGTCATATTTAGGAGGCTTACGCTTCGGTCAGAGCCCTGCACATTTATCTCGTCCATAAGCTCAGAGAAGACCTCCAAACCTCCTCCAGCATCTCCGTCAGTTGGAGCCATTGCGTCAGACAGACGTTCCATCGTGAATTTAGGGTCTAAGGTTTGCAGAGGCGCGAGAACGAGTTGGTGCTCATTGGTGGTAAGCTCGCTAAAACGTGTTCCATTTTTTAGTTTATCATAAGCTGCCACACTTTGACCAACAAACTCCTTTTGGGTGTTTTGGTCTATATCGTTCTCTTCGTCCTCAAGCTTTTCTATTTCTTTACGAGCTGATGCCAGAGTGCGAGCCATAGATAAAGCTGTTGCGCTATCGCCTTCATAAATACGAACACCATCTTTACTCACAGTGCGTTCCATAGCTTCGGCTAGGTCAAGAACCATTAAGTTCTTACCTTCGACTTGTAGTGTCGCTAGGCGTCTATCCATGATTTGACGTAGGTGAGTGGAGGCTTCACCTCGTGACATCCCGTGTTTACGCATTAAGTCTGGGATGGCTGTCTTGGTTAAGTCAGAAACAAAGTTTAGGTCAATGTCTCTAGCATTACCCTCGATGTCTGTAGGAGAAAGCTGGGATGAAATCCGGTGCTCTAAGGACTCAATGTCATTCTCTAGGGCTACCTTGTCTTGTGATGCAAAGTAAGCTGATTGTGCTTGTACTCGCATCTCGTCTGTAAGGTTATTCCAAATGGTTTTACCTTCGACTGAGTTTGCTACGTCTGCCCCAACCGATTGCTCAAAGGACTGCCACGAGGAGCTCAGTTGTTCATCAATGTTTGCATTAAAGTCTTTCTCGTTACCATAAATACGGGCGTTGGCTGACTTCTTTAATCCCCTAAGTGTGTTAGGAACCATCTCGGTGCGAATGTGTTTCTCAATAAGGGAGTCTGAATAAGCCTTACGACGCATGAAGTTCCTAAACGTTTCAGGCTCTTCCTTCTCTAATCGTTTTAGTTCTTCCTCCGCATCCTGTCCTTGGATTAAGTCGGCTCTCTCCTGCCCAATACCCTGTTGTATCTTAGCAAACTGATTGCCTAGTTTAGGGAGTTGCTTGAGGCTTTCACTCAGCTGTAACGCTTGGTTAGTCTTCGGTGTAGGAGCAGCAAAGACGTTGTAGTTACCACCATTTGTAATCGTCGGGTTTAGCGACATTGGTTGTACGTCAAAGTTTACCTGCTTCCGTCTCTTGGAGCCGTCATCAATTGTAATTTGTCTAGTAGCCATTGGTTATGAGAATTTTTTGTTTAAGTAGTCGTTCATTCCTGAGTCCTCACCGAATGAGTAAGTACTCATCCCTGTCTGGGCTCCGCTAAGAGCAGCACCAAGGTAGTCTGGTTGTGCTATGGGTTTATTGATACGCAATAGGTTTGACGAAGAGCGCATCTGAGAATCTTGGATACCCAACGCTCGGTTCTGGTTGTTGAACTTCTCTTGTTGAGTAATAGCGAACAGAGAGTTAGCCTCATTCTGGGTAAAGGAGTTCATTAAAGCATCAACACTAAGTCCTGCTACTCCTGCCTCACCAGCACTTACACGTCCTGTTGCGCGTGCTTCACGGGCTCGCTTAGTGATTTCTTGGCGTTGCTGAGCTGAAGCAATCCCCTCTTGGCGTTCCCTTGCACGCATTGCTGTCATCTCTTGTAAATACCTCTGCCGCTCCGCTAGAGAGGCATTCTTTTGCATCTTCTCTTGGGTTTTGGCTTGCTGCCTCTGCCCGTGGATAGACATACCTGCTTGGGCCCCTCCCAAAAGAAGACTTACTTTTGCTGCTGTACTTAGACCAGCGATAGCTGTTCCAGCGGAACTTGCGGCAGCACCTACGGCTGCGATGATTGGAGGACACATATTATTTAGAAGGGATTAGGAATTCAAAGAAGGGTTGATTACT
>ERZ1039804.912-NODE-912-length-17846-cov-87.634478_pt1 | contig 17846 bp, 29 predicted proteins | sample MGYA00383089_ERZ1039804 | MGnify/ENA primary metagenome ERZ1039804 (study PRJEB29581, sample SAMEA5548359) | metagenome | biome: marine; feature: coastal; material: water | depth 1 m | study: Short-term variability in the microbial, nano- and picoplankton...
CAAAAGAAACAATACAAAAGGCTAGAGAAAAATACCATACTCTTAAAAATATGGAGGGTCAGTATAATGCGTCTGTACTGGAGGAACTAAAATCAACCAATGAGAAAATTCTAGCTCAAGCTGACAAACTAGCTAAAGAAGAAGAGCAAAGACAAGCTCAAAGAGTAGCTAAGTACAAAGAATTTCTAAGGGACAAAGAAGCTGCAAGAAAGCTAATAGAAGACCTAACTAATAAAGCTATCGAGGATGATAGAGAGAGAGAAATAGCACAAGCTAGAACTCAACACGAGAGAGAAATAGCAAACATAGTAGGAACAGAAGACCAGAAGAATCAAATTAAGATATTAAAGGCAGACGAACTAGAAAAAAAGTTAGCTGAAATAAGAGCTAAATATAGAGAAGAAGAAATACCTTTAAGAAAACAAGCCGACTTAACAGAAGATAAGGCGAATGTAGATGCTGCCGTAGCAAAAAGAAACATAGAAGAAGAAAATAAAAAACAAGCTCAAGAAGATGACGAAGAGGAAATACAAAGAAAGAAAGAAGTTTTAGACGCTAAGTTATCTATGGCTTCTGATACTTTCGGGGCTTTGGGAGACCTAGCAACTGCATTCGCTAAAGACAATGAAAAATCTCAGAAGAAAGCCTTTGAAATAAATAAAGCTATACAAATAGCTCAGGCAGTAATTAGCACTTATCAAGGAGCTAATGCCATATTTGCAACTGCTTCTGCAAATCCTAAAAGCGTTCTTTTCCCAGCTCAACCTTTTATAATGGCTGGAGCTGCAATAGCCTCTGGACTTGCTAATGTTGCTACAATAGCAAAAACAAAATTCTCTGGCGGTAGTGTTAGTGGAGGCGGTGGAGGCGGAGCAAGTAGCCCACCATCAGTAGGTGGAGGCGGAAGTTCACAACCAGCGAGTTTCAACGTAGTAGGTAACACTGGAGTGAATCAATTAGCTGAGACTTTAGGCAATCAAGGACAGCAACCTATACAAGCGTTCGTAGTAGGTTCTGAGGTTACAACTCAACAGAGCTTAGACAGAAATAAAGTAGAAACAGCGACACTATAAAAAAAGGGTAGGAAACCACGCCTACCCTAATAACTAACCTTAAAGAAACTAAGGGAACATAAATAAATAAATTAAATTAAATTTTGCTCTCAATAGCAGACGCAAATATAAGAAAAGAATTTAAAACAAAACACAAAAAACTAGTTAAATAAATATGCAGACTATAGAACTATTTATCAAAGACGAAGACGAAGATGGAGTTTTCGCAATTTCGCTAGTAGAAAATCCAGCTATCATGGAGGACTTTATAGCACTATCTGAGGAAGACGCTAACAAGTTTACAGTAGAATTAAAGACTATTGATGAAGAGAGAAAAGTAGTAGTAGGATACGCTTTAATTCCAGACCTTGAAATACCTAGAGTAAAAGATGGTAAGCAGTTCAATATCATAATGTCAAAGGATACAGTAGCAAAAGCGGCTGCTCTTTACATGAAGAACTTAAACCTAAACAACGTGACAAGCGAACACGAAAAGCCAGTAAAAGACTGCTGTGTTATTGAAAGTTGGATAGTAGAGGACAAAGATAACGACAAGGCTAATATGTACGGACTTGAGCCTAAAGGTGGAGAGTGGGTAGTAATGATGTCACTAAGCGATTCAGAATACAGCAAAGCAAAAGATGGTACTTACAAAGGGTTTAGCATAGAGGCAATCTTTCAAGGCTTTGAGGCTTTGCAAATGAATGAAGAGGTAGAGCTTGAATCATATAACGACTATCCACAAAGCGCAAAGAATAACGCTAAGAAAGTTTTAAAGTGGAGAGATGAGTACGGAGATGAGGTACAAGGAATGACTAGAGTAGGCTGGACTAGAGCAAACCAATTAGCAAAGGGAGAAAATATAACAAGAGATACAATCGCTAGAATGGCATCATTTAAACGTCATCAGAAAAATGCTGAGGTAAGCGAAGAGTTTAAAGATACTCCATGGAAAGATAAAGGCAGAGTAGCTTGGCTTGGATGGGGTGGAGCTTCTGGTATTAACTGGGCTATTGATAAACTAAAGTCAATAGACAACAAGTCTGAACTTAAAGACATAGTAGAACAGATTAAAAATATTATCGAATCTAAGTAAATGAGACGTAAAAAGAAATACGCTACAAAGCTAACAGCAGAGGAGTACGAAAAGTTAACTGGACAGCGTATAGGTTCGCTAGTTAATCAAGGTGTGAGCAATGTTGTAAACGTAAATACTGAGCGTACTATTATCAACGTAAGCAGTTAAAAATAAAACAAATCAAACATAAATAGTTATATAGTTAAATATCCAACAAATGAAAGAGCAAATAAACACAATTCTAAAAGCAGTAGGCTTGAAAGCTGAAGAGATTAAACTAGCTGAGGCGAAGTTGAAAGATGGCGTTACAATGATTGAGGCTACTCCAGACTTTGAAGCTGGTGCAGCAGTAATGGTAAAAACAGAAGACGAGCAACTTATCCCAGTTCCAGTATCTGGAGAAGGAGAGGCTTACGAACTCGAAGATGGTAGAGCGTTCAAAGTAGCAGAAGAAGGAGTTATTTCTGAAATGGTAGAAGTTGAAGAAGAAGCAGAAGAGCCAACAGAAGAAGTAGCAGAGGAAGTTACAGAAGAACCAGCAGAGGAAGTAGAGGCATCTGAAGAAGTACGACCAGCTAAATCTATCATTGAGTCAGTAGTCAAAGAGACTAAGTTCTCAAAAGAAAGCGCACTAATCGAAGCGTTGACTGCTGAAATTACAGAGCTTAAATCACAGCTTGAAGCGTCTACAAAAGTTGAAGAGGTAGAAGAAGAAGTAACTGAGGAAGTAGAGCTTTCAGAGGTTAAGCCTATCGCTCACAATCCTGAGCCAAAAGCAGAAGTAAAACTACACACTTTCGGAAACAAAAGAAAGAGAGGTACTACTGATTCTGTAATGAGCAAAATAGCAAAATTAAATAAATAATAATTTTTTAATAAACAACAAAAATGGCAACAACAACAAACATTACAACTACATACGCTGGAGAAAAAGCAGCTGGTTATGTAGCAGCAGCGTTATTGAGCGCTAACACTATTGAGAATGGCGGTATTACAGTAAAGCCAAACGTAAAGTTTAAGGAAGTATTGAAAAGAGTATCTACTGATGATTTGTTAGCAGATGGTTCTTGTGACTTCTCGGCAACTTCTACACTTACTTTGGACGAGAAGATTCTTGAGCCAGAAACTTTCCAAGTTAACTTGCAACTTTGTAAAGAAGATTTCCGTTCAGATTGGGATGCAATCGAGATGGGTTATTCTGCATTCGATGAGCTTCCAGCATCTTTCGCTGATTTCTTAATCGGACACGTAGCAGCTAAAGTAGCTGGTAAGATGGAGCAAAATATCTGGTCGGGAGTTGACGGCAACTCTGGAGAATTTTCGGGTTTCGAGGTATTATTAGCAGCAGACGCTGAGCTTCCAACTGGACAGCAAATCGCAGCAGTAGCTGGAGGAGTTGACGCTGGTAACGTAATAGCTGAACTTGGAAAAGTAGTAGACGCAATTCCTACACGTTTGTACGGAGAGGAAGGACTTACTCTATACGTTTCTTCTAACGTATACAGAGCTTATGTACGTTCACTTGGTGGATTCGGAGCTAACGGACTTGGAGCTGCTGGTGTTAACGCACAAGGTAATAACCAAGCAATGGGAGATTTAATGTTCGATGGTATTCCATTGTTCATGTGTAACGGAATGTCTGACGATACAGCTATCTGTACAGTTAAAGATAACTTGTACTTCGGTACTGGTTTGGCTTCTGACTCACAAGAAGTTAAAGTACTGGATATGAGTAATTTGGATGGCTCGCAGAATGTTCGTGTAATCATGCGCATGACTGCTGGAGTTCAGTACGCTTTCGCTGGGGACGTTGTAACATACGGAATCTAAGAATTAATTATTAACCAATAGAAAGAGGGGAGGTAAAATGCCTTCCCTTTTTTTTATATAAAACTTTAAAAATATGTCATGTGACTTATCATTAGGCAGAATAGAGCCTTGCAAGGATAGTACCGGAGGATTGGATGCCGTTTACTTTATCAATTTCGACGATGCGCCAGTAGAAGATATCGACTACAACGCAACTAATACAGACGTTATAGAAAAATTAAATAGTATACCTGGTACTATTAACGCTTACAAGTACGAGCTAAAAGGTACTTCATCTTTTGAGCAAACTATTACAAGCTCAAGAGATAACGGTACTACTTTCTTCGAGCAAGTATTGAACTTGTCTTTAAAGAAGCAAGATTTAGCTACTCACAAAGAAGTTAAATTGATGTCTTTCGGACGTCCTCATATCATTGTAAAAGACCACAACAACAATTTCTTTTACTGTGGACTAGAGCATGGAGCAGAGGTAACTGGTGGTACTATCTCAACAGGGGCGGCACTTGGTGACGCCTCAGGATACAATATCACTCTTACTGCACAAGAGCGAGTACCTGCAAATTTCTTCGAAGCAACTACTCAAGCTGCACTAGATGCTGCTGGGGTTAATGTTATAGAGGCACCATAATCAACAAAACAATCTTTTAAAGCCCTTGCCTTTTGGTAGGGGTTTTTTTATTTAAAACAAATTCTTTTTTTTTAGTTATATAAGTATGATTATACTACGTGAGTCATTACTATCTCAATCGTTTAAGTTTATACCACGAACTTTAAGCGCAGATAGTATGGTTATAACTGATGAAGCAGAGAACACAAGCGACACAATAGCTATTACTCCAGTAGTAGATAGATACTATTTAAGCGTTTCTGAGGTACTTACTCTCGTAGAAGGTAGGTTTTATACTCTAACAGTTTTAAACGGCTCAGACGTAGTATATAAAGACAAGATATTCTGCACAAATCAAGTAGTAAAAGACTACACTATTAATAAAGATGAGTATGTACAGAATGAAACAAATAACGAATTTGTAATTATTGACTAATGAGCGACAAAAAGAACATACATATTTTAGAACTTTCGACCTATTCACAGCCAGACATTGTAGAAGATTCTAAAAATGACTGGGTAGAATACGGAGTCAATAATGACCATTACGAGTTTTTGATTGACCGATACAAAAACAGTACTACGAACAACTCAATTATTAATAACGTAGCTCGGTTAATTTACGGCAAAGGATTGAACGCTTCAAACGCTTCAAAAAAGCCTAACGAGTTCGCACAAATGAAATCACTTTTTAAGCCTAAGACGTTAAGAGCTTTAGCTTTAAATGAGTATATGCTAGGCTGTGGAGTGTTACAATGTATCTTCGATGAAAAGCATACTAAGGTAATTAGAGTGGAAGCTGTAAAGACTAAACACGTTCGCCCAGCAAAATGTAACGAAGATGGAGAAATAGAGGCTTACTACTACTCAGATAATTGGACAGATACTAAAAAGTTTCCACCTAAAAGAATACCAGCTTTCGGAACTTCAAAAGAGCCTATCGAGTTTTTGGTTTATGGTAAAGACTCAATCGACCTTAAATATTTCTCAGAAGTAGACTACCAAGCTTGTATACCTTATTGTGTACTTGAGGAAGAAATAAGCAACTACTTAATTAACGATACTCAAAACGGCTTCTCTGGAACTAAGGTGGTTAACTTTAACAGCGGTACTCCAAGCGAAGAACAACAGAGACTGATAGCTAACAAAGTAAAAGGTCAGTTAACTGGAGCGCAAGGAGATAAAGTAATTATAGCATTTAACGACAATCAAGAAGAGAAAACAACAGTCGAAGACATACCGCTAGACAACGCACCAGAACATTTCAGCTATCTGAGTACTGAGGCACAATCTAAGATACTAAATAACCATAACGTAGTTAGTCCAATGATTGTAGGAATAACGACAGCAAATAGCGGTTTTAGTTCTAATGGTGACGAGATTGAAGTAGCTACAAAGTTCTTTTACAATCAAACGGTAAAACCACACCAAGAGCTTTTGATAGATGCAATTGATGAAATACTAGCATTTAACGGAATATCTTTAAAACTATACTTTGAGAATCTTAACCTTTTACAGACAAGAGAAGAAGTAGAAACAGTACTAGAAGATAATACTAAACTTGGAGAAGAAGATAGCGAAGAAAACAACAAAGACATTGAAACGTCTAAGAAGTTTAATTTGGAAGAGTTTTTAAGCGACTTAGGAGAGCCTAAAGAGCAGAATGGATGGATTACACTAGACGAGAGAGAAGTACATTATGATGACGAAGAGACATTAAATAATCATTTAGCTGAAATGAATAAGGAGCTTTATGATAAACTAGAAACTTCTACTTTACTTTCGAAAGTGTTTAACTTTGTATCAACTGGCACAGCAAGACCAACTGCTATAAGTTCACAAGATAAGATAGTTAAGGATAAATTCTTTAAGGTACGATATGAGTATGTCGGAAACAAATCACCTGAACGAGGTTTTTGTAAGGCTATGATGAGAGCTAACAAGTTATATCGTAGAGAAGACATTGAAAGAATGAGTATGCAACCAGTTAATATAGGATTTGGAGAAGGCGGCTCTGACACGTATAATATCTTCAAATGGAAGGGAGGCCCTAGATGCAGACATGCGTGGAAAAGGGTGACAATGATGTTAGATATTAATAAAGATTCAGATGAGTTTAAAAAAATAGGCACTAGAGCAGCAGAAATAAAAGGCTTTAAAGTTACCAATCCTTTTGAGGTTTCTGTATATCCTAAAAATTTACCGTTAAAAGGCTTTAGCCCTAACAATAAGAATTTACCCTCAGACGTAAGATAACATGGCACAAGCACTATTCATAACAACAAAAGACATTGCAAAGTTCACAGCTTTAAACGGCAATGTAGACACAGATAAGTTCATCCAATTCGTAAAGATTGCTCAGGATATACACATACAGAATTACCTCGGTACTGATTTATTTGATAAGATTAATAACGACATTGTAGCTGGTACTCTTAGCGGTAACTACTTGAGCCTTGTAACTGACTACATAAAGCCGATGGTTATCCATTTCGGAATGGTGGAATACTTGCCTTTTGCAGCTTATACAATCGCTAACAAGGGAGTGTATAAACACAACTCTGAGAACTCGCAAACAGTAGAGAAAAACGAAGTAGACTTTTTAGTAAACAAAGAGCGAAGCATAGCAGAACACTACGCTAAGAGATTCACAGATTATATGTGTAACAATTCTACGCTGTATCCAGAATACAACAGCAATAGTAACGGAGATATGTACCCAGACAAAGACGTTAATTTTACGAACTGGTTTTTATGATTAAGTACAAAGTAAAAAAGAAGAACATAATTAAGCTAAAGAAAGCAATAAAAAAGATTAACAATGGCAGACAGCAGAATAAGTAACTTACCAACTGGTACATCTTTAGAGGATACAGATTTATTTGCAGTAGCTCAAGGAGATATAGACACCTCTTTTACTACTATTCAAGCTAGTACTGCTGATGTAAAAACCTACATACAATCAAAGCCAGAGTTTGTAGTTGAATTGGTAGACGCTCAGACTGTTGATTTTTACGCACCTTTTGAAATGTCAATTGATAGCGTTACAGATATTCTAGCTGCACCAACTACTACAATACAAGTTGCTGGAGCTGCTTACACTTTAGGAGATACTATCATAGCTGGTAGAGCAATAACAGTAGACGTTGATATAGCTGCTGTAATAAGATTAAACGCAACGAAACTGTAATATGGTACAAGAGACTTATTATATAAAAGCACAAGCGTCTGGTGGTGGCGGAGGAGGTGGTTCTGTTGGGGCTACTTTAATGAAGAGCGGACAGTTAACTTCCTATGCTTCTGGAGACGATGGAGACATAGAAGCTGGTAGAGCAACGGACTTCTTTACTCTTGCTAGTAATAATCCATTCGGCACAACTGATAGATTTACAGACTATTTGGGAGGTCAAGCATATAGTGTAGGAGTTCTAATTGATTGGAGTACCTATGATGGAAATACTGTACTAGGGTATAGTGGTGCAATTGGTACAAACGCTTACATTACTTGGGCTAATGCTATAACCTTAGCTAATAATCATTCAGAGGGTTCGTTTACTTCTGGGTGGAGGCTGCCAAATTTAAGAGAGTTTGCCAATGTTTGTAATTACAATAGTAATCCAACCTTAGCTTATTCTGTTTGGTTTAAGAGTTCTTTTGGGGGTGTTTGGGCTAGGGGTGCAATGTGGACTTCAACCACTACTCCACAATGGACTGGAGCAGCAATGAGGGCTAGAACAGACCAAGGTATTTTTGATAGGCAAAGTAAGACAAGTACTGGAGCAGCAAAAGATGGATTTGCAGTTAGAACTTTTACAGTATCAGGAACAACATTAACATAAAAATATAAACACAAAAACAATGGCAAAAGAAATTTACAAGTCTGGAAACTACATAGTAACAGTAGACGCAGATGACAACTCAAGACTCTTTCCAATAGGTAAGACAGTTTACGATGAATATAACAGCGTGTTCAGATTAACTGAGGGACTTATTGAGGATGACCAGTTAATTATATCGTATGCAGATTCTAGCAACTGGGTAGACGATTTAGCAGCAGCTTATACTGAGGCAACTCTAAGAACTTTCTTACGAGAGAATACGGGTTTTAGTCCAGCTTCGGGCGGTAGCGGAGCAGCATGGGGAGGTATTACTGGAACTTTATCTACTCAAACAGATTTGCAAAGTGAACTTGATGACAAGCAAGACACCTTAGTAAGTGGAACAAACATTAAAACAATCAACGGAGCTTCGGTTTTGGGGAGTGGGGATTTGGCTATTTCTGGCGGTGGCGGTGGTGCGCATATTTTAACAGAACCAATAGCTGGAAGGTCTTATCACGCAACAGTTACAGCAGTAGCAAGTTATACAACGGCTTTGGCTGTTGCTCAAGCGATAAATTTAATTCCCTTGATTCCCGCTAATACTTTGCAAATTGGTTCCATGAGTGTTCGTACAAATTCCAATACTGCGGGTTCAAATATTCGTTTTTTGATTTATTCAAATACAAACGGTTCACCCGATTTAAAACTTTTTGAAAGTGCTGACATTTCAACCGCTTCATCAGGGTTAAAAACTTATAGTTTTAATTATACATTTGATGCGGGAACAACTTATTGGTTTGGCGTTCAGACAAGTCATAATGTAAATTTTGTTTGTCACGCTGCAAGTCAATTATTACCACTAACACAAGCAAATAATTATGCAGGCTGTATTTCTGTACAAGTAAATTCATATCCTTTCGGTTCTGCTCCTACTAATATATCTGGAACTGTTCCGACAACTGCACCACCTTTTTCAATCTCATTAAACGCAATATAAAAATGGCACAAATAAAAGAAGAAATATACGACGACAACGGACTTGTCGAAGTGAAGTTCATCGAAGTAGATGAACCGACACAAGAGGAATTGATAGCAGAAAAAGAAGCGGAACTTTTGAAGATATACGCTGAACTTAACGAATTAAAAGGTTAGAAATATGGCAACTTACAAATTTCCACAATTTAACTCTGAACTAGTAGAGCCTACAATAACAGTAGATTCTGACTCTATTATAGTTCATGCTTTGCGTAATGAGATTAGCTTAAACGTAACGCTAGAAACTGAAAACGCTAAACTATACGGAGTTGAGTTAGCAGATATCCCAGTAGAAAACTTAAACTACGAAGGAGAAGGTAACCTAATGTTAAGAGCTTTAGACGGCTTGAAGCAATACGAAATCTAATGAAAGACCTAATGAATAGCGAAGAGGCAAACATAGGAGGGATTTTTTCTCTGGCTGCTACTGGTTTAATTAAGATTTACGAGTGGCTTACATTTGATGACATAAACAACTTTTTACAGTTTGCTCTTGCTATTGGTGGTGCAGTATTTTTGTATCACAGGATTAAAGGTCAAATATTAGACAACAAAATAAAAAAGAAGAAGCTAAAAGAGTGAGGAAACTATTTAGACATATATCCGTAATTGTAAAGAGGTCATCTAAAAGGGCTGTCTTTCTTTATGTGATTACTATATTAGTTACTCCTCTATGCTTCATCTATACAACTTATGAGAATTTCGAGTTTGTACTGGCTGAGCTTTTAACCTTTTTGTGTTTTCTAGCTGGTGGTAATATCTACGAGTCTATTAAAAAGAATAGTAATACCAAATAATACATTTTATGAAGTTCTTAATAATTGCTACGATGCTAATAGCTTCGTGTACTCCTCAGTACCATATAAACAAGGCTAAGAAACACACCAACAAAGCTATTAAAAAGGGTTCGACATTCACAGAAACAAGCGACACAGTACAAACAAATACAGTAGTAGATAGTAACTACATACAAAACGATACTGTATACATAGAAATTACTAAGATTATTGAGAAGGTAATAACTAAAGAAGGAGAGGTTCGGTATATTACTCGTAAAGACAAAAGAAGAGAATACAGAAAGCAGAAAACAGAAGACAAAAGAGAGTATAAACTAGAGCTTCAAGATAAGAAAACTGCTAAGCATATAGCAAAGGCAGACAGCAAGTTATGGAACAAGTTAATAATTATTCTTATATTGCTGGGAATTATCTTAATTTATCTATATGAAAAAACGAGACAAAAGAACTAACAAACCAGCTCACGAAAGAGCTGAAGAAAGCAGTAAAAGTTCAAGACGTTACAGACTCAGAGAGGATGAGGTTAAAGTACTTGAGCAATTTAGAAGAATCAAAGACGAGGCAGAAGCTGCTGGACTAGATGTTGACAGCGTTAAAAGTGGCTGGATTAAATCAGACGATGCTAGTCTATATTTTAAGAATCCTAATTATAAGACTCCAGAGCAGATTGGTATCGAGAAGATGCGTGATGAACTTCTAGAAGAGTTCAGAGATTACGCTCCTAAATATCCAACCATAAAACGCAAAAAGTCTAAAGACGGCCATTTATTAATAATAGACCCAGCAGATATCCATATTGGCAAACTATGTACAGCTTATGAGACTGGTATAGAATATAATCAAAACATAGCAGTAAAGAGAGTGCTTGAAGGAGTAGAGGGTTTACTAGACAAATCTAACGGTTTCAACATTGATAAAATCATGTTTATCGGAGGTAACGACATACTGCACACCGATACTCCTAGACGAACTACAACTTCCAACACTCCACAAGATACAGATGGGATGTGGTACGACAATTTCTTGACAGCTAAAAAGCTCTATATTGATATACTAGAAAGATTGATGCAGGTGGCAGATGTTGAGTTCATTTTTAATCCATCGAACCATGATTATCAGTCTGGGTTTTTCTTAGCTCAAACGATAGAGGCTCACTTTCACACTTCTAATAATATTACATTTGACTGTTCAATAGCTCATCGTAAATACTCAATATATGGTAACTCGTTAATTGGAACGACTCATGGCGATGGAGCGCGTCAGAAAGACCTTGCACAGCTTATGAGCGTAGAAGCTCGGCATTTGTGGGCAGATGCAGAACATAGATATTTCTATACTCATCATGTTCACCATAAAATGGTAACGAAAGATTTAATAGGCTGTACTATTGAGACGTTAAGAAGTCCAAGCCCAGCAGATTCATGGCATCACAGAAACGGATATATTAGTAAAGAAGCGGTAGAAGCGTTTATACATTCAAAAGAATTTGGTCAAGTTGCTAGATTAACTCATTTTTATTGATATATTTGTACTTCATAATTTAGTTAGGTTTTTTTAATTGTTTGTTTAAGCCCTCAGAAATGGGGGCTTTTTCTTTGCATCAAAAAAAAAATAAAAAAAAACTGTTTAAAACTTGTGAGATATAAACATAGTGCTTATATTTGTACCAACAGAAACAAACAAAGTAAAGGAATTATGAAGAATATTACATCAATAGAAGAGTTCGAAGTTCAAACAAGACATTATTTTAGCGATACGCATAAGATAGCAGTAGTTAGATACATAGATGAGGAAGGAAGAAATACACAAACTGAGTTAAATTTAAGCAGCGAGATGGACAGAGAGTTGTACGATACTTATAAATTTCTTTTTAAACTACAAAAAAAATAAAGTAAAACAATAATAACAAGGGGGGCGAAAGCTCCCCATTTAAACACTTATAAATTATGACAATATTTGTATTATCAAACGAAAGCGGAATAGTTAAAGCAACAGCCGCAATTGATGAGGCTACTATTTGGAAAGCTCAAGGGGGAACGTATAAAGAGGTTCTTTTCTCAGAAGGTACTGAGCTTGTAGGTAAGCTAGAGGACGACTGTGTAGAAATCTATAACGATGAAGACGAGCATATAGCAAGTACTGAAAAATGCACAAGAACGAACCTATGGAAAATAGGAAACGCATTCCTAGAGGATATTAATTTAACTGAATATCTAACCTATGACATAGAGGACGAAATAAGAAACATCAAAGAGAAAGAGCCATGTAACGAAGACATTGAGTTTGACTCGATGAGAGATTACGAACGATTACACAAAAACTCATAGACATGAATAACAATAAAAAGATACATGCGTTTTTTAACGCTTCTAACGACACTTCTAATGTTGATAATGTATTTATACCAGCGAGTGAGTTAAAGTCTCTTAGAATCGCTAAAACGATACAACCAGCTCAACGTGCTACATTTAATGAAGTATTCCAAAACGTTAGAGAAGAATTATTAAATAATAAAAACAATGGATAAACTCATAACAGTAAACAGTTTGAGCGGTGGAAAGACATCAAGCTACATTGCCAAGCATTACCCAGCTAACATTAATGTGTTTAGTTTAGTTAGGACAAACGATAAAAGCGTGATGTTTCCCGATTCAAAAGTTAGGCAAATTGTAAGTGATAAAATCGGTCAGGAATTTGTCGGTACTTTAGAAATGGATGAAATCATTTACACTATGTTAGACCTTGAACAATTTATCGGTGCTGGTATTAATTGGTTAAGCCCGAAAACTTTTGAGGATGTTATGACTATGCCAAATGGAAAAATGTATTTACCAAATAAGGTAAAAAGGATTTGTACCGTAAAGATGAAAATTGAGGTTATTGCTCAATGGTTATATGATATAAACGCAACACCTTGTGAAATGCGCATTGGATTTAGAGCAAACGAAATGCGAAGAGCAAAGAACATGATAGAAAGAATTGAAGCAGATGGATTTGAGAATTTTAAATTTAAGGTAGGAGAAAATAATGGGCGCAACAAATGGAGTACAAAGCCATACAGAAAAGTAAAGTTTCCGCTTATTGAAGATGGTATTTTCAAGGATAAAATAGAACAATATTGGAAAGACAAACCCGTAAGATTTGCATATATGAATAATTGCGTAGGATGTTTTCATCGTTCTCCAGCACTATTAAAACACATGAGTGACAAAGCTCCGAAGCAATTTGATTGGTTTATAAAACAAGAAGAAAAAGCAAAAGCAACTTTTAAAACTTCAGTAGATTACCAACAAATAAAAAATTCATTCAAACAAACACAACTTTTTGACGATGACTTTAACGAATGCGATTCTGGTTATTGTGGATTGTAATAATTATTAACTATAAAATCAAAATAAAATGCTAATTAAAAAAGAACACTTAGACCAAATTACAGAGAACTACTCAAAGACACATAACGCATATGAGGTCATGGGTTTTGTGGATGGGTTAATTGCAATGCTACAAATCATAGATGATAATGATTCTCTACAAAACAATAAACAAGTAACAAATCAAAAATCAAAATAAAATGAATACAAAAATCCAAAAAATCAAAGACTACATTGAAGGTAAAGAACTAAAAAAGCCTAACAGAGCGAGAGAGATAGTCTACACTAGAGCTATTATTTGTAATATGCTGAAAGAAGAAGGATTGAATCTTACAGAAACTGGTAAGATGTTTGGGCGTAAACATGACTGGGCAATCTATATGCGTAAGCACTATAATACTCTAAAGAAATACGAAGACTTTAAACTCATAGAGAACGAGTTAAAAGCAGATTTAAACGTGTACACATTTGAGCAACAGTTTTTAAATTGTAAAAGTATTACAGATTTTGTTAACTTGCAGCAGCAATTTAAAAATTATAACTAATGAAAGGATACATCCAAATTCATAGACAAATCTTAGAGTGGGAGTGGTTCGATGACCACAATACTTTTAGGCTGTTTATGTATTTACTATTAAAAGCAAATCACAAGCAAAGGAAGTACAAAGGTACGACTATAAAAGCTGGTGAGCTGGTTACTGGTTTGAGTGTTTTATCTCAACAGACTGGGCTAAGTGTACAACAAATTCGCACAAGTATAAAACGTCTAAAATCAACAAACGAAATAACAAGCGTTTCAACTTCGCAAGGCACTAAAATTCAAGTAGTTAACTATCTAAAATATCAACTGCTAACAAGCGAACTAACAAACCAGCAACAAACGAACAACAAACGAACAACAACTAACAATAATGTTAATAATGTAAATAATGTAAATAAAGACTCAGTACCTAGTATCGAAGAGTACTTAAAACACGCATTGAAAAGAAAGCCTAACGTATGTCCTGAAGATGTAAAACTTAGATATTATTCATGGGTAGATAATGACTGGAGTATAAACAGAAACGGAATTAACAGACCTATTAAGAACTGGAAGTCTACTTTAACTAATACGCTCAAGTATTTAAACGAACGATATACAAAACCAATTGAACCTATAAAAGAATCTTTGGAAGATAGAGTAAAAAGGTTAAATTTGGAACATAAACAAAAAGGCTGAATTATGGACATTGTAAAGACAAACGAAATAAAAGAACGACTAAAGGATTACTACCATACTGGTGGAGGCGTTACATACTACTTAGGATTCAACACGCTAGGAAGTTTGTATAGTATCAAAGAAGGAGGCTGTACTGATTGGTCTGGACTTCCGGGCAGCGGTAAAACAGAGGTACTACTAGACTGCTTAAAATTCTGTTCAAGACATTACAGACATAAGCACCTTATCCACATGCCAGACGCTGGTACTATTGAGGAGATTATAGGTAAGCTAATACACAAAATGAGTGGTAAGCAATTCGAGGAGTTTTATATTGATTCAGATGGCAATAAACAACTAATTGAAAACAGAGTAACTCCAGAAGAGCTAGACCATTATTTGCCTATTGTTTTAGATTTCTTTAAAATACTAGACCCAAAGAAAGCGAACAACTCAAAAGCGTTAACACCTAAAGAGTTTTGGCAGTTCTCAGTAGACAATAAAAAAGAGCTAGGTATATTTTCAGCTGTCATTGATAGCTGGAACTATATGCGACACGATGTAGGATTAATACGTTATGACCAATGGCTAGAGGATACTTTGAGCTTTAGAAACGAACTAGCTGAACGTAACGCTTTGCACTTTCATACGATAATACATCCTAAAAGCGGTAAAAAAGTAGATGGTAAAACACAGATGCCAGATATGCACGATTTAAAAGGAGGCTCTGAGTGGGCAAACAATGGCAAAAGCATTATTATTGTGCATAGAGAGTTTGGAAGTAGCGTCACAGACATTAAAATAAACAAGGCAAAGCCTAAAATAGTAGGAGTTCAAGGCTTAACGTCTTTACAATACGACATAAAACAAGGAGCTTTTTACGAATTTATTGATGGTAAAAAGAAATTTGCAGAGCCACAAAAGAAACCTTTAGCAGATTTAAGTACATTTATAAACGAAGATTTTTAAATTATGATTTACTTTAACAAATTAACAGACTACCAAAGCGAGATATTAAGCGATGGCAAAATTATTGGAACGCTGGAAAAACTAGCTAACGAATATTACATTATAGAAATAGACTATTTCGAGTTTCCAGTAAAGCTAGAAAACAAGCATTTAATAAAAGGCTTAATAGAAAAGGTTTACTCTAAGGTAAGAGCTAGAGAATTTAGAAACATGAAAAAGCTAAGACCTTATTCACAATTTAAAACTTTGTCATAATGGAGTTTAATTCTAATTTTGCATATGATTTAAAAGTTGGTCAAGTAGCTGAGGAGGCACTAGCTGAAATATTACAAAACAAAAAAATAGAAATTAAGAGAGACTTAAAAGCGTTTAAGACTGGTAATATTTTTATAGAGTACGAATCCAGAGGTAATAAAAGCGGAATAGCAAAAAGTAAAGCTGACTATTATTGTTTTTTTATTTCAGATTTTAGGTTATTTTTAATAGAAACCAACGAACTAAAAAATATTTGTAGAAGATATTTGAACACAAATAGAGATGTAAAAGGAGGAGACTCCAATACGAGTAAAGGTATTTTACTACCAATAAAAAATCTAATAGATGAAATGTAAAAATTGCGGAGATGAATTTAAGCCAGTATCATTCAATAGAAAGTACTGCATAGAGAATCCATGTAATGACAAATACTACGAGGAGCTACAAAAGAAAGCCTTAAAAAAGTGGAACAAGAAAAAGAAAGCTAAAAAGGAAGAACTTAAAACTGTTTCTGATTTAATGAAGGAAGCGCAAAAGGCGTTTAATGATTTTATAAGAGAGAGAGATAAAGACAAAACTTGCATAAGCTGTAACAGATTGCTAGTTGGTAAGTATGATGCTGGTCACTATTTTAGTTCTGGAGGTCATAAGAACGTAACTTTTCACGAAGATAACGTACATGGACAATGTGTATTTTGCAACAGATACATGCACGCAAACCTAATAGAGTATGGAATAGGCATAGAAAAACGCATAGGAGCAGATAGATTGTTTTATTTGCACCAATTAGCTCATCAAGAATACAAGCCTACAAAAGAACAAGTAAGAGAAATAATAAAAAAATACAAGCAGAAACTTGAAACTTTAAAGAATAAATAATATATTTACAAACAAAAAAATAACAATTATGAACACGTTTAACGAAGAATTAGAGAAGAGAAAGCTAAGCATTTACAAGAGTCTAGCTGCTTTCCAACAAGAATGCCCAGTAATTGCGAAAGCCACGAAAGGTCATAACTACCAGTATGCAGATTTACCAACTATCTTTGAGGTTATCAATCCGCTTTTAGAAAAGCATGGACTAGGATTTACTCAGTTACTACAAGGTAACTCAATCCAAACTATCTTGTTCCATGTAGAAACCGGTGAAACTATCGAGAGCCTTACAGATATACCACAAGATGAAGCTAGTCGTATGAATATTTTTCAGTCTGCTGGTAGTGGTGTTACTTATTTCCGTCGCTACTCATTGAGCTGTTTGCTCGGCATTGTGACTGATGTAGATACAGACGCAGCTAAGCAACCTCTGCCTAGCGACAGATTCGAGAAAGCTCTTACAGCAATCGAAAAAGGTACAATCAAAAAAGAGCAGATTATTAACGGCTTCAAGTTAACGCCTGAGCAACTTAAAAGACTAGGATAATGAATAAAGAGCAGCTAATTCATAAACTAACATTACTAGACGTCAGTCTATACAGAAAATCTGGCCTGTCAGATGCAGATAGTAAATATAAGAAAGAGCCATTACGTTTTAGAAGTATGCTTTTCGATATTTACTCAAGGCTAAGTATCGAAGATGTTGAACAAATTTTAAAGATTAAACAATCATGAAAGACTTAAAGATAAGAGCCTCACAGCTTGGTAGGCTCATGGCAACAGACAGTAAAACAAGTATCACACAGAAGCAGCTGGTAACCTTAAACGGGTTACTAGCTAAGATTAAGCTTACTGAGAAACAAGCAGAGCTAAGAGATACGCTACTACTCAAGAGAGATGCTGAGCCAGAACTAAGCAAAGGAGCAAAAAGTTATATTACAGAGCTATATTTAGAGC
>ERZ1039804.913-NODE-913-length-17835-cov-5.176040_pt1 | contig 17835 bp, 19 predicted proteins | sample MGYA00383089_ERZ1039804 | MGnify/ENA primary metagenome ERZ1039804 (study PRJEB29581, sample SAMEA5548359) | metagenome | biome: marine; feature: coastal; material: water | depth 1 m | study: Short-term variability in the microbial, nano- and picoplankton dynamics...
GTCAAAATTAAGTGTTTTACAAATAATTTAACAGCACAAATACCAGCATCCCAAGACCTATGGTCCAGTAAATGCTGCGGGTTTTATATGCCGCCAAAATAGCTACAACAGCACCCCAGATATACGAGTTATCGAGTGCGATATCCAGATGCTGGTCATGTACCAAAATAATAGGCGCGGCTATTGCTATAAGCACCGCGGGGCCACTGTAACTCAGCAAATGCTTTAAATTTGGACCCAGACGAATTGGCAGGCGGCCCTCAAGAAATAGGTAACGGGTGCTAAACGTAATGCAGGCAAGCAAAACTATAGTTAGCAATGTCATAGCGCAGTCCGCCTTAGCCTAGCTGTTACAAAACCCGCCAGCATCGCTAGCATCGCGGCACAGACCAGCCCCAACTCAAACTCCCACAAACTGAAGCCCACACTGGCAACAGCAGCAACCAACACTGAGACCATCGCCGGCAATGTTTTAATCTCCGGCACTACCAAGGCAATAAAAGTAGCGGCGATGGCAAAGTCTAGTCCCAGCTCGGTGAGGTCTGGCAGTGATGCGCCGGCTACAATGCCAATAAAAGTCCACAGGTTCCAAGCCAAATAAAAACTGCCGCCAGCACCCAGCGCATAATAGAGTCGAAATCTGTTTTTGTAGGCACGCCGATCACCGGACAGGGCAAATAGTTCGTCGGTGAGTAAAAAGCCCAGTCCCAACCGCCAGCGCAAGGGCTTGGGGCTAAGTCGCTCACGAAGGGTTAGCCCATAGAGAAAATGCCTTGAACTAATCACAAATGCACTAAAGAGAACGGTAAGCAAAGACGCATTATCAGCGATCAATTCCACAGTGACGATCTGCACCGCGCCACCAAACACAATCCCAGAAAATAGCTGAGCTTCAAGCCAACTAAACCCCCGTTGCACCGCCAGGGAGCCAAACAATATGCCCCAGGGCAGCACCGCAAGGCTCAGGGGCAACATATCCACCGTGCCTTTGCTTAAGGCGCCCAGCAACCCTCTTTGACTATTCATTGAGTCCCTTAGACAAACTTACGAATTAATGCCTTGGGCATAATGTCGGCCAGCAGAGCCACCGCTCGCCAGCGTTTGGTTACGTAAACATGGTTGCGCTTTTTATTGATAGCCCTAACCATCTGGGTGACTCCTTTCTCTACTGAAGCCATCCAGAGGGGCTCACCGTGCACCATAGGGGTTCTAATAAAACCCGGCTCAATGGTGGTCACCGTAATTGGCAATTTTGAATGTGCGGCTCTTGAGCGCATGCCCTCTAAGTAATTCGAGGCAAAGGCCTTGCTGGCATGGTAGGTCAAATTCAGACCACCAGAGATATGCGCCGCCAACGAAGAGACACCCACTAAATGGCCAGCACCTCGATTCACAAAGTGATTCATCGCAACCACTGACATAGCGGCAAAACCCCGCACATTGACGTCGATCATTTCTCGCTCAACTTGCCAGTCCAATAGCTTTTCTGTGTTGCCCACACCAGAGTTCACCACAATTAAATCCACATCACCCATTCGCCTAATAAGGGTAGTCAATTCTTCTTGAGCTTGCTCGGCGTTGGTCACATCGGTAGCTTGGATAAAATGCTCACCAGGTAGACTGTCTGACAGCTTCTGCAAACAGCCATCTCGGCGCGCCATTAGCCCCAACTGATATCCCTGCGCAGCGAGCTGCACCGCTAACTCCCAACCAATACCCGAACTGGCGCCAATAATAATGCCCTGCTTCATAACTCTACCCCTGAATTTCATCGTTTTGTTTGGCGAAAATACTAGCGGAAACCATAGCAACAAAGAAGAGCTGCTGGATGAATGTTATCGACTAGAGAGTATTGGCTGTAACCTTATCGCGGAATTGTACTTATAGAGAGCACTGACCAGAGATAGATAACTAAAATATCGCACCGGCATTGGGGCGCTTGCTTCTATTTTCGTACAGAATATATTCTACTCTCCCATCGGGCATCAGCCGGCTTTTGTCGATTTCAAAATAACCCAGCATCCCATTGAGGTCTCGCTGAGAATGGGGATAAATCGGCGGTTGATCACCATCTCGCCCTGTTTGACTGAGATTGTTAAGGCTGCCGATACCGTATTGGTAGTAAGGTAAGCTGGTTCGGCCATTGAGCAAACCAAGACTATAACCTCTGGTGTCTGGCCCTATGTGGGGCTCCAAGGCCGCAATTAGAGCCTTGAGCGCAGGACCATCCAGATAGTTAAAGAAGTCCCAAAATAGACAGATGTCGATGGTTAAATCTGGCTGAAGGTTGAGCGCTGCTTTAAATTGCATACGCAGCTCATCATGGGTCGCCTCTTCCTGAGGATTAGCAATAAACTCCTCTGCGTAAAGATCTACAAAATGAAGTTTACACTTAAACTGATTAAAAAATTGGACTGTGGACGGCGAGGCAAACCCCATATCCAGAACATTGAGACATGTGCTGACCTGCAAGCGCTCAAATACCGTGGCGAACAGATTGCTATGCAGACCTAGGTTAGTGGCCAATACAGCAGGTTGAGAAGAGGAGCTTCTTATCATCTGAGCGTTTCACAATACACTGCGACCTACAAATGCCTTTGAAGGTCAGACAGAACTTAAAAAATTAGGACGCTTTAGCTTGCTCGTTTTCACTGCCAACAAGCTGAGCTTTAACCGCACCGCTCGCCGTAGTTGGTAGTTCAGAAATAGCCTGATCGCCCGGATCCATTTCGATACTGCCTTTAAACTTAGCGCCATCTTCTAAGGTGACTCTAGGCGACTCGATATTACCAAGCACATTGCCTGTATTTGAAATCACAACTTTTTCAATGCCTGAAATATCACCAGTCACTGAGCCTTCGACCTTTACCACCTTGGCTACGATATTGGCTTTGAGAACACCAGATTTGCCGACCACCACTTCGTGGCTTTTGGCGCTGATCGAGCCATCAAATTTTCCTTCAACAATCAGATCTTCGTCGCTGTTAATCTGACCTTCAATTTTTACACCTGGACCTATCATAGCTTTGACTCCTAGTGATGAAGCTGCTTTTTTTGCCTCGGGGCCAGCAGAAGAATATCGGCTTGTCTGACCATCCTTTTTACTATCTTTGTTTAACTGAAACATAGGGCACACCACATATCAATTCGTTTTGCGGACAGGCATGCTAGCAACTCAGCTTTGATTCGGCCAGTACTCTTTAAAAAAATTCTTATTTCTCTAGCTCTTCCTGACAGTCCATCCATTCATCTTCAGCGGCGAAAAGAGTTTTTTTAAGCGTTGCCCTGTCCGCCAAAACAAGTTTTAATTTATCCGCCCGCTCAGGCTGATAAATATTCTCGTCAGCCAGCGATGTTTCTAATCGGCCCAAATCGCTTTGTATTTTCTCTATATTTCTTTCCAGCTGTTTAATCCTTTTGGTCAATGGGGCTTTTCTTTTTCTCTCTTCAGCAGCGTCCTTTCGATCTTGTCTTTTATCCACTGCTGTAATTTTTATTTCCGAGTCTAGGCCATCTGTCTGCCGGGAATAATCTTTTAGCCAATTTTGGTAATCAGTTAAGTCGCCGCTAAATTCTCGTACCTGACCCTCTGCTACTAGATAGAACTCGTCCACGGTATTGCGCAACAAATGACGGTCGTGGGAAATAACCACCAGGGCCCCATCATAGGCTTGCAGAGCCATGGTTAATGCCTGACGCATCTCAAGATCCAGATGGTTGGTTGGCTCGTCCAACAACAAGAGATTGGGCTCCTGCCACACAATAATAGCTAAGGCCAAACGAGCTTTTTCTCCACCAGAAAAATCAACAATAGGATCTAGGGCTTTATCATTATGAAAATCAAAACCTCCCAAGAAATTTCTAATCTCCTGATCAGTTGCCTTTGGTGTGATTCTCTGCAAATGTAAAAATGCATTGGCCTGTAAGTCTAAAACTTCCAGCTGGTGTTGAGCGAAATAACCGATTTTTAAATTTTCACCAAGCACTTTCTCACCAGCCAATAATTCGATATCACCAGTCAGGCTATTTATTAATGTTGACTTGCCTGCACCATTCGGACCCAACAAACCTATTCTTGTGCCAGGCTGCAAATCAAAATTTACTTTAGATAAGATTTTACTTTCAGGGTATCCCAAGTCTGCGGCACTAATATTAATTAGAGCACTATTCACTTTTTTTGGTTGTGGAAATTTAAAATAAAATGGTGAATCAACATGAGCTGGCGCAATATTTTCCATCCGCTGCAACTCTTTTAATCGACTCTGAGCCTGCTTGGCTTTTGAAGCCTTATAACGAAATCTCGCGACAAATTCTTCAACATCTTTTCGGCGCTTTTGTTGTTTTTCATAACTAGCCTGTTGCAATGCAAGACGCTCTGCGCGGACCGCTTCAAAAGCGGAATAATTACCTTTATAGCTCACAGCATTCTGATGCTCAATATGCACAATACGCTCGACTACATTGTCGATAAAATCCCGGTCATGGGAAATAATCAACAATGTGCCATCATAACCTCGCAGCCATTGCTCGAGCCAAAGAGTTGCATCTAAATCCAGATGATTGGTGGGTTCATCAAGTAGCATTAATTCAGAGGGACTCATCAAAGCCTGAGCCAAATTCAGACGAATACGCCAGCCACCGGAAAAACTGTTTACCGGCTGATTGATCTCTTGCTGCTGAAATCCGAGACCATGGAGTAATTGCTCAGCACGATAGCGGGCGTCAAAACCATTTAGGCCATCCATCTTTTCATACTCTTGAGCCAAGCGGTCATTATCTTCCGCATCAAGGGCTGCTTCTATAGAAGATTCTGTAGCGCGCAATTCCAGATCCCCATCCATCACAAAATCTACCGCACTGCGATCAGAGCTGGCCAGCTCTTGGGCCATATGAGCGATACGCCAGTCACTAGGGATAAACAGCGTTCCCGCATCAGCCATAATCTGCCCGAGCAATAGCTTAAACAGACTGGTCTTACCGCAGCCATTGGCGCCAATAAGGCCGATTTTCTGCCCCGGGTGAACCACAAGCTGGGTTTGCTGAAGGACCGCTTTGGTGCCTCGGCGTAATTCAATATCTGTCAACGAAATCATAGGGTACGCATTGTAGAGGAGTTGCTGGATTTACTCATAAAGGGCACAGCTTAAAAGTTTGCCGCAAAAGATTGTATGGAACAATCAGTAGAGGTGATAATCCTAAATATTAACTCAGAACCAAGTGTCTAATAATAACAAGTAATCAGCCTCTCAGGAGATCCAAATGCGTTTTCTTCGCCCTATTTACCTCACTGTTGCACTCTTGAGTTCGGCAGTCGCCTCGTCAACTATTGCCGTTGATATCCAAGCGGAGCGAGTGGTCGACAACCTAGCTGCATTTCAGTTTGATAAACTGGGGCACCCCCAGATCAAGACGGACTCCATTAAACCCATAGTAGCGCCTGCCGATAGGCCCCATCGGCTGTTGGTGGTTACTGTCGAGTTTGCAGATCTGGGCTATGACCGCTTTGCCGGTGACAGTCGTCAGACGCGCAAAAATCGCCGTTACCTTCAGGATCTATTGTTTGGTGGCTCAATCAAAAAACCAAAGGTGGGAACTCTGTCCCATTACTTTCGTCATCAGTCCAAGGGTAAATACAACATTACGGGCACCGTGCTGCCCGCAGTCAAGGTGGACAAGCCGCTCTCTGCCTATGGTCGGCCTCTACAAAATAGTGATGGCAGTTGGCGCAATGATAACAATGCAGATAAGTTAGTCGGCGATGCGCTGGCGGCAGTTCGCGCTGATAACCCAGACTTCCCTTGGGCGGAATATGATATCTGGGATCCTATGGATTTTGATGGCGATGGCAATCGCGATGAAGCTGATGGGTATTTGGACCATCTAGTCATTGCCTATGCGGGCAAAGGCCAATCTTCCTGTCAGGGTTTGTACAAACTAAGTGAGAAATTCACCGTGAATGCCTCCGCCAATGTATTTGATTCACTGTCTGGCCCTGAGCAGCAATGTGCGGATCGCATCTGGCCGCACCGGGGCTCTTTAAGCAGCGATATTGGCACTGGCCCCAAGGTCGAGGGGCTTATAAACGGTCGCGGCGGTATCCCCATAGCCGATGGCCTGTGGATTTACGACTACAACATGCAGTCTGAGTACACTGAAATAGCTACCTTTATCCACGAGTTTGGCCACAGCCTCGGGCTGCCGGATATCTATGCCCGGGCCACCAATAATTCTTCGGCCTCCTGGGAGGTAATGTCTTCGACCAGTTCGCCCCAACCTCAGGAGATGAGCGCTTGGTCTCGGATGGTGCTGGGCTGGCTGCAACCCTGCGTAGTGAAACCCCAAGATTTTGGCGGCAAAAAACGTCAGTCCTTCTACCTCAAAACGGTTAATGAATGGTCAAACAAGGCGGGTGACAAACTCGCTCCTGGGCTCTGTGACGCGGCGATGGTGATACTGCCACCAAAATACCGGGACCTGAACCTTGGGCCGCTAGGCAAACCTCAGGGCGAACAAGCCATTTATACTGGCCAGGGCAATGATATGAATCACTACCTGACCCGAGGTTTTGATTTGAGCAATGTGCCCCAGGATCAGACTATTCTGCTGAGCATGGATAGCTGGTTCAAAATTGAAGCTGATTGGGACTACCTTTATATCGAAGCTAGCGCCGATGGTGGTGAATATCAACGCTTGATGCCAATTGATAAAGACGGCTTGAGCGACACAACCAGTGTTATGCCATCTCAGAAAGGCCATGAGGGTGTCGGGTCTATTCCAGGCTTCACTGGTCGCTCTGGGGATATGGACGGAGATGGAAAGGTTGAAACAGCACCGGGCTGCAACCCCAACGCTAGCGCGGCTCTGGCAGAAGACCGAGTTGGCCAGGCAGTGGTCGATCCCTGCCAAGCATCACTCTGGGTAAGGGCTGAATTTGATCTGGAAGGCTACCGCGGCAAACAGATGAGTTTGCGTCTGCACTATTTTGCCGATGGTGCCGCAGTGGAAGACGGCGCACTGGTCGACAATATCCGCATTGACGCCATCAACTACAGCGAAGATTTTGAAGATGGCACTATGGCCGGCTGGGTCAATGATGGCTTTACCTTATCTGGCGGCAAGCACCATTTGCCAGTGCCCCATTATTATCTGCTTGAGTACCGCGACCCCTATGCGGAGTTTGATAAGGTAATCAATTACGACGCTAATATTGCCAAGCCGGGCTTCATGTTTTTCCCAGACACGGATGGCAATCTCAAGGCGTTCAATGCCAATTACCGGCCCGGCGTGCTAGCCTGGTACTACAATGGCGAGTATCTGTGGAGCCAAAATGAGCCAGCCCAGTTTGGCCCTGGCCGGGGATTCTTGTTACTGGTAGATGCCAATCCTCAGGAATTCGATTTGCCTGCTGTGCCCACCAAGTATAAAAAGCAGGTCGATGGTTGGCGCTTCTATCAGTTCGACGACAGTGCGCAGCCTTGGCTGCACCAGAGCTTTGTCGATGTGATGTGCCATCAGCGACGTAAGGATTTCTATTCCGGTGATGTCACCGACGAAGACCGCAGCCGCTGTGCCCGGTCACTGATCGATGGTCGACCACCAGTGGAATATTTAAGCTGGGACAAGCGTCAACTTATTTACGGCTACACACTTATCAATGAACTTTTGCCCGGAGCCGACAGAGAGGCCTACAAAGGTGTCTCCACTCTATTTGACCTGCGCATCCGCAATGGTGAAACCCAATACCGCCTGTATGACCGTACTCTGCGAAACCGCCATTCCGCAGATGCGCCCTTCGCAACCAAACCCTTTGCGCGTGGCACTGAGATTTACGGCATCGAAGGCTCTGGGCTAGTGCGCCAATCCAGCACCGTCTTCCCCGCAGCTCCAAGCTTTACCGATGCCAGGCCCAACCGTTACCAAAACCCCAAATTACCATTTGGCGGCGCAGACATACCGGAAGCAGGGCTTAATTTCAGATTAATTGAACCTGGCCCAAATGCGCCAGCACAGGCCAAAACTAAAGTCGTTATTGATTGGACTAAATAGAGGCGGCTTAAGCCTGCGGATCAGCCGGAAAATATTTCGGCTGATCTCCAGCACGCCAAGGACGTTGCTTGACCATAGATTGCATAAACAGTGGTGATTCAAGAAAGTACTGCAGCCATTGCCGCAACCTATGGTACTGAGACCCATCAAACCAATCTTTATCCACAAAAGCGAACTGGCGAATAAACGGAAAGATAGCAATATCCGCCAGAGTCGGTTCGTCAGCCAAGAGATACCGATGCAGTTGCAAATTGGCTTCCAGCAGGGCCAAAAATTCTTCCCCCTGCTCGCGGTAGTGCTGCTGGCTCTCGGCAGGATAGCGGTCCCAGTATTTGTACTGATCCAAATGAGTTTTAAAATAACCATCATTCTTATCAATCAATGCCTGAGTCGGCTCTGTAAGGTCCTCACGCAACCAACCCTTGGGGTCAGACTGTCCAAGCGCCCAATACATAATATCCAGACTCTGCTCTAATACCATCTCGTCAAATGCGAGCACAGGCACAGTGCCCTTGGCAGAGAGTTGCAACATCCCCTCCGGCTTGTCGCGAAGAAAGACTTCTCGCAACTCAACAGTTATACTCGCGGCGCACAATGTCATTCTTGCCCTCATCGCATAGGGGCAACGGCGAAAAGAATAAAGGACTGGTAATAGCACAGGGAATTCCCGCTCATTAAGATGGCGTAATCATAAAACAGCACCCCGGGAAAAAATACTTCCAATGGCTACTAAGAAATTCGATATTGTTATCTTTGGCGCAACCAGTTTTGTTGGCCAAATTCTGACTGAGTACCTGTTCCAACATATTGGCCTCAGCCGCAAAATAAAATGGGCCATCGCTGGCCGCTCAGAAGCTAAACTCAATGAACTCCGCGACTCCCTCGGCGAAAAAGCTGTCAAGCTTCCCATTATTGTCGCTGACTCTCACGACCGCAAAGCTCTGGATGATATGTGTAAAAAGTCCAGAGTAATACTGTCTACGGTTGGGCCCTACGCACTGTATGGTGAAGAGCTGATCGCCGCCTGCGTCGACAATGGCAATGATTATTGCGATCTGACCGGTGAAGCCTATTGGATCAAACGCATGCTGGTGAAGTACGAGAAAGCAGCGAAAAAGTCCGGCGCGCGCATTGTTAACTGCTGTGGCTTTGACTCCATTCCCTCTGATCTTGGTAATCACTTTTTGCAAGAACAAGGCAAAAAGCAGTTTGGCAAATACTTTAATAATGTGAAGCTGCGTGTAAAAGCGATGAAAGGTGGCGCTTCTGGCGGCACCATTGCCAGTATGGCCGAAATGGTAGTAGCAGCCAAGGCCGATCCGCAGCTGCGCAAAGAGATGGGTAATCCCTATATTCTCTGTGGCGAAAAGCATGGCTATAGCGTACGTCAGATAAGTGTTAAAAAACCCGAATTCGACAGCGACTTCAACAGCTGGTCGGCACCCTTTATTATGGAGGCCATCAACGCTCGTGTGGTGCTGCGCTCTAACTGGCTGCGCAAAATGGCCTATGGCAAAGACTTCAGCTACGGTGAGGCCATGCTTACCGGACCTGGTAAAAAAGGTGGTCTGGGAGCCTATGGGCTCACTGCCGGCCTGGGTGCCTTCGCGGGAGCAATGATATTGGATCCCGTGCGCAACCTTATGAATAAGTTTTTTTTGCCAAAACCAGGCGAAGGCCCAAGCCTTCAAGATCAGCTGAATGGCTACTTTGATATTCTCCTGCTGGGTAAAAACAAAAAAGGCCAAGAACTCAGGGTGCAGGTAACCGGCGACCGTGACCCGGGCTATGGCTCCACGGCCAAAATGCTAGCGCAAGCTGGCTTGTGTCTTGCCTTCGATTTGCCCAAAGAAGAGAAGGCCGGTGGCTTTTGGACGCCAGCCACCGCGATGGGAGATCTGCTGATTGATCGCCTCAATGAGCATGCTGGTCTGTCCTTTCAAATCAAGGAATAAGCTTTGGCCAAAAAAAGGGGGGAGTAAGAGGCAAGGGTTGCTTTTACCCCTCCCTATCTAGCCTTTAAGGCTGACCAAAACACTGCCACCAATTGCTGTCGCTGGCTCTTTAATCATTGAACCGGCAATAATTCCCGCCAGAGCAAGCTCAACAAAATTGACTGCAAACCAACTGGATGCAAGCTCCATAGGTATAGGCATATAGCTATAGGTGCCTAGACCCGTTAGGCAACCTATGCCAAAACCCAATAACAGCCCGTACTGAGCACCAGAGCGAAGAGATTTAGGCGCGATAAAATAGCTATAGATACTCACCACACAGAGGCTAAAAATCAATGTCATCGCAGACATTAGCAGCATATGTGCTTGATCCTCTGGTCGCCACAGATGAGCTGTCGCCTGATAGGTGGACTGCAAAAGCATGCCATGAACTAAAAAATCAATTATTGACCACACAATAAACACAACCATAGTTGCTAATAAAGTTTGCTTGATCATCATTATTTCCTTCGTTTGTATGTTGTGGTTGAAACATAGAGGTGAACATAACCGGATTCAAGAAAATGAAAGGCATAAAAAAACCCACGTAAAAACGTGGGTTTTTCGCACTATGATCCTCAGATCATTACTGCATCATTTATGATACTTTTTCTTTGATCATCATGATGATGATACCCAGAGCAGAAGCGCTCAGGATTGTGCTCACATTACCCATGATTGCACTAATGTGCTCGCCAACCACTGGGATTGGGCCAGCTGCGCCAGCAACAGAGATCAGAACCGCTGCAGCCACTAAACGCCCAGTACGATCACTACTATCTTCCATATCACCCATGACACCAGCGGCCAGACCCAAAACAGCCATCATCAGAGCTGCTTGCGGAATAGCGGCGAAAGCGCCAATAACTGCAACTGCCAAACCTAATAAACGTACGATTTTTAATGCATTCATTTTGAAACCCCATATTTTTTAGTTTAATTATTGTATGGATGCGCCTTTTGTGCACCGGCGCGTCTCGACGGTATCATGTTATCCAATCGAATAAAACCTTAGGTATACAGCGCTAAAAACGCCTTTTGGCCGATAAAGACGAGTTTTTAGCGAGGTTGATTTTTTTATCCCTGCCGTTTCAGCTAGAATGCGGGCTTGGAAAGTCAGGCTGCAACATCAAGGCCTGATGGTTGACCAATACCCCCTAACCAGCAGACAAGTATCCCCATGGCACAATACGTATACACAATGAATCGGGTGAGCAAGATTGTTCCTCCGAAGCGAGAGATCCTGAAAGACGTTTCCCTGTCCTTTTTCCCTGGCGCAAAAATCGGCGTGTTGGGTCTTAATGGCGCCGGTAAATCAACGCTACTTAAAATCATGGCGGCCATAGATACGGATATTCAAGGCGAAGCCCGCCCTATGCCTGGAATTAAGGTTGGTTATCTGGCACAGGAGCCTCAGCTGGACCCCAGCAAAGATGTTCGGGGAAATGTTGAAGATGGTATGCGTGAAGCTGTGGATGCACTAAAAGGGCTAGAGCAGGTGTATCTGGACTATGCAGACCCAGATGCAGACTTCGACGAACTGGCTAAGCGCCAGGGTGATCTGGAAGCAATTATTGAAGCCTGGGATGCACACAATCTCGACCATTCACTGGATATTGCTGCCGATGCCCTGCGACTGCCGCCCTGGGATGCTGATGTGTCATCTCTCTCCGGTGGTGAAAAACGTCGTGTTGCACTCTGTCGCCTGCTGCTTTCTCGCCCGGATATGTTGCTTTTGGATGAGCCTACCAACCACTTAGATGCCGAGTCTGTGTTCTGGCTGGAAAAATTCCTCGAAGAATTTTCCGGTACCGTGGTTGCTGTGACTCACGACAGATACTTTCTCGATAATGTTGCGGGCTGGATCCTCGAACTGGATCGCGGCCAGGGCATTCCCTACGAGGGCAATTACTCTACTTGGCTAGAAGCCAAGGGCAAGCGACTGGAGACAGAATCCAAGCAAGAGATTTCCCGTCAGCGTGCCATCAAACAAGAACTTGAATGGGTTCGCCAAAATCCCAAAGGCCGACAGGCTAAAAACAAGGCGCGACTGGCCCGCTTTGACGAGTTGAACTCCCAAGAATTTCAGGCCCGCAATGAAACCAATGAAATATACATTGCCCCCGGGGAGCGCCTAGGTGACAAGGTGATTGTGCTGGATAAGCTGAACAAGGGTTTTGGCAACGAATTGCTTATCGAAGATCTCTCGCTGTCGATTCCCAAAGCTTCTGTCGTGGGTATTATCGGTGGCAATGGTGCAGGTAAATCTACGTTATTCCGCATGATCGCTGGCACCGAACAGCCCGATAGCGGCACGATCAGTCTGGGTGAGACAGTCAAGGTGGCCTATGTGGAGCAGAGCCGTGACGCGCTGAACGATAGCCACACTGTCTGGGAAGCGATCTCCGGGGGCCACGATATCCTGAAAATTGGCAACTACGAAGTTTCATCTAGGGCCTACGCCGGGCGATTTAACTTTAGAGGCAATGATCAGCAAAAGCGTGTGGGTGAACTATCCGGTGGTGAGCGTGGCAGACTGCATCTGGCGAATACCTTAAAGCAAGGGGCGAATGTACTGCTTTTGGACGAGCCCTCTAATGATCTGGATATCGAAACCCTGCGCGCGCTCGAAGAAGCAGTCCTTTCGTTCCCCGGATGCGTATTGGTTATATCACATGACCGCTGGTTCCTTGATCGTATCGCCACACATATTTTGGCGTACGAAGATAACAGCGAAGTGGTGTTCTTTGAAGGCAACTACAGCGAATATCACGAAGACTTTATTGCGCGCAAAGGCCCAGACGCACAACCCAAGCGAGTTAAGCACAAGCGCCTCAAGAATTAGGATCTAACTATGAGCAGTATTTGGCACCTCAGACCCGACGCGGCGATGATCAATGACAACATGAGTCCGGGCACCATTGATGGGCATCTGGGTATCAAAATCATCGAGGTAGGGGATGACTTTCTGCGCGGCACATTGCCCGCAGACCAGAGAACCTTTCAGCCTTACGGCGTGGTTCACGGTGGTGCCAATGTGGTGTTAGCCGAAAGCCTTGGTAGTATCGCCGGCGCCCATGTGATGGATATGAGCAAGTTTAAATGCCTCGGGCAGGAGGTGAGCGCTACGCATCTGCGCCCTGTGTCATCTGGACTTGTTATTGGCACAGCGCGCCCCGTGCATTTGGGGCGCCGCTCTCATGTATGGGAAATTCGTCTTGAGAATGAGCAGGGTAAACTCACCTGTTTAGCAAAATTGATTCTGGCAATTATTCCGCATTAACCTCGGTCTCTTCCCGCCATTTAAAGATGTTCATCTCAATAAAGACAAAAGCCACCAGCCACAGGAAGGCATCCCAGAAATCCAGGAAGTCCCCCAATAGCCCCCAATAAACCGCGGCGGCGAACAGAATGCTGTAAAGCACCATTTTGATCCACTTGCTTATGGCCAAAATCCGACCCTGCAGTTGGCCTCGCAACTGTAACCAGACATCAACTTCCAGCATAACCACCACCGCAATCCATGAGATTGAATTTATAACATCAATCCAAGCCAGCCACTGAATATCTCTCCACTGAGAGGCGGTGCCCAACAACTGTTGACCATTAAGCTTGTACAGCGCCTGATTTGCCAATAACTGGCAGTTCTGCATGTCCAGTGATGGGTACTCGTCAAGGGTCAGGATGCCTGCATAGCCCTGCCCAACCATGGTGCAGATATCGCTCACAGGATAGAGGGCGATATTGTAGGTCAGAAGCATTTTCGTCAGGTAACCGTAACAGGCATACAGAATAAAGCTGTAGGAAAAGACTCGAACAACGCTCAGAGCCAGCTGCACCCGAGGTTGGCGCAAGCTGTTATCCTCAAGTACCGAGGTCTCCAACTCAAACATCAGCAATAGTAAGACCCAGGCTGCGGTGTCTATGGTAGCTGCGTACCCCTGTATAATATCTGCCAGATTAATGCCCTGACTAAAGGTCTGTGCAGTGGCCAGAGATTCCTCTTGGTAGAACAAAAAGATATTTAAGGTTAGCAGCGCATACACAGAGTATTTAAAGGCACTAAAGATAATATGTGATGTGGAATGCGATGCTGACGCCATGATATCCCCGAGCTGTTAATTTATTGTAATTATCGTTTTACGGTTTTTTTAACAACAGTTGCACCAGATGCTCGAGCCCCTGCTGATCTCTGTGATCGAAGCGATCTGTCACCGGACTGTCCACATCCAACAAGCCAATCAACTGTCCATCTTTTATCAGAGGCACAACAATCTCTGAATTGGACGCCGCATCACAGGCAATATGGCCCGGAAACTGATGGACATCTGCTACAACAACTGTTTTTCTAAGATTTGCCGCTGTACCGCAAACACCAGCTCCCATAGCGATCCTAGTGCAGGCGGGCCTGCCCTGAAATGGGCCCAGCACTAACTGGTTGTCGCGATAAAGATAAAACCCCACCCAATTGATTGTGGGTAGCTCCTGCCACAGCAGTGCAGAGCAATTAGCCATATTGGCAATGCTGTCATCCTCAGACTCAATCAAGCCGGTCAGCTGTCTGCCAATTAGCTGGTAATCTGCGGCATAATCAGCGCCAGCGTTTGGCGCGCTGGGTTTGGAGCCCGCAAAGGCCTTTAATCGCGAGGCCACAGTGCTACTCGATGCTTTACTGCTTTTATTTGACGGCTGCATCCGCAAGAGACCTCATCGAACGAATCCAATAATTAGTAATCAATGGTTTAGCAGCAACCTCTGCATCGACACGGGTCTGGTACGGGCCCAACACAATCACCCATAGGGCACGGCCATTGGACATAATCGCCCGGACCTGAATGTCCTCATCTAAGATCATGCTCTGCGCCACCTGCTCAGCTTTTTCTCGGCTAGCGTAAGCGCCTAACTGTAAGCCATACCCGGAGATCGATGCCGTTGTTTCAGCCTCTGGTTTGAAAACAGGTTCAGCGGTGAACTTAGGCTCCGTCTCAACCTGCACCTGCAGCTCAGCTACCTTGACTGTTTTCACTGCCGGGGGCACTGAGCTTGCACTGGACGGCGACTGAGTACCCTCTAAAGCGCTCTCTACAGCAGTCTCAGCTGTAACAATAGCCCCATCAATAAACGCTTTTCTATCACAGCGCCAATGGCTTTCTGCGGTGGGATCTATGCCGCAGTGCCAGCCCATATATTCGCCGTTGGGAGCGATTTTTGGCGGCGGTTTGTTGGATGAGCAGGCGGTGAGCGCACCGAGCATCACAGATAGCATTAACAGCACTTTTATCAAAGGTGATCACCAGATTATCTTTATAGTTTGATCGATCAATTAGGCTGTATTAAATCCCCATTTTGGTCAGTATGTCCAGTACCTGACGCGCCAGATAAGCGATTTCCGGGTGATCAATTTCATAGTTGGAACTCTTCTCCTCCAATAACGCCACAAAGCTTCTCTTGCCTTGGCCGGTCTCCTCCTGATCCGATTCAAACTCCGTAATAACACCAGTAATTAAACTACTAAAACGGTCCTTCTCTGCCGCGCTGACGCTGTTGGCGGCCTGCAACCGCTCTCTCAACTCCAACAACTTGCTCTTGAGCTCATCCTGACTATGCATACTTTCCACCTTTGCCGAAACCTACGACCTAAGTATAGACAGAACCAGGGGCATGCCCATTGAGGTTAAATGGGCGCCATAAGGATAAAACACTGTTTTGTGGCATAGATATTGCTGTATTAGCACTTAAATAGGTCATTAATACCTATATGCGATTTTTTTGACCGGTAATGGTGCATTTAAATCGGCCGGCGATTTTATGACGCACTTTAATGGTGCAAACTTGTAGGGGAAATACTATGTTACTCAGCAACAATTATCTCAGCCGAGGTCTTTTTGTGTTCTTGCTTTCCATGCTGTCCAGCCAGGCGTTTGCCGACGAACTGAGCGGAGCCAACACGGCGTGGATTCTAACCTCCACCGCTCTGGTTCTGTTTATGACCATTCCTGGGTTATCGCTGTTTTACGGCGGTCTGGTCCGATCTAAGAATGTTCTGTCAGTTTTGATGCAGTGCTTTGCCATTACCTGCATGGCCTCATTGATCTGGTTCGCCTTTGGTTACAGCCTTGCCTTTGGCGATGGCGGTTCCATGAATGCTTGGATCGGCAACCTTGATAATCTGTTGATGGGCAATATTACCGAAGACTCAATGGCCGGTGATATTCCTGAGTCTGTGTTTGCTATGTTCCAGATGACATTTGCTGTTATTACCCCAGCCCTCATTGTCGGTGCCTTTGCCGAGCGTATGCGCTTTAGCGCCATGCTGCTGTTCAGTGCCCTGTGGCTGATTGTGGTCTACGCACCTATTACTCACTGGGTATGGGGTGGTGGCTGGCTTGGCACAATGGGGCTGCTAGATTTTGCCGGTGGTACCGTTGTACATATTACTGCTGGTGTTGGCGCTCTGGTTGCGGCACTGGTTCTGGGCAACCGTAAAGGTTTCGCCAAACAGGCAATGCCTCCTCACAATATGACCATGACCATCACTGGCGCAGGTATGCTCTGGGTTGGTTGGTTTGGCTTTAATGCCGGCTCAGCACTGGCGGCTAACGGTGACGCAGGTATGGCGATGCTGGTGACTCATATCTCAGCCGCAGCCGGCTCCATGGCCTGGATGATGATGGAATGGATTAAACATGGTAAGCCTTCTGTACTGGGTATTGTGACTGGTATGGTTGCTGGCTTGGGCACTATTACACCGGCCTCTGGCTTTGTAGGCCCCGGCGGCGCACTGGTTATTGGCTTCACCGCAGGTATTATCTGCTACTACGCCACTCAGGCAATCAAGCAGCGCTTCAAAATTGATGATTCCCTGGATGTATTCCCTGTGCACGGTGTTGGCGGCATATTGGGTACATTCTACGCAGGTATCTTTGCCTCCGATGCGCTGGGCGTATTCAGCGGGCAGGGTTACAACGAAGGTATGACCATGGCCTCTCAGACCTATGTTCAAATTGTGGGTATTGCCTCTACGTTCGTCTATACAGGTATAGTGACATTTATCCTGTTGAAACTTGTCGACAAACTGTTAGTATTACGCGTCGATGAAGAGGAAGAGACGAGAGGTCTAGATCTCACTGAGCATGATGAGAGGGGGTACGACCTATAATAAGAAGATCAGGGGAACACATTAAAAAAGTCCGAACGCTACTGTTGTACCTAGATGTAACAGAGTGAAAAATGGGGACATTTAAAGCCGCTAACGTTGTTAGCGGCTTTTTTATGTCTTGCCTCCAAGCCGGTGGGTCGCTGCTCTAGCCCTGTCCAGATAGGAGCACATCAGCTCAGCACCCTCAAGAATACGCACCGAGTGGCGCTGCATAAGGTCTGCCGGAATCAAATAGATCTGTTTGTTTTGCACCGCAGTAACACCGCCCCATTGCTGCCAGCTTTTAAACCAGTTGGGCTGCTCTTCCTGACTGCCCCCGGCAACAATCATCTGGGGATCCGCAGCTACAACAGATTCAATATTGACATAGGGCACCAATGGCACTGCATCGGCGAAAATATTCACGCCACCACAGAGCTTAATCACATCGCTGACCATATGCTTTCCATTCAGGGTGATCAGGGGTTCATTCCAAATCTGATAGAAGGTTCTCACCACGGATTTATCTTTATGGGCCAGACGCAGTATTTCCAGGCGCTGTGTAAACTCTTTAATACGCTTTTCTGACAGATCAATATGGCCAGATCGGAAGAGCGTCGTGTAGGGAAAAAGTGTAGCGTAGCGTGTAGATCTCGG
>ERZ1039804.915-NODE-915-length-17803-cov-6.463771_pt1 | contig 17803 bp, 14 predicted proteins | sample MGYA00383089_ERZ1039804 | MGnify/ENA primary metagenome ERZ1039804 (study PRJEB29581, sample SAMEA5548359) | metagenome | biome: marine; feature: coastal; material: water | depth 1 m | study: Short-term variability in the microbial, nano- and picoplankton dynamics...
AAATATAGCAGGAGATGTGTTGTAACAAATAGTTTGATCGGTATTAATAGACCCTACATTTAAATTTGCCCTGACAATAATTTCCGCAGGACTTGCTTCAAGTTGCGGGCATGAAGCATCTTGAACAATTGCTCTGTATTTTGTTGTGTTTACTAAATTATTATAATCTTGCGTTGTGGACGTGTTTGAGATGTTTGTTGTTGAACCCCAGTTATTAGTACTTTTTTCCCATCTAATAATACTTCCATTATGGCCACTTAAAGTTAAAGTTCCAGAATTTGTGCCTGAACAAACTATTGCGTTAGAATTGGTAGTTCCACCAACAGTATTACATGAAGCAACTGCGGAACAAGTTGCAAAATTCATTCCTCCTGTTATAGGATTAGCATTATGAGGACACCATGCCGGATTTCCATCACCAAATCTAGTTCCATTATGACATATTAAAAAACTAGCACCACAACCTCCAATGTCTGTTGATGAATAAGTAACATATCCAGATGTGCCTTCCATTATAGCATTACCATTTATTGCTAATTCTCCCGAAATATCAATTTGTCCACCATTTACATGAATATTTGTATTTCCAGTTGCTGAAAAATCATTCTCTACAGTAACAACACCATTTAAATAATGGGTAACTGTTGAGCCAGAAATTGAATAATTCCCTCTAACATTTAGTGTCCCATTATTTGTAAATGTAGATGGGGAATTTGTTGCATTTAAAGATCCCGTAATAACTAAAGTTCCTCCAACATCAATAATTACTTCACTCATATTGCCCATTGTTAAACTACCAGTAATAGTTAGAGTTGCCCCACTACGAATTGTGATAGAATTACCGTTTGTGATTTCAAGACTTCCCGAATTTTTATTGTGACTTACTATTACGTCATTTGCTCCAGTCCAAAACTTTAAATTTGGAACGACATTAGACGACCAACCACTTCCGCTATTCCAGTTAGTTGTTGAGCCGTTTGAGTTAGGTTGCGCAAATAGAGATGTAGATAGTAGTAGAAACAAAAAGAAATGTAAATAATGAATTTTTTTCCAAGACTTTTTTTTATCGAAATAATTCATTTTTTTGAGTTAATAACTTTTGGTATACGTGAGATTTTTACTTTGGTTCAGTTTTTTTAGCTGGATTTACTATTAAACTTAGAGAATGAAATCAACGAATAAAAAGTTGATTTAAATATTACTTTTTGGTTAAAAATGTTTAACCCTTTAGAATATTTGCAAGCATATCTTATTGGATTGATGTAAACATTTATTAAAAACTGAACAGTTTTTAAGTATGGAATGTTATTTTACAGAGTAATTTAAAAATTTCAAAATGAGATTGTATTGTGTAAGTGGACTAGGTGCAGATGAACGTGTTTTTCAATTTTTAAAATTAAATGTTGAAATAGTGCCTATTTATTGGATTGGTATAAATGTCGACGAATCTATAGAATCTTATACAAAACGACTCACATCACAAATTAATCAAAAAGAAGCATTTGGCATATTAGGTGTAAGTTTTGGTGGTTTAATTGCGATTGAATTGAGCAAGATTTTAAGTCCTATGTGTACAATTGTTATTTCATCTGTTATTAATAAAATCGAAATCCCTTTTTTCTATAAATTAATAGGTAAAATGAGAGTGGTAAATAACCTACCTACATTCATGTTTAAAGCTCCCATGTTTATTATGAACTATGCTTTTGGGGCGAAGCATAAAATACTATTAAAATCGATTCTTGATGATACTGATTATAAATTTACTAAATGGGCTTTAAACGAATTGTTTAATTGGCAAAACGTTGACGAAGTTAGAAACTTATTGAAGATTAATGGTGAAGACGATAAACTATTTAAACCCAGCAAAGTTTCGAAAGTAATAAAAAAAGGTGGGCACTTTATGATTGTAGATAAAGCTGATAAGATTTCTTTTGAGGTTAATCAATTTTTAACTCAGTTTATACAACGTGTTTAAATTTCGCTTAAACTGGATTTCTCAATCCAACCAATTTCATTGTTGGGTGCTTTAATGTTAAGCCAAGTATTTGATTCGGATAAGATATACAATTTAGTTCCTTCGTGTAATTCAAACAAGAGTGTAGCGCTTTCGTTAGGCTCACTAAAAATGTTAGCTGATGCTTTGGTAACAATTCCATTGTGCTGAGATTGAACAGCATTTGATTCTTGAATAGCTATGAATCCCAATACAAGTCCAATAAAAACGGTAGTTTTAGAGTACTTTAATAAAGTTTTTTCGTGCTTTTTCCTACCGTAAATAAATACTAAGGCTGATATTAAAATGATGAGAACAGAAACAAGAGATAACAAACTGTGAGGAAGAGCTAAGTTTAATTTGACTAAAATACTATTGTAAGATACCGTCGGAATTGCTTCGAATTGGTCTTGTATTTGGCTTTTGGCTAGCGATAAATTAAATATGGCATCTTCGTTTGATCCATCCAGTTTTATTGCTTTTTCAAAATTAAGTATGCTTTTCCCAATTATGTTTTTTCTGTAATAAGCGTTTCCAAGGTTCAGATAAAGCTGAGTAGAAACTAAACCCTTCCCCTCTAAAGACTCATAAGAATCGATTGCTATTTGAAATTCTTTTTTGTTATAAGCCGAATCAGCTTTACCAACTAAAGGATCGATAGCAAACACATTTGTAGAAGTAAAAGCTACTAAAAGAAGTATTAACCTTTTTAAAATCATTTTAATTTGTTTTCAAGAGCGTTAATAATAGATTTAGCTTTGTTGAACATTTCTTTTGGTTCCAAAGAGACAGGGGAGAAACGGGCCATTTTACAATCGTTTGATATTCCAAGAGTTTCAGATATTAAAGTTTCAGGTACGTTTAACTCAGAAAGCATTTCGGTTAATTTGTTTTTGTTCAATTGAGATTGATCAATCATTAACTTCCCTAGAAGATAGTTATTGATGGCTTCATCAATTAATTCGTAAAATTTAGCTTTATCACCGTACAGTTCTTTCTGAGCATTTTTTAAATACTTTTTTGCGATTTTATTTGCCTTTTCTTTCTTAATTGATTTAACCTCGTCGGTTGTTTTACTTCTAACCTTAAAGAATAAGGAGCCGAATAGAAATAAAGTTAGCCCTGATATAGAAAGGAAATAATGAAGAAAAGACCCTGTGAATTGGTTTTTTTTCTTGGGCGAAAGAGAACTGATTGTTTGAAGGTATCGAATGTCTGTCCCTTGTAATTCTACGTCTAAACTTCCATTGGAAGAAAAGGATTGGTTTCCATTGGGATTAATAGTCCCATTAACTTCAATATTAACTTCGTCCGAATGAATTATTTTGAATTTTTTAGTTCTAGGATTAAAAGTAGAGATTTTAATTGGGGCAATCTTAAAATTGCCAGGTTGCCTAGGAATCGCAATAAATTCAAATGTTTTAACCCCCTTGATTCCATTTTCATTAGTTGTAATGTTTTCCTTAGAAGTAGGAGGTAGAGCCTCAAATGCACTTGGGTAATTAACTTTAAGGTCGTTCAAACTGTTTAAGTTCCCTTTACCGAAAACTTTTATTTTAATGGTAACTGCATCATTAATATTTAAAGTTGGTTTGTCGATTATTGTTTCAATTTTGAATTCTCCAATAAGAATAGGGTCTTCAATGTTTGAAGGCGCTTTGGGTAATGGTTTTACGGTTAAAAAGGATGGTTTAGTTGATATTTCTCTTACTTCTGTATTGCTAAAAAAGCCTCTTCCTGCTTGTAAATAAGCATCCGATTTCACAACAGGTATTTTTAATCTTCCAGCTTTTATTGGTGTGAGTATAAAGGTGTAGTCCTTATTAGTTAAATATTTTTTTCCATTTATTGTTCGAATCTTTTTTTGAGTTTTTGATTGGATAGTTTTAATAATAAATCCATCAAATTTTGGGATTTCTTTTAAACGAACGTCCTCTACTTGATAAGCTGAGTACCAATGCAATTCATATTTAATAGTTTCACCTATATAAACCGAATTTTTGTTTGGTTTTAGGCTTAGCATTAAATTTCCATTAACGCTTGATGTTGTTGATGGCTTTACAATTCGAACTGTTTTTTCTTGAGTTTTATAGGACTTGCCGTCTAGTAAAAATGTTATCCCAGGTAATTTATACTTTCCGCTTTTATTTGCCTTTAAATAATATTGGTAAGTGAGATTGTCTTGCAGTCCATTTGACCCATAGCTCGTGGATTGACTACTTCCGCTCCCCATGAGTTCTAATGCACCAAAATCTGTACCAGATAAACTTAAATTGCCGTTTAATTTACTTCCATTGGAACGTAAGATATACTGAACAGAAAATTGTTCTCCAACTTCAAATTCTTCTCCTTCTAAAACGGTAATTCCTTTAATCGTTCCTCCAGCAAAAACTGAAGTTGTAATCAACATCAATAATAGAGTGAAGACACTCAACCAGTATTTGTTAGGAATGTTTAATAACTTCTTCATTACCAATCTTTGTCAATGTTTTTACGAGGACGTTGTTTCATTTTCATTCGAATCATCTTCTCTCGAATATATTTTTCATCATTCTCTAATTCTTTCAATAATTCGTTCGCTTTCGCCTTTGAAATAGCTTTTACTTTTTGAGGTTGATTATCATCTTTTTCTCCAGCGCCTTGTCCTTTTTTATCAGTTTCTTCTTTGCTTTCTTTTCCTTCCTCACCACCAGGTTTTCCGTCGTCTTCTTTTCCTTTTTTTTCTTCCCCTTTTTCGTCTCCCTTTTGATTGTCTTTTTCCTTTTTTCCTTCTTTATCTTTGTCACCATCGTTATCAGGTTGATCATCTTTTTTGTCTTGATCCTTTTTTTCTTCGTCTTGCTTTTTCTTTTGTTCTTCAGGGTTATTTTTACTGTCTTTATTCTTTCCGTCTTTATCGTTTTTGTTTTCTTTTTTATCCTTTTCGTCTTGGTCCTTATCCTTGTTATTCTCGTCTTTATTGTTGTCGTTTTTACGCATCATGCTTTGAGCATAAGCAAGGTTATATCTAGCTCCTGTGTCTGTGGGATTGTTTCTTAATGCGTTTTTGTAAGCTTCAATGGCAGCCTCTAATTTCTTTGTTTCCATGTAAGCGTTACCAAGGTTATGATAAGCTTTTGCTTTTTGATCGTTAGAATCGATTTGCGGAATAGTATTCTCTAATCCCGTTATTGCTTCTTCGTAGTTTTTTTGTTCGTAAAATGAATTCGCAATATTATATTGAGCTTCAATGGAGTTGGGGTTGATTTCAACGGCTTTTGAATACATTGAATCAGCCATAATGAAATTAGAGTCTGAAAAATACTTGTTCCCTTGGCGTATAAACGATCGCTCTTCCTGAGCCTTCAAAGAAATAGTGAAGGCTAACAACACCACAATGTATATTACTTGCCTTTGAACCATTTTCCTTTTCGTTTAAAAATGAATAATTCTAATAATATAAAACCTAAACCTAAAGCGAGGAATAGTTGGTATCTACTTGTGTATGAAGTATATTCTTTCGAATCATATTCCGTTTTTTCAATCTCACTAATATTTGCCAACATCGAATTTAACCCTAAACTTTGGTTTGATCCACGAACAAATGTTCCTCCTCCAGCTTTTGCGATTGCTACAAGAGCTTGTTTGTTTAAACGCGTAATTACAGTACTACCATTTTTGTCTTTTTTAACACCTCTTCTTCGTTCATTCACAATGTGTGGTATGGTAGCTCCTTTTTGACTTCCTAAACCAATTGTAAACACTTTTATTTCCTCCTCGTTTAAGTTTCGTGCAATTTCAACTGCTTTTCCATCATGTTCTTCACCGTCTGTAATGACCACTATTGCTTTGTTGGTAGGGGAAGATTCTGGAAAAGATTTTTTAGCCAATTCTAAAGCTGATGCAATATTAGTTCCCTGTACAGGAATAATATCTGTGGTTATGTTTTCAATAAATAATTCAGCTGCAGAATGATCATTTGTGAGCGGTAGTTGTAAATACGCATCTCCTGCGAAAACAACAACTCCAATTCGATCGGAACCTAAATGGCTTATTATTTTACTTATTGACAATTTTGCACGAGCTAGTCTGTTTGGTTTTAAATCTTCGGCTAGCATACTTTTTGACACATCAAGACAAAGAATCATATCTATTCCAGCCCGTGTGACTTTTTCCTTTTTATCTCCAAATTGCAGGTTTCCTGCAGAAAGGATAATGAAAGTTAATCCGAGAGTCCAAAGAAAAAATTTCAGTACGGCTCTGTTTTTAGATAAATCAGGTATTAAACTTTTTAAAGCTGAATTAGTAGCGATTTTAAAAAGTATTCTTTTTTGAACTACTCGATTAACAACAAATAAAACAATAAACGCAAATACGAACACAAGTAACCAGATTGTCCAAGGATATTGCCATCGCGCGAAATCACGATCACTAAATAAAATTGATGATATGTTTTCCATCCACTTCATTTATCCAATTGTCTTAAAAATGGTTAATCCAAGCGTTTTCGAAATTAGCAATAATCCAATTCCGATAAGTAAATAGGGAAGGTGTAAATCAGTTTTTTTATAAAACTTCAAACTGGCCAGTTCTGTTTTTTCTAATCGATCAATCTCTTCGTAAATATTTTTTAAAGTTTCTGCTGATTCAGCTCTATAATATTTCCCACCAGTTACCTCAGCAATATTATTTAAAGCTTCATGATCAATGTTAGATTTCACTTGTTGTTTCTGTGTTCCGAAAAATGTTTGTCTGTCAATCGTATAAACCGATTTTCCAATTCCTATTGTATAAACTTTAATGTCAAATGTGCTTGCTAATTCAGCAGCAGTTTTAGGAGAGATTGATCCAGCATTGTTTTCTCCATCCGTTAATAAAATAATCACTTTACTTTTAGCGTCACTATCTTTTAACCTTTGCACTGAAGTTGCTAGTCCTGAGCCTATTGCAGTTCCATCTTCTAAAATACCCGTTCGGATGTCTTTAAACAGTTCAATAATTCTATTATGGTCAATTGTTAGCGGACATTGAGTGAAGCTTTCTCCTGCAAAAACTACTAAACCGAAACGGTCATTTGGTCGATCTAGAATAAAGTTGGTTGCAATTTTTTTAGAGGCCTCTAATCGGTTAGGTTTAAAATCTGGAGCGTTCATTGACGTAGATATATCAATTGATAAAACCATATCAATACCTTGTGTTTTAGTTTGTTCCCAACTTTTTTCGTCTTGCGGACGAGCTAATGCAATTATAAATGCTATGATTGCAAGATTTACTAAAACGAACGGGATATGTTGTAAATATTTAAACAACCGATCTTCCTGAAACCCTTCTGAAGAACTAAATTTTACATCAACTTGATCGTTGTTGTTTTTCAGAATGTAATAAGTGATAACAATAGGTATGACTGAAAAAGCCCAAAACCAGTTTGGAGAATGGTAGGAGGATTCAACAAATAATTTATTGAAAGCAGCAGTAAAGATTTCTATGTAATTATCTCTATTCACTTATACAGTTTCAGTTTCTTGCTGTTTGATTTCCTCTTGATGTGCAGAAAGTATTTGGTTTAGTAATTCAAGCGCACTTTCGTGCTGAGCATAAACCCCACGTTGCTTGGCAAACTTTACCATATCCGAGAAGTTTAAAATATGAATAACCTCATTCTTAAATTTACGATCAAGACCTAATGCGTTTAATTGTTGTGTAATTTCTCCTGTTGTTTCTTCCAAAGCTTTTACTCTGTGCTTGAACTCTAGAAATTTTCTTAGAATTCCAGAAAGTTCAACATGAAATTCTTTTTCTTCGCCTTTCTCCCAAAGTTTACTCGATTTTAATGCTTCAAACCTTTCCCACAGAACTTCCATTACAGGACGCGCTGGAATGGTTGGATCAGTAGTTGGTTTTCTTTTGTACTTATTGTAAAGTAGGTAGGAAAGAGCGATTAATGTTGCTATAATTATTAACCAAAAAATTGACCAAAGAACAATGCTTTGAATTTCATCAAATATAAAAGGGGTTTCGAATTGATCATTGATTGGTTTAAAACTTTCCGAAGGATTTATTTTAACGGTATTAAAGCGTAATAGAAACGGTGTAGTTTGTAATTCTCCACTAACAATTGGCGGGACAATAAAATACCCAGTGTCCCATGATGTGATGTGTAATTTTTGAGAAAGGAGTAAATCCTCTCCTGAAATTATAGTATCGATTTTTGAGGCGTTAACTATTTCTAATTCCTCCGTTAAGGTATCCATCAAAGTTGGCCAAGCAAAATCACTCGATCCTTTATATTCTAAATAAATAATGGCTTGCTCCCCGATGAGAAAGTTGTTTGAATCTACATTACAAGTAAATTGTGCACTAATAAAAGTACTTGAACAAAAGAATAATATGTTTAAAATCCATGTTTTCATTATCTTAAACCACGTTTTTTAAATGTTTTCATTAGAGGAGAGGTATAAGGCTCATTTGTGTTTAATATAACTTTATCAATTCCTGTTTTTTTACAATATTCATCAAATTGATCATTCATTCTATTCCACCAATTTTCATAGGTTTTCCGAGTAGAAGAGGAGTTGGTGTTAACCCAAGATTTTGTTGCCTTTTCGGGATTAAACATTCTTACTAATCCAAGCTTAGGTAAATTTGTTTCTATAGGATCAAAACATTTAATGGCGATTAAATCATGTTTTGAATTTGCCATTTTCAAAGCGTTAAAATAACCAGTGTCTAAAAAGTCACTAACTAAAAAAGCTGTACATCTTCTTTTAACAGCATTGGTTAAATGAATCAGTCCAGCACTTAAATCTGTTCCTTTATTTTCGGGTTCAAACTCTAACAAATCTTTTATTATTCGGAGAATATGATTTCTTCCCTTTCTTGGTGGAATATACTTTTCTACTTGATCTGAAAATAGAATAACACCAACTTTATCATTGTTTGATATAGCCGAAAAAGCAAGTACAGCGCTTACTTCTGTAATATATTCTCGTTTTGACGTATTCGTAGATCCAAATGTTTCTGAGGCTGATACATCAATAACCAACATTACTGTTTGTTCCCGTTCTTCTTCGAAGGTTTTAACAAATGGTTCATTAAAACGGGCAGTTACATTCCAATCTATTGTTCTTGTTTCATCACCAAATTGATATTCCCTAACTTCAGCAAAAGTCATCCCTTTACCTTTAAAGGCACTAGAGTATTGTCCTGAGAAAAGTTGTTTAGACATTCCTCGGGCTTTAATTTCAATCTTTTTTATTTTGCTTAAAAGCTCGGTTGAATTCAAAGTGGACTAATTAAGGTACTTGAACAGTGTCGATTATTTCTTTGATAATTTGATCAGAATTGATTTCTTCAGCTTCAGCTTCATATGTTAAACCAACTCTGTGACGAAGAACATCAGGAGCAACCGATCTAACATCTTCTGGAATTACATATCCTCTACGATTAATAAAAGCGATTGCTTTCGCTGCTTTTGCCAAGTTAATGGACGCTCTTGGAGATGCTCCAAAACTTATTAGGTTTTTATGTTTTTTTGATGGTTCTCTAGTTGCAAAAACTAAGTCAATTATATATTGCTCAATCTTTTCATCAATGTATATTTCCTTAACTAATTTGCGCGCTTCCATTATTTTATCGGTAGATAAAACACTGTTTGGTTGTGGATATTCTTTTAATAAATTTTGACGCATTATTATTTGTTCATCCGCTTTATTGGGATAGTCTAATTTAACTTTCAACATAAAACGGTCAACTTGAGCTTCAGGTAACGGGTACGTTCCTTCTTGTTCAATTGGGTTTTGAGTAGCTAAAACTAGGAAAGGTTGCGGAAGCGGGAATGTTTCACCGCCAATTGTAACTTGCTTCTCTTGCATAGCCTCCAAAAGAGCACTTTGAACTTTAGCAGGTGAACGGTTAATTTCATCTGCTAATATGAAGTTGGCGAAAACAGGTCCTTTTTTGACGATAAACTCCTCGCTTTTTTGACTATAAATTAGTGTTCCAATAACATCAGCAGGCAGTAAATCAGGCGTGAACTGAACTCTGTTGAATTTAGCACTAATGATTTTACCTAGTGTATTTATAGCTAGTGTTTTTGCTAACCCAGGAAGACCTTCTAATAAGATATGCCCATCAGATAACAAACCAATTAATAAAGCTTCTGTCATTTGGGGCTGTCCAACAATCACCTTAGACATCTCAATTTTGATTAAATCAACAAAAGCACTTTCTCGCTCGATGCGTTCATTTAATTCAGCAATATTCACCTCTGTTGTGATAGTTTGTTCCATTATTATAAATTATTGATTCACAAATTTAAAAAAGCCTTGAAGAATATGAAATTTAGAGACTGAATTGCTTGTTAAAATTTGTTAACAATTGTAATTAGTTATTAATATTGAATCAATTCAAGTTCAATAAAGATTGTTTTTTTTGTAAAATTTACTTTTTAAAATTACAATAGTGAAAGAGGAGTAGTTTTAATTCTTTGTTACCTTTTGAGATATTTGAATTATAGAATAAATTAATTCTTATGAAAATCCTTTTTAAAATATTTTTTGTTTTTGCTGTAACCTTTAATCAGGGAGTTTTAGCCCAATTAGTTAAAGCTTTTGATTTAGAAGATGCCTTGAAAAATAAGACTTCGTTAAGAATATTGGATCTTTCAAATCAGGATGTTACTAATCAATTGGAAGTTTTACTTCAGTTGAGTTCATTAGAAGAATTGAATTTATCGGCTACAAATTTGGAACAATTACCAAAAGGACTTGTTGGACTTAGGCAACTGAGAAAAATAAATTTGAGTTACAATGAGTTTTTGGATGTAGAGCAGGTGTTTACTGTTTTACAGGAGATGAACTTAACTTCAATTTCGTTAGAAGGTTGTAAACTTCCTTTTTTCCCTTATCAATTAGCCAAAATAAAGTTATTGAATAGTTTAAATATCTCTAATAATTATATTAGAGATTTGCCGGATAATTTTAGTGAATTAACGGGTCTTATTAATTTAAACATTGCCATGAATTATTTGGATTCGATTCACGCAGGATTAAACACTTTACCAAATTTGGAAATATTGGATTTGTCTTTTAACACGAATGTGTTTATTGATCATTTAATTAATTCAAAACTTGATTTTCCAAGGCTACAGGAGGTGAAGTTAGTAGGGGTAAGAAATTTCCCTAAAACGCTAAACTTAAGAAACGGAAAACTTGCCAAGTTAGATTTATCAGAAACAAGCTTTAAGAAAATCGAACAACTATCAACGGATTCATTTAAGGTAGATCATATTATAGCGAAAGATTGTAAGAAATTAAATTATGAATTTGCTTGTAAAACACTTCAGAATAGTGGCGTTAAAAAATTAGAGATTTCGAGTTCTGAATTGGAAAGACTTCCTACAGGTGTTCAAAGAATGAAAGAGTTGGAAGAGTTGAATATAACTGAAAGTAAGATAAATTATTTAACCTCTTTAAATAATCACAAAAACCTACATCGAATAAGTATAAAGAGTGATGAGTTATCTACCATATTTAGTAGTGTGAGCAGACTGCAGGGTTTGGAGTATTTAAACATTAAAGACACGGATATAAAGAGTGAAGAGGTTGTTAAATTGGTTGAACATTTTCCTAATGCAGAAATTGTTTACGATCCCCAAAAGCAAGGAATTCCTATTCTTTTTCCTGATTTCATGAAGGATTTTAAATTGAAAGTTCCTTTTAAAAATCTTTTAAAGCCAAAGGAGTTATTTAAGTTTTCATCAAACGAAAAGCAGTTATTAACCTTAGCATCTGGAACTCAGGTTTCTTTAGAAGAAAATTCATTCCAATCAAAAGATGGAACACCGTATTTGGGAGATGTGAAATTTGAAGTTTCGGAGTATAAATCTTCAATGGATATTTATTTATCTGGCTTGCCGATGGTTTACGATTCCTCTGCGCTTTATGGATTTGAATCAGGAGGGATGTATGATTTGAAAGCAAAAACTCCTGCTGGTGAAAATTTAGCGTTAAAGAGTGACAAGCCTTTGGTTATTAATACTGGATTGCCAGAAAACAGGAGTGGATTTCAGAGTTATGAATTGATCAATAATACATGGGTAAGGAATGGTTTCGAAACTGTTTTTAACCCTTCTTCATCAAATAACTTGTTGTACGATTTTAATGGAAATAGATGGAATATGAAAAAGCCATCAAAGCCCGTTTTGGAACATGAGGACTTTGCTTTGGAGTTTTGGCAAACTAAAGAAACAAAAGGGTATAAGGTTCGATTTAAAAGAGGGAGTGAGAGTCAAATGAGAAACCTTCATGTGACTCCCCAAATAGTTTCGGTTAATGATATAGCTGTTTTTAGAAATGAAGAATGGATTGTTATTGACCCCTTAAAAGAAGAAAAATTAAAAGCTTTGAAAAATGCTTCATTTATTAAGAAATTAGATTGGTTTACACCGTTTTCAAAAAAATCAATTAAATATCAATTTCAAAATATTCAGCGTGTTTCAATCATTCCTCAAATTGATAAAGACAATTTTTTATTAACTGTTGTAACTAAAACGGGTACTTTTGAACTAGAAATTATTCAAGATTTTTCAAATATAGGTCCAAAATCGAGTAAGCGAAAAATCAAGAATCAATGGAAAAGATATAAACGAACGAATACAAAAATTAGTAATTATAATAAAAATGTGATTAAAAGATGGGAGAAGTCTATGGATATTTATCAAGCCAGACAAAAAGAAATATATGAAGATTCTATTTTAAGAGCCACTGATCCTGAAGGATATTACGAGGCACAAGCAAGAATAGCCTCATTCAATAATTATCGGAATAATCTTATTAGTAGTATAGCTAATTCTGGTAGATTCCAATTTAGAACACTAGGAATGGTTAATATTGATCGGATTCAGAGAGATCTAATTGCAAAAGGAACAGAGGTGATTGTTGATGCATTTGATCAAAATGGTGATAGTTTAACATTAGAGACTATTTCGATTCTATCAACAAACTTACCAGGGGCTTTTAGTTATAGCACTAATAAAATTTATATGTTAAAGACTGGAAGTACAGTTGCGATAGCTAAAACGATAAATGGTGATTTGGGATATATTAGTAAACAAAGTATGAAGGCTATTACTTTCAATTCTAAGGGGAATACAAAATTTGTATTTAATGTTATAAATCCAGATGATATTACAGTTGAGGAATTAGGGAGGTTAATTTATTAATATGATTAAAGGATTTACATACTTACTAATTATTCTCGTTTGTCTCTCTTTCTTGGTGAAAAGGGATGAGTCAAATTTGATAAATCCTTATGATTTTAAGCGGGAGTTATTAAAAGACGCAATTGTAAATTTAATTAATAAAAAAAGAGAAAAGTCGAATAGACCTTTGATTGAAGTTGATGTGAAATTAGATAGCTTGTTAGTTTATTTTCATGAGAAACATAAAAATAAAGACTTTTCAAAAATTAGACGAAAATTGAGAAAAGGCTTTTACTTAAAAGGGATTGATATAGGGTTTAAAAACTCTTGGTTTAAGGTTGCTCAAAGTAATTATAGTACGATGCCTGTATTCGGAAGAAGCTACTTTTTTGACACAAGTTGTCAAGTTTACAAATATGGAACTGAGGCAGCTTTAAAAGATACTTTGATTAAGCCAAAACCATCACGATTAATCTCTTACAAGGAATTGTCTAAAAAACTTATTTTAGGTTCTTACCCTGGTAAAGTGAAGCGTTGGATTACCAATTCTTCAGTAACAAAAATTGGGTTGTACATAAAAGTGAATAAACGGAATTTTCCAAGTCGTGTTCCAACAGTTGAAATTATGTACGTATTATCCGGTAATGTAATGCCGAAGGCTTTGAAATAGTTATCTTGCTTGATTTAAGTCTAGCGTCAATACTTTTTCAAAATGTCTCAATGACTTTAATTCTTTTGATGTAACCAACGATAATGATAAACCAGTTCTTCCTGCTCTCGCAGTTCTTCCGCTTCGGTGTGTGTAGTATTCTGCTTGATCAGGAAGTGTATAGTGAACAACATAGCTTAAAGCTTCAATATCAATTCCACGAGCTGCTAAATCTGTAGCGACTAAAATTTGTAAACTTTCGTTTTTAAATGCGCGCATTACCTTATCTCTCTCAATTTGTTTTAAATCTCCGTGGATAGCATCTGCAGAGATGTTTTTAGAGATTAATTGCTTTGACAATTTAATTGCAACAGCTTTTGTTTTACAAAAGACTACACCACGATTTTTGTGCTGAGTTTTTAAGAATTTACAAAGAAGCGCTAATTTTTCACCTTCTTCACAAATTGCAAATTGATGTTCGATGTTTTGATTCGTTGCTTGTTCTGGGCTAATTTCAATTTTGTGAGCAGCAGGAGAAAGAAAGTTTTTTACTATTTCTTGAATCCCTTGAGGCATTGTTGCTGAAAACAACCACTTACTTTCGGCAAGCTTTGTTTGTTGTAGGATGTCTTCTAGGTCCTTTTTGAACCCCATGCTTAGCATTTCGTCAGCCTCATCTAAAACAACCGTTTTAACCCGTCTTAAATCAACAGCCTTTCTTCTCACTAAGTCAAGTAGTCTACCTGGAGTAGCCACAACAATATGAGTTGGGCGTTTTAGGTTTTTTATTTGTATTTCGATTCGTTCACCACCGTAAACAGATTCTGTAAAAATTTTATCGGAATATTTAGTGAACTTAAATAATTGCTTTGCGATTTGTTGTCCTAGTTCACGCGTGGGGCTCAAAATTAATGCTTGAATTTCTTTCGATTTTGGATTAATTTTTTGCAAAAGAGGTAATCCGAAAGCAGCTGTTTTCCCAGTTCCAGTTTGAGCCTGGCCAACTAAATCACAATTTCCTGCTAGTAATATTGGTATTACTTGTTTTTGAATTTCCGAAGGAGTAATGATGTTTAATTCACTTAATCCTTTAATAAAATCCTTCTTAATTCCTAAATCTGCAAAATTCCCCACAACAAATACCTTTAATGTAGAACAAATTTAAATATTATAAAACTAAGAATAGGGAAAATAGGTTTATACTTTTAAGCTAATTATAAGATTATCGTTTAATTGTAGGTTTTTATATTGACAATTAAGTAGCTCATTTATAATTAGTTAATTTTCATTTGCTAATGGGTGTTTTTAAATGTCCTCGATCCTGATAGTAGAACTTTTTTGTATTTATGGAGAATTGATCTTTTTTTACAATTGTTAATGTGATTTATGAACACTTGAAATTATAAAAGTGCGAAACCTTAATAATTATTCTATTAGGGTTTTTGTCTAAAAGTAGTTTTTTCTATTTTTAGTATGAATTTTTAAGGCTAGAATTTAATTTGCTAAAGTTTAGTGTTTTAATTCTTTTTACTTTTAAGTAAAATTCAGAAAATGCTTGGTTTAAAACTCCCTACAGATCCTAGATGGGTTAATATTATTGAAGAAAATATAAACGAGATTTTAACAGATCATGCGTACTGTGAAATGAAGGCCGCATCATACGCGATGTCGTTGATTATGAAATACCCTAATAACAGTGAGATTGTAGATCAAATGACGGAACTTTCTAGAGAGGAAATGACACATTTTCAGATGGTTCATAAATTAATTAAAGAACGTGGATTGAAACTTGGTAAAGAAAAGAAAGACTTCTATGTTCATGATTTAATGAAATTCATCAAGCGTGGAGGAAGTGAAGAGATGGTTTTAGTGGATAGGTTATTGATTGCAGCTATGATTGAAGCCAGAAGTTGTGAGCGTTTCCTGACGCTCTCTGAAAATATAAAAGATAAAGAATTATCCAAGTTTTATTACGATTTAATGGCAAGTGAAGCTCGTCACTATACACTTTTTTTAAAATTGGCGAAAAAATATGGTGTTGGAGTAGATGTAGATTCCAGATGGAAAGAGTTTTTAGCAGAAGAAGCAAGAATTATAGCTGGATACGGGAACGATAAAGCAGTTCATGGCTAATCGTATTTACGGAAAATTCCACGATCAAAAGCAGTCCATAAACATGCTGGTAATCCTACATTTTTTAATGTGGTATTCGTCCAAGTATTGCAAGTTTGAAATAAATGATAAGTCCCCACTGCATCATAAAAGCAATCATTATTACTGTAGTAAGCATTAGGAATTGCTACTGGTTTTGATTGCGCAAATGACTTTTTAATTTCTATTATTAATCTTTGAAGTGTATCATTTGATACAGTTATTTTCTTGCAGTTTTCACTCTCTTGTAATTCTTTGTAGTAGCTAACATGCATAGCTGTTGAACTTAAACCAAACATTGCTTTGAAGGCTGTTGAGAATTTTAATTCTGCCCAAGTTGGCGTCTTTAAATAAAAGCCTTTATCACCCCAACCAAAAGAAACTAATCTATAGTTTCTTTCAGCATTTTTCGTACTGCTGCTAGATATGAAATTGCTCCAATCATGTTTAATTGATTTAATCGGCAAAACAATATCAGTATGAACACCATTTGTTAAAATATATATTTCAACATCTGATCCTTGTTCCTTTTTTGTGTTTATTCCGATCTCCGAGCAAGTAAAAACTAAGATTGCAGTTGAAGACAAGAAAATAAGAATAACCTCTAAAGTGGTTAATAGTGTATTCATCATTTTAATTATTTTAAATAAAGTTAAGACTCCATCAATTATTAAATTATGACAACTAGCTAATAAGTTTTTTGTAGGCTTACTAAGTGTAAAAAAATATAGTTACAAATAACAATTTATTATTTACCATAAATAGTTTCATTAAGTGTTATTAAATCTTTCTTTAAATCGAAGAAATGGATCTTCAAAAAACCGTTTAGACAGTGATGAAGTAATTACGATTCCTACCGTAATTATACTGTAAAATAGCAGTGTAGAAGTAATGGGAGAAAATGAATTTAAAATCGATTTTAGTCCAACTATAACTGTGAAAATCACTAGTAGATGATACATGTAAATCCCGTAAGATATTTCACCTAAAAAGTTCAATGGTTTTAAATCAAGGTTAATGATTTTTTTTGGGTTAAGAGAAACATTTATAATTATCCAAACAAAGCAAAGCATCATGAGTAAATCTGACAAAATAAATGTTTTGAATATTTGCTTGAAAATAGGTGCGGTTTCAATTAATTTGTTCACGAAGCCAATTCTTAAAAGAATAAAAATTAAAATAACAATTTGAGCAGGTCTCGAAAATATTCCCATTTTGCCAATTTCCTTTTTAGAATGGTAGATTAGGTAACTAAAAAGTCCACCAATTGCCATTGCTTCAAACTTTAAAATTTTGATTACTTGATGGCTTGTACTGTTTCGATAATCAGAGTATTCAAAAAATAATAAAAGTGATAATTTAATTAATATTACAAGTGTAATTATTACAACGAAATGTTTTTTAAGCTTTTTGAAAAGGGGCGCCCAATAGATGTAGAAAAGTTCCTCAACTCCAATCGACCATAATGGTTCTAACAATCCTCCTCCAAAAAGGATGTTCACCATAAAGGGAGTGAAAAAAACGTAGTACAAAAACACATCATAAAAACTGTAGTTTAGTTCGAATTGTGTATCAATAAAAGATAAAATTAAAGGAAGGATTATTGTTCCAATAAGAACTAACAAAAAGTACAAAGGCCATATTCTTAATATCCTTCGAATGTAAAATTTCCGAATAGAAATTGTATTTTTTTTTGCATGTTCTTTGAGTAACAAAAAAGTGATTAAAAAACCACTTAGAACAAAAAAGAAAGTTACAGCCAATCCACCATTATTAAAAAGTGAAAATTCTTTTAAATTAAAGACACCATACTTTAATTTTACTTGTT
>ERZ1039804.918-NODE-918-length-17740-cov-8.470229_pt1 | contig 17740 bp, 21 predicted proteins | sample MGYA00383089_ERZ1039804 | MGnify/ENA primary metagenome ERZ1039804 (study PRJEB29581, sample SAMEA5548359) | metagenome | biome: marine; feature: coastal; material: water | depth 1 m | study: Short-term variability in the microbial, nano- and picoplankton dynamics...
GCTTTACGTTGGTTAGATCAAGCTGATGCATATTATATGTATGGTGATGATGAGTTTTATGCTGATGATATTGAAAAATATGGTTGGGTATCTAAAAAGTTTGAATTATGCTAGATAAAACATATACATTTCCATACGATAATTGCTACGGCGACGTATTTGCATTAGTGAATACACCTTCGGGTAGTTATGTGTGCCCAGGTTGGCACCCAGTGCCTAAAGGAACTACTAGAGATCAGATTAAGTTTGACAAGAGTACTAAAATAGAAAAACCAAAACCGGCCCTTGTGGTTACTAAGACTAATGTTAAAGCTAAAACATGGAAAGTAGAGTCATCTAAGCCTGGTAAATTTTATGAAGTTACTGAGGCAAATGGAGTATGGGGTTGTAATTGCCCGGCAATGAATTTCTTTAGAGGAGATTGTAAACATATTAAGGCTAAAAAAACTTTGTTAGTTGGCGCAAAATAATTGCCTCTAGATTTTTTTATGTCAATTATTTTTCGTATATTAGTACTGTAATTAAAAACAAACAATCATTATGACAGTAGATCAAAAATTATCAAATTTAGAAACAACATACATTAAGTTTATGGAAAAGCACAACGGGTATAGAGATGCCGGTTATGTATGGTGGGAAAGAATTAAAGATTGTCAAGAATGGTCTACAAAAGAAAGAACTTACGTGCCTATGAGTGCTACTAAAACACTCCGCACAATGAGAGCTTGGGTAAAAATACAAAAATCATTTAAATAAAAATATGAATAAATTTAACGTAAACGAAGTAAGTTGTAATGGAGTAGGTGGTCATGGTTACCAGGCTGTTCTTAAACACAAAGATGCGATCTTAGAAATCTGTCAAGATGTTAGAGATCTTATCGGTATTGAAAAACTATGGGAACTAGCAACAGCAGATCCTAATGTTGATTATCACCAAGGTACTAGGTTTAATTCTGTAGAAGATAATGCTTATAGGCTTATCACTGGAATTGCAAGACATACCGCAGAGTATATGCCAAACAGTGAACTAATAGAGATGCACGTAGGAGCCATTCTACCGATGTTAACTATGGAAGAAAAGGTAATACTTGTTGCTGATGCTTGTAGGGACTGTGCGTCCGCAGACCATTGGTATACCTTCGAAAAAGACTGGGGTTAAAATACCACCGGTACAAAACCAACCATCGGTACTGGACCGACTGGTGTTGGAATACCACCAAGATATAAGAGTTTAAATTCAAGTAGATGCAGGGCATAAGCTCCTGCAACTGCTGTTGATGTTGCAAATGCCGGCGGTTGAGTCGCAGGTACTTTATTAAAGACTTTACCGGTATTCCATGCCTTTCTTAGGTTATTAGCAAGTCTGTTTGCACTTCCATAATAGATTGGAATATAAAGACCGCCTAATGGAGCATTAAGCATTGCTGGTAGAGCTGCTGGCATTGGACCGAATGGTTTAACAATACAAGCATACCAATACGCTATTGTTACCTTTGCCATCATTTCATACGGATCTCCACTAAAAGATTTACCACCAGGTGTGGTTCCACTTTGTTCAAATGGGTGATCGACTGCTGTCGCATCTTCTTCACATGCCGCCGCTGCCTCTTTAGCACATTTAGCTTTATGGTATTCAAATTTAAATAGAGTACCTTCTGGCTTAGGATCAATTTCAAAAAATGCTGCTTGCGCGTCTGGTTTTTGAGCAGCCGCAGCTAGTTTATTTGCAGGCACTTTTCTCCAGTGATTTTTCCACTCGCCGTTTTCATATTTTGATTTTACCCAACTCTTGGTCTTAACAAATTTTGGCGCACTAACTAATACTCCTAAATATGCACTAAAGTTACCGGTTCTTTTTCCAGGGTACCAAGTAAAAGTAGCCACTACATTAGAGGTTAAAACTTTAGGCCTTTGGCTTGGATTTTCTGGTGGCGCATGTTCAAAATCATAAGGTACTTGAATTTTATATTCGTTTAACGGACATTCTAATTCATACGGTAAAGTAATCGGCCCTGTTGCGTTTCTTTGAACTTGTCTTTTTAAATGAGCTGAATTAAAGTATGGTAGTTCTGATTCTTCGTTAGTGGGATGTACTGCTAAAATAGCCTCAGTAACCAATGTGCTTACATTATCTGCAAGGTCTCTCCAATTATATCCGGCAGCATTAATATCTGCTCTAGCTGTACTATTAATATTAGGATATGAATCACCGCCCCATGTATAATTTTCTGTACCAAGACATGCTGCCCAAAGATAGAATTCCCACTTAGTATTTCTATTTGTAATCTTTTCAAACTGTTGTAAAAGTCTAGATGCAAATATCTTTTCTAGATCTGATTGAGACTCTCCGCCTAAAAGACACGGGAATTGAAAGAACTTAAATTTATATAAATTATATTCTGTTTTCCTAGAATCAACAAACTTATTAAATGCTAAATCATTCTTCTTCCTCATTTCTGCTAACGCCTCTTCATCTGGCGGCGCATCAACATCTGGACAGAACTCAGAATATGCTGGATGAGACTCTTTACCCATTTGAGTTAAATTACCATCTTCATCATATTGGTCCATTAGAGGTATGTCTCCCTCTTTTAATAATCTTTCGAATGCAATACCATAGCCCTCTTTTAAGATTAATTCAGCCAACCCATTGTTTTCATGAAACGCACCAAATGGTGTTTGAGCTTTTGGAGCACCTTTTACTGCATCGATATAATGTTGAGCAACTGCTTTACCAAAATCATAACGTCCGCTTAAAGGCGCAAGATTAATAGCATTTATCATTCCAGCTGGATTTGTAGTTAATTGACCATTGATAGGATTTCCAGGTGCAATAGATTTTATTAAATCTCCAGATGGGGGAAAGATAGGCACTTGATCAGTTCCAACCTTTGGTAGTGGATAAGAAAGTATCGCTCCACCAGGTTTAGTAAACTGCTGACTCATTATTGTATTAGCCAGGTCAGGAATAAATTTGGGCCACAGTGCAGGCATAGTTACTTATTCTTTTGTTGATACTTAATATGTGTGCTAGATAATTTTGCAACAGTTGCCGGTGTTGGTGGCATTGGAGGACCTGATGGTCCAACTCCTGTTGGATGAATATGTGCATTGTAATCATCTAATAAGGCTTGTAACCAATCTTGTAAAGACTGACCTCTTACTGCTGGTTCAGTTTCATCTGCCCCACCTTCTCCTGTATTAGATACAAATATATCTCCACAATCCATAAAGATTTTATTATCAGTTGAAATCTTAATAATTCCTTCTTCGTCTAATTGAATGATAGGTCTTTCCTTTGCGCCTTCACCTCTTGTAATGACAAGGCCATCTTCTGGTGAGTGGTAAATTCTTACATTTCGTTCTGCATCGTATACTAAACTGATTACATCATGCGGCGCGTCAGACGCCTCTAAGATGTCTCCCTTTAAGTCTTCATTTTGATCTACTTGAAACCAGTATTCTGGGTGATATATGTTACCATTATCAAATCTAACTGCAACAATATCCCCAACTCTAGGAACAGCATGTGCTCCAACTTGGTCTCTATTCATAGGAGTTGCCCATGGAATAGCGTCTTCTGTTAATTTATCAAATTTACCAAAGACTTTTACGCGTACTCTACCCTGTAAAAGAGGATCTTCATTAGCGACTACTTCGCCGAGCCAGTGAGTTTCACGTACATTATCTTTAAAAAGCTCGTTATCATTCATGTATGTTGCTGTTTAAGTTACCATCTGGCGTTGAATCTACTCCACTGTCGACACCGCCATATACATTATCACTTATTGGTCCTGTTTGTGCAGGCGCTATTGGATCGTGTACTTGATTATTTAAATTACCATCTGGTGAACTATCAATTCCCAGTTCATGTATTCTTTCTCCAACTCCGGCTCCGGCTCCACCGCCAGCAAATGCGCTTGCAGCGCTTCCACCGCTATTAAGTTGTCCTTGTATTAAATTACTAACCGCGTTAATTAAACCGCCGTTAATTGCATTTTGTATACTGCCTAATCCACCGGCACCATGTACATTATCTAATAGTAATTTACCTGTTAGGTTATCTACTGCTTGATCTAATAAATTACCAGCGAAACCACCAAATTGAGTACCATGTACATTACCAATTCCGTTTGGTTGTAGGCTAAAACTATCAACCGCGTTTGTTACTCCGGCAGCTAATCCCTGTGCAGTATCTACAATATCATCTTTAATACTTCCTAATACATCTTTTGCAGCATCTCCAATAGTAACTCTTCCCCTATCAGTTACAGATTCTGCTCTAGGTGAAGTACCATCATGGATATTATCAAACGAATCTCCACTAGAAGTTGGAGTACTAGCACCGTCATGTACATTACTTAATGAATCCATTGAGTTTGCATTTTGCTGAGCTTTTTCACTAACCTTATTTAGTGGTATTTGATTTGGATCGGTTGCATCATTTACAGGCTGCCCTGTAGTTACTAGTCCAGCGTCTCTGTTTTCATTAAACATATTTGGACCTATTCTTGCACCAAGAGGTCTACAAGTTCCCCACTTTATTTTAAGGGTAGGTTTTTTAGCCTCTGGATTTCTGCTCATATCTGCAAAGTAATCTGCGATAGAATCAATATCAAATTCACAATGTGTAAATCTTAATGCCACGAAAGGTCTAGATTCAGGACCCATACCAATTAGGTTTGAATTAAACACTGGATGTAGTTCTTTTACATCTCTAGCATTTGACCCAGTTGAATTAAGTCTAGAATCTGGATTATCTGTAATTCCTAAGTTTCTAGCATCTGTATCTTTTTGGAAAGTTCTTATCTCTGAAAAGTAAATATCCATTGAGAATTCTCTTAGGTTTTTAGGAACAATTTCTACATATCGATCTAAATCAAAACAAGAGTTCTTATATAACTCCATAAGACCGATTGCTGTTAATTCAACATTCTCTTCTAAACATTCAATTTCTAGTTGTGGTTTATCAGAACCTCTCCATGGCTCTTTCATCTCACCATAAGTCATAGCCTTTTCAACACCCTTAAGTCCTTGCCAAAACCAAGGCATTTCTCTATTGACCTTTAATAAAACTCTATTAAACGTAGCTAAATTGTCAGCATATATTTCACCTAGGTCTGTTCTAACAACATTCCTTAAGTATCTTTCTGCTTCACCATTTAGCAATGGCGAATGGGCCACACTCGAAGTATCGTTCGCGTGGAATAGAATCATAAAGGATAACAACGTAGGATCCTCATGGATCTTAGCGCTTCTCGCTCCTTTTCTAAATGCATTTCTACTACTTTCTCTTTCTGCCATGTTATATTTATCTAGCTTTTATTTTATTCTGCTAAATTAGCAGATCTACTAGGCCACTCTCTTCTAATTAGAGTTAACTTAGTTGTAATAGCCTCTTCTTTATCGTATAAGTAATCAATATTCTCTACTATATAATAGCCTGAAAGAAATTTGTCCATCATTTGAGTCAAATCGTTTTGATCGGCTTCTGGCTTACCAGCACCTAGAGGTCTTTCTGTTAAACCAGCCTCTTCTCTCTTTTGATCTGCCTTTTGTTCGGCTTCTATTTTTACTCCATCATAATGATACATTACTATCGGTATTTTACAAAACTTATATATAGATGGGTTAAAGCCAACTACTTCGACCTTTAACTTCATCTTTTCTATTTCCATATTATTTTGAGCATCATGTAGTTTAGTATAAATAGCATTAGAATGGGTATTACCTAGTCCATCTTCACCTGCATTTTGCCTGCCCATATATTTAAACTTAACTTGATCTTTGTATCGTTCATCCTTTCTATTACCTCTTAATGGTTCATCAAGTTCAGATAATTCTTCTGTTACTAAAGGCTCAATTGTGAACTCTTGAAATCTATCTCCAGGATCAGAGTTATTATCGTATATCTGGGCCGTTCTAGAATACCCTGCCTTAAGGCTAACTGTAGATGAGTTATTCACTAGTTCGTAATTATTAATAAAGCAGGTTAAACCTGAAAGGTCTTTATGGTTAGTTAACAATAGAGGTACTTCCACATTATCAGAATCAGTTGAATCTTCATCTCCCTTTTTCTTGGCTTCTGATTCTGCAAATCCAGTTAATACTGTCATTACTTCATCTAATTTTGGGCTAGGTGAATTAAAGATCTTATTAATATCTATAAAATTTAAATAGTAATATTGGTCTATATAAAATTTAACGAAAGAGTCGTCAGAAATATATGAGTCCTGTACAATTGATTTAATAAAAGTAAGATAAGAATCATACGCTTGTATTCTAGGCTGTGCATCATCAGTAGAATCTACATTTGTAGCAAGTCCTATTTCTAAATCTCTAACAATAGTTTCTAAATGATTTAAAGAAGTATCAGAATCTAATACTTGACAGTCTTCTGCAAATAGCCTAGGTATTTTAGCAATACCGTTTAATGTAATTAGGCCACCTCCCGGTGCGTTAGGATTATCAGATTCAGATTCAATTGTAGTAATATCAAAATCCATGTGGACTGATTTAAAAGTCTCTTGGTGTTTTGAGTTTAAAAGAATTGTAAAGAAATCTCCATCTCTTGGCATTGAGTCTACCTTAAATGCTCCATGCGCATCATTAAAACTTATAGTACATTTAGGTATTTTACCATTTAATTCTAATGCAACGTTCTCTATTTCGTTCGATGTTACCTGAACACCATTACATAAAATAAAAGGTTCAAACGCACCAACTTCCTTTGATTGTTTATCAGTATTATCTCCTGATTCTTCAGCAAGTGCGTCCATCTTAATTTCTGATGGAAGAATAGCCGGTTCTACAACCGCTAAAATGTGATTTTCTAATTCCATTCTTTAATGTTAATTACAAGGTGCTCCGTCGTTAGAAATACCTGATGCATTATTACTACCTGATGGAGCTGAGCCAGAATTGTTATTGCTTCCTGTGTTGGTTGCTGAATTTCCAGTACCTCTTCCAGATCCTGTTCCGTTTCCAGATCCTGTTCCGTTTCCAGATCCTGTTCCGTTCCCGTTTTCAATTCCGTTTCCAGTTCCGTTTCCAGAGCCACCTCCACGACCGCTTCCGCCAGAATTATTATTTAATAAGTTATTTAATTGGGTTTCGGTTAATCCTTTACCGTTCCCACTCCCATTACCACTCGAACCGGTTCCACCTCCAGCGCCTTGTGCTGCTAAGAGTGCATTTCTTGCGTCTTGTCCTAAGTCGTTAAATATTTCATCAACTACTGCATCGGTTCCACCTGCACCAGAACCATTGCCTGAACCAGAACCACCAGTTCCATTTCCACCAGTTCCATTTCCACCTGATCTTGGATTTACAGCTCCATTCTGAGCCTGTGCCCCAAATATAATATTACCATCTTTATCAAACTTATAGTTCTTCTGTCCTAATGGAATAACATTAGGAGGCAGTAATACTTCTTTGTTGTATTTCTTTTTTAAAGCGTCTAGTCTTCTTTGATCTTTTTTAGTAAACCTCTTGCTTTGTAAGAATTGATTTTTGATCTTGTTATCTTCTGAAGCAGTAGGTCTTTCTAATTTAGTAAAAGCAACTCCTGATGGTGGTATAATTAATTCATCACCTGGCTGTAAGCCAAAAGGATCTGATATACCATTCCACTTTAGAATTAAATCTGTTTTAGTTTGATCGCCATAGTATTCTAAAGCAATTAAATCAGGTCGTGTAACCTCATCTTCTCTAACAATGTGTAAACGTAAACCTTTATTGACTATATCTTTATTTCTAAAGAGCATGGACGGTTGAGCAAAAATATACTTGCCGTCTCCTTCTGTTTTATTTCTTAGTGATCTAAAATTCATATTATCCTGCTGCCATGTCAGAGTTACGTAACGCTCTATCTGGCGTTAACCTACTTCTGTCTTTATTTCCGTATGCCGACATATCTAATACATCGTCTAATGATTTACCTTCAACTTCTGGTTGTAAGTACATTCTACCTCTACCTGCGTTGAACATAGATTCAATTTCTGATTTATCTCTAGGTCTACCAGGTTTTAAAGTTACTTCCATTTTTAATTTACTAGGAAAGCCTTCATAACCTAATGGTCCATCAAATTCAAATTTAGCATTTTCTAAACATAGGTTACCACAAACTAACATTGGGTTCATAGGATTACCTACTGTTAAGTGCCATTGTCCTGTTGGATCTCCTGTTAAAAATGCTTTAATAATATCACCACCAGAAGGAGAACCTAAATGTTTCATTAAGGCTCCACCAATCATGTTATCTAAAATCTTAGAATCACCTAAGGCATTAATACCTTTACCATTCATTAATCCAGATGCAGCTTTACCTAAATCATCAAATCCAGCACCTAGTGTAGATTTTAATTGAGTAACTACTGATCCTAAATAACCAGAATAATCACCAGACTTTAATTTATCAAAGTCACCAAAAGGTTTACCAGTAGAACCATTACCACCAGTATGTCTAACAGCACCACCCCAGAAAGGAGCATTGTTATATGTTATTGCTAATAGGTTTGAAATCACATCCATAAAGACTACCTTCGGTGATGTATTGTCAAATCCTCTTAAGTCATAATAAAAGTTAAGTTTAAATTCATTATCAAATTTAAGACCCTTATCATTTCTAGCTAGTACACTTTTAATAGCATTGTAAGGTCCATATACCATATTTGGATATGTGTCTCCTAACGCATCATGCTGGCCTACTGTATTAATACGATCAGATTCTGCAGCAGTATATCCATTTGCACCTGCTTCTGCAGCTTTTGCAACTGGACTACCATCAATTAAAGCACCAATAGTACCTCTTCTTTTCTCTGTACTACCACCAGATGCAGTTTGTACAGACGATTGAATTTCTTCCCATCCAAATCCAGTACCGAATGAAAGTATTGCTTTTAAGTCATTTCCTAACGCTGGTGATAACCATGTTACAGCTCTAGCTAAATCCGGTTCTGAAATATCTAATTCAGCACCATTCTCGTCATACGATCTAGCATTTACAATATCATCTCCAACTGGGAATGAAAACCTTCTTAAAGTAATTAAGTATTCATTTGATATTTGACCATAATGTTCTGTTTGTATAAAATCTCTATAAGCATAAGAAAAACCTACGCCACCATTCTCTTCACAATGTGTTACAATTCTATGGGCAGTTGGATTTAAAACTTCTGCTGCCATTGCACCAGTACCTACAACTGCAGTTCCCCAATCTCCATATTCAGGACTTCCATAAGTAGTTCCACCAACATAATTTCTATAATTTAATAATGTCCATGAATTAGTTTTTGATCTAACAGTTTGTACACCTTCAATTGTTTTTTCTGGATCTTTAATCTCATAAGCTCTAGAATCTAATACAGCACCACCATAAACACCCGGGCCATTTCTGTCTGCAGGCCCTTGAACTGCCGTATTCTCAGTATTACCTTGAGAAACTGGATCAACCGCATCAGTTTCATCTGCACCTAGTGCAGCGTTGTCTGAAGCATCTTGAGCCTCCGCATTAGAAGTAGGCGGACTCGCTGGAGTACCATCTACATTCAGTGGCTTATTACTAACCGTTTGTTTACCCGTTTCGGAATCCTCGTAGATATGCTTCGTTGGAGGTCCTGGTAAAGTGCCGACTTTAGTTAAACTCATATTAAGATCTGTCTATTTGTTTTTTATATATATCTGACTACATATCAGGATAATATATTTAAACCCACTCTCCGCGGTCTAATTCATTGTGATCTGGTCGGTATAGTACTTTATCTATCCAATCAGCGTCTTTAGGGTATCTATCTCCTAAAAACTTTTCTAAAGCCTTTACGTATTCACCCTTGCTATGAAAGTTATATTGACCAGTATATGTAGTACGGCTAGTAAGCTCGTACAATTCCTTTAAGGCAACTTCTGTTTGAAAGTCTTGTATCTTATTAAATAGACGGTCTTGTTCAACCTTGGTCTTTACACAGAATACTGAATCAACTGTAATGAGATATTGTTTCCATTTATCACCATTAAAGACTTTATCCTCTAGAATTTTAACAGTTTTATATTCCTGCCTCTTTAAGTTAATTCTAGTTTCTTTACCTTCAAAATCTCTTATGAATCTACCACCAAATAGGTATGCCTTTAAAAAGACTATATTATCATAGAACTTTTTTATACGAAGTTGATACCTAGGATTTACATCGTCGAATTTAACGTCGTAAATTAGGGCTCTTACTGGAATTAATACGTTTGGGTTTTGTGTAGATGATATTAAAGCCTGTACATATTCACCTTTAGTAAATACTTTATGCTTAATCATGGTCTATAAATCTAACATTATCAAACTTGCTGAGTACTCCCCTTTTAGGGTAATCACATCTGTTGATAATAACTAGATCTATATCGAATGGCGCACCAGTTAAATCACTAATAAAATCTTTAAAGTTTAAGACAGCAGAACCGTCTAGGTTTTTAAACATATAAAGTAACTTAGCATGCTCATTTTCTTTCTCAATATTATCATTAATTAATTTCTTAATTAACTTTCTAATATAAAGAGAGACAATAACATCTGATGGCTCCTCACTATAAGGGTCACTCTTAACTAATCTATTTACAATATCGAAATAGGATATAGTCAAATCATAATCTCCAGACTTTGCTAATTTTTCAAACTCAGTCCTAGTTTTACACCAAACACCTTCTATTTGTAGTGTCATTTCTTTAACATAGACTGTAGCCTTTTTAATTCTTTTTCAGTAGCTACAATCTTATTTTTAAGTTCAGTATCATTTGGGGTATACTGTGTTCCCCATTCAGTTTTAATTCGTAAACAATTAGAGTCAAGTTCAGTACCTGAAGATAATCCCAAATCTAATACTAAATCTTTTAGAAATTTAATTTGGTTATGTCTACCTGTAATCCCTTCGAATTCATATACTGTTCTAGTAGTAAATTCTTCTCCACCTCCATTAACATTATCGTCAATTAGAAATTTTAACACACCGTTGTCTGCCGGCTCTATTTGAATACTAATCATCCTGTATCTTTATTTTTGTCTCGAAGCTCTAGAAGCGTGTGCCTCTTTATATAGCGCCTTCGAAGCTTTTTTATCTGCTCTGTAATTGTCTTTATCTTTAATCGCTGTTAAAGACCAAGCCTCTTCTAGAGTTTTAATTTCTTTTGCGTTGAATCCTTGGCTAGCCCAAGTTTCTTTTAATCCTTCTAGGACTGATTCTAAATATTGAGCATTTCTTTGTTCATTGCGCTCAACATTCTGTTGATGAATCTTTCTACCATTCTCAAGGTTTTGAGCTCTAAGTTTAGTTCTAACTTCTCCCATATAAGGCAGCTTGCTAACATACTTAAGTATACCTTGCTGCTTTAAATTAAAACGTCTTTGTCTTCTATTAATACTCGATGCTTGGGGCTGTGTTTGAGCCTTTGGCTGGTTTGGATTTAATTCCGGTGTTAAGTTTGCTTGTTCTGCCATTATAGTAATTTTTAATAAATTCTTCTGCTTGTGGTTTTAATTGTTCTTGTAAATTATTTATCTGGCTTTCTACCAGTAACAATATTTGTTCATTTAGATCTGCCTTTGTAATATCCATCTGATCTTTAAACAGATCGTAAACTTCTTTTGATGGAACTCTAAGTTCAAGAGGCATTGTAATAGTATTCTTCGCGCTAATCTTTTTTAGCATCTCTAACATTACATTAATTTCACTAGTCGCTTTAGTTTCTACTTTAGCAACTGGCGCCGGAGCATCAGGCCCTTTCGAAGCAACAGGTGTATTAATAGGTCCTCTAAAAGGAGCTGCCATGGATTCGGCATGTTCTAAAGACTTTGCCTCCATGAAGAACTCACTTCCAATTATATTAGTATAACATCGTGAGCCATCAGTAAACATCGTGAAATCACCTTCTGTTTTATCGACAGTCACAATCTCACCTGCTCTTTCGGTTTTAGTCCAAACTAAAATCCTTTCTTTGGTATCAACTGTACTCATATTTTTTTTATTTGTTAATCTATTGACCAGCTTCAGTATTAAGCTGATTACCTGGTTTATTATTATACTCACAATCTATAAATTGTTTAATAAATTCGAAAGCATCATTTGGTCCTATTACTGCATCTCTCTTTTTATATGGTAAAACCCATCGATCATGGAATCTTTCTTTTCCATGTGTTGTTAAAAATTCTTTAAGCTCTTTAGCTTCTGGTAGAAACAGTTTATTAAATCCCATTTAGTTTTCTGTGTTAAAGAAGAATGTTTGAAACAGCCTTCCGTCGTTAATATCCTTTCCAAAATAATCTAATGATGCATGGAAGTAATCGCCTCTATAAAGTACTAATCTATTAAATACATTAGCTACTCTATCTGTCATTTCCCATTTAGTATAATCTGAACCATCATCATGTATTATATCTAATAACTCATAATTAGTTTCATCATTAGGCAGTTTAGGAGCTGCTGTCATTCCAGTTTCTATATGCTTATATAAAGCGGTTCCGCCGGAAAGCGGTGCATCTGGAGTTAAGTATAATACTCCTGCCCATTTAGTAGCATTATCAGCATGAATCCATGAGCGATCTTCAGCTGTAGTAAATTGAAAAGCACCACAATACTCTTCCTCGCCCTCTTCAGGCCAGTATATTTCGCCATGTACTTTTGATAAATGCAGTTCAATATATTCTTTTAAACTAGGAGATAAAAACGATTTAGTTCTATGTCCTGGATAATTACCCTCTACATCAAAGTCTTGTTGTAGGGCAAACTCTCTAACCTCTACTGGATTGCTATAAAAGTTATCTATGATTATTAAATTATATGCCATTAATTAATTGTTTTAAGTCTTTCTTCGAATGACGGTGGAAAGAATCCCTGTTTATTTATCAGGCTTCTAAAGCACGCATCCAGAATATAGGTAACTGCCCAATCATCTTTAGATCTTATAGATCTTCCAGCACCTTGTTGTATTGCAATCCCTGTTTTCCAATCATACCATCCAGGGAATGTATTCATCTTCGCTTTCACTAGAGGATCGCCTAATGAAGGATAGGGTACTTTAAAGAAGATCTGAAATCTAGACTTGTCATCTTTAAGATCTAAACCCTCTAACAGAGATGGTCCAACTAAGACCTTACCTTCAGATCGGTTAAACAGATCAATCGCGCCACTTCTTTCTTTTGCCATGTCATAGGTTATTAGGTTAAAGCTGTGTTTTGATTTGGCATTTATTTCATTCATGAACTGATAGGAACCGGCGTGAATAATTCCACTTTGCCCCTTATGTTTCTCTAAGATCTTATCTAACGTCTTTATTACATGTGGGAGATTTTTCTCGCGTTCTCTAAAAGACAATTTATGCCTGTTAATGAAAACGATGGGGGATTTTTTGTAATCAAAATTATTACTCATCCTAATAACTCTCGCATTACCCATTGAAGTATGTTTCGCAAATGATTTAATATCACCTAATGTTGCTGACATAAAGACTTTAAAGCCACTTTTCTTTTGTAAGAATTTATCAATCATCATTGCCTCTTCCAAACATAAGAATTTTACTTCAGTTTCTTTTCGATCAATAACAATTGCATCAGTGCCGAGTTCTTTAATAATGTCATGATAGTCATCAAATTTGCACCATATATCTTTAAGTCTATCCATTCGCCCAAAAAAAGTCTGCCATTCTTTAGGGATGTCTCCCATCCGATACTGTAGTTTGCTGACCTTAAGGGCTGCAGTTCTGGCCTTGCGGTAAACCTTGGCAATACCTCTGAATTCGCTGATGTGCCTCATGAGCTCCTGGTGATCGTCTTCCCGCATTAAGCGGTCGACTATGTCTTCTATTCTGTTATCAGATACCCAGGCAGCTTGCAGTCCATGTTTCTGTATAAACTTGTTTACCTCTTTAAATAACTTTGGTGTACTAACATCTATTCTAGGACTAAAGTGTGATTGTACTATACTGTCTACCTTATGTGCTTCATCAAAGAATACAAAGTCTCTTATAGGGAATGGTACCTCTCTGTCTTGTTCTTGCATCTTATCCTCTACGTAATTCCTTTGTATTAGATAGTATGAATAGTTAAAGAGAGCTACAGGTAGCTCCTTTGCGCGCCGGCGGCCTTGTAGATAGCCACAAGTTCCCCAGCATTTTAATTTCTCGGCAGCTTCATACCCAATACCTTTCATCTTACAATCAGCAAGAGAGAATGGCAGATCGTTTACATTACAATTATAGTTGTCTACTCCTCTTATACTTGGCCAATTAAGCTTTAGCCTTTTAAAGTCTTCTTCATATTGATCTTGTAGCATTAGATCAGAGGTTACTAAATAACCTCTTTTACCTAATTCTTTTAAGACGTGCGCGGACCACATAGCAATTAGGGATTTACCACTTCCAGTTGGGGCATCTAAAATAATAGTTCCTTGAGGATCTTCTATATAATGATTGCAGATAGCTTCAATAACTTCTCTTTGCCCTGCTCTAAATTCAAAGCCTTCGCCAAATATACCTTTGGTTAATGATTCATTAATAATACTGTCTACTCCGCGTTCCAACATATAACCTCTTTTACTTCGATGCCTGCTTTTTCTAGAAGTTCTACTCCTGCCATATCTCTATAGTCTTCTGAGTAGAATACTCTTGCAATACCTGATTGAATAATTAATTTAGCGCAATCAAAGCATGGGCAAGTGGTTACATACATATCAGCTCCTTCTGAACTTAATGTTGATTTACTTACCTTTGCTAATGCATTTGATTCTGCGTGTAATACTTCTCTTCTTGTTACCTCTTTAGAACAACATGAGTCATCACATTCATAACCCTTTTCTTCTAGGATCTGTTTATGATTTTCATTTTCTATTTCTCTAACCTGATCCTCTTCACAGTCGTTATCAAAGCCATGTGGTGTACCATTATATCCAGTTGATATAACTTGTGTATCTTTTACGATAAGGCAACCTACGCGTCTACGTTTAGCATAGGATAGTTTGGCTACTTGATAAGCCATCTGCATATAAATTAAGTCTATTGGTAATCTTGGCATATAAAAAAGAGTCTATGTTACTATTGTTATACATAGACTCTTTAAAAAGTTTAATTCGATGATACTCAAATCTTAAAACTCAAAGGGGATATAATCGTCTTCTTTGTCCATACCGTACCAGACACCCTTGTCTTGCCAGTAGATCCATCCATACTTATCGTCAATAACTACTTCAAACTTTCCTTTAGGTAGCTTCACGCTCTTCTTAGGAGCTCTGGCGATATGCTTAAGTACAGGTACGCCATCTTCCCAAGTTTTCTTAGTAGCTCTAGCCTCAACAGTATCACCATCACCAAATCCATGGTGAAATTCAGCACCTTCGATCTCATCGGCTAGTAACATAGTTGGAGTTTTATCTGATTCATTAACTACTGCTTCATTTTCAGGTCTTACTCTTTTATACTGTGCTTGTAATTCTTTAAATTCAGCTTTAAGTTTAGAAGAGATTGTCTTCTTAATACCCCAGCTATCTCCAAAGATTAGTGGAGCTACAGCACCCATACCAGCAGTCTTAACCTGCTTCTCGTATTTTCTAGCGTAAGTAGATCTATCAAACCAGTCCAATGCAGCTTGAGCCATATCCTTAGATATTTTAACTCCTTCTATTTCAGAAGTACTGCCATTAACTACCATTTTAAATAGTTTCTTAGCAGGTGCTTGTCTTGCCTCGTTTAATTCGTTAATTGATTTTATGAATTTCATATCTTGTTATTCTTTTGCTGCGCCGTAAACTTCTTTTAGTTCTTCGATCTTTTTACCATAAGCCTCTTTCATCTCATTACATAAAGCTTCGTACATTTCTTGAGTCATTTCTTCGTCTTTTACTTCACCGTAACCCTCTTCCATTGCTTTCGCCGCAAGAGTAGCAACTAGTGCTGCGTTTTCTTTCATGTACATTTCTAAAGTATGATCTTGGTATTCATCGTTCTCATAAGCACATGCAGCTTCTTTAACTTTACCATAGCCTTCAGATAACATTTCTTCTACTGTAGCAGGTACTTCAGCTGGAGCATCTTCCGATCCTTCTTCTGCTTCTACCTCTTCAGCATCCTCATCTTCAGAATCATCATCATCATCGTCATCATCGTCGTCATCATCGTCATCGTCATCGTCGTCATCATCGTCATCGTCGCCAGACTCTTCTTCCGTTTCTTCGTCTTCCGTTTCTTCGTCTTCTACTTCTTCGTCTTCAACCTCAGTTGATTCTTCACATTCTATGCAGTTACCTTCCTCATCTTTTCCACAAGGACATTCTTCGTTCTCTTCTTCAGAAACTTCAGTCTTATCTCCTAATCCTTGATTAGCAGAATATTCTTCGAATGATAATATTTTTTTAGCCATAATATATTGTTTTAATTAATTTTGTATTTTCTAGAACTGATCGCGAATAATTCCATCGCTATCATCTTCTTTAATTATATCCACAGCGTTATGTACAACAACACCTCCTGCAACATAATTATCTACTGCTTCAGCATCTAGGTTGTATGACATAAGTGTGTTATTTTCTAACGTTTCAATTGATGTAAGTGTTTCCCATGAGTTGCTAGGGAAGTATCTTATAGCATCTCCTGCTAATAAATCTCTAACAGGCACAAATAAAACGCTTCCATCTTCTCTTTTAGTTAAAACAGGGTGCTCTCCAGTTACCTTTAAAGAACCTGTATTAAATATTAAGTTAAATGCAGTATGGAATACCTCAGATTGAATACTCTTAACTTCAGTGATAGTATTAGATGATGTAAAGTCAGTATCGTTAGAACTCCATGTTTTCCAAGAGTCTTCTTCTAATGATAGACCAGGTAATGAAATACCTTTAACTCTGTCTCCGACAACAACATCTTCTACTTTCTTAGATGTACCGTCTTCCATTAGAATTAATTCACCTGCTAAGATACAGCCGTCTGAGCCACTGCCACATAGTGCTGCCTCCATATATGTATAATCAAACGGCGTATTTTGATCGCCTATGTACTGGTTACCGCTATTAAACTCATAAACAACACTACCTGCTCCAGGTTTATTAGTTAAACCGGCTATTCTGTTTGCTAAAGAGGAGTTACTTCTAAGTGTTACCATTTGGCCTCCACCACAAGGCGCCGCTGTTCTAAAATAGAATGTTTGAAGCGTTGTAGCAACTGTTGCTTGAGTTGTAGGTGCTGCTTGTTGTTGTGTAAAAGATATAACGGATCTTACCGATGCATCATCTGGGTGAGTTACCACTAAATATGCTGTTCTTGAATTACTACTTTCTGCCATCGTTTAATTTTTTAATTTATAGTATTGTTTTAATTGTAAGGGTCAATTGATACACTCATTTGTACGGTTCCACTGCTATTAAAAGTTCCTCCTGTTCCACTAGTTATCCAAGAGGGAGCACTAATTGGCGTTGCGCCAGAAGCGTCAGACGCCCAATACAATTGACCAGCTCCACCGCCACCACTAGATTTATATGTGATAGTTGGCATACCTGTATTTTTACCCTGTACAGCTTCGCTATTAACCTGAGCAGATACTTGGAATGATTGTCCACCGGAAGTAACCGTTTGATTACCACTAGTAAATGATATAGTTTTAGCTTGTGTTGTTGTCGCCGGTGTTGGCTGAGTTGTCGCTACTGTTGCTTGAGTTGTAGCTTCAGTCCCTAATGTCGCTTCCGTTGTAGCTTCAGTCCCTAATGTCGCTTCCGTTGTAGCT
>ERZ1039804.921-NODE-921-length-17707-cov-7.675617_pt1 | contig 17707 bp, 27 predicted proteins | sample MGYA00383089_ERZ1039804 | MGnify/ENA primary metagenome ERZ1039804 (study PRJEB29581, sample SAMEA5548359) | metagenome | biome: marine; feature: coastal; material: water | depth 1 m | study: Short-term variability in the microbial, nano- and picoplankton dynamics...
ATTTGTTATACCTGTTTTATGTAATATATAATGTTCTCATCTCTTGCTTCATCTCTGATCCAGTCAAGTACATCTTCACCGGTTTGCTGAGATTGTTCAGCATATTTATCGACAAGATAATCATTAAATGTGTTTTCGTTCATTGGCCATTCGTGATATGGGTCCATAATATTGTTCGCTAAATAAACAAGCCATACAAAATCAACAGAACCATAATATAATCTTGCAACATCTTCAGCACGTTCGTTACTACTTACTGTGTAAGGATAATACACATAAGGATTGTTTTGTACAGCTGTTACAAATGCGCTGCGCCTGGTAATATCTTTTACTCTACGACCATTATATTCTATTGTTGGAAAATTTTCAAAATATTTCATTAGGAATTAGCTCCTCTACTGGTATTTGGTGTTTCTGAAGAACTACCTTCCTTTTTAAATACTTGTTCCTCTTCGCCATAATCCTCAGCTGAATGGATAACAAGTTCGGAGAACTGTAAGGAAATATTAACAGCAGCTGGTCGTCCACCTTTTGCAATAACCATACTTCCTGCCGCGCCATAGTCAACATCCATAGATGTACACATAGCCGGTTTAAATTGTGGAAAATGACTCGGGTCAACACCGATTAAATTTATATACACAGCATCTGGATATTTTAAAAACATTCTGTAAATTGGACTTCCTTTATCAAGCCCTCCTCCAGACAAGCCAACGGAGTCTAAGAGCTTTCCTGCAGATTCTCCAAAACCACCACCTGATGTCGTGGGCAATATTCTTCGTTTTATTGCTCTAATAATTTCTTTAATTCTATCTGAATCCGCTTTACTTTCTGGATATAAGTCCCAATCAAAAGTATAACTTTTAAGATCAACCCCCTCGAAGGATAATGTTTCAGAGGGATTAATTGCCTGGCCAGCATCCATACTGATAGTCTTGCTTATATCACCTGCAAAATTTCTTGCTAGATATGAACCAAATAATTTTGCAGATTTAGTACCTAACTCAAGTTGATTACCGCCATCTGAAGCTATTTTCTTCATTACTGCAAGTGACTTTGCCTGATTATCACCTTTTGTTGATGAGAATGTCTCGGCCAATGTGGCGCCATAAGTATTTAATTCATTTAATGCCGTTGTACTATTACCCGCGCCGTTTTGTTGAAATTCAGCCGCCTGAGATGCTATAGCCTCACCAGCAACTGACATTATAAGGTCTCGTTCAAAATTATTATATGAAAGTCCTGTGCTGTCTTGCAAAGTTGTAGGAAATGGAAGGAAAAAGGATTGTTGTGATTTCTTATCAGCAAAACTCTTTTTATCGGCCTGTTGTACACTATTAAGCGCACGACCTTTCCCAGCTGCAACTAGGCCAGCAAAATCATATTCCTTAAAGATAAGTTGAATACCGTGAACATGATTTTTAGTAGGAAAGCTTAGCTCAGCTGTTTGGCTAGCATCTCTTTTTGCTCGCTTTATTACGGCAGCTGGAGAAGTACTTGGTCTTATCGATCTTGTCATTTATAATCTTCCATTTTGGATAAATATCTATTACGAATACATTTAATTATTATTTATATACAAAGTGGAAATAGACTATGGCTTATAGAGGCGGGTTTCGCCCCAAAAATCCAGCCAAATACAAAGGAAATCCCACAAAGATTATTTATAGGTCTTTATGGGAATTTAAAGTGTTTAAATGGCTTGATTTACATCCTCAGGTGATATGGTGGCAATCAGAAGAAGTGATTGTCCCATATAGGTCTCCTATTGATGGTAAAATGCATAGATACTTCCCAGATGTGGTCGTACATAAAAGAGATGATAATGGTAATCCCCAAACTATTATGATTGAAATTAAACCAAGTAGTCAATGTAGACCGCCTGACCCAAAGAATAGAAATAAAACTAAGACGGGTAGAGTATCAAGGCGATATTTAAATGAGGTTAAAACTTGGGGAATAAACGAAGCCAAATGGAAGGCAGCAAAGAATTTTTGTGCTGACCGAGGATGGCTATGGACAATAATGACAGAAAAACATATTCCAGGAGCAAGATAATTGGCTGCTAAACTATTTACTGATGTATTAGCTAAAGGTATTAGACAAGGTCAAGTACCAGCTAGAACAGAAAAGGCAAGAGAATGGTATCGTAAGCAAGCAAAACTTGCAGCAAGAGGTTCCTTTGGTGCTGATGAAGGCGACCCAATCGCAGTCACCGGTAGAAATATGATTAAGGAATTGAGAACCGATAAGCGTAGTCGCCAAAGACAAGTTATAGGAAGTATGTATCTCTTTCAATATGACCCAAAACATAAAGACACACTTCCGTATTATGATAAATTTCCACTGGTTTTTCCAATAAATAAAGCAAAAGGGGGCTTTTTAGGGCTGAATATGCACTATTTGCCACCTCAATTAAGAGCTCAGATGATGGATGCTCTTTATACAGTTACGACAAATAAGAAATATGATGATAGTACAAGGTTAAAAATTTCATACGATATTTTAAATTCAGCATCAAAATTTAAATTTTTTGCTCCTTGTGTTAAACATTATCTTGCGCCACAAGTAAAAACAAGTTTTATGAAAGTTGCGCCGACTGAATGGGATATTGCATTATTCCTTCCATTACAACAATTTGTTGGAGCTGGTAAACAAAAAGTTTGGGCGGACTCAAGAAAAATAATAAGGAATAGATAAGTGCCATTTGATATTAACAGATTTAAAAGTACACTAGACCGACTTGGTGGGCCAGCTCGTGATAACCTATTTGAGGTTTCAATAACACGAGGAGAGAAAACATCTGAAAACTTTGACCCACTCAGAGATTTTACATTTTTATGTAATGCAGTAACTGTACCAGGTATTAGTATCGAAACATCAATGTATGAGCCTGTAGGCAAACTTGCCACAAACTTTCCAACAACAATATCAAACGACGGTGTTCAAGCTGTGGTTATGGTCGATTCAGACCATGAAGTATTATCATTTTTCCACCAATGGGCTCAATCGGTTGTTAATTATAGTGTATCAGGTGGTGCATTTTCAGAAGTAAATGACCAGTTGCCCTATGAGGTTGGTTTTAAAGATGAATATTCTTGCGATATGACAATTAAACATTATTCAACTGAGAGCTACCCAGACAAATATTACGAAATAAAATTACAAAATGTTTGGCCTACTTCGATAGGTGATTTGGATTTGGCCTGGAATAATAATGACTCAAATTTAATTATGTCGGTTGGCTTCGAATATAGTAATATTGAATTTAGTGGAGAGAAAACAGGTATAAATGGAAGCAGAGGTGGCGGTCTATTGGATATTCTAGGCGACCTTGCAAACTTTGGAGATACAGTGCGTAGTACATTACGTAGTGGAAAACCAAGAAGCATACAAGATGCAGTAAACAAATTAACGAGAGTAAGAAACTCATTTGACAGATTGACTGGTTAACAGTCTAAAAATTATATTATAGGAGATATATTATGGCATTACCAAAAATTGACTTGCCTTTATTTGAGGTTGAACTACCTTCAACAGGCGAAAAGGTCATGTTAAGACCATATACGGTAAAAGAAGAAAAGATTCTTTTGGTAGCACAAGAATCAGACGAAAACGGTGCAGAACTTATAGCAACAAAACAGGTGGTTGGAAATTGTTTATTCGATAAGAATTTAGATGACCTACCATTGTTTGATATGGAATATTTAATGTTGCAATTAAGAGCAAGGTCAGTAGACAATATGATGGAATTTCGTATTACAGACCCTGATACAGAAGAACTTATTGATTTAGAGCTTAAGATAGACGACGTGACACTGGCCGAAGATCCGAATCACAGTAAAGAAATTAAACTGAATGACGATTATACATTATTTTTAAAATATCCTTCGATGGATACAATGATTGTCATAGCGGATATGCAGGCAGACGATCCAATGGTACCATATAATATTATGGTTAATTGTTTAGATTATGTTGCTTCAGAAGATGAAATTGAAAATTTTAAGGACTATTCAGACGAGGAAATTACTACCTTTATGGATGGTATTCCGACTAGGGACCTGAAAAAAATTACAGAGTTTTTTGAAACTCAGCCTAAACTTAGACACGAGTTAAAATATAAAAATAAGGAAGGAAAGGAACAAACATTTGTTATTGAGGGAAATAGAAGTTTTTTTATCTGACGCTGTGCCATATTACGCTTAGCGAATATTATCAACAAATTTTTAGTTTGGCGCAGCATCATAAATACTCAATAACTGAATTGGAGAATTTATTACCATACGAAAGGGATTTATACTTTCAAATGCTTATAAATTATTTAGAGAAACAAAAAGAGAATAACTAATGGCAGAATATAGCGAAGAGACCGCAGCAATACTTGACCGAATCAAAAAGGAAGGTAGTTATATACGTAACGCTAAGTCAAATTCGCTCAAGCAGGTTAATATTAATCTTACCAAGTTTCACGATTCATTTAAAAGTCTTTCCGGATTCTTACAAGATAACGCCAGAGCTCAAAATGCTGCTGCAGATGCTGCTGCCAAAGTTGCACAAGAAGCTGCAGAAAAATCAAGAAGAAAAGAAGAATTAGATGAGGTTGACCCAAGGCAAGGAAAAATAGATGATTTAAAAATGAAGGCAGCTTTATTAAGGGCTAAATCAGACCTTAAGAATGCCAAAGGTCCTGGTATGTTTGCAAAAATGAATGACAATAAAGTAAGTACAGCAAAGATAGTTGCAGCTGTAATTGGAGCAGGATTTTTACTCAAGCCTATTATTACAGGTATATTAGACGACGCAAGACCGACTTGGAGGAAAGATCTAAGTGATGGTGTGGAATCCTTTAATAAACTTAAAGATTTTGATCTAGACGCAACCATTGAGGAAGCAACTGATAAAGTGACCGAAAAGATGTCAGCAGCACTTTCGGAGTCAATCAAAAAAATAAGTTTTTCAGATATATTTGGTAGTGTAATAGGTGCAAGTATTGGTTTATTGGGGGTTTCTTCTATACTGAATGGAGTCAACGGCCTTGCCCGTACAGGCCTTGATGCTGTCAAAGAATCCAAAAAGACAGGTGGCGTGGTAAATACAGCAAAAAATGCGGTTGGTGACCAGGTGAAACGAAGCAAGGACACTGTAAAGAGTCTTAGTAATCCTCCGAAAGGACCACCAAAACAGCTGCCACTAGATTTTTCAAAATCACCCGGCAAGTTTGATAACTTTGGTAAAGATGTTCTGAAAACTTTTACCAAGCCGCAATCTACTATGATGCTTTCCGCCAAGGTGATGGGTCCATTGGCTACAGGAGCAATAATATATGATGCTGTAAGAGAACGAGATATTGCAGCAAATAAAGAAGCAAAAAATATAGCTGAACTTTTGGAAAATGATCGAGGTGGTATTGGGTCGGTTGTAGCTGCAGCTGGAGTAGGTGGCGTCGCGGGTGGTGTTGTCGGTGCTGCTACAGGACCTGGCGCACCATTAGTTGCTGCAATGGGTGCTGTTACAAATGGTACTCTACAAGGACTTAATGTCCTTTATCAATATGCTAATGACGCTATTAATGATCTCGATCAATTACCAAACACTGTTGAAGACCTGGCTAAACAGGAACAAAAAATATTAAGTAATAAAAAACTCACTCCTCAAGAAAGAAAGGAGGCCTTACTAAAAAATGCAGCTGCCTTGGCAAAAGCAAGGGATGTAATATCCGCTGATGTGACTGGTTTGGATGCTGAAATCCAACAATTAAGTGCGGATTTAGATAGTGGTAATTTTGCTGTTACTAATATGTTCGGTGGGAAGATGGGCGATAAGCGTTTAACAGAAGATCAGATAAGAAAAAGACTTTCGAAACGCCGAGGCGAACTAGTTCTTAGAGAAAAACAACTTATTAATACAGATAGAGCTCGTGAATTAATGCAGGGTACAAGGAATGCGGAACTATTAAAATTAGATGCTTTAATAGAAGCTTCCATATTAAAAGTTTCCAAAACAATGGGTCCCGAGACTGAAACTATGATAGATGGGTCCACTCAGGTTGCGACGACCATCGTTAATAACAATACAAAGAATGTGGTAACGCACAAATATGAAACAACACACAACAGTGGTGCCATAAGTTATTCAGGCGGTATGGGATCTGAGGATGATGGTCAGTTTGTTATGGGATAAAAGGGGCAGTCGAAACTACCCTTTTTAATTAATTACCTGCAACTTCTCTTAAGTATTCACGTACAGTTTCTGGACTTGTTTCCCCATAAGGGTCAGTTTCGCAATCATCTGATTTGCCTGGCTCGACAAACATCTTTTCAATTACGCCATCATTTACAATCATAGCATATCTCCAAGATCTCACACCGAAACCTAGGTTATCCTTTGCGACTACCATTTCCATACCTGCAGTAAATTCACAAGAGCCATCTGGTATAAATTTAATATCAGCAGCTCTTTGGTCTTTAGCCCAAGCATTCATAACAAACGCATCGTTACATGAAATACAATATACTTCATCAATACCTAAGGCTTTAAAGTCTCCGTACATTGCTTGAAAACCAGGAACCTGGAAATTTGAACATGTTGGGGTAAACGCGCCTGGTAGTGAAAAAGCAATAACTTTTTTACCAGCAAAATAATCATCGGTAGTAGGATACTGCCAATCGAATTCGTCTGTTTGTGGGTTTTTAACTCTTGTTTTAAAAGTTACTTGTGGTACATTTTTCATAATATATCCTTCAAAAATCGGGTGAGCATAAGCCCACCCGGATTATAACATAAAAAATTAATCTACTAAGAATTCCTTCTTGTTATCAATTTTAATTTTCTTTGGTCTTTTCTCTTCAGGAATAATCCTTTCAAGAGCTATAATTAAAAGACCATTTTTAAAGTTAGCACCTTCTACTACAAGGTCGTCAGCCAATGTAAAGCTGCGTGTGAATTTCTTTTGTGAAATTCCCTTGTGAAGTACAACGGTGTCGTCCTCAGTTCTTTCGTCCCAAGTGGACTTAATTGTGAGAACATCTTCTTTAACTTCAATATCCACATCATTAATATCCAAACCGGCTAATGCTAGTTCGATAGCGAACTTGTCTCCAGCCTTGTTTCTACGAATATTATATGGGGGAAAGCCTGTTGCTGCGTGAACCTGTGGGAATTCAACAAGTCTGTCGAACATCCTATCAAAGCCTACCGCAAACGGCGTAAGTTGGTTTATATTTAATCCAGTCATTTTTATCTCCTATTAAGCAAGATTAATTAATTCGATGGTAATTACCCATCACCTAATTTGTACACCCTAATGGCATGTACAAAACTATTTATTCAGACTCTTTGTATCTGAGATAAACTTTTTAATAAAATGTCTTATCTCTCTAGATGCAGATGTATCATCATCTTTGCAGATCTGAATGAATTCCTGTTTCTGACCTTTATTGATTTTAATAATCAATGTATCATCTTTTGTCATAATTTGTCACCTTTTTGTCACATAGTCGTAACAAATTGTTATAAATATAATGTATATACTAAATATTAAAGGAATAATACTATGCAAAACTTTTTAAAAAGCTTTAACGAACTCATGAAATCAGGCAGAATACACCGCGTAATTAATACAGCTCTCTAGCCAGTACTACCAAATCCTCCATTCCTATCAGTTTTCTGAGAAGGTCTGGTATCAACCTCAACTAATTCAGTTTTAATAAGTTTGGATAATCTGCATTGAGCTAGCCTCTCGCCACTCTCAATAACTACCAAACTGTCTGATATATTATGTAAAGCAATATACGACTCTTCTACATAATCACTATCAATTACACCAATACCATTGCAAAGGTTTAAACCTTTCTTTGTCGCTACACTTGAGCGTACAAACATTTCCAGCACATGATTGTCTGGCACATCAAATATAAGTCCTGTCGGAATTAATGCTCTGCTTAGGGGTGGTAATTGAATCCCAACCTTACCACGAAAGGGTTTGGCCGGTATTAATATTTCTTTATTTAGCGCATTCCAGGTTCTAATTTTTTCACCTGGTTCAAATGCTGCTTTTACGTCAAAACATGCTGCCCCCTTTGTCTGGAAGGCTGGCATTTCTGCGTATTCTTTTGTTTTAAAAATTTCCATAATCTATACCTATATTATAACACACTTTTGTGTGCTTGTCAACTATTTCTTGCCGATATTATATTTAACTGCAAGTTCCCATTCATCTTTTTCTTTAAAAGCAATAATTTTTATTTGATTGAGTGATGCGACCGGGTCAGTCGTCTTAGAATTGTCTGTAATCTTAACCAGTTCCCATTCCTCTAAAAGGTTCACAATTGTATTTCTTCTAGCTAAATCTTCGTCAGTAAATGTATTTGCTTTGCCGTCCAATATGAACAGCTCTTTAAAATGAAGAATGGAATATCGTCCCTTCTTATGAAGGATATGACAAGACTGAAATAACTTCTTCTCTTTACGAGAAGAGATTCCAATACGGGTAAGAGTTTCTTTAACTTTGAGGAAACTGTCTGGCGTGGGTAAAACTACCTCTACGCCGACACCTCTAAAAATGTCTTCGTTGTCCATGATACATATTCACCTTTTTTATTTTAATAATCTTTATGGCTAATAACCAATAAAACTATTTATAGGATTTTAAACCTTAACCACCAATAACGAGTCGTTCATGTACAGATTTCAATTGTTCCTTAGTAAGGACCTTTAAATACATTTTTGCTACAGTGCGATTACACTCGTAAACTTCTTGTATTGCATCTAGATCATTATTCTTTTCGGCTTTATGCCATTTGGAAAATCTTTTGCGTTTCCTTAAAACACTACGATAATATTCAAACTGAGCACCTGGAAAGAGTTCATGTCTCTGATTCATTTCATTGGCATGAAGAATTGTATCTTCAAAATAAGTGAAGCCACGATTTACAATAAAAGCATTATATTGTTTTTCTGTAAGTTCTGGATTATCACTTTCACCAATAATGTCTTTTTTACTGTGTGAAGCAGCATTCATAAAATCGAACGGACTAAGATCTTTCATCAAGCACCTCTATTAATTCTTTGGATAGTGAATCGAATTCCTTACCACAGGTTTCACATAACGTAACTTTATGTTTACCTTCAGCAGTATTCATTTCCACTGTCCACGCCTTCTTTTTTGTTGTCGTAGTATTACAATTAAAACATCTGGTTTTTAACATTATACGAACTCGGATTCAATCATTACCTCTGTGAGGAATGCAACCATATTAATTTCTTGGTCTGCGACAAAGTTTGCCTTGTACATATAATCAGCAAGAGTCACAATAAAACCTGCTTGAGTTCTAAATTCAACCTTTTTGGATGCCGCGTCATATATGCGTCTGAACATTTCGTTCATATCCTGGTCTGAATTGTTTGCAACCCATTTACGCATTTCAGTAAAGTTTTTGTCCTTAAGGAATTTAAATAGTGCGTCAATAGATTCTTGTTTGATATTAACAAAGATACCTTCATCAATTTTACCTGATGCTGCATACGATTGTAATTCTGTTAATACACGACGAAAATCTGGAAAGTGTTTTTCAATAACTTTTGCTAGGACCTGTTTGTCGTAATCAACACTTTCGTTGGAAAGTATTTCCTGAGTACGTTTAAAGAAATCCATTGCCAGTTTTGGCCTTTCTGTTTGTTCAATACTAAAATCAACTTCTGAGAGTCTAGATCTTAGGGGACTGATGATACGATTTTTGAAATTACAAGTAAATATAAATCCACAATTGGAAGAATATTCCTCAATGAAATTACGCAGAGCCGGTTGAACACTAGTTGCATTCAGATAGTCTGCTTCATCAAAGATAACATATTTACGACCCGTGCCTGTCAGCGAGACAGCTGAGGCGAACGTAGAGATATCGTATCGGAGGGTATCGATATTGACATTTAAGGAACCATTTTTAACGATGTAATCACAACCAAGCTCATCGAGCATTGCTTTCGCAATAGTTGTTTTACCTACGCCTGGTCCACCAGTCAATAAGAGATTTGGGATATTTCCATCAGCAACAAATTTTCGGAATGTTTCCTTCATTTGTTCTGGCAGAATTGTGTCTGCGATTTGTTGTGGGCGGTATTTTTCTACCCATAACACTTCATTTGCTTTCGCATTTATCATAATTAATCACCATAAAACATAATATAAAAAATTGAGGGCGGGGACTAGGCATAACCTTGGTCCCCTATTCTCGAGATAAGTTCGGTAATTTAAGAAATCACCTTGTCAGCCAATTCACCTTCGGCTGGCATTTGGACGTCAACGCCTTGTTCAGCAACAGAAGAATCCTGTTGTTGTGGAGCATTTTGTCTTAGATATGTTTCTACTTTATTTCGTAACATACCAACACCAGCAAGTTCTTGTCCTTGGAACCCGCCTCTTTGTGAACAAACATCAATAATCTGTAATAGAGTACTGAGGTCACCGAGAGTAATACTCACCGGTTGTTCTTGTTGGCCATTTGGTTGGCCGAAGTTACCATTCACTGGTTCGTTCATATTATTCACCTTTATTATAAGTCGACTTTGAATCTATCGCCACATAGTATGTGACACCTTTTCCTTTAAACTCGGATATGCCTTTTGAGCATATTGATACCTGATAGTCTAAAGGTAGTAATTTAAGGTTATCGGTTTTAATGATAACATTAAATTTATCGGCAGTCTCGCCAATTTCAACGCCAAAGTCATCTGCGTTTTCATTGGAACTGTCGATTGCTTTGAGATAACATTTGCCGCCTTCGCCTACAAAAGCCACCTCAGAGAATTGTAATACACCTGCCGCTTTAAGTACGGAAGATAAATCTCCCTCTGATACATTAACAGTCACGTCAGTTGAAGGAAGTGTAATATCCTTTTCTGGTGGTGTATGTATCATTGAAATGTCAGCGTAGACATATTTTGTTCGACGCTTTCCTTCAGAGATTACAAAGTATTTATCTCCAAATTCAACATCGGGTTCGTTATACAAAGACAAAATTGACAAGAATCGTGAAAGGTCGTAAACACAAGCCTGTGATGGCATTGTATCTGGAACTTCTGCGATTGCAATTAGTGTCTTTTCTGGCGTAATAGTTTTAATTGTATTACCTGCACTCAATAGAATACTCTTATTGATTGCTGTAAACGATTTTAAAACGTTCAGCGTTTCATTAGAAAATTTCATAATATATAGTCTCCAAGTTTATTTTCATTTTCATGTGGTATTATATACCTATTTAGATGATTTGTCAATAGGTTTGTACGTTTTTCTGCTAGAGTTTTTGTCTGCAGTTGCCGACACTCCTAATTGACCAATCGAACCCATATTGCCTCTAAAAATATAAGAACCAACATGATTGATTTGCATCCAGGGACACATCCAAACTTTTAAATCTGCTTTACGAGCCATTTGACAGAAGAAATAATCCTCTGAAAGATAGCGTTTGGAATCAGGGTCAATAACACAATCGAAATATGCGGTAATGTCCCTCGCACCGTCAAAGTTGTCAGTACGGATGTGATCGGGTTTGTATTTAAGCTCTGGATACGCGTCGCGATATTTTTCCAAAGCACTTTTTGCGATAAGCATAAAGCCTGTTCCGGCCTCGGACACTTCAACTGGTTCCCCAAGTTTAAATGATTTAGTGCCTTTAACAGGATTAAATACAAAATCAGATGTGAATTGTTCTAGTTTAAATGGATTTTCCTTACCATGTCCTAGTTCGGCTGCCTTAGCAACTTTTTCCCAAGCAATTGTTTTCTTAGGATAAGGACCAGTAACAATATCATATTCATCTGGATTTTGGATATTTAAAGCGAGTAATGCTAGTACATCTTTAGGATTAAAACCTATATCAGAGTCAATAAACATTAAGTGAGTACAATCACTTCTCATAAATTCGTCTACGATATAGTTCCTAGCTCTTTGTACTAGACTCTCGTTAAATAAAAAATAGTATTTAAGTGGGATTTGATGTTGTGCACAGAGCATACTCAAATCGTTTGTTGATTTTGTATATAAACCACCACACTGGCCACCATACATAGGTGTTCCAATGAATATTTTATATTTTCTTAGCTCTTCTGTAGCTACTTCAATTTGCATTATTTAGTTCCTAGGGAAGTCTCGGCGCAGCAGGAGTTTTAAAATGTTTATTAATCATTTCCAATTTGTCTTCATACTCTGCTATAAGTGCCAATTCCTTTTCGATTGTTTCCATGATATCTGGATGTTCTGCTACACCAACATGAGATTCCAATAGAACCTCTACGTTAATTTTGTGTGTTTCAATATGAGCTTTGAAGTGTAATTCCGAAGCTGATAGTATTCTGTCTTTTAAGTTTTGCATTATTTAGTTCCTATATTATAACACATCTTTGGTTATTTGTCAACACGATATGTATCATTAAGTTGTATTGCTTTTTCTAGCAATGCCAATAGAGAATCATTCCTTGATTCCTCTACAAAGGCTTTTGTATCTTTTGGGAAGCAATTACCACCGAAACCAAATTGACCATCAGGTCCTGGAACATTCATATGTGAAGGTCCAATTCTTGGTTCGTGGGCCAATACTCCAATGAACTCTTCCCAAGGTGTGCTCATAGAATAAGTATTATACAATTCCCTCAGTTCATTAAAGAATACAACTTTAGTTGCTAACCAACTATTCATTGTGTATTTGAGAAAACTTGCTGCCTTTATATCTAGTTTAAACGAAGGTACCGGTTTTACAAGGCTGTGTTTTGTGTACATCTGTTCGACCTTGGTACATGCGTCCCAGTCACCACCAAAAATTTGGAATGGTGGATTAATGAAATCGTCATTTGCATTTGCTTCAGTTAAAAATTCTGGGTTATATACGATTTGTAATTGAGTGTAGGTATTTACGAAGCCTTCCAAAACACTTGGTGCGACTGTTGATTTGACTACAACAACACCCTCGTATTTTTCTTTATTAAGAGTTTTTAATGTGTCTCTAATAAGGTCTGCGTTTACACTACCGACTGGGCCATCAGCTGTTGCTGTTTCTCTTGTTGGTGTCGGTAAACAAATAAACATTACATCAGGATTTAGTCCTACCAAATCCATTGTGGTAAGATCTGAAAATCGTGGGTCAACCACAAAAGTATCTACTGTACTAGTTTCAAATCCATTCGCTACAGCACCACCGACAAAACCTCTGCCGATAATTCCAAGTTTAAGTGATAATCCTGGCATGGTAAGTTTCATCTGCCTTGGCGTTTTAAACGCTCTAATATTTGTTGCTTGTTCCATTTTGTCTCCATAATATAAAATTAATCAAGTTTTTCTGCACGTTCAATTGCTTGTAATCTTAACACATCAGCTAAGATATCCCAAGCACTATCGTGTGCTTTAAAAGTTTTATCCCAAAGTTGTGTATCTTCAATAGGACAGAAACCATTTTTACGAGGAAAATCCAATTTCGCATCAATCCAAGATCTTGTATCTCTAAGGGACCAATGTGGCAGGTATTCCATCACTTGATTTTTCTTTCCAATTGCATCGAATAATCTCCATAGTATAATCGGATCGAAAGAATTACTTCTTGACCACCAGTTAGAGATTTTTCCGTGTGGGATTAGGTATGATATAAACTGTTCAGCAAATTGTTCTAAGCTGATATCTGTTGCTTTCGGTACGATATTCTTACGAACATCAGATGGTTGTGATTCCCAAAACGCGACAGTGCTTTTATCAATAGTAAAATTGTACAGAGAAACTTGTTCCCTAATATCGAATTTGTATTTTTGGACTGACTGAATGTCGCCGAAATTGTAGGGTTTGTCGGAAGTAAATTTGTCCCAATCAAATACCAATGCTGACATGTCTATGACGACACAGTTATTGGTATCAATACCCATTGTTTCAAAGTCAATAATGCAGTGCTTCATAATATAAATTCCTCATTTGTTGTACCATTATACACTATTTTGTACATAATGTCAACCATTATCTATCAACTTATTTATATAAGTTTTCAGATTATGTTTTGGAGACCAGCCTAGGTCTCGTGTTTTCTTTGTAATGACACTAGCAGACATACGATTGCCTTTTCTAGGTGGTAGTTGTTTGGTACGAGTGTTAAACATTCTAGCTACATCAGCCACAGTGTATTTTTCTGGATGGCCAATACCATATTCATCGCCCTGTCCCTTGTCGCCTATCAGTACTAGAGCGTCTACAATGTCATCAATATAAGTGAAATTTCTTTCCTGTGTACCTGGCATTACAATTGGTAAAGCCTTACCTTCAGATTTTAATTTTGCATATTTTGCAATAAGTGTAGCGTAAGGTCCATCTTGTATTTCCCTAGGACCATATACATTATAAAAGTATGTGATTGCAAAATCAATGCCGAACCACTCACCATATTGTTTTACCAATTCAGTATTACGAGCTTTGGACCAGGCATAAGGACTCATTACATAAGCAAGACCTGTGTCAGCATATTTGGTACTTGAACCTGAATAGATAAGTTTGGCATCCCATTCTCTTACACATTCCAAAACATTGGCTGTTCCGTTAACATTATATTCATGGACCAATTGTATATCGGCAAAACTTTGTTCGACACGAGAATATTCTCCGAGATGATAAACCAAATCTGGTGTCATTGGAAGATCCTTAAGGGATTTACTTGTCGTAGACATTTCAGTATATGTGACTCCATCTACGTGATTGTCTTTTGTGCCAGTAAAATAATTATCAACTGAATGAACCTCGTGTCCTAACGATACCATTCTTTCTGCAAGATGGCTACCGACAAATCCAGCACCACCAGTTATTAAAATTTTAGCCATGTATTGATGTTCTCCCTTCTGGAAATTCGTCTGCCTCAAACTCTGGGTCTGGATATTGTTCATCCGTATTCCAGTTACGCATTAACTGCATTCCATAATTATCTACTTTATTCACAATTGGTACATCTTTTTTCAAGATAAGTGGATTCTGTCTAGCAGGATATCCATCTTTATTCATAATCGCATTGAGGTCTACATGGTGATGTACTCTGCCATATCTCTCAACGAGTGTCACACAATCAGGGTGCATTTCCTTTAACATTTTTGATTTGTTATATGCTGGATCATTTTCACCTTCGCCGGAATAATCCTCATATACCTCAGTTGTGTTTCCACCTTTTACAGTTCCTGTTCTTAATTTGCCTTGAACAAATGCATACATTAATACAGTACACAAACCTTCCTTAAGAACACGAATACTCAGATCTACATCCTCGTTAAACTTGCCTCTCCATTTATGTGGGCAGTTATTATCAATTAAAATGCATGACATCATTCTTGTATTTAGTATGAATGGCTGATATGGGCATGGGTCAACGACAAAGAATTTATATTGGAAAGATGCCAATGCAACATTTTCATATCTGTCAACAAAGTCCTCAGTTGCCCTAAAAATACCAGAACCATTTTCCACACGATATCTTTTGTTCTTATGTAATCTTACGAACCCATCAATATTATCGTCCATTAACCAGTGTCTAGCATGACCATTGGCTTGGGAATGTTCCCAGCACCAGTTTCTCGCGGGGCCTGAGCCTTTGCCGTGATTACTGAATGGTAATTCCAATACAGTTCCTAAATCGCCTGCGGCACTTGTAGCTTTGACATATACATCATATTCTTGTGGTTCAACCGCGATGTAATATGGTATACCCATTTTCTCCAATGTCTTTGCAGTATGTCTAGTATCTGCCCTACCTTTACTAATAATATAGATAGGATATTTTGGATTAAAATGATCTGTATCAGTTTCGACATACCTATTCGTCATATTTTCTTCTCTGCCTCTAGCAGGATAATATACGACATTGGTTTTCTTTGTTAGGTTATAGTCCAACTTATCACTGAAATGATTCCTATCTTCTTCTGTTTTGAATTTAACAGCGATTTGTTTAAACACATCTTTTTTCTTTGCTTGAAAGGTTGGCATGCCAGCTGCATACCATTGCACGTACTGATTACGCCATTCTTTTTGAAGTTGTTCTTGAGTTTTTACTGGTGTATACATTATAATAGGTCCAATAGGCCATTCTCTTCACGGCCAGCTTTATAAACTACATCCTTAAGTTTCGGCATTGGTTTTTCGTCAATCGCCAACATAAAGTTAATATAGTCTTGTTCAGTTTCAAAGTTTACAAAAAGCGTCTGCCAATCCTCTGGGAATTCAGCATCAACTTTTTTCCTATTTACTTGTGGTTTGTATTCCTCTTTTTCCTCACCTAGGAATCCACCTAATGTATCAGTAATGTTTTCATCAGAAACATAACCAACCAAATCGTCATATTCGGCTGCTGTATCCTTTGTGTATTCTTTTAAATTTTTATCATTCATAATTTACCTCATTCAAAATATATTTAGTAACTTTACGCAACCTTCTTGAGTCTCCATTTTGGAAAAGTCTTTGCCTTACATCTGTAAGTCACACCTTCAGTACTCATTTTATAATCATTTGCGACCTTCGTACGAGAAGTATATGTTACGCCCTCTATTATATAGTCAAATTTTCTAGCTGGGGTTGCGACCCAAGGCACTAATTTAATACCTGCTGCCTTATATGCATCTCTCCAAAACAGATGATCATATTTTTTCAATCTAATATTCTCTTCTGAAGTAGTATAGTGTCCTCTCATTCTAGACATTAATAGTCTTTTAATGAAATTATCACTCTTGCCTCTTTCAAATGCACTAAGGATATCTTGTACAGATTTTGTTCTACTGAAATAGTGTTCATAACATGGTCTGTATTTAGAATCCTTTGCCCTTTCAGCCATTGCCTTTTCAGAGATATATCTCACTGGCATTCGTCCAGCTGCAAACAAGGAATTTGTTAGAGCTGAATTAGCCATTTTCTGGCATTTTTTGTAAGCGTTTGGTCGGCCTAGGATTAGTTTAAAGAGGCTGAAAACCTCTTCTTGATTTTGTGTAAGTGTGTGTTTTGACATAGTATTTGCATAGTATTATTTAGTATATAGTTATATTAACACATTTTAAGGTAAATGTCAACCCCTATTTTGGCCCACCGTTGTGACCAATCATAGATGATTTTGAGTTTTGCTTTTCTCTCCAAGCTAGGAAATGAATTGCAACTTCTCTTGTTGTGTGAGTTAGAGTACTCACAGGACGTCTTTTAGATTTTTTCAAAATGTTTCTCCTGTCATAATTAATAATCCGATAATAAATCCTACATTGAGGCCTAATGAGCAATACAATATAAGATCTCTACTGAAGCTTGCTTCGACAAAAACCTTCATTTGTGGTCTCTGTTATAAAACATTAACGTTAATGCAGACAACATCAATATATCGAACAAACTTCCTTCGACGACGGCATAGACAGTAACAGCCAGTGAAACTAACCAAAAATGTCTTCCGTATTTCGCTATTAGTTTTTTAATCATTACTTACTCGGAAGTCCTGCTTCAATAAATGCGCCGATAGTGTCCATCTGTTCTGAACTAAGCATTGCCGCTTGTCCCCACATAGTTGAACTCATATTACCAACTGTTTCTCTGTTCTTATAAGCATTAAGTCTGCCTACAATATAGTCTGAACTCTGTCCTGCTAGTTTAGGAAATACTGCCATACCTTGTCCTTCTGCTCCGTGACATGCGGCACAACCTGCCCATAAACTTCTGATGTCACTG
>ERZ1039804.931-NODE-931-length-17614-cov-5.134518_pt1 | contig 17614 bp, 16 predicted proteins | sample MGYA00383089_ERZ1039804 | MGnify/ENA primary metagenome ERZ1039804 (study PRJEB29581, sample SAMEA5548359) | metagenome | biome: marine; feature: coastal; material: water | depth 1 m | study: Short-term variability in the microbial, nano- and picoplankton dynamics...
ACCGTCGCAAAGTATTGCCATTTCACTCCAACGGCATGTTGTTTACTGCCTTTGATTATTCTGGTGCTGAGATCAGTCGGCGGACATTTTATTCTGTGGGTGGTGGCTTTGTGGTGGATGAAGCCGCCGCCGATGCAAATTGCATTATTGAAGATAACCGCGAACTGCCGTTTCCTTTTGAATCAGCGGCTGAGTTGCTAGGGCTCTGTGATCAGCATGGGATGAGTATTTCTCAGTTGATGTTAGAAAACGAAAAAGCTTGGCGACCGGAGCAGGAGACTGTCGATGGCTTGTTGAAGCTTTGGCAGGTGATGCAGGACTGTGTGACCAACGGCATCACCAATGGGGGCATTCTGCCTGGTGGCCTGAATGTGCGGCGCCGTGCTCGAGAGTTGCATCAGCAGCTGTTGCACCGTCCGGAGGCAGGACTTTCGGATACATTGTCGGTGCTCGACTGGGTGACTCTCTACGCGCTTGCGGTCAATGAAGAAAATGCGGCTGGGGGCCGGATCGTTACGGCTCCAACCAATGGTGCCGCGGGCATTATTCCGGCAGTGCTGCACTATTATGTTCGCTTTGTGCCCGGTGCTTCTGATGACGCGGTTGTTCGCTTTTTACTTACTGCCTCAGCTATCGGCATTCTTTACAAAAAAAATGCGTCGATCAGTGGTGCTGAGGTGGGCTGTCAGGGGGAGGTGGGGTCCGCTTGTTCCATGGCTGCAGGCGCACTGGCCGAGGTGATGGGCGGCACGCCTGCTCAGGTAGAAAACGGCGCTGAAATAGGTATGGAACACAATCTGGGTTTAACCTGTGATCCTGTAGGTGGATTGGTTCAGGTACCCTGTATCGAGCGCAATGCCATGGCCTCAGTCAAGGCTATACATGCTGCGCGCATGGCCATGAGAGGCGATGGTTCGCATTTTGTATCCCTGGACAAGGTGATTCGTACCATGCGCAAAACCGGTGAGGACATGCACAAGCGCTATAAAGAGACATCTCGAGGTGGACTGGCAACCCATGTATTAGAGGTGCCAGTCAATATTATCGAGTGTTAGTCTCTGTTAAAGGCAGTTAGTCAATAAGCCCATACTTGTCTTTGAGTATCTGCATAATTTCTGCTTTCGGATTGTCCGACATAACCAGTGGCTGGCCGGTAATTTTTTCCGCCAGGCTCACATAGGTCTCAGATACCGCCATCATTACCGACTCGGGTAGAGCATTGTCTGTGGCCAGAGCACGGCGCTCGTCCATACGGTTCTTGTCCAGCAGAATATCTGGGTCAGGAAAGTGATTGAGCAATAGTTGGCGAAAGCCCTCTTTGGAGTTCTCAACAACTTTACCTTCCTGGTAGTTGGGCCCGTCCCAGATGCGTGAGGAATCCGGTGTGCCCACTTCGTCCATATAGATCAGCTTTTCATTGCCCGCGGCATCTGTGACATAGCCAAATTCAAACTTGGTATCTACAAACACCTGATCCAGCTTGGCCAGTTCGTCGCTTATCACATCAAAGCCTTCACCCAGCAGTTTCTCGTAGATATTGATGTCTTCAGGCTGATTAAACTGAAAGCTTTGGTAGTTGTTTTCAATGTCAGCCCGTGACACGTTCACATCATCCACTTCAGGTACACCGGGAATGCCAGTGAGAATGCCTTTGGTAGATGGAGTAATCAGCAGTTCTGGGAGTTTTTGATCTCGCTCTAGGCCTTCGGCAATTTGAATGCCGCAGAAGTCTCGCTCGCCTTTGGCATAGGAGCGCCACATAGAGCCAGTAATATATTGACGGCAGATGGCTTCAATCATCACTGGCCGCGCTTTCTGCACTATCCACACCAGGGGATGGGGTACGTCAAGGATATGGCTGTCAGCCAAACCCTGTTCGCGAAACAGCTTAAACCAGTGGTTGGAAATGGCGTTTAATGCGGCGCCTTTGCCGGGAATACCATTCATCCCCCCTTCACCGTGCCAGATGCATTCAAAGGCTGAGATTCGGTCGCTGATAACCATGATGGCCAGCGGAGCATCTGCGGCAACATCGTAATTATTCTCAGCGATCAGTCGCCGGCTGTCCGCGTCGGTTAGCCAGTACACCGAGCGCACTTTGCCGCTGTGCACTGGTTCATCAGTGCGAATGGGAAGATCGTTATTTACCGCCAATACTTTCTCAGCAAGACTCATGATGGTTGTCCAGTTTTTAGTTGATTTGCAGGTTGAATGTCACCAAAGAAGTGGCGTATTTTAGCAATAGAGATTGTCGGGAGCAAAATAAATATTGTGACCACAAGTGATTGCAAGCGCGTATATCGGAAAGTCTTTGTAACAACACCAGGAGGTGGCTATGACATCAATTCTAATTACCGGAGGCTCGGGCTTCATAGGTCGCCACTTTTGCCAGGCCGCCCACCAACTTGGCTGGCAGATTACTGTCCTCAGTCGCAATCCGGAAGCCGCCACTCAATTGATGCCAGACAATGTGCAGCTTATTAGCAGCCTTGATCAAATTGAATCTGAGCAGCGCATTGATGTGCTGCTAAATCTGGCGGGTGAGCCTCTGGCTAATGGTCGCTGGACCCAATCGCGCAAGGCATTTTTTGTGAGTAGTCGCATTGATATCACTAAAGCGTTGTACCAGTTTTTTGCCGCTCGAGAGCAAAGGCCCGGCACTGTAATAAGTGGGTCCGCTGTCGGCTACTACGGGGCTGGCAATGGCGGCGATATGGAGATCGATGAATCATTGGCAGGCCTGACAGGCATAGAGGACAGTTTCTCCCATAATCTCTGCAGCCAGTGGGAGGAGGCTGCCGCACAGTTTGAACAATTGGGTAGTCGAGTCTGCTTTCTGCGCACTGGCATTGTTTTGGGTGAGGGTGGGGCGCTGAGCAAAATGTTACCGGCATTTAAGCTGGGTTTGGGTGGGCCTATGGGGAATGGACGTCAGTGGATGTCTTGGATACATGTTGAGGATATGGTTAGCTTAATTATGCACTGTATATCTGATGCTACAGTTTCGGGGCCAGTCAATGGGACGGCGCCCAATCCGGTGACTAACCAACAGTTTAGCAGGGCGCTGGGCACTGCACTGTCGCGGCCTGCTTTCTTCCCTATGCCTGCCTTTGTGGTCAAAACTCTCTTTGGTGAGATGGGGGAGGAGCTACTATTGCAGGGCAAAAAGGTAGTCCCGCGCAAACTTCAAGACAGCGGATTTAACTTCCAGTATCCTCTGTTGCCAGACGCATTAAATTCGCTGGTATAAAAACTAAAAATATAGGGTTTAAGCATGAATAATAGTTTCAAGGACAAAACCGTCGTTGTCACGGGCGCCTCAGCTGGTGTTGGTGCCGCCTGTGCTCGCGCATTTGCCGCTCAAGGGGCTAAGCTTGTATTGGTTGCAAGGGGTCGCGCTGGGCTCAATAGCATCGCCAAAGAACTGCGCGAGCATTCGGAGGTGCTGACGGTGGCAATGGACGTGTCAGACACCGACCAATGTCTCAAGCTGCTTAAAAAAGCAGAGGCGAAGTTTGGTACTGTGGATGTACTGATCAATAACGCCGGTATGCACTCAAGAGGTGATCTGGAGAAGGTGGATCCCGCAGATGTGGCGGCTATGGTAGACATTAATCTTCGAGCACCAATGGTGCTTTCCTGTGCAGCGATCCCGTTTTTACGTCGGGCCGGGTCTGGTGCCATTGTTATGGTCGGTTCTCTGGCGGGACGCGCGCCATTGCAGGGAGCCGCGACCTATTCTGGCACCAAGGCCGGCTTGCGAGCGTTTAGCTACGCTCTGGCTGATGAGCTCAAAGACGTCGGCATTAATGTGGGTGTAGTCTCCCCCGGCCCTATAGACACCGGCTTTATTATGGATGAAATCGACAAGGTTGAAGATATTGTGTTCTCTCAGCCCATGAGTACTGCCGCCGAAGTGGCGGTTGCTGTGATGGACATTGCTCTGGGTAAAGAGGCTGAGATATCCATGCCTGCGATGAGTGGTAAACTCACCACCCTGAGTTATTTGTTCCCCAATCTGCGTCGTCGTCTGCGCCCCAAGCTGTATGAGCAGGGACGTAAGAATAAAGAAAAGTATCGCAATCGAGCCGCACAGTAAGCGGCCGCCGGATCATAGTGCCCAGCCCCTAAAAAGTGCTCGGCCTAAAAAAGTGCCCGGCCCAAAAAAGGGCTTGGCTAACAACAGAAAGGTGGGACAAAAAGAGTAATGAAGCTTAACTACAAGGAACAGGGGGCTGGCCCCGTCATCATTTTGATGCACGGTATGTTTGGCTCTCTGAGTAACCTGGGTAACCTTGGCCGCGAACTATCCACTAGGTACCGAGTGATTGCGGTAGATCTGCGCAATCATGGGGGTTCGCCCCATGATTCAACTATGGATATTGCCTCCATGGCAGCGGATATTGTTGAGCTGATGGATGATCTGGGTGTTGCTGTTGCCGGGTTAGTGGGGCATTCCCTGGGCGGTAAGATTGGCATGCAGGTGGCCCTTAACTATCCGGATCGGGTCAAGAGTCTTGTGGTAGCGGATATAGCGCCGGTTGATTATCCCCAGAGCAATGACAATGTGGTTCAGGGCCTACAGGCGTTGGCCCTTGAGCCCCTTGCCAGCCGCAGTGATGCTGACAGAATCCTGTCGACGTTTATTGAAGACAAGACCACTCGTGCATTTATTCTTAAGAATCTCCATCGCAACCAGTCCGAAGATCTGGTGCTCAAGCTGAATGTTGATGCCATTGTGGCCAATTACAATGGCAACCTGACAAGGGCTCCCAATGGCAATGCCTTTTCGGGCCCAGCGCTCTTTGTAAAAGGCGAAAAATCAGCCTATATCCAGGAAAAACACAGGCCAATCATTGAACATCTATTCCCCAATTCTGAACTCGTTGTGATCGATGCGGTGGGTCATTGGCTCCATGCAGAAAAGCCAGGCCTGTTTAATGACCTTGTAATTGGGTTTCTTGTCGCAAATGGCTGAACAAATCGATCAATCCATAGTAGAATCTCGCGCCTGATTATCCTTCATTCAATTTCAGGAAACCAAAATGTTTGAAAAGTTAAAGCCCGTTGGCATGGACCCAATATTGGGATTGATGGCCGCATACAGAGCTGACCCCAGAGACAATAAAATTGATTTGGGGGTGGGCGTTTATCAGGATGATAGCGGTCGCACACCGGTAATGGCGTCGGTAAAGCGTGCTGAAGCTAAGTTGATGGAGCTGGAGACAACCAAGTCCTATCAGGGGATTGCTGGCGACCCAGACTACAATCTGCGCATGATGGCATTGTTGTTTGGCGCCGATCACAGCATTCTTGAGTCGGGCCGAATAAAAACCATTCAGGCTCCCGGTGGTTCCGGTGCCTTGCGGGTTGGTGCAGAGGTGATTCAACGGGCGCGACCAGGTACTAAACTATGGGTGGGCTTGCCAACCTGGCCTAATCATATTCCGCTACTTGGTGGAGCCGGTTTAGAGATTGCAGAATATCCTTACTATGATCTCGACACCCACAGCATCAATGAAGAGGCCATGCTTAAAACCTTGGCTCAGGTTCCCGCTGGTGACATGGTGCTGTTGCATGGCTGTTGCCACAATCCAACTGGCGCTGATCTGACCCATGATCATTGGGATAAAATTGCTGATCTGGCGCTGGAGCGGGGTTTTATTCCGTTTATAGACACAGCCTATCAAGGGCTTGGCGATGGTCTCGATGAGGACGCCTATGGCGTGCGTATGATGGCCGAGCGGTTACCTGAGCTTGTTATCGCCTCATCTTGTTCAAAGAACTTTGGTCTTTACCGCGAACGCACAGGTTCTATAACCTTTATTGCCGAGACCACAGAGCAGGTGGAAATTGTTGCCTCCCAGGCAATGTCTGTGGCCCGTCAACTCTATTCTATGCCTCCAGCCCATGGCGCATTGTTAGTGTCGCTGATTTTGGGCGATGAGCAGCTTCGTGCTGACTGGGAAACCGAATTGGCGGAGGTGCGCACCAGGATTCAGTCGATGCGTGCCCTGCTTACCGATAATATTCAGAACAATAGTGCTGGTATTGACTTCAGCCATGTTAAGCAGCAAAAGGGTATGTTCTCTTTTCTGGGGCTAAACACAGCACAGCTGGATCGGTTGAGAGAGGAATTTGGGATCTATATCGTATCGTCGAGCCGTGTCAATTTGGCCGGTATTAACTCGAATAACATCGATTATCTCTGCGATTCTATTCTGGCGGTTTTAAAGTAGGCTATTCCCCCAGCGCACGGATTACCGCCTGCAGCGCCTCATCTATACTGAGGTTGCTGCAGTCCATGCGGATATCGCCGTAGCGCTGGTAAAGCGCCTGACGCTCCTCAAATAAGTCCGCAAAACTCTGGTCTGGTCGACGGGCAATCCCGCGGCTATCAAAGTTGGTCACGCGCTGTTGTAACTCGGCCAGCGGTAGATCCAAAAACACCACCACTGAATGTGCCTGCAAGCGTGCCATACCGACCTCTGAGTAAACTGCACTGCCGCCGGTGGCCACCACTGATCCCTCGATATCTTCGTTTAGTAAGACCTGTTCTTCGTAGTTCCGTAACACCATATAGCCAGATTCATCACTGATCTGTTGCAGAGACTTACCCTGTTGCACCTGAATGCTGACGTCGGTATCGGTGAAATCGAGCCCCAACTCTTTGGCCAATAGAATACCCAGGGTACTTTTGCCTGCGCCGGGCATACCGATAAGAACGATACTCTGTTTAGTAGTTGCCATAGAATTAATTCACCATCAAGTTTGGCTCTATTATGCCTGAAATTACTTGAATTCAGGCCACAGTCTGTATAATCGGCGGACACTTTTACAAGAAGCTCAATATGCCCCATTTTCAGCGCATCGGATTATTAGCCAGCCTAGATGTACCAGAGGTTGTCGAATCCCTGACCAAATTGCAGGCGTTTTTGCAGTCCGAAGGCTGCGAGGTTATTTACGAAGAGCAGGCCGCCACCTTGCTGGACAGGCCCGTTGATAATATTTTACCTATCGACCAGTTCTCCGGGGCTGTTGATTTGGGAATTGTTGTCGGGGGCGATGGCAGTATGCTCAGCGCCTGCCGGCAGATGGCCGCCAGCGGCATTCCAATGCTGGGGATTAACCGCGGTCGACTGGGCTTCTTGACTGATATTTCTCCCGATGAAATTGAGGCCCGCGTAAAACCGGTGCTGCAAGGTGAATTCAAGCAAACGCGACGGTTTTTGTTGGAGACTAGAGTGACACGAGATGGCGTTGAGATTGCCTCTGGCACTGCAGTCAACGATATTGCCTTGCACCCGGGTATGTCGGTGCGGATGATGACGTTTGAGTTGTATGTGGATGGTGAATTTGTCTACAGCCAGCGCTCTGACGGCCTTATTGTTGCCACCCCCACAGGCTCTACAGCCTATGCGCTAAGCGCTGGCGGGCCTTTACTGTTCCCCGAGTTGGATGCGATTGTGGTGGTGCCTTTGAATCCTCACACATTGAGCAGCCGACCTATAGCCTTGCATGGGGACGCGCAAATCGAAATTCGAGTGAGTTCAAGAAACGAGTTACATCCTTTAATTACCTGCGATGGCCACAATGATATTGGCACGGAGCCCGGTGATGTGATCAGTATTAAAAAACACGCTAACGATATTTTACTTATTCACCCCGCTGACAATAATTTTTACGGTGTTTGCCGTTCAAAATTGGGCTGGGGAAGCCGCTTGGGCGTAGAAAAAGAACAACAATAGGGTAGCCCATTGCTCAGTTCAAAATGGCGCGCTAACGCCAAAAACAATCCATCAGTCACGTTACTGGTGCTAGTCAGTGTCTTGGGTGCAGCGCTTGTTAGCTTTGCGTTTCCCATTGCCCGCGAGCTGATGTTCACCACCAATGATCAGGGCCAGTACTGGCGGTTGGTGACGCCTATTTTCTTACATTTTGGTCTTGTTCATCTGGCCTTTAATTGTCTGTGGTTGGCGATTCTCGGGGCGCGCATTGAGCAGCTCAGTGGTTCGTTGCATCTGATGGCGCTGGTACTTTTTACCGGTGCGTTTTCTAATATGGTCCAGTACGGCTGGAGTGGGACTGTCAATTTTGGTGGAATGTCCGGCGTTGTTTACGCTTTGCTAGGCTACATATGGATCAAAGGTAAATTTGTACCCCTGGCTATGCTGCAGCTGCCACAGGGTATTCTAGGGTTTATGCTTGCCTGGCTGTTGATTGGCATGACTGGTTTTCTTGAGATGGCGCTGGGAGTCGGTATTGCCAATGGCGCCCATTTTGGTGGACTGGTGATTGGCATGTTGCTGGGGCTGGTATTTGGTCTGGCCTCTTCGGCAAAAAGGCGCTAGATCTCCATAGGCAAAAGCTATAAAAAGAGAGTTGAGTATGGATCTACGACAGTTGTTGGACAGCATTACCCCAGAGATCTATGAGGGGCTTAAGCGAGGTATTGAGCTTGGCAAATGGCCAGATGGTCGGCCGCTGAGTGACGAGCAAAAAGAGCTCTGTATGCAGGCGGTGATAGCCTATGATGAACGTCGCCCACCAGAACAACGCACTGGCTATGTGCCGCCCAAAAATACTGGCTGTGAGCCTCCTGTGTCTGCAACAGCAGATGCTGAACAACCTCTTAAATGGAAACAATAATGGCGATTCAAGCTTCAGGCCATCTGGCAAAAATGGACGTGACGCTAGGTGATACGGTCGAGTATCAGCTCCCCCTAGATGATCAACGGATTCCATTAAATAGCTTGATTGGCCAGCACATCTCTCTGGAGCATATTGGTGATATTCATTGCATCCACTGCGGACGTCGATCCAAAAAGAGTTTTAGCCAGGGCTACTGTTATCCCTGTTTTACCAAACTGCCCCAATGCGATACCTGCATTATGAGTCCAGAGAGGTGCCATTTTCATCATGGTACTTGCCGTGATCCAGCTTGGGGTGAGAAGTACTGTTTTACCGACCACTTTGTCTATCTGGCTAACAGTTCCGGCGTTAAAGTCGGGATTACTCGCGGCACCCAGTTGCCGACGCGCTGGATTGATCAGGGTGCCACTCAGGGGCTGCCTATCTTCAGAGTGCAGACGCGTTATCAGGCGGGCCTGATTGAAGACTGTATCCGTGAGCATGTCGCAGACAAAACTAGTTGGCAAAAAATGTTGAAAGGCAATGCCGAGCCAGTGGATTTGGCTGCTGTTCGTGATGAACTGCTTGTGCTTTCTGAGCCTGGCCTAGAATTACTCGAGCAAGAATTTGGCCTGCAGGCACTGCAGCGACTCTACAGTGAAACCACTACCGAGATTAATTTCCCGGTCAGTGAATTCCCTGAGAAAGTGAAGAGCTTTAATCTGGATAAGCAACCCCTCGTTGAGGGAGTGTTAAAAGGGATTAAAGGCCAGTATCTTATTCTCGATACTGGCGTGATCAATATCCGCAAATACACTGCCTACAATGTGCAGTTTACCGCTCATCAAGCATAGGATTCTCAACCGTGAAAGATACATTACCGCAAACCATTTATTTAAAAGACTATCAGGTCAGCAATTTTCTCGTTGAGACCACAGACCTAGTATTTGATCTAGGCGAAGAGCAGAGCAGGGTTACCACTGAATTAGTCATTAACCGCAACAGCGAATCAACGAGTGAATCAGCAGACCTGCACCTGGATGGCAAAGCCGGTGTTGAACTGCAATGGGTGAAGGTGGATGGCAGAGCACTGTCTCCAGACGATTATAGTTTGGCAGATGAATCACTGACGTTACACAATTTGCCTGAACGCTGCACAGTGTCAACTCAGGTGGTTATTCAGCCGCAGCACAACACCTCATTAATGGGGCTGTATAAGTCCCGCACCATGTTCTGTACCCAGTGCGAGGCCGAGGGCTTTCGCCGCATAACTTTCTTCCCTGATCGCCCGGATATTATGTCCGTGTTCACTGTTAAAGTGATAGCGGACAAAGCGACTTACCCGGTCCTGTTGTCAAATGGTAACCCCATTGAACGAGGTGACTTAGATGGTGGTCGTCACTTTGTGACCTGGCACGACCCATTTAAAAAGCCTTCTCATCTGTTTGCCTTAGTTGCTGGCACCTTGTCGGTGGTTGAAGATAGCTTTACCACAGTGACCGGTCGCAAGATTCCGCTACAGATATTCGTGGAAGAAAAAGATCTGGATAAATGCGCCCATGCCATGCTCTCTCTAAAGAACTCGATGCGCTGGGACGAGCAGGTGTATGGTCGAGAGTATGATCTGGATATCTTTATGATCGTGGCGGTAGACGACTTTAATATGGGCGCCATGGAAAACAAGGGCCTTAATATTTTTAATACCTCAGCGGTGTTGGCCAATTCTAAAACCTCGACAGATGCCGCTTTTCAGCGTGTTGAGGCAATTGTCGCCCACGAGTATTTTCATAATTGGTCGGGTAATAGGGTCAATTTGCGCGACTGGTTTCAGCTCAGTTTAAAAGAGGGTTTTACGGTCTATCGAGATGCGCAATTTTCTGCGGATATGAATTCGCCGACTGTGAAGCGAATAGAAGATGCGGTCTATCTGCGCACTCACCAATATGCGGAAGATGCCGGTCCAATGTCTCATTCGGTGCAGCCTGACTCCTACATGGAGATCAACAATTTCTACACTCTCACAGTGTATGAAAAAGGGGCCGAGATTGTGCGCATGTACCATACGTTGCTAGGGGATGAGCTCTACCGAAAAGCCACAGACCTCTATTTTGATCGCCACGATGGTCAAGCGGTTACTATTGAAGAGTTTGTTGCCGCGATGGAAGATGCCAGTGGCAGAGACCTGAGCCAGTTTCGTCGATGGTACAAGCAGTCTGGCACGCCAGTGCTGACTGTGACTTCAAGCTATGACGTCGACGCAAAAACCTTTTGCCTCGACTTTACCCAAAGCTGCCCAGCCACGCCGGGGCAGAGCGAAAAACAGCCGTTTTTGATTCCTGTGCAGTTGGGGCTTGTGGGAGCTGAGGGTGACTTGCAACTTAATGCTCAGGGGGATACCGAGATTGTTGTGGAGTTGACTGAAGCCCATCAGCAGGTAGTATTTGAAAATATCAATAAAGAGCCTGTGCCTTCATTGCTGCGTGGTCTATCGGCGCCAGTGAAGCTGAATTATGACTACAGCGCAGATCAGTTAGCTCGGCTTATGGCTCAGGATAGCGATGGCTTTAATCGCTGGGATGCCAGCCAGGCGCTGTGCTTTGCCCTGTTAAACCGGCTTATCAGCAATCCGGAGCAGATGGTTATGGATAGCCAGCTAACCGATGCCTTTGCTAGGTTGCTCGAAGACCAAACACTGGATCCGGCCATGGTGCAGCTGATGTTGCAGTTGCCCAGCGAGGCGCAACTTCATGAACAGGCGGAGGAGATTTATGCGCAGACTATTCACAATGCTCGCAGCTTTGCCCGTCAGGAGATCGCGAATGCTCTGCAGACTCAACTTTTGGACACTTACAATCGCCTGAATGTTACACAGACTTACGCACCCGTAGCGGACCAGATCGGTGGTCGCGCCCTCAAGAATGCTGCGCTAGGCTATCTGATGCTTATCGACAATGTTGGTCCTGAGCTGGCTTGGCAACAGTTCCAAAACGCGGACAATATGACCGATCAGGCGGCAGCACTGACTGCATTGGTCAATTGCCCGGCAGCGGCAGACTATGCGTTTCAGGCTCTGGCGCAATTTGAACAGCAGTTCCGGGACGAAGCGTTGGTGATGAATCTATGGTTGCAGGTACAGGCCACTAACAGTCAAGCCGATGGTCTGGAGCGGGTAATAGAGCTGATGAAGCACAGTGCCTTTAGCATGACCAACCCTAATAAAATTCGCAGCCTGATCGGTGCCTTCTGCAGTGGTAATCTGGTTAACTTCCACAATCCCGATGGCTCAGGTTATCAGTTCCTTGAACAGCAGATTATTGCCCTGAACACAGTTAATCCTCAGGTGGCGGCGCGTTTGGTGACACCATTGACCAAGTGGAAGAAATTTCCTGAGCCCAATCGTCAACAGATGCGTGATGCGCTGGAAAGGGTGGGTGCTACGCCAAACTTGGTGAAAGACTTGCACGAAATCGTCTCTAAATCACTGTAATTGGGCGTTATCCAGCAAAATTCGATTTACTTGGGCGATGGCACATTCCATGAGCTACTCTTTAAGTATCGGTTCACCGATCTTGCACGATCTGAGCTGATGTTCAGACGACCAGATTAAGTAGTTCTGGGTGTCGGCTCCCGCCGACACGTTTCGTCTGAACAGTATCTAACCCTATATTTGGAGGCTTTTATAAGCCTCCTTTTTTATATCTTGGATGTTTTATGGGCAGGATATCAAAGGGTCGAAATTAATGAGGGGCAGTAAAAGCCTATTAGATTGGACAAAAATGGGACTGCAAAAAATGGACTTTGTAATACATAACAGCAAGTCCTGTGGAGATAAAGGTCAACCCAATCAGCACCTTTGGGACTTTAACGGTTTTGGCCTGCTGAATAACCTCAAAGTCAATGTCGCAAACGGTGGCAATTTTTTCCAAAACAATATTCAGAGTATCTTTTTTCGGTGATTTGGCCTGCAATACAAAGAATCCCTGTAACCCACCAAAAATAGTAAACAAAGCGGCTCCCGGCATAATATAGCCACCGCTACAGTCGCTTTTAGACTCTGCGTTTAGGCAGAGCAACAAAACGATAATAGCCAGTAGGTAAAGGGCGGCGATTACTTTAAGGCAAAAGGCTCGAGGGCAGGGGGATGGCTTGTCTTGCTTTGGGGTCATCAGGATTCATAACCGGTTGAGTACGCAAGATGAAACATCATTGCCATAGCTCTGGATGTGAAATTGTGCTCTCTGAAAGACATTGCCATGTCTTCAGCCGTGCGTTCTACCCGCCGAGCATTGGCTTCTTTAAGGTTATTCAGATTATCCTTCTCCGCCCAGTTGTCTCCCTGTTGAGCAATAATATCGTCGAAGCCTTTATCAATGAGATGCTGGGCTATCACAATGGCCAGATGTTCGTTGATAAAGAACAGTGCAGACCGTTGTTTCTGAGTTTTGTAGTCTTTTTGAATCAGTGACATAAAGTCTTTGAGCTTTAGCACGCAGGCAAGCTGTTCGGCAAAGGCATAGCCCAAGGAAAAAGGCCGCAGTTTTAGAATCCAGAACACTAAGTGTCCAATTTGCTTGATATGACTGGCCGGGCCACTGGTTCCGTGGAAATCACAGGAATACTTTGCCGAGATATAACATTCTTTAAATAATGCTACATCGATATAAATTTTACCCACAGTCTTCGCGGTGAGATCTGCCATTGCCTGGGTGGCAGACAGTGCCTCTTCGTAACCATTTTCATCAAAAATCATCAGGCTCTCCTGCCTTATTATTCATTCCATTTATGAACTTTTAAACCGATGACCATCAGATAGGGTGAATTACAGGGTCAGTAAAGCTCACTGGGCCTGAATTCAGTAAAATGGAGAGCTGGTTAACGTTTAATGCTTTGCCATAAACCTGGCAATCTGGCTGTGATTATATAGCCATGAGTTTGGCTACCAGAGAATCTGCTAGCCTTTTTGTCGACTCGCTTATGCTGGCGTCTTTTTGCAGAGCTCTAGTGACATTGCCGTGGCAGTGGTTACCCACATCCTTTAGGCGTTTTTCAATGTTGGCGGTAAATTCGGGTTGATCTGCTATTTCAGAATTGATTAGTTGAGACTGTTCACCGTAGATTGCATCCAGAAAAGTCTCTTTTGCACCTTCGAGTTCTTCTGGTAGTTTCGATTCTGATTTTCTCACGCTTCTCGCTCCTTAGTTATTGCCTGTGTATTAATCAATAGCTAGTAGTGCAGGCAAATTCCATATTGCCACTAACTTTTTGATGCCTCTTTGTTCTATATCAAGGCCATTAAAAGCTGACTCTAAAGGCCTGGTTCCGATGTCGATTACAGTAACCAATTTGGTTATCCGACAATCTCGACCAGTCGTTGTTTCTCAATTGATATAAAAGTCCCTAAAACTGAGCCAAATTCGAGTTATTGACTAAATTTCGTTGATTGTAGACGGTAAATGACGCTTTTGCCCTAATATTGCTTAAATTTTGAGCAGCTAAGATTGAAGGGTCATTGCACAGCGGCACTCAAGAGAATCGCCAGTTACCCTCAGTGGTAACTGGCTGCGCTGGCCCCAGAGGGAATACGGATATCCTCAACCAGGTCCTGCACCTGTTTTGGTGGCGGTGCAGTAAAGCGGCTAACAGTAAAAGCTGCGGCGAAATTGAGCAACATACCGACTAAACCAATCCCTTCTGGGGAAATGCCCAGCAGCCAATAATCGGCATTGTTTAATTCTGGCGCAGCAAATTTAAAGTAGACAATATAGGTAAAGGTGAATATCAGGCCCATCAACATACCAGCGATAGCCCCTTCTTTGTTGATACGTTTGCTGAATATTCCCAGCACTATAGCGGGAAATAGGGAGGCGGCTGCCAAGCCAAAGGCAAAGGCGACAACTTGGGCGACAAAGGCTGGTGGATAGATGCCGAATAGCCCGGCAATACAGACTGCCACTGCAGCGGCCATTCTGGCGAATAGCAATTCTTGTTTTTCAGTGATTTTGGGCATAAGGGTTTGCTTGAGAAGATCATGAGAAATGGAGCTAGAGATCACCAATAATAAGCCGGCAGCGGTGGAAAGTGCGGCCGCCACGCCCCCAGCGGCAACCAATGCGATCACCCAGCCCGGCAGGTTAGCGATCTCTGGGTTGGCGAGGACCATAATATCTCGATCAATCTTTACTTCATTGTCAGTGCCTGCGCTGTATTGCATCACACCATCATTGTTTTTATCTTCCCAACCCACAAGGCCAGTACTCTCCCAGTTGCTAAACCATTGGGGCGCCTGCTCGTAGCTGGTGTTATGCACTGTATCTACAAGGTTAAGCCGAGCAAACGATGCCACTGCTGGAGCTGTGGTGTAAAGAATAGCGATAAAGGCTAAAGCGTAGCCGGCAGATTTGCGCGCATCAGACACTTTGGGAACGGTAAAAAACCGCACCAGAACATGGGGCAGACCAGCGGTGCCGAACATTAATGCCGCAGTAATGGCAAAGACATCTATGGTGGACTTACTGCCTTCGGTGTAGGCACTAAATCCAAGATCTTTGGATACCCCATCGAGTTTTTCCAGCACTGAGAGGCCAGACCCATCGGCAACCTCTGAGCCAAAACCCAGCTGTGGTATTGGATTGCCGGTAATCATAATGGAGATAAAGATAGCGGGGACCATATAGGCAAAAATCAGCACACAGTACTGTGCCACTTGAGTATAGGTAATGCCTTTCATGCCGCCTAACACCGCATACATAAATACCACGGCCATCCCGATAATCACGCCGGTGGTAACGTCCACCTCCAAAAAGCGCGAAAACACAATGCCAACACCGCGCATTTGACCTGCGACATAGGTAAAGGAAACGAAGATCAGGCAGACAACCGCAACCACTCGTGCGACTTTGGAGTAGTAGCGTTCACCAATAAAGTCGGGCACCGTGAAGCGACCAAACTTGCGCAGATAGGGCGCTAGCAAAAGAGCGAGTAGCACATAGCCGCCAGTCCATCCAAGTAGGTAAACAGAGCCGTCTCGGCCCATAAAAGAAATAATACCAGCCATAGAAATAAACGAAGCTGCACTCATCCAGTCTGCGGCGGTGGCCATACCATTAACCACTGGGTTAACGCCGCCTCCGGCCACATAGAAATCTCTGGTAGAGCCCGCGCGGGACCAGATGGCAATGCCGATATACAGGGCGAAGGATAAGCCTACAAATAAATAGGTCAGCAATTGAGTGCTCATTCTTAGTCCTCGCTAACACCGTATTGACGTTCGATAATCTGAATGCGCCAAGCGTAAACAAAGATCAGTGCGACAAAGACATAGATAGCCCCCTGCTGGGCAAACCAGAACCCAAGCTTAAAGCCAAAGAAAGAGAATTGATCCAGCCAGTCTACAAGCAGAATTCCGCATCCAAATGAAACGGCAAACCAAATAATGAGTAACTTTGCTAACAGGCGCAAATTGGCTTGCCAGTAGTCTTTTGCATTTTGTGCGGACATATTATTTTTTTTATCTGTCACTAATTGCCTCCGTTTTTTTATTATTGCTAGCCGGGGTAGAGAGGCTTCAGTCCTTGCCCCTGGGTCTTTTTGTGTTTTTGGGCGCCAGCCTTTGCGGTGTGGTATTTCAATCTTTGAATTAAAAGATCTATGTCCAGATCATTGCTTGATTCATGTTTGTAAAGCTGGTCGTCTAGCTGGTCAAGCGTTTGTTGCAACGACTCATCATTCAGCTGTTTGGCCAGCTGTTTTAGAGTTTTGGTTTGGGGGTAGAGGCTACGGCCCCAGTCGAGAATTTTTTCTCGCATTACAGGTAGGTTATGACCCTTAGCTTGGGCTTCAATGCTCTTAAGTTTTTGCACCAGATTCAGCTGGGCTTGCTCATCCGCCTCGTTGTTAACGGAGCGTCTTGATGGGCGGTTTGACTGGCGTCTGAACAGTAAAAGGCTCACCAGAGCGGCAATCAATAGTACATTTAATGTCATTGACCATTTCATTAGTTGGTTTGGTTGGTTGTCGCTAGACTCTATTGCCAGAGGTGTTAAAGGCAGAGTTTGAAGCGTTGTCGGTGCGGTGATTGTGTCATTAGGCTGCTCATTGATCGCAGGGACAATGTTAACGGTTTTCGACTGAAGGAGAGTGGTTTGCATTCGTTGATTACCGGTGTCCCACCAGCGTACTTTAATCTCGGGGAATGTCACTTGACCGACTCTGCTCGGTACCATTGCCAGAGTTTCGATACGGGAACCCAAGATGCCCTCTGGATTTGCTTGCTCATCCAATCTGGGTTGGTCCGGGTAGCTCTTGTAGGCATCGCTATCGTCGATCGATAGAGGCAGTATCTGCGCGCCGGTAAGTCCTGCCGCATTTATCTCAATGGTACGAGTGATGGGCTCACCTACGGTCAACTGGTCTAGGTCAGCGCTCCATTGTTCAGTTAACTGTACCTTTGAGCTAGGCATCCATTGACTTGGGCTGATATGAGCAGGTACAGCCAAAACATCAATAGTTTTGGCCTCTGTGGTGCGAAATATTTTATTGCCACGACTGGAGAACCCGCCAAAGGACCCTCGGTTGTTTGACTCGTAGGCGCCAAACCTAAGGGGAGGAATGTCCAGTTTGCCGCTAGTCTGAGGGAACAGAGCATATTTTACTTCTACGATTAAATAGTTGCGGCCATTGATGATCTTTTGAAATTGACTGTCACCAATACGCTGGATAATGGCGTTGCTAACATCGAGCTCGGAGAGACTCAGGTCAGTCAGTTTTACCGAGGTGTAAAGCCGGTGAGTGAGTATTATTTGCTCCTGCACGTAGGCGGCTTCTTTGTCGACCAGCGTTTCTGTGTAGATCGGTTGTTTGCCGGCACCGACTTGGTTTGATGCGGCTCGAACCCGAATTTCCAATGCATTGCTGATCTCTTGGTTATAGGTTAAAGAGGGGATCAGAATAATGCCGGTGCGCTTGGGTAACAGCACCAATGTCC
>ERZ1039804.932-NODE-932-length-17590-cov-31.840947_pt1 | contig 17590 bp, 19 predicted proteins | sample MGYA00383089_ERZ1039804 | MGnify/ENA primary metagenome ERZ1039804 (study PRJEB29581, sample SAMEA5548359) | metagenome | biome: marine; feature: coastal; material: water | depth 1 m | study: Short-term variability in the microbial, nano- and picoplankton...
ATCGTTTCCTATTTAACATATATACTTACCTGATAAGTATATGTATGATAAAAGGTATTGGCGGGAAAAAATATATTGATCTAGATCCGCACCTAGATATTGAAGGGTTTCGCAATTTGCACCCAGAAATATGCAGAGGCTTTGCACTAGCAAGAGACTATGCAAAAGAAGGCACATGGATGGCGCCTGGTTTTGAATGGAAAGATAGTAGTTACATACTAGACTGGAAGCCTATATACAAAGCATGGGCTGAGTATCAGGAATTACCTGATAACGATCCTATTAAGATTGAAGGTAATAAAATATTGCCTACAGACTTTAGCGATTATAAACAGCGTAATATTTTTACACGTTACTTAAAAACTACACTAGGAGCAAACGATCCATACATATATTATTTTTTATGGAACGAAGGTGACTGGAATAAACGCAGTGCTGAACGACAAAAAACAGAAGAAGCAAGTTATTTTCCGGGTGTAGTTGAGTGGATAGAAAATTTACAAACACAGGGTATTATTGATCGAATAGGTAGAGTTATCTTTTTCCATTGTGATCATAATGGAAGAGCTTTTGAACATAGAGACTTAGATGCTGATAATGGAGTACATGATGATAAACAATATAGTCCGCATAATGATGAATTCATACATATACGCTTTCGCACAAAAAGAGGCTTTTATATATGGGATCCCGAGTCCCAGAATAAACACTACCTCAACTGTAATGCAGCCTTTTGGAATGACCAAGACTGGCACGGTGGAGAAGAGTCAAAAGAAGTTGAATACGGCTTGCGAATAGATTGTAAATTTTCTCAAGAATTTAAAAAGACCTTAGGCATTGATCACTTAGAGCATTACTAATGAAATATGTCGGTAACTGGAAGCATAGAGTACATCCTGGATTGCGCCAACGTGTTTTAGATACACAAGGTCAAGCAAGACCAAGAGATTGGCCACCTGCATTTGCTGTAGAAAGTGACGAGTATAAACGTGCTGAAGAAGCAGGGTATGATCTTACACAAGTACATTGGTGGGTTTACGAAGAACAAAATTTAGGTCCGTTGCTGTTACCTTTAGAAAATGAATATCATTGGTGGATAACTAAACTGTGCCCAGGGCAATTTATGCCTATGCACAGCGATCCTCATACACACGAACGTCCTTGCAAACGATATTGGATACCTTTACAAAACTTTGAACCAGGACACGTTTTTATCTACAAAGATAACTTGATAAAAGATTATAAAGAGCTCGACGTGTTTGAATATGAATCTAGTACAGATTTACACGGTGCCGCAAACATTGGACATACACCAAGGGTAATATTACAAGTTACTGAATTTCTATAGTATCGATTGTATACTTTTTAAATTTAGGTAATACTTCTTGTTCGATTTTCTTAACGTCAATATTATTCTTAGGACACATACTACATTCGTCTATATGACAATATATATTTTCCATCATATCATCTATAGTTTCAGGTGTACATTTAGTTAAGTCCAACGGTTCATAGTTTAAATATTTTTGCCAATCCGGATCATCTAAACTATCATACCTTTCTAACATTGTTTCTAATGTGCCTAACGCAGCACATTTATATATTTTTCTGTCTCTAAGTAAAGCACAAAACCCACTAGGACAACTATTCCAATAAGATTGTTTTGGATCATCGGATTCAAAAGGTTTAGGTATTCCGTCTACCCATTTTGTAATACTTTTAAAGTAAGGCGATTCTATATAGTATATGCCGTACCCATCGCCAATCCAGCCACGGTCGTTGCCGTCAAGCATGTCATATGAAAAGTCTAAGGTGTTCATGTGTGTGATCCATTCTTGACCACCTGCTTTCATGTCAATAACTTTTTCCCACCAATCAGTAGCGGTTGCTTCTGTAGTTAATTCTAAACGCCTTGCAAGTTCTTCAGTGTTTGCAATTACTTTTTCGGAATAAGTTTTATCTACAAACTCTGGAAAATGATTACATACTTGAACCATTAAATTATATTTTTTTGTAAGGTATACAACCTTATCCATATTGTCTTTACGATCTAGTAAAGAACCATTTGTAGGAAAGAATATTGTTGCTGTAGGTTCTAGTGTTCTAAGGTATGCAATTATTTCATGTACTTTGTCAAGATACAGTAACGGCTCACCACCTAGTACTCCCCAAATATTTACATTAAAGTTTTTGTGTGCAAGGTATATACTTTCTTTAATTTCGTCCATTTCTGGATCTAATACACCTTTACCACGTATGTGATCACTTCTAGTGTCACACTGATTACACGCCAAGTTGCACTTATTACCATAAAATATATCTAATATTTTAATGTCTCTTTTCATATTGTTTCCTGTAACTGTTTGCTACTAAATCTATAAAGTCCATTTTTCTACTACCGGGTATTCCGTGAGCAATCAAATGTGTTCTTGTGTGTAGACTATTATTTATAACGCTATGATAGTTGCGTATATTAATAATAAATGCTTTACCTGCACTAAACGGAACAACGCCATGGCCTTCTAAAGTCATCTTGCACATAGGAGGGTGTGTAATTGCTATATTAATAGGTACACCAAAGTCCAACATATCTATGCCTTCTTCACCTGGTAGTCGTCCTGGAGCGTCACTGTGTGGACTTATCTGTCCATTAGACTCTAGTTCCATAAACCGTATACGTCTGTAACGTTCATATGGAAATTCTTCCCAAAAACTTTTTATGTTAGGAGTATGTTCACTTAGACTAGTCCACTTATAAGGAACATCTTCTTCCTTTGTCCAGTCTCCGTAGTTGGTCCATGCACCTGTTTTATCAACATCAATGCCGTGTATACAAGTACTATTCCATCCAGGATGATCGTTACCTCTATGACTAACATAGTTTGCAGACTTCGCTTCACTTTCCCATAACTTGTATGGAATATCAATATCAAGTTCTAACCAAGCAAAGTTACTTTTGTTCAACAACCAACTTGCAATGTCATAGTTAGTTGTAATATAACTAGGTGCTTTTGGCAATGTTGCATTAAAGTCTTTGTTAGCATTATAAAAATCTAAGGCATTCATAAACATATTTATCGGTAATATACGCAGATAAGTACTAGTATGATACATATCTCACACCTTGAATGGCACGTTGCACATGCATGTAATTTTACTTGCGAAAACTGTTGTCATTTTTCTAATCACGGGCATAGTGTTCCTGTGACCTATGAAGAAATAAGTGAGTGGTATGATAGCTGGGCGCACAGAATAGCACCAGCAACAATTGACATACTAGGTGGTGAGCCTCTACTTAACAAACGCATTTGTGATATTGTAGAGCTTACACGTAAGAAATGGGATCAGCCTAGTTTAGAAAGACTTGACATAACAACTAATGGTGTGTTATTATATAAGTATCCTGATCTTCCAAGAGTACTTGCTGATAATAATTGCGGATTAAAAATATCTAAACATGGTACTAATTATGAATACAACGAGCTTTGGAAGGGCATTGAAAATATTGCACTAGAGTGGAAAGAACAATACAATATAAATGTAGACTTTTGGAAATCTGATGTAGTATGGTATAAAATGTACAAAGGATTTGGTTCTAATATGGAACCTTATGAGGATAATGATCCTGAGGAAAGTTGGAATAATTGTATAACAGGACAAGACTGTTGGCAAATACATCAAAACAACTTGTATAAGTGTGCTCCGTTAGCATACTTGCCTATGACAGCAGACACATATAGTTTGTCTAGCAAGTGGGATCCTTATTTGAAATATAGGGCTTTGACACCAAATTGCACTGACGAAGAACTACAAGAATTTTTTAATCGCAAAGCGGAAAGTTTTTGTGCAATGTGTCCAAAGAATCCTGAAATATTACATAGGAAAAATGATCCTAGATTAAATAAAAAACATTATGAAGAACTACCAGTAAAGGTAATATATGACTAACAAATATAATAGAGCACATATGCCATTTGGAAATGCGTTTAGTGTTGCTGACAATAAAGTAATGAACCTATTAGTTCAAGATACAACTCCGGCACTTGCTCTTGCTGATGAAAATATTCATACTAAGTTTTGTAATGAGTACAAAGATTGGATAGCAACAACTAATAATAATCGTGTGCTAGGATTAGATGAGTACAAATATGCATGTTATACTAATGGTACTACTGAAGCATTTGATAAATTCTACGCAAAGCACAGCACAAAAAGATTCCGCTTTTTTAAAGGCGAATATCTTTACCATAGACTAAGTTGTAGAAATAATAATTATGATTGGAAATACTTAGAAGATGGCAGACTAAACAAAGACGATGTTGTTATAATAAGTTTACCATTTTCAGATACTGGAAACAAACACAACGACATGGATTTTATTTTACATAATTGTAGTGCAATGGGAATTCCAGTATTATTAGATTGTGCATACTTAGGTGTATGCAATGATATTACATTTAACTTGACTCACAAATGTATAACTGATGTTACGTTTAGCCTTTCAAAAAGTTTGTATGCAGCTCACTTAAGAATTGGTATGCGATTAACTAGAGAAGATGATGACGATCCATTATTTGTAACAAACAAAATTGGATATATTAATCGTGCATCTGCACACATTGGTAGAAAATTAATAAGGCAGTTTCACCCAGACTACATCTACAATAAGTATAGAGATCGACAATTAGAGATATGTAATATTTTAGATGTTAAGCCAAGTAATTGTGTACTTTTTGGTATAGGTGATGACAAATGGAACGAATACAATAGAGATAGGGATACTAATAGATTAAGTTTTCACAAGTACTTAAATGTTAGTGATAATGATGAATTAAGGGATATTGCAAATGAGAAAAGGTAAAATTATTAATATGGAATGGATGTGTGATTACAACTATTTCACAGATGAAGAATTTGACCCAATTAGAACAAAGTTATTACAAGACCAACTTGACGAAGCAGCCAGTGAAGGTGTAAATGTAGTTTTAGGATTATGGTTCTTGGATGGGTTCCTGCCTATTAAACGCAAAGAGGCTTTTATAAAACACATACAAGATCTAAAAGATTATGCTGCTAGTATAGGTATTAATGAGTTTTATATTGCAAGTGGACACGGAGAAGACTTTGAAGGACTTCCTGTTAAGCATTATTTCTTTGACAATGTATTTAGAATATGTATGAACGCATATAGAAACTTAATGGACCGATTGCCACAAGAATGGGATCCTACAAAAGAAAAAGCACTACTACTTGGCGGTATGCCAGATCGTTGTAACCGTATTGGGTTATTAGCAAGACTATATGAGGATGGATTAGTTCCAGCCAAAATTGACCATACATTTTTCCCTCCTTGGGCACCAGCAGATCAAGTTTGGTGTAGAGATTATATAAGAGAAATTTACCCAGATTGGACAGATGAAAAATATGAAAAGTTTCTTGTAGATTGCGAAAAGAGAGTTGACGATAGATATTTAACTTGTATGGATTTCTATGGTAATTATAGTACTGAAGAATTTGATAGACCTTGGTACGAAGTTAGAGAAACTGAATGGGTAAAGAATCCCACACTTATCGATTCAAGAGTATACGAAGATTGTTTATTTGACATTGTAAGTGAAGGACCAAATTATTGGGGTACTGGAAATTACCAGTTCTTAACTGAAAAGTTATGGCGATGTATTATGCACAGACGTCCTTTTGTAATGGCAGGCTGGCCCGGACAATGGGACTACTTAGAGCAACAAGGATTTAAAACTTTTGCAGAATATCTGCCTATTCCGCATTACGGCAAAATTGAAGATGATGAAGAACGTATGAAGGCTGTAGTTGTAAATGCAAAATATCTATTAGAGAATAGACAGCATGACGAAGATATAGCAAAAGATGTAGAACATAATTTCCAAGTGCTTATGCAAAAGAATGAAGATCAAAAAACTATGTGGAGACATTGGCACGATGACTTAGGTATTGATTGGTGGCAACTAGAAGACCTTATTGTAAATCGTGTAGGATATACTGATATTATAATGAACTTGCCTGAAGAATACCTACCTCAACATTTATACAAGCCAACAACAGATGATCGTGGTGAACGTGATTATAAGAAGGTTGAGTAAATGAAAAAGTGCGCAGCATTTTGGAAACATACTAATCTAAGAAATAGCGATAAGATATTTCCTTGTTGCCGTTTTAAAAAACCTGTAGGTATTTTTGATGGTAATGTTTCTGATATATTGCACAGCGATGTATATAACAAATTAAGAGAAACAGATGTTTCTACTTTGCCTGAGTGTTCAAAATGCATGTACGAAGAAGACAATGGAAAGAAAAGCCTACGTCAAAAATTTAATGAAACATATGACATGGAAACTATTGGTATAGAATACTTAGAAGTCGGGTTGGACAATATATGTAATTTAAGATGTGACGGGTGCTGGGCAGAGTTTAGTTCTAGTTGGTCTGAAAAACAGTTTCCAGACAAGCCAAAAAGTTTTCATATTCGTTCTGGAAGAGACATAGAACAACTTCCTAATACTCTTAACAAAATATTATTCTTAGGTGGCGAGCCTCTTATGACCACACGCCATTATAAAATTTTACAAAAAATAAAAGACCCTTCAAACGTAGAAGTAACCTATAACACTAATGCAACATTCTTGTTGCCCGAGCAACAAATAAGTTTACTCAAAACATTTAAAAAGGTTCACTTTATAGTTAGTATAGATGGATACGGAGAACTAAATGATAAAGTGCGAAGCGGTAGCAAATGGAGTCAAATATTAGAGTTTATAAATCAAATAAAAACTCTTGGATTTAGTATGTCTGTAAACAGTGTATTGCATTTAAATAATTGGCATGGATTTATAGATTTAGAAAAATTTATTAAAGAAATAGATGTAGATTGGGAAGTTAATATTTTAACATATCCAACACGTTTAGATGTTGCAAACTATAACAATAAACAAGAAGTACTAGACTTAGTAAACAAAACAAATATACCGAACAAAGAATATGTCATCAACCATTTATCATAATGTGCAAAAACTTGCAATAGAAGAAGCACAGTCGGTAGAAAACTTACTACCGCATTTTACAAATGTACTTGATGTTGACGACAGTCCAGATTTAACTAGTGTCCATCCGCGTGATAGAAGCGATGTTAATTTAAATTTTATAACTGTAGACAATACATTATTTCCAAAAACATTTAAGTTATTAGAAACAGTACCTGGATTTATAGATGCAAACATTATTGGGATAGGTCCTCAGTCTCAATTATATACACATGTTGACACTGTAGAGTTAGAGCCGTACACTGAAATAGACTGGACAAGTGTTTACATTGGAATGTTTGTTCCTAGTTTTAATTCTAAAGAAGTTGCAGTAAAAGTTGGTAATGTAATCAACAATCATTGTGACATTATACTATTTGATACACAAGTTCCGCATAGTGCGTGGAATTGGACAGACGAATGGTGGGTATCTATCAGAGTTGCTGTAAAGTCAAAAACAATGCAATAAATATTTTTATGAAAATATCAACTAATAATCATTGGGATCCCTTAGAAGAAATTATCGTAGGCATTGCTGATCATGCACGTTTGCCAACTGTTGACTATAGCACTATGAATATGAGTTATAGTAATTACAACATAGAAGATATAAAACCACTAGAAGGCGCATATCCAAAATGGTTAATAGATGAAGCAAATGAAGATCTGCAAGGTCTAGCTGATTTGCTTTCCAGTATGGGTGTAAAGGTTCACCGTCCTCAGGTATTAGATCATAGTGTAAAATTTAGCACACCTGAATGGGAAACTACAGGTTGGTATACTTGGTGTCCTAGAGACTTGTTACTACCATTAAACAATTTAGTTATTGAAACTCCTAGTTCATGTCGTAGTAGATATTTTGAAACTAGGGCATATCATAATATAATGTTAGACGCAATACAAGATGGCGTTGAGTGGATATCAGCACCTAAGCCAATTTTAAAAGATGAAAGTTTTCAGTTTGAAGATATCGATGGCAAACCTAGTCTAACTAATCTAGAGCCTATATTTGATGCACCTAATTGTGTACGTTTAGGTAAAGATATACTTTTTCAAATTAGCAATACTGGTAATCATTTAGGCATGCAATGGTTAAAAAATACATTAGAGCCTAGAGGTTATCGTATACATGCAGCTGAACATATTTACAGTTATGCTCATATAGATAGTACTATTATTCCACTTGCACCTGGCAAAGTTCTTTTAAATAGCTCTAGAGTAAATCCTAATAATTGTCCTAAAATATTTGATAAGTGGGATAAAATTTATTTTGAAGATGTTAATGTTAATCCTACTACTGTAGAAGGTCCTGGTAGTATTAGTCCTTGTTCACCGTATATTGGTATGAACATACTAAGTGTAGATCCTACAACAGTTATTGTAGGAGAAGATCAAACTAACTTAATACGTGTTTTAGAAAAACAAGGGTTTACTGTAGCAACAATTAGAATGAGACATGCACAAACACTTAGCGGTGGCTTGCATTGTGCTACGTTAGATTTACGTAGACGCGGCAGTTTACAAGACTATACTTGAAGAACTTTAATTTTCTTTGCGTTAGATACTTCTGGTAATTTAATTTTTTCAGCCCATGGACAAAACGCACACTGAGATTGAGGCTCTAATCTAGTTTTACTCCATTCTACAAATTCTTCCGCTGTACAACCCAAGTCCTGAGCTGCTAACTCTTTGTATTGTGCATCTATTTGAAATGTTTTTGCTAGTTGCGGAAGTAGAGCTTGTCTAGCACATCTGTAAAAACGTCCTTCTAAGAAATACATACACTCTCGTGCGATGCAGTTTGCATGAGCCTGTTCTTCATCGACTAATCTGTCCCATGTAAGAACTTGACCAGGCTTTGCTATCAAACTTTCTTTATAGAAAAACCATGATTCGCTAATTTTACCGAGTATTTTATCGTCTGATTTAATTTGATAGTGGTCAACAGCATCTTCGTGAGTATCATCGTAGTATTTTTTAAACTCTATATTTTCGTATGTACGTTCAACCCATTCAAATACAGTTTTTAAATCTGCAGGAGAATGTGCAGAAATTTCTAATTGCCATCCTCTTTCATTCCAGTTACTTGGTATGTTAGATAACTTACGTCCGTTTGTTACTATCCATTTGTCTTGGTGATTAGGCCAGTTTATGTCTACTAGTGTCATCCATTCATTTAGATGCGGATTAGTAGTAGGTTCTCCACCAAGAATTGTAATGGTTTCAAAATCAACTTTACCTTTAAGTTTCTCTAAATGACCTTCAGGTTTGAAATGCCCGCCCCAATTTAAGTTGTTATAAGTAAAACAACTATCACAGCCGATATCACATGTATGGCTAATATATAAACTAAGTTCGGGTAATGTAAGCACATAACTATTTATTGTCATGTTTCGAAAATGTTTTGCTGGTGTGAAAACTATGATAAGTATAATTATGAGAAAGGAACACAGATGAAGGTATCAACTATTCCAGGGTTAGGGTCTTTTGGACACTATATAGATGATGTCGATTTTAATAATCTTTCAAGTGACGAATGGTTCGAAATCGGAAAATTGCATCTACAAGGCCTAGTTACAATACTTAGAAATGTTAATATAACTAGAGATCAGTATGTAGCAAAAATAAGAAAATTTGGACCCAACAAAGGTACACGTAATTCAAGAGCACATTTTAAAATTAAATACGGTGAAGATTTTGATCCTAAAGATGAAGGTGCTTTTGATCGTTTTAACGTAAGTGAAGAAGATAGAAATTATTTAAAGTTTAAAAGACATTTTGTCGAACAAACAGAAGGTGGAAACTTTTTAACACGCATTAGTGGCGAAAGAGACGAACAAGGTAATTCGCTAGGTGCGTTTTCGGACGGAGAACTATATTGGCATAGTAACGAATCAAGCGAATTAACATTTGCACCTGAGGTTGCATTATTAGGTTATAAACATATGACAGGAAGTACAACTGGTTTTGTACAAAGTGTTGATTGCTATGAATCATTCAGTGAAAGTTTTCGTAGTGAACTAGATGAAATGGTAGTTATTCACGAATACATTCCAGGTGGTATTAATAACAGAGAAATTACAGATCCCAATTTAGGCAATGTTCTTAGAATGGAGTTTTGCCAATATGACGGTTCGGAAGTTCCGATGGTATTAACAAGCCCGGGCGGACATAAAGGTTTGCACTATACTACTAATACCGCCACAGGCATTAAAGGAATGACTAAAGAAGAAAGTGCAAAAATTTTTAAAATAATTGATGAAAAATTATTTACAGACAAATATATCTATGACCACAAATATGCAACTGATAATGAACTATTATTGTTTGATAACAGTGTAACACTTCATAGACGTAAAGATCCAGGCCATGCTCAAAGACTAGCATACAGAATACAGTATGATCCTTCTAATCTTTTAGATGCGCCTTGGTACCCTTATAACCATTTGCCAAAGTACGCAGAAAAATATAAAATTCAAACACACGAACTTATTGAAATTACCAAGCTCAAGGACTTTAAATTACCATAATGAAAAAAAGAGTTTATCTTTTCCAAGTGAATTACCAGATGGGTCACGGACAATATACTAGTCTTTGGCTTCCTTATAGTGTGGCATCAGTATGGACATATGTAAACCAACATCAAGAAGTCAAAGATAATTTTGAAGTGCAGGAGTGTATCTTCAAAAGAGAAGAATATGATGATGTTCTTGATAGAATGGATAATCCAGAATTGTGTCTTTTTAGTCACTATTTGTGGAACGATAATTACAATCTACAACTAGCAAAGCGTATTAAAGAAAAATGGCCAGAGTGTGTAATTATATTTGGAGGACCTCAGGTTGACGAAATAGGGTTTAACTTTATGATGGCTAATCCGTTTGTTAATAGTATTGTTATCAATGAAGGGGAAGTTAGTTTACAGGTTCTATTAAAAGACTATTTAGAAAATAATCTAAAACCAATCTATCAAATCCAGAAGCGTGTAGAATTAGCAGGACTGCCTAGCCCGTTTACAGATGGCGATATTTTACAAAAAGTTGTAGATGATAATCCTGGAATTAAGTGGGCTACTTGTTTAGAGACAAATAGAGGTTGTCCTTTTAGATGCACGTTTTGCGATTGGGGAAGTTTAACACAAGCAAAAATTAAACAGTTTGATCTTGAAAAAGTATTTAAAGAATGGGATTGGATTGTTAATAACGGTATAGAGTATGTCCATATAGCAGATGCTAATTATGGTGTGTTCTATGAACGTGATAAAGAAATTATAGAATATATTGTAAAAAAGAAAAAAGAAACTGACTATCCGCACAATGTAAGTGCCACATGGTATAAAAACAGTGCAGAAAAAATGATTGGACTTGCTAAGATTCTTGAAGAAGTAAACCTTAACAAAGGGTTCACCTTAAGTGTGCAAAGCATGAATGAAGAAACACTTGACAGCATTGAACGTAAAAATATGGAAATGTCAAAATTGGCAGATATGTATGCCGAATGTGATAGGCAAGATGTTGCATACTATACAGAATTTATATTAGGATTGCCATTTGAAACAAAACAGACTTGGCGTGAAGGAATGTGCAAAGCAATAGAGTCCGGCTGTCATTTCTTTATTGATGTTCATCCTCTAGAAGTATTAAAAAACAGTGCATTTGCAAAACAAGTAAAACAGTTTAATTATGAAGTTTTTAAGTTTACAGTAGTCATGCCTAACCAAATATCTCGTATTCCTGAAATGCATAATTATGTAATTGGTAGCGAGTTTATGTCTAGGCAAGATTACATAGACAGTTGGATGTGGGCATGGAATCTATTACATTTCCATCACTATGCATGGACACAAGGTATAGCAAAATTTGCACGTAACTATTTAGGAATTTCGTATTTACAGTTTTATGAAGACTTTCTTGAAACCTGTGTAAAAAAAGATAAGTTACTAAACATGCTTTATGAAACACAAGAAAATCAATTAAAAGATTTTTTCTGGAATACAGAAAGCGATGTAGTATTTGATAACGATAATGTTATTGTTGTCCTTAATCAAATTGAATGGCATAAAAATAGAGATTACATTTTAAATGTTATACAGTCTTGGACAAGAGATTATCTAAGTCATTTAGATGAAGAAGTATTAGAAGAAGTGATTAGATTTTCAGAACTATATCTTGTTAATAAAGATCGCGCAAGCGATATAAGCGATTCTTTTAAATACAATATAAATGAAGTATGTAATGAAAAACAAGACTTAGTAAAAGAAAATGTAACATATACATTTAGTACAAAGTATGACTGGGTCGATGATAAAGACTTTAAAGACAAACTATTCTATAAAAATAGAAACGGATTTAGTTTGTTGAAAGTAGAGAGGAAATAAATGCCAAAGCATGTATCAAACATATCACCTTTTTGGACTGAACAATTAGCAAAGCACAAGTATGTTAGAAAGGTAGATTGGTCTGCAAAGAATTTTGATCATCTAAATAAAAAAGATTACAATAGTGGATACTTGCTACAAAGTTTCAACAATGAGTTGCCTAACGCTCAGCAATTTAAAGACATGTTAGACGTACACACAGCGTCTGTAAGCTGGACTTGCATACTACCTAATGTCATACTACCAACACATAAAGACACCTTTTATACGCTACGGCAGGAGCATAACGTAGAGCTAGACGACTGTTATCGTTATTTAATATTTTTAGAGGATTGGGTATTCGGACAATATGTTGGTTTTGAAGATACTAATATAACTAATTGGGTTGCTGGTGATGTATGGAAGTTTACGGGACATGAAATGCATTACGGAGTAAACGCAAGTGCGTCAAATTTCCATACTTGTCAAGTTAGTTCTTTTAATTAGTGTAAGTCGGTCCAAGCACTGCCATTCCAAACCTGTGCTTTATTTGTAGCAGTTAAGTAAATCATCATACCTGCTGTTGGAGTAGGAATAGCTGCATCTCTTTCTGTTGTACCTGCATAACTTGCTAATTGAGCTGCACCACCAAATACAGCGGTCTGTTGTGCATTTAATGAAAGAGCGGCTACTGTGCCTGTTACTGGATTAGTTGTACCAAATACTATGCTTCCAGGTACTTTGCCTGATGTAGGAGTACCGTCTACAGCTACTTGGATAACAGCTACTGGTGATGGAGCATTATCTGAATCATAACCAAAGTAGTTAATACCTAAAATTTCATCTTCGTCATTTAAGCCTGTTCTGGCTGCATGTGTACCTCTTGACTTAGTAAAAATAACTGAAGAACCTACATCGGATTCTTTAGCTGCATCAATGTCAAAAAGTGAATAACCATCATCAGCGTTTCCGTCCGTAGTAATCTTAATACCTGCTTTATTATTACCTGTTGAGTCTAAGCCCGAAAGTCTTAAAATAGCAGTATTAACATCTTGTGTTGTAACAGTAGAGTTAACTACATTACCTAATACTCGTCCGTCTGTACCATCAATAATTACTGTTGAACCATCACCAAGTACTGAGCCTGTTACATCACCTGTAATGTTAATAGGATATGTAGCATCATCAATTAATCCACCTGATACATCTGTACCATTTACCCAACCAGCACCGTCATACTTTAATACTTGTCCTACTGTAGGAGCGTTAGATACTGTATCTACGTCTTGTAATGCATTAATTGATTGATTTGATATATCTGCATCGCCTGGTTGGAATTCGCTATCACTGTTGTTCCATACAAGACTTTGTCCGTCTGTTGGAGCAACACTAGTAATATCTACATCTGACAAAGCGTCTATACTTAAACTAGAATTAGCAACATCAACAGCAATACCTCCTACTGTAGCACCATCGCCTACAAATAGTTTTTTAGTATCTGTTGTATATATTAATTCGCCTTCTGCTGGCACCGGAAATCCTACACCATTGAGTGTAAGTCTTTGTGCATCAGTGCCTCTTCTTAATCGCAATGCCATTTTATCATAACTCCTAAATTTAAGTCTCTACATATATATTTATCACAAAAGACTTATTTCCTTTTCTTCATAAAGATCTTTGTACGCTTAGTAATGTCTTTCTTTACACGTTCAATATCTACTACAAAGTTAACACTTTTAAGAACGTCTTCGTACTCATCCATTAGATCTTCCATGCTTTGCTCAAAGGCTTCGGCGTTATCGCTAATTGATTGTGCAGGGTCATTTTCAATTACCCATACTTTACCGTCTGTAAATGTGACTTCAACGGCCTTAATGTACTCGGTCGGAACGACTTTGATGTCGATATTACCAAGTACTTCGGGCCATTTATCAATTATTTGTTTGCTTAACTTATTCTTCTTAGGCACTTTGGGCGGACTTCTTACTAGTTTTCTTCGTAGGTACTAGTTCTTCCGCCTGGCGTCTTAATTGAGCTGCTTCTTTGCTTAGTCTATCTGCTTGTGAGCGGTAAGACTTAGCTAAATCGTCATCACTTAATACACCGTCTGTTGATGCAGGTGCTACTGGTGCAGCTTCAACAGTTTCAGCTGGTGCTGATGTTGTTGTTTCTGCAGGAGCATCTTTTGGCTGTAATGCCAATGCTTCAACGGTTACACCTTTTTGTTGTGCAATTGCACTGTTTAATTCTGAAAGAATTACAGTATTCTGCATATCTGGTGTCATTTCAATCTTATCAGTTGGCATCTTAGCAAACTTACCTGTAGCCGCAAATGCTCTTAGCATGTTTCTACCATCTGGTAAAACAGCTCTGTCCATTGCTTCTGCTAGTTCGTATGCTGTTTGACCTGCATTACTTTCAACTAAGTTCATTAATGCATCATGTGCATCTGACTCTAAGCTATCAGTAAATACTACCAAACACTGATCTGCTTCTTTTGGTACTACACGGTACGCTACTACGGCCCGTCTTTTTGGATTAATTTGTCTTCCAATATGTTTCATATTATTCTCCTGTTGGAGCCTTTTCAGCTTCTGCTTGGGCATCTTGTTGTGCTTGTACAGCGTTTAAAAATGCTTCTAATTTACTATATACTGTGCCAACAGTAGTCATTTCGTTGGGCTTAAATGCGCCACGAGTTGATGCAACATCAATTATTGACTTCATTGCTGTAAGATCTTGTACTGTAAGATCTGGCGCAGGTGCGTTTTCAGTAGCAGGTTGTTGTGCTTCTGTTTTAGTTTCGTCGCTCATAATTCATAATCTCCTATATTAATATATATGCGTACTTTATTTATTTGTACTTCAAATGTGGACAAGCCAACATGAAATAACTTGCTTCTTTTGGATCCTCAAAACCTACTTTGAGTCTATCCTGATCACGCGAAAGATAATATCGATTCTTTAGATTTTCACAAATCCATTTATCAACAGCACTTTGCATGTTGTATCTTTGCTGTAATGATAAAACCTCAAAATGACTAGGGCAATATTGAGTTTGTCTTACACCAAAAAAGTTTAGTGGGTTAGGCTTCTTGAGCTTCATAATGTGCTGTAACTCCAAATGGTGCTTGTAGGTTCTTATCATGATTACTGTGTATTACAAATACTGTATCACAGTAGTCAGGATCGCCCCAGCTGTCCCATGCATAACCATCTGTAAACATTAAGAACTTTTTAGGTGTAATACCTTCGTGTTCCATATATGTCCAGTTACACATAAAGTCAGTGCCACCGCCTCCCATAATTTCATAGTCGAGCAAGTCATCTGCACCGTCTGCACTAAAGTCTTGCTCGTTGTATACTTTAGTATCAAAGCACCATAACTTAATGTTGTAGTCTTTGTATTCGTCCATGATACCTTGTACTTCACTTAAGAAGTCTCTACCTTGTATATCACCAATTGAACCACTCATGTCAATTGCAATACAAAGATCAATAGTTTCTGCAAAGTTCATGCCGGGCAATATAGCACCGCTCATTTGTCCTTTACGTGAAGGACGACTAAATGTATAATCGCTTTTAATAGTTGATTGTATTTGCTGACGCAATAGTTCACGCCAGTTCATTTTAGGTTCAGTTAGCTCTTTAATTAGTCTATCTACACCTTTAGGAATATTACCAGCACCTGCACTTTGTGCCGCTGAAACCATATTCTCTTTAATTTCGTCACGTATCTTTTTAAGTTCTTCTTTAGAATACGTAGGCTTCTCACCATCTTTACCAGACTCACCAGGTGCACCAGTTTTGCTATCGTTGTCGCCGTCAGTCCAGTCAATGTGTTCGTCTAACAATTCGCCAAGTTGCTTTAGTTCTTCTTCATCATATTTTTCAAACAAGTCATCGTATACTTCTTCTGAAGTCCAATCTTCGTATTTAAAGTCTTGATAGCAATCAATAAATGTAGGCTTGCGACCAATGCTGTCACGTACAAGTATATTGTTTACAATGTAATCTTGTGCAATGTTAGATAGTTGTGCATCTAAGTTACGATCTTGCCAAGTTCTACGTTCTAAGTGATCAAATACACAATGTAAAATTTCGTGTGCAATAACAAACTCAATTTCTTTATTGTCCATTGCATTAAAGAATTGTGTATTAAAGTATAAGTTACGTCCATCTACGGCCGCTGTAGGACACCAGTCATCTGCCGCTTGTATCTTAAGACGTGTTGCCATATTACCAAAGAAAGGGTGCTTTAGTAGTAAACCTACTCGTGCAACAATAATACGGTCGAGTACTTCAACACGCATATCTTCTAGTTGCTTAGGAGTAATGTCTGGATCTGGTGACCAGTTTTTCTTACCTTCTACGCTCATGTGCTATGTCCTTTCTAATTTATGTTACTATTATACTAGGTATTTAAGTGTTTGTCAACCACAAAAGTGGTAGAGCGAGTATGACCCCGCTCTACCTTTTGCTTAAGAACCCTGTGCAGCCTTAATGTACTTTCCATAACGTTCATGGAATTCATCAAAACATTCTACAGCGTCTGGATCAATGGGCAATGAATACTGTGTTAGTGCGAGCTTAATGCCCATAACAACTAATTCAGTATCAAAGTTATCCATTGAAAAGCGCAGGAAGTTGTTAACCTTCTTATCGAAGTCTTTATCACGTTTGTTATCAGCTTCTTGTAGCTCATAACACAATGACACAGTGAGGGAATACATAGCACTGATTTCTTTACTGGCCATCTCTGTGACCTTTCCTGCGAGGATATCAGTTGGATTAGGCATCTTCGACGCAACCTTACGGTGTGCCATAAACTTGACAGCCAAGCCTTCTCCTACTGAGCCACTTACCAAGTCTGTGGTAGTGGTTTCGTCTAGATCGTCTTCAAGCAATTCGCTTACAAACGACCATGAACGCGGTGTAGCAAATGAACGACTTGGGCTTCTAGGATCGAAGTCATATAAGTCTTTCTTTGCAAATTGTAAGTAACCTACAACATCTGCATGTTGATTGTTTACTACAGCCCACTGGAACCAGTCATCAAATGATACAGCAAGTTCTAAGTGGATAAAACGGTTTGCTAACGGAGCAGGCATTCTGTATGTAACACCCTTGTCAGCTTCACGGTTACCAGCCGCAATAATAACAACGTTATCGGGTAGTTTGT
>ERZ1039804.933-NODE-933-length-17571-cov-9.485670_pt1 | contig 17571 bp, 33 predicted proteins | sample MGYA00383089_ERZ1039804 | MGnify/ENA primary metagenome ERZ1039804 (study PRJEB29581, sample SAMEA5548359) | metagenome | biome: marine; feature: coastal; material: water | depth 1 m | study: Short-term variability in the microbial, nano- and picoplankton dynamics...
AAGCATGACTGCGCAACACACGTTGTTCATAAAGAACATGGTGAAGGAAGATGTATTCCTGGAATGCATACTCTGGAAGAGACCTCAGAACTTGAAGGTGTCGTAACTCACTATGACGTTATGTTCGCAGAGGGGATCGTTAAAGACGTAGCTGTAGAAGATTTAGAAATCGTAGCTGAAATGTCTCACGGTCACGCTAAAAAGAAGAAATAAATAATTCATAAACCAGGAGATTAACATGGCATTATGGGGAAATAAGGACGACAAAACATCTACAGGTACTGTACAAGTATTTGCAAATGGCCTAGTAACAGGTACGTCTACACTGCTTAACACTGAAGCTAAGGTTGGCGATTATATCGTTACATCTGGTGGTCATGTTAAGATCAGTTCAATTACATCAAACACCAACGTTCAAGTTGTTGCTGCTAACCTAGGAACATCAGTTAATGCTGTTGCTGCTGGAGCTGCTTTCACTTTGAATGAGAAACCAACATACGTTGGCGACTCAGAAGTTAAAGGTGATGTAGAGACTGTATTTGGTGTAGATACTACTGAAGTAGGTGTCACCGATACAACTCATGCTGGATGGGTCAGAAGAACTGCAGGAAGTGGTGGAAGAGCAGGCAGAGTACAATTTGAAGTACTTGTTGCTGGATCTTCTATTGCTGGAGACGCAGCTGATGACACACAACTAGCTGACAGTTAAAAACTAATATATTATGCCTAAGATTACAGCCTTAACGGCCGCCAATGTAGTAGCTAACTCAGACTTAATTGTCATTACTGCTAACACTGGTGGGACACCGGTCACAAGATCACTCAACGTAGCATCACTAGCAACAGCTCTTGATGCTGCTACACCTGTAATCCAACAGCTCAATTCGGATACTGGCAATGTGACCAGTAATTCCACTACGTTTGCAGTAAACATAACTGGATCGAATAATATCTTTACTACTGCGACTGGGAATACGGTTACGATTCAAGCAAATCTAAGCCAGTTCCAATCACAAATAAGCCAAATAAACACTCCATCAGGTAATGTAGTATCTGATAGTGCTTTGGGATTTGTAACTAACATTACAAATGCAAATGGTGTGCTCGTGACTGCTACAAGCAACACAGTTAACATTACATTTGACCCAGCAACTATCAACACACTAACTGACGTTACCGCTCCTGTCTATAATAATGAAGCTGCGCTCCCCACTGCGTCTGACAATTTCAACGGACATACTGTAGTAGCTGGAGATAATTTATATCATGGCGCAGGTGGTGCATTCATCAAACAAATAGATGTTGAAGCATCAGCTGATGAAATGGTATCACATATCAAATTCACATTGTCTGCCAATAGTGGAGCTTGGAACTTTGCTGGCGGTGGTGCAAGAGGATCTGATAATGAGAGCTTGTACCTATACAAAGGCATGACATATGCATTTGATAACCCAGTTCACGCTTCGCATCCATTAGAGCTGAGAGTTGCCTCTGGCGGCTCAGCTTTCACTAATGGAGTATCAAACAATGTAACTGGGAACACTACATACTTCACAGTTCCACAGAATGGGGCTAACCTAGTCATTCAGTGTATCAATCACTCATCTATGTTAGGAGACCTCATCATCGTAACATAGTGAACTAAATATAATTATGAACAAAATTGACAATTCCAACTTTATACTATTCGCAGCGCATTACTATGACAATCCACAATGTATGGATGAAGCAGAATTCTTTGATGATCTGAAAAGATTTAAATACCTGAAGAGACTGTTTAATAAATACCATGAGACTGGAGAGATTAAGGAGCGTTTAGTATTAAACCATCTTATGATATTGTACAATCTATTTGGCAATGTCGGTGCTACTAAAATGCTATTCTTTAAGTTAAGAGAATATAGCGGTATCCTCAAACCTTTCCTATTATTACTAGACCAGCTACCAGAGAAGATTCCTGGTATTGGTATAAGAGATGAGTTGATTCTGACCACAAATATAGAATCAGATCAACACATCGTAGACGTGCTTAGGAGCATCTAATGGCAGGAACATCAGCAGTAGACTTATTTGTAGTGTACCAATTCATCAAAAGGATTGCGACACCCTTTGCCAAGTGGGAAGGATATAAGACTGGAGTCATAGATGAAAGAGGCAACATCAAAATCAAACCAAAAGACAGAGACCAGACACAGAAGAACTCATTCAAGACGTTCGATGTCATGGTACTCAAGCTCAAACGACTCTTAGAGAAGATCCCAGGTGGTAAGTCTCGTATAGCAAGCTATGCAGCAGCACTATGGTTGATCAAAGAGGATTGGGAAACAAGATCAGAAGAAGAGATACTAGCAGAGAACAACGACTCATACATTGAGTACTTACGATTGTATAAGCTAGAGAAGTATAACAAAATGCTTGAAGACGCTCCTACCAACTCAGCTGGTGGTGGAGCTATCGCTGGTGGTGGATACAATGGTATCGATGACATCAAAGTCAGCAAGAAGAAAAAGAAAAGCTATAAGATGATGAACAGACAAGATGCTGATGCAATCAATGCTAAGTTCGCAAGTATGTTCAGATGAGAAAGACGTGGGAATGGTTGAAGGACGCATGGATTTGGATCAAGTCCTGGTTCATAACTTACCACAAAGTGACAGTATCATATAATGCAATCTACGGTGATGCTGACGATCAGGTATTTGAGAATGTACCTAAGATAGTAACACAGAAAGAAAAGGTATTAGTATTCATTAACGAAGAGGGATCTAAAATCTCATTCACTGGTGCTGATGGTCTTAACTATAAGATTGAGGAGATGTGATGAATCAGTTATTCATAGGAATTATATTAGTATTAGGTCTTGGTGGCTATTGGCTATACCAAGAGAACCAGACACTTGCTGCTAACAACCTAGCACTTGAAGGTGCAGTACAAGAACAGAAAGCTGCAATGGCAGCTATGAAAGAATCGTTTGAGAAGCAAGGTAAAGCATTGCTTAACATGAGCAGAGTGAACGCTGAGATAGAAGCTGAGAAGGCTGAATACTTAGCTATATTTGCTAGACATAATTTAGACAATCTTGCATTGAAGAAGCCAGGAATGATTGAGCTTAGATTCAACAAAGCAAGTGAAGCAGTTATGGAGGGACTAGAAGATGATACTGAGAAACTTAACGCTCTTAGCAATCCTACTACTAACGACTAGTGGTTGTTCTCTTCTTGGATCCAAGAAGGTAGAAATAGTCTCTAAACCAATAGAGATAGAAATAATGCAACCAGACCTACCTCGTGCAGTACAGCTTACTGCTCCTAAATGGTATGTGGTATCAGAAACTCGTATAGCTAATAATTGTAAGAAAGTAGTACAAGAGGATGGTACAGAGAAAAGACCTAAAGCATGTGACCTAGACCAGAGAGAGAATCCAGACTGGCCAGTAGGTTATACATACTTAGACAGGTTCTTAGATGATATGAAAGAACAGAACAGCGGAGAAGTTGTATTCGTTGCCACGACAGTAGGAGACTACAAAGTGATGGCAGAAGATATGCAAGAACTAAAAAGGTATATCAAACAGCTAGGTGAGGTAGTAATATATTATAGAGACGTTACCATGTCTGATGGTCAGAAAGGTGTAGGCGTAGCTATACAAACAGGAGAGAAAGAATGAGTTGGTTCACAAAACTTACAGATTGGTTAGGATGGGAAACTATCAGAGCTAAAGACAGCAAGGGTAGATTTATCGCAGACGATAAGAGTACACCTGACGTAGACGAGTCTAAAAAAAGAGTCTACAAAAAGAAAGGACCTTCTAAAGCTAGGACTAATGCTAAGGTGGCTAAGAAGCCAGCAGCAAAGAAGAAGCCAGTAGCTAAGAAGCCAGCAAAGAAAAGAGCATACAAACCAAAGACTAACGGAGAGTAGTATGGATTGGGACAATTGTTACATAGCAGCTAAGCTGTCTGCTATTGCTTACATGGACGCAGCAAATGGTCCTAGAGCAGCATCTAAATTAGGATATAAAGCTAAGCTAGTGTCTAAAGGCGGAGCAGAGATGCTTATCGCTACAGGTAAGAAAGACCTATGGATAGCTTTTAGAGGAACAGAACCAGCAGTACTAAATGATGTACTAGCAGACCTGAAAGTGTTTAAGAACACAGCAGCTAAGGGTGGAAAGGTTCATGGAGGCTTCCAGAGTGAAGTCAATGACCTCTGGTTAGATGTAGTTGATGTCCTATCAAAGAATGACAAGTTAAAGAATCCACGAGACGTATACTTTACAGGTCATTCACTAGGTGCAGCTATGGCTACAATATCAGCTCATAGAATTACACCTAAGGCACTTTTCACTTTTGGATCACCTAGAGTAGGAGGTCCAATATTCGTTCAAAGTATCTCATGTCCACATATGAGATGCATGAACAACAATGACATAGTATGCAGGATCCCTCCTGCATGGTTAGGTTTCAGACATCATGGAGACATGATCTATTTCAACAGAGATGGTAAGCTAGCACCAGGTCCTACATGGACTGATGCGTGGTATGGTATACTCAACTCCTGGAAGAGATTTAAGTTCTTTGACGGTGTTGTAGACCACGGAATGCCCAACTATGTTAAGGCAATTACTAGACAAATCAAGAAGTAAATCCGCCTAAATACTTGCATGTATTGGTATCTATTAAAGACTATTTTATCGTCAGTCATTGGATCGTCATTTTATGACTGGTTCAAGGACACGCGCTTCGGTGTCTGGTTTCAAAACACTCTCGACGACTTAATGGACTATGTCACAGACAAATACGACATAGATCTAGCTAAGAAGGAAGAGAAGTGGTTCAACCAGTATCCTGGACTCAAGGAGCGTATTGAGCTGTTAGAAGATAAAGCTCATTATAAATGTGGTATAGAGGAGTTTGATGGATATGCAGATATAGATAGCCGGATTAAAAAATTAGAGGAGTCCAAAAGTGCCAAGTAGTACTAACCCAGACATAGATCACGTCTATAAAGTGATAGACAAATTAGATCTTGCAATAGATAAGCTGGCTGACGTGTCGAGCGACATCAAACAGATATTAGCAGTACATGAAACAAGATTAGACCAAACGGAGGCACTAATGGATAGAAGTTTCGTCCAAATGGACGCCATCCATCAGCGCATTGGTAATCTCAGAGATGATATGAATAAAGAGTCTGAAGACATTCGAGCAGAGCTGTCTAAGCTCCATCAGTGGAAGTGGATGATTATGGGTGGAGCAGCAGTAGTTTCATCTCTCATATCTATGGGTGTACACATGCCTGGTATTAGCGGTTGACATAAAAGGTATGATGTAGTATAATCTGCTACATGACTTGGATAGACCGTAAGTACACTTTACTATTATCAAATAGATTCGATAGATTTACCAATAAGAATGGTACGATCAACTTCCGCTGTCCGTATTGCGGAGACTCTCATAAAGACAAGACTAAAGCGAGAGGATACATCTTAGAGAAGAAGCAAGAGTTCTTCTACTACTGTCACAACTGTCATATCAATAGAACCTTCTCTAAGTTCTTAGAGGAGCAAGATCCAGGACTACATCGTGAGTATGTCATGGAGATACTCAAAGAAAAAGCATCAGGTCAGATGACTACATCTAACAATGTAGCTACATTTACTAATGCCTCGCCTGCTAAGAAATGGATTGGCATGAAGCCATTCAAAAAGATAAAAAAGATCAGCCAATTGTCTCATACACACTCTGCTGTGAGATATATAAAAGAGAGGAAAATTCCTAGCAACCTACACTACAAGATATACTATGTAGAGAATGGATACAAATGGGCTAAGGAGTGGTTACCAGCTAAGTTCCAAGGGGACTTCAACGGTAAAGATCCACGTATAGTCCTGCCTCTGAAAGATAAGACTGGCAAGTACTTCGGTGCTATTGCTCGTTCTATCGACCCTAACAATAAACAACGATACTTAAAGTTGAACTGGAATGACGATGAGTCTGGCTTCTTGTATGGACTCGACACTGTTGATCAGACTAAACGTGTTTATGTGTTAGAAGGGCAGTTCGACTCAATGTTCATACCTAACTCAATAGCAGTAGGTAGTATGCATTACAAGTTGATACAGCAACACATTACTGCAGAGGACATTGTAGTAGTACTAGACAATGAACCTCGTAGCAAGTTTACACAATCAGCTGTTGACTCTGCTATCGATAACGGGTATAGTGTATGTGTTTGGCCTGCTCATATAAAAGAAAAGGACATCAATGATATGGTAATGTCGGGTATGGATCCGATAGAGATCAAACTAATCATTGATGGGAACACACATTCAGGTCTCAAAGCTAAGTTAGCCATGAGTGTCTGGAGTAAATAAATAAGATAACAACGGAGCAAGCAATGTACGAATATCGGATTAAGATAGTTAAGGTGATAGATGGAGACACAGTAGATGTCGACATTGATTTAGGATTTGGTGTATGGTTAAAGAAAGAAAGAGTGAGATTGTACGGTATTGATACTCCAGAAAGCAGAACAAGAGACAAAGAAGAAAAGAAGTTTGGCTTACTAGCCAAAGAATATTTGAAGGCTAGCCTTAAGAAAGGCACACCTATCCTCAGAACTCGTAAAGATAAGACTGGTAAGTTCGGTCGTATCCTAGGCGAGCTACTCTATATTGATAATGAAGATTCTTACGTAAATATAAACGAGAAGATGATTGAGGAAGCACAAGCAGTTGCCTACCATGGCCAGTCGAAAGACGACATAGAAGCACAGCATTTGTTAAACAGAGTAATTTTGAGGGAAAATGGTAGTGTCGGAGATTAATGTAGTAAAGAGAGATGGAACTAAACTTCCATTAGATTTAGAGAAACTTCACAAAGTAATATTCTATGCTTGTGAGGGTACAACAGGTGTATCAGCTTCTCAGGTAGAGCTGAATAGTAGCATATCATTCTATGATGGCATCTCTACTAAAGAGATACAAGAGACGATGATCAAGTCAGCTGCTGACCTCATATCAGAAGAGACTCCCAACTATCAGTTCGTAGCAGGTAGACTAATTACATATCACTTGCGTAAAGAAGCATACGGACAGTTTGAAGTACCGAAGCTGATTGATATTGTCAAGCACAATATCGATTCTAAGATGTATGAACCAGAGCTCCTCAAGTGGTTCACACAAGAAGAGTTTGAGACATTAGACTCCATGTTAGACCATAGTAGGGATGAGTCATTCACCTATGCAGCTATGGAACAATTCAGAGGTAAATACCTAGTACAAGACAGGTATACCAAAAAGATATTTGAGACACCACAGGTAGCTATGCTACTGATTGGTGCTACATTATTTCACACATATCCACACAATGAGAGAATGAAGTGGATCAAAGAGTTTTATAACAGCGTTAGCTTAAGTGAGATATCATTGCCTACACCAGTCATGGCTGGAGTTCGTACACCATTGAGACAGTTCTCATCGTGTGTACTGATAGAGACAGACGATAGCTTAGATAGTATCAACGCAACGACTGGAGCAATAGTAAAGTATGTATCGAAGAGAGCAGGGATTGGGATCGGAGCCGGAAGTATTAGGGCTCTTGGATCGAGTATTGGAGGTGGTCACGCAACCCATACAGGTGTTATACCTTTTTATAAACTGTTTCAGAGCGCTGTACGCTCTTGCAGTCAAGGTGGCGTTAGGGGTGGTGCAGCAACTCTCTACTATCCTATCTGGCATTTGGAAGTTGAGGACTTACTTGTACTAAAGAACAACAAGGGTGTAGAAGACAATAGAATTCGTCATTTAGACTATGGTGTACAATTCAACAAAGTATTTTACGAGAGGCTATTAAAAGGTGAAGATATCACATTATTCTCCCCGTCAGACGTCCCAGAATTTGGTGACACCTTCTACACAGACGTCGAACAATTCAGAGAACTTTACGAGAGAGCCGAGAGAAAGACGTCAATCAGAAAGAGAAAGGTACCTGCGATTGAAATATTCTCATCCTTTGTCCAGGAAAGGAAGGATACTGGACGTATATATTTGATGAATGTGGACCATGCTAATGACCATGGTGCATTCAGACAGACAATGGCTCCAGTTAAGCAATCAAACTTATGCTGTGAGATCAATCTACCAACTAAGCCACTAAACAATATCAATGACCCATCAGGAGAGATATCTCTATGTACACTAGCTGCTATCAACTGGGGTAAGATTAAGACTCCAGCAGACTTTGCTAGACCAGCTGAGCTGATTGTCAGAGCATTGGATCAGTTACTTGACTATCAAGACTATCCTATCATTGCTGCAGAGCAGTCAACAATGAACCGTAGACCACTAGGTGTAGGTATTATTAACTTTGCATACTGGATGGCTAAGCATGAAATGACGTATTCGGATCCTAATCTCGATCTGATAGACGAGTGGGCAGAGGCTTGGTCGTATAGTCTGATCCAGGCATCACAGAAACTAGCAGAAGAGCAAGGACATTGTCCGAAGAACTTTGAGACCAAGTACAGTCTAGGTAAGTGTCCAGTACACACATATAAGAAAGATGTAGATGAGCTTACAGACCGTACTCCGTCAATGGACTGGGATGGTCTAGCTAGTAACCTCAGAGAGACTGGCATACGTAACTCTACACTCATGGCACTGATGCCTAGTGAGACTTCTTCACAGATATCTAATGCAACTAATGGTATTGAGCCACCTAGAGCATTGGTATCCATCAAGCAGTCTAAGGATGGAGTACTCAAGCAAGTAGTACCAGAGATACATCATCTTAAGAACAAGTATGAGCTGCTATGGGATCAGCAGTCACCAGCTGGCTATCTAAAGATATGTGCTGTACTGCAGAAGTGGGTAGACCAAGGTATATCAGTCAATACATCATACAATCCTAGGTTCTATGATGAAGAGAAGATCCCAATGAGCACTCTGTTACAGGACATTATTTCGTTCTATAAATACGGAGGCAAACAATTATACTACTTCAACACATACGATGGTGCGACAGATGAAGTAGAGGAACCATCACATCCTTATGTTGGGATGGATGATCCAATAGATGATGAGGAATGTGAGTCGTGCGTACTTTAGAAGTGAATAAGAAACACAATACAAAAAGAGATGCATTCTTTGATGGGAATGTATCAGTTGCTAGATATGATGAGCTTAGGTATCCGTGGTTAGAGAAGATAACAGAGAAGCAGATAGGCTTCTTTTGGAGACCAGAAGAGATTGACATACTGAGAGACAGCAAGGACTTTGCTGACCTGACAGCATCAGAGCAGCATATCTTCACATCAAACCTAAAAAGACAAATCGTTTTAGATTCAGTTCAAGGGAGAGCTCCGAACTTAGCGTTTCTACCGCTAGTGTCACTCCCTGAACTGGAGACATGGATTGAGACCTGGTCGTTCTTTGAGACCATTCATAGTCGCTCCTACACACATATCATTAGGAACATATACAACAACCCTAGTGAAGTGTTCGACAAGATAATGGATATCAAAGAGATAACAGAGTGTGCTGATAGTATTACAGAGCATTATGATAACCTGATGAACTATACTTACGAGGTGTACCAATCAGGTGATAAGTCATATGATCAGTACTACCACAAGAAGCTAATCTGGCTATGTCTCAATAGTGTCAACGCCCTCGAAGGGATTCGATTCTACGTGTCGTTTGCATGTAGTTGGGCATTTGCTGAGCTGAAGAAGATGGAAGGTAACGCTAAGATTATCAAATTGATTGCGAGAGATGAGAACACTCACCTTGCAGGCACGCAGCAGCTTATTAAGAATCTACCAAGAGATGATAAGGACTTCGCCAAGATACAGAAAGAATGCGAGGACAATGTCATTAAGATATTTGTAGATGTGATAGAACAAGAGAAGAATTGGGCTAAGTTCCTATTCAAAGATGGATCCATGATAGGTCTGAATACAGAGCTACTACGACACTATGTAGAATGGATTGGATGTAAAAGAATGAAAGCAGTAGGACTATCATGTCCGTATGCTGTTAGTGCTAGTAACCCATTGCCGTGGACACAGAAGTGGATCGCAGGTGGTGAGGTACAGGTAGCACCACAAGAAACAGAGATAAGCTCCTACATTGTAGGAGGAGTCAAGAAGGACGTGGATGAAGGTACGTTCAAAGGACTGTCTTTGTAACAATAGAGGTCATTATGGCTAAATGTGATAGATGTTTGAAAGAGTTTGATAAATTAGAAAAGGTGACATATCATGTCCAGTGTGCTGACGGGATCCTTGAGGTCCCTGCTGACTACTGTAGTGAGTGTGCAGATATTAATGAAAGAATCCATAAGGAAGAAAATGAAAAGCAGGGCTAGCGTACTCATAACAGGCGGGTGTGGTTTTATAGGTGGTCATCTAGTAGAGCAAATGCTCAAAGCATACCCAGAATGCAATATCGTAGTGTGTGATGACTTACGTACTAAGAATCCACATACTGTTCACGACTCTCGTGTGAAATACTTTTATGATGACATACAGAGCAAAGCTGACTATCTGGTCAGACATTACACATTCGATTATATCTTCCACTTAGGCAACACTCCTAGAGTACGAAGAGCAATCGAGTTCCCACAAGAGACAATAGACAACAACGTTACGTCGACGACAGCTGTGTGCGAGATAGGTATCAAGCACGATTGTCCAGTATACTTTGCTCAGTCTAGCTCAATACAGTACATAGAAGAGACAGCTGGTAACGCATACACAATTAGTAAGGTGTTTGCAGATATGATACTAGACTTGTACAACACAGAGTATGGTCTACTGGTCACTAAGATGTTCTTCTATAGTGTGTATGGTCCACGTGAGGCTGACTATGGTCCTTACAGTACAGTGTGTAAGAGGTTCAGTCAGAAGGTTAACAACAACGAGTCATTGGAAATATATGGTGATGGATCTAAGACAAGAGACTTCACTCATGTACTAGATGTAGTAAACAACATGATGATGATGATGGATGAGGTAGGTATCATAGACGAGGTACACTTTGGAAGAGGTAGACCTAAGAGTATTAAGGAAGTAGCAGATGCATTCCATCATCCTATAGTACATAAGTTCGATCTACCAGGTGAGGCACAGGACACATATTGTGAAGAGCCATATGGATACTACGAGTATGATGTTATAGATTACATTACAGACTGGGTCAAGGGTAGAAAGAGTGTACACTAAGTTCTTCTTAGAACAGATACTACATGCATTCGAGAAGAACCTCGTAGCTAATCAAGTATGTGAGTTAGGTAGTAACAGCTGGGACACTAGACTTAATGGTATGCTCAAGGCAAAAGACAGTATTACTGTATGCGAGACGCCACAGGAGTTCTTTAAACAGAAAGGATCCACACTCAAACAATATAATAGGACTCCTCCTCTAGGACAGAAGACAGTACTAGCAAAGGATGTATTCGAGAACTCTATAGATATACTGCCTGCATTCAATCAATTGCATCACATTACTGCTCCTAGTGGAGTGATAATAATGAACTTACCAATAGGAATTACTTGTCACGTTGGATCTATATCGATAGGAGCATTGATTCACATAGCTCAAGTCAACCACTATGAGGTACCATTCTTTGCTATCTCTAATGAGAACGGTGATGTGATAGAGAAGATAAACACTAATTCCGTATACAATACATCTAAGCTCAAAGAATTACTATATAAGTTCAGAGAGACTATAGACCTGCGACTGGCAGCTACTTTCATTAAAACATCAGAAGAGGATTTTCAGACATGACAGAACCCTGGCCAACAATAGAATGCGAGAGCTGTAACAGTGAGTTTAGTGTAGACCCTGTAGGTGACACAGAGACGATCGAAGTTAAGTACTGCCCATATTGTGGTGAAGCATTAGATAATGACATGGACCTTAGTAATGTGAACTTTGATCTCAATGACGACTACGACTAACCTCACAATAGCAGGTATCGACTATAGTATGACATTACCATGCATCTGTCTACACGACAGACATGGCTACGACTTCCACTACCTCACCTCACAAAAGAAATATCACCTATCACTAGAGACTGATGACTTCACAGTAACAGGTCATGTGATGCCTCTATATGATGATGACCTGGATAGATGGGACAAGATATCTAAGTGGGCAATGGATGTAATGCAAGACTGGACAATTGATCTATGTGTGCTAGAGGACTACTCATTTGCCTCTACAGGAAGAACCTTTCAAATAGGCGAACATTTTGGCCTGTTGAAATATAAGATGAGACGTAGTATAATACCCTTTGTAACTGTTCCACCTACTGTACTAAAGAAGTTCGCAACAGGAAAGGGTAACGCTAAGAAAGAGCTACTCAATGAGAAGTTCATAGAAGAGACAGAGTGGGACGTAAAGAAGGCACTACAGCAGACAGATAAGCAATGGAACCCTTCTAGTGATATAATAGACAGCTATTACTTAGCTGAATGGGGAAAACATTATGAAATGGATAGACAGAGCAAAACAGATAACTCCTGATACGGAGACACTAGCAGACATCATTGGTAAGATACTTACTGATGTGATCACTTGTGGTATCATAGTATTTGTTGGGTCAGTAGCATTCAGTTATCCAATGGTTATCGTAGGCATCGTAGCAATACTCAGTATATTTGTACGTACGGGACTTAACGACTACTTCAACAAATAGCTGGTATCAGACTTAATATAACACGTTCTAAGGAGTTTATTATGGAGAACATAACCAGAGGTACTTGGTACAGCCCTGACAGGCTAAGAAGTATCAAAATTAAGAATACTTACGGCTCTTACTACAATGTACTAGAGTACAATAAGAAGAGTAAGAACACACAAGAGCTCAAAGTCGGTAAAGAAGGCTTTGATCAGTTCATCACAGAGCTTGTTCAGAACAAATGGACTCACTCACCCCGCTAGTCTAGTGGGCAAATTACCTGTTGACTTTAAATCGAACCTATTGTATAATAGTTGTATAATTTGATTAAGGAGTTTATTATGGATACATCAACAGTTCAATTCTTCCCAAGCGATTCGTTCGTTTCTGGCACCTGTCTACAACACCAAGGTGTTGAGATGTCATACTCAGACTTATGTCTTATGTTCGGTAAGCCTTTTTACGAAGGTATTGGTGATAAGATCACTACTGAGTTCAGCATCGAGTATCGCTGGTACGACGCAGAGTGGGATGAACACAAGACTGGTGTATTCACCATTTATGACTGGCACTTCGCTAGGAACTTGAATGATGACTATGCTAAAACGGCATGGAACATCGGTGGAACAAATATCGATGATTACTTTGCTTTCGTAGAAGCTAGAGAGCTATTTGAAAAGCACTCTAGTCCTTTCAAAGATGGTCTACTGTTGAACACAGTACACGATCTCCCAGAGGTAGGTGTTACATGTTAGAATTACTGTCAGTAATAATTGGTGGTGTGTTCTTAACTATGTTCATGGCTGCAACAGTGATGTATATCTATGCTGTGGTAGTTGCGGATGATGTCAAGGTGTACGACAAGCACGAGGTTGAATACAGAGATGGAGACAACACGTGATGGTTGAAGCGCCCAGGGGTATTAGCCCTGAAGACGAGGTAGATGTCTTGGCATCAGATGAGAGTAGCCAGGAGTTCGTCAAACGAGCTCTTATGGCTACTACCATCAATTGGAAGGTAGTAGAGAAGTGGACTAAGAAGTTCGGATACGATACCACAAATGAGATGGTATTCGACTGGGCACTCGATCCTCAGTTAGTATATGACAAAGGTCTGAGAGCAAAGCCATTTCCATTCCACAGGCACATAAGAATCAATCTTGATAAGATGTTATTCTGTGGCATAAGTAGTCCATCAGAGATGATTGATGCAGGTCTCAAGCTAACTGCTAAGCAGAAGAGAGACATTCAACAAGCTAAAGAAGAATCAGAGGAGTGGGCTAATCATGGCGATTGAGATGGTATTGATATTTGCAGTATGTCTTATTGGATCAAACATCCAGGCATACAACATTGGAATCAGAACAGGCGCAACTGGAATGATCGACAGTCTACTAGAAGGTGGTACTATAGATCCAAAGACAGGATGCACCACAATAATCATAGAACCGGAGAGGGAAAATGGGTAAGCAATGGCACGGAGGCAAAGGTGATCAGCCAAGATCAGCTAATGGTAAAGCATATGCTGATGGTTGGGAACTCGCTTTCGGTAAGAAGAAGCCAGAGACAAAGGTAAGAAAGAGCACACCTAAGACAGGACAGTCTAAAGTGCATCGCGACAAAAAGAACGACTACAAGAGAGAGATACTCAAGCAGTCCGATCTAAACTGGGATGGTAACCTAGATTAATATGATAGAAACAATATGGCAATGGCATGTAGATGCTGGAGGGAACCTTCAAGGGTTCATATTTGGAATGGTGGCATGCATAATAATGGGCGGTGTATTACTATACACTCTCATACCGCATCGCAAGAAAGAAATATCAGACGAGGACTTCTTCAACATAGTTCTCGATGATGAGCACGAGATACACAAAGCAATGGATAAGGACGACGATTACTCATGAAGAATTTAGAGACACACGCACAAGCAGTATGGCGTGCCAAGACACTAGGAGCTAAGAAAGTCGCTATCATCAATCTAATCGATCAGTTCGATCACAAAGATAAGGCTCAGAAGCTGCAAGAACAATCTACAAGCATGAGTATGATCCAGTTAGATAAACTAGCTGCTGACCTAATGCTCAGAGACACAGACAAGGTGATAAAGCTATGAGAGGAGTATACATCGTAAAGGACTTAGATGCTCTCGAAGCAGGAATGACCGACCCTAACAATAACGACCACTACTACTGCAAGTACATTGGCTCGTCTCATCTCAGCCTCGCAAAAGTCGAACATAACCATCGAGAAGAGACACACTTTTACAATAAAAAGACCAAGAAGAAAGACGCCAAAGTCACGTTGACAGACTTCCGAAAGGCTTTACGTGAAAGAGGACAGCGATGGGTATTCGAATGGCTTATCGAACCAAGAGACACGAACGAGTACTCAATATTGATAGATGAGGGAGTAATGATCCGACACTATCAGCCAGGGCTCAATAAGAACAACAGTTGGGGACAGCATCCGCTATTACCTAGGCTAAGAGACATAGATGATAGGGAGTATATCAGTGAGTATCACAGAGAAGGGTAAGGCAATACTATTTGTTATAGTAGTGCTATCAATGTGTGTAGGGGGAGCGTATGCAGGGTGGAAGTACCCAGAATTGTACATTATTCCCATAGATGGACACTATATCACGCCGTATATCTCAGAGCTAGGTAAAATAAACATCGTGAATATCTGTGGGGCGGATCCACGTCCATTTCAGCCTTTTGTCGACAAATTCTGGTGTTTAGCATAGTTTGACACCGGAAATCACAGTATATCCCAGTACAGATAAGTTTTTTACCAGGAACGTACCGTATTTTGGTATATTAAATAAACATTAATAAAAATAGGTGGTTGTGGTATCCTTTATACATGATTTGAAAAAAAATTCAACAGGGAGTGAGACGCGCAGAATACGCAGCCAAACACCGCACCGTGGCAGCCCGCATAGATAGTGGGCAAATGAGCTGTTGACTTTAAATGCCGGAAGTTGTATAATAGTTGTATATTAAGTAAGGAGAGAACACATGCCCGATTTTGCACAATTTGATGACGTACAAGACCACAGAGCGGCCGAGCAGTTTGCACAGGCTAATACTGGTGGCGTTAGTACACTGACACATAGCACAGCCTTTGTGGCAAGACACTTCCTACAGTGGAGAGAGAAGCAGATGACTAAGGTCAACATGCTAGATAGAATCGCACAGACGAGAGAGACAGTAAAGCGTAATTCGAAAGAACGTAGTCCCAAGTCTAATGGTGGATTGAGAGAGGCAGCCTTTGCAATGTATGCTAATGGCCTGTCCCCTAAAGAGGTTAGCACTGAGTTAGAAATAACTTATGCGAACGCACATTACTATTCAAGAGCTTATAAGAAATTAAGCTGTTGACTTTTAGTGTGGTATAGGGTATAATACCCCTATGATAAGTTAACAATGGTGTTAACGCATTATAATGAAAAGGAGTGACATATGTCAATTTTCAATAAAGTATTCAACACATTAGTTGTTGAAGGTAAAGAAGCAAGCGCTAAGCAAATGGCTAACTACTTCGGAACCACAGTGGGAACTGTTCAAGCTAGAATTAGCGAGATCAGAACTCAGAAAGGTATTGCAGTCTATGCAAACAAACGTACTGACTCTAACAATAGGACTACAACGTTCTATAGAGTAGGTACACCATCCAGAGCTGTAGTAGCAGCTGGATACAGAGCGCTAGCAGCTAGCTAGTTCCGCTCATAAAAGTGAGGACATTCTAAACTCCTTACTTAGACCCTCACTTTTAGGATCCCAGGCTTGCCTGGGATTTTTTTTGGATGTCCTATTGGATGTCCTAGAGCGAGGTGGGTTGGATGTCCTTTTGGATGTCCATTGAGGGGCTGGATCCACAAGTCGGTATAACGAACGCATCTATGTGCGGGTAGGGGTATTTGTGGATCCCACGGTAGGGGGAATAACCATAGCTCTGGCCTCCCTCCTTGCCTTGGCTCATACATCTATTATACAACAATGTTGATTTAAAGTCAACGGCTGGGGAACCCCCCGTCCAAGCAGGGCTTATATACGGGGGGCGTATATAGGGGGGTATGTTATTGTTGCGATGGAGTTATGAACAACTCGATCGTCTCACCATCAACGGTGATTGATGCTACTGGGGTCTTTTGATTACAAATAGATTCGTTGACCAGTACGCTAGTGCCAACAACAGATCCATCCTTTGACTGTACGCTGAGTGGCTTGCTGACGCTGTCAGGTGCCGTGCTTGCCATCAGCATGAACACGCCGGCTGCTCCGATGCATCCCGCCGCGAGGGCAATTCCCGCCCCTTCGAGGATTCGACGCGAGTCTGTCCCCGATGTGTAATCGCCACCGATGTTGTATGGATCTTTCCTATTCATAACCCCCATTATACGAGCAGATCGATTTAAAGTCAACAGGTAAATCAAATAAAGAAATTAAATGTTTGAAACTGTTGAATTCAAATCAACAATATAAGATAATAGTTGTATATTGATAATGATGTTAATATAAAGTAAGGAAATTATATGAGATTTAAATTTGTAAATGAAGGTAGTAGAGGAGAAACTGATATTACTTATGGTGGTATAGAAGAAGTTAATAAGTTGGTTGATGGATATATTTTTGATAGAGAGTATATGTTAGTTGATGAAGTTGATGGTGATAGAGAATATGTTAATGATTTGATGAGAATGGAATTTGGTGGAATAACTGAAACTTGTTTTTGTGAAATTGTTTTTGGTGAAGAAGATAGTGTTTTTATCTATATGTTGAAGGAAGATAGTTTAGAAGGTAAGTAGTATAGGGGGGGGGATATATGAAGTGAATTATTTCAAAATAATAGTTGACTTCATATCAACTCTAT
>ERZ1039804.943-NODE-943-length-17457-cov-5.489082_pt1 | contig 17457 bp, 16 predicted proteins | sample MGYA00383089_ERZ1039804 | MGnify/ENA primary metagenome ERZ1039804 (study PRJEB29581, sample SAMEA5548359) | metagenome | biome: marine; feature: coastal; material: water | depth 1 m | study: Short-term variability in the microbial, nano- and picoplankton dynamics...
AGCAATCTGCACTTGATCTTGCAGAACAGCTGGACCCGAGCCAATGCCGTCTCAAGGTGGGCAAAGAACTGTATAGCCTGGCTGGACCAGAGCTGGTTAAAGCCCTGGTGGCGCGCAATTTTGATGTGTTTGTGGACCTTAAATTTCATGATATCCCTAATACCACCGCCCATGCAGTGAGTGCTATCGCTGATCTAGGTGTATGGATGGCGAATGTCCATGCGTCCGGCGGTAGCAGAATGATGACCGCAGCCGCTGAGGCGCTGGCTCAAAAAGGTAGTGATATGCTGCTGATTGGTGTCACGGTGCTCACCAGTATGGATGCGTCAGATCTGCTTGAAATCGGTATTCAAAGAACGCCGAGGGACCAGGTGCTGCACCTAGCTGGACTGGCGAAAAACTGCGGTCTGCACGGTGTGGTTTGCTCTGCCCAGGAAGCCGGTAGTTTGAAAGCTGACTTAGGTTCAGACTTTAAATTGGTCACGCCAGGCATTCGTCTGCCGGACAGTGCCGCTGATGATCAGCGCCGAGTTGTCAGCCCCGCAGATGCGGTTGCAATGGGTAGTGATTATCTAGTGATTGGTCGGCCTATTACCCAGTCTGCCGATCCTCTGCAAACATTACAGCAGATCAATCGCTCTCTATAACTTTTGCGATTGATCTGCTGATTAGGTTGCTGTGCTACTGCCCCGGTTTAAGGGGTTAACTGAAACACTCGTACGTAGTCCACTAGCATTCCGCGAGGGAACTGAGTAGATGTCACTGGTGCGCCGGGCCAGTTACCGCCCACAGCCACATTAAGAATTAAGAAAAAGTCTTCCCTAAATGCTTCTGCCAGATCTGAACCATCGGTGATTGTGATGGCGTGAGTCTGCACATCATCCACGTACCAGATAATCGCTTCTGCAGTCCACTCAATACTGAACACATGGAATGTATCAGAATAGGTTTCGCCACCGGATAGCTGATGGTTGGTGCCTGCTGACGCTGGACTATAGCTGGCCCCGAGACCGCCATTGTTCCAGTAGGCATTGTGCACTGCGGTATCCTCATTACCGGGCCCGCCGATGGTATCGACAATATCGATCTCGCCACTGTAGGGCCAGCTGACGTCCGCGAAGTTCTGTCCCAGCATCCAAACCGCAGACCACAGGCCTTTACCCTCTGCGACCACGGCGCGAACATCTACTCGGCCATAGGTGAAGGAAAAGTTATCCTGGGTTTTGATTCGCGAGGACGTGTAGCCTCTGCCGCCAAAGGTTTCTTTGCGAGCTTCGATTACCAGTAAGCCATCTTCAACTGAGGCGTTCTCTTCGCGGTAGTACTCCAATTCATTGTTGCCCCAGCCATTGCTGCCGGTGCCAATGTCGTAGCTCCACACATCGGTATTCAGCTCGGTGCCATCAAACTCGTCGGAGAAGATTTTGGTGTAGCCGGCATAGGATTCCGCTGACTGATAGCCAATACTGGGATCAGCTTTAACCCATTCAGAGATAGTACCGCCGGTATTTCCTGCGCTGGCGTTGGGTCCATTGGGGTTGGCTACCCAGCGGGCATTGTCTAACTGGAACACGGTGGCGTCATGATTTGTGGCCCAAATTGCAAGGCCAATATCCACGGCCAGCAGGCTGAGACCCTGGTCAACAAGATCATTGATATTGACTGATAATGAGACCCAGTCCGAGCCTTCTACAGTACCAAGGCTGTAGTCGCCGGATGTGCACGGGTAGGTGCACTCTGCTTTCATGGTCAGGTTGTTGTCGCCGCTAATAATCTTTACATCAAATTCGATGGTTCCACCAGCGTAGGCAGAGAGATCATAAGGCGTTGAAGTTTGGGTGATAATAAAGCCAAGTTGGGCGCCAGCTGCATGACTGATTTGCAACACATCGCCGCGCTCAGCGTCGCTTACCACTGCCCAACTTGTGCTGGGACAAGTGGCGTCATCACCGGTTAGGCATCGGTCCCAGCCCTTGGCTTCATCAATAATGACAATACCTGTATCCCATTCTGCAGAAGCTGCACCATTTTGAATAATTGCCAAGTCAGGTGCCACAGAGCTGTCTACTTTAGTCAGAAGGAAGCGCCAGTACCCGCCATTGGCAATTTCGATATCCAATGTCATTGTGGATGCAGTTATCTCGGTGATGCTGTACTGGATATTATCCACTGCATCGTCTGGAGTGCTTAGCTCCCCACCGTTGTAGACTTTCGACAGACCTATGTAGGCACCCAAGCCGTTGATGCTGATAATACTGTCTGCTTCATTGTGAATATAGGTGGCCGCGTTTGATCCATCGTGAGGCGCTATTGGCACGCCACAGCTATCTGAGCCGCCTTGCCATTTTTCAACCCAGGTAGAGCCCCCCGTCAAATTGACAAATGATCCATCTTCACCAAAGCGGTAGATGTCATCAAACTGACAGGCGCGGCCATCGATATCTTCTGCAGTGCTGGCCCACCAGCTGGTGTTACCTTGGTTTGGGCCTACGCCCATAGCACCGGCAACCGGGGACAGTTTCCAGTCGCCCACAATACTGCTGGAGGCAACGGCTAAAACAGTCACTGTTCTGGTTTCACTGGCGGAGTTTCCAGCCGCATCAGTGGCTGTATAGGTGAGGCTGTAGGAGCCCGCTGTGCCATTGTCGACAACACCAGTCACTGTTACAGCGACTTCGCCGTCTGCACCGTCTAATGCGGTAGCACCGGCATCTGACCAGGCATCTCCTTCATTGATTGAGACTGCTAAGTCACCGGCAACATTAATCACCGGATCCAAGCTATCTGCGACTGTTACCGTTCTAGTCTCAGATGCTGTGTTGCCGGCGCTGTCACTAGTGGAGTAGGTGAGGCTGTAGTCACCGGCAACGGCAGAGTTGACTTCGCCATCGACGCGAATACTTAGGTTTGAGTCTACGTTGTCCGATGCGCTTGCACCTGGGTCGGTAAATTCAGTTCCCTGTTCATGGGTGATTGTTGCTAAGCCATTCAGGGTGATTACCGGTGCACTGGTGTCAGCCACGGGTGCAGGTGTTGGTTCGCTGCTACCACTCCCGCCACAGGCGGAAAGCGCAGTTGCGACTAGGCCAACAAGAATAGGTTTGCTGATACGTTTGAGTAGTTGATCTAAAAACATGAATCCCTCGACGTTGATTATTAAGCTAGGTGGGTTTAGCTATAAGTATTTTTAAGCCGCACATTTTGCAAGCTAGGGAATGCAACCTCTATACAAAAAGGATGAATTGCCGTGATGATGGGACAAGAGGCCTGTTTACCTCCTAAGCGGCGCTGCAAGGCCTATGTTTTAACAACAGCCTGCGGAGACAGTCTCTGAAGAGGTTACAATATTTGAGATTGAGTGCACCCAATGCCCTGAAATGATGATTCCCCGGGTTTTCTTGTGCTCCCTAGGCTTAGGTAAATTGCTGGGTTGACGCTGTAATAAAGAGCTGCCAAAGAGGGAATTTTTTTGCCGACCTGTGAGCTTAAATATAGCTAGTTCCGTAAACGCATACATATCAGCATAATTCGTCTATAAAACCGCTCTTTTTTGTGTTGTCCAACGCGGTTTTCGGGGCTAGAATGCTCTGCTTTTTAAATTTTGACTAACGAGTACCAACAATGTCTGCGAACACTGCGGAAGCTTTTGCACCTCTTCCCAACATCACTGAGCCCAAGTGGTGGACTGGCACGCCTGCGATTTCCCCCGATCTCTTTGCTATTGATGGCAATGATTACCGGGTAAATGGTGAGCCATTGGTGGCAAGTGCAGCCCTTGCTGAGCATATGCAAAAAACCTTCGATAATGTTGGACTGGTGCATGTGATTAATACTGGCCTTGATGACTTGCAGTCTATGCGCCTTATTGCCACGCAGGTATTGAAGAACGAGCGCAAATACGAGGGTGGTGCCAACCCACGCAAAACGATCGAAAAAAATGTTTATGAAGTTGGGGCTCCGCTGGAGGCCTGGCTCCATTACCATCACGAGATGGCCTATATTGGCTCGAGCACCAAAATGGTCAGCTTTATGGCCCACAAGATGCCCAGCGAAGGCGGTTATACTTTTGTGTCTGATAACTGTCAGGCGACAGATGCATTGATGGCTACCGACTTTGGCCAGAAGCTGAAGAAGCTGGGCCTTTGCTACCACCGCAATCTGTCGGATCGCGATTCGTACCTCGATCGTCTGGATATAGGTGTCTACAACCACTGGCAACAATCCATGCTCACCGATGATCCAGATGAGGCCGTTGCAGAAGCGCAGAGCCGTGGTCTGGAAGTTGAGTGGGGACCGGACCGACTATTGAAGACTCGCTACTATATCTCGGCCTTTGAATTCTTTCCGCAGCTTGACCGCAACCTGCTGTATGCCAGTATGGCTGACGATGGCACCTGGTTTGATACCTGGCCACTGGTTCAGCATTTGCCTGCAGAAGAGCGCCCGCTGAAGTTAACCTTTGGTGATGGCACAGAAATGACCGCCGAAGAGAAAGCGCTGTTTATCAAAATTTATGATGATTTCGGCATTCCCATTCCCTGGAAAGTGGGAGATATTGCCCTAATTTGTAACTATCGCTTTGCCCATGGCCGCCCTGCGGTGCATTTGAAAGAGGGTGAACAGCGAGAGTTGGGTGTTTTGATTGGTGAGTCTTTTGACCGACTGCAAACTGTTGATGACAAGTGGTAGAGGCCGGGCGTTGTCAGTTACACTGGTTTAGCCCTAACTGACAACAGCAGCTGTGATGAAACCTTTAATTGATCGCCTGATAGTCTCCTTAGATAACGCCACGCTTTTTCTCGACGATAATATCAGCGAAAAATACCATGCTGACTGGAGCGGCGCAGACCCCTGCAAACCAGCCGCTCTGCTAAAACCCAAAACGACCGAAGACCTTTCCCTGATTATGGCTCTGTGCCATGAGTATGGTCAGCCCGTGGTGGTGCAAGGGGGGCTTACTGGTCTGGCCGGGGGTGCTACGCCTCAGCCGGGTGAAGTGGCCATTTCTTTGGAGCGCATGCAGGGGATTGAGGATATAGATCCGACGGCAATGACCCTTACGGCCCATGCAGGAACGCCGCTACAGGTGCTTCAGGATGCAGCGATAGAGCATGATCTGTTTATGCCATTGGATCTGGGGGCCAGAGGTAGCTGTAATATTGGCGGCAATGTGGCCACCAACGCAGGCGGCACCGAAGTGATTCGCTACGGCATGACCAGGGCTCTGGTACTTGGATTGGAGGCTGTGCTGGCGGATGGCACTGTGATCAATGCCATGAACAAGATGGTCAAAAATAATTCCGGCTACGATTTAAAACACCTGTTTATTGGCTCCGAGGGTACTTTGGGGATTGTGACTCGCGTGGTCGTGCAGTTGCAGCCAAGATCTCGCAGCTCGCATACAGCCCTTTGTGCGGTGACAGACTATGCATCTGTTACCCAACTTTTGGCTGAACTAAAACGCAGTCTTGGCTCTGGCCTAACCGGCTTTGAGCTGATGTGGGACAACTACTACAACAAAGTGCTGGAAGTGGACAGCAAACTGCAAAATCCTTTTACCGAGGCCTATCCTTTTTATCTATTGGTGGAATACAAGGACAGCAGTGAGACTGCTGGGGCAAAGCGGTTTGAGTCGGCGTTGTTTGCGCAAATAGAAAATGGTTTGATAATTGATGCGCTGCTTGCTCAGTCCCATCAGGATGCCGAGAAATTCTGGCAGATCAGAGACGGTATAGGTGAGTTACTTCAGGTGCTAGGTCCGGTATCGAATCAGGATATCAGTCTGCCAATTACCGAACTTGGGGTGTTTTCGGCGGACCTTGAAAAGCGTCTTAAAGCCAAGTATTCCAATATGGATGTATTGCTGTTTGGCCATATTGGCGACAACAATCTGCATGTTGTTGCCTACACCGGCCGCGAAGAAGATAAAGCCGATATCAATAGAGATATCATGCTGATGATTGGTGAGTACCAAGGTGCCATTACCGCAGAGCACGGCGTGGGTGTGTTAAAAAAGGACTTTCTCGATCAGTCTCGCAACCCCAGTGAAATAGCGTTGATGAAAACCCTCAAAACTGCCATGGACCCCAAAGGCATTTTAAACCCAGGCCGAGTTATCTAATTAATTTATGAGTAAAGAAGCAAATCAATATGCCAATGCGCTGCCTGATGGTGCCTATCTGATTGACAAGGTTAAGGTAACTGAGCACGGCAAGATCAAACATTATGACCGCGACCAAATTAAGATTTTTACTCAAGGCCGCTTTATGTACGCCTTTAATAATGCCCTTACCCAGAGTATTGATGCGGGGGCTGGTATTGCAACTTGGCGCGATGGCGTCATGATTGAAGTGCCAACAGTTAATCATGATGGGCCCGTGGCTGGTCTTAGTTTTGATGTGGCGATAGAGCTTACAGCCAATGGCTTTGATCAGAGCATCAAAGGGTTTACCTATGAGGATGGCCGTTGTGTCGATATGCTTGAGCATTGGGGCACAGCATCTACCCAGAGTTCCGAATATGACGGCCTCTGGCAGCTGAATACAGATGGCTATACAGAGACAAGAATGATTGGCGGCGGCCATTTTATTTGGCTTCAAGTTGCCTCTGCCGGGGCTGAATGCTCCACAGGATTCGGTTTTGGAAAAATCCAGTTTCAGTCCGATGGGACTGCCATAGAGACTGGCATGACGGGCTCCGAGCCAGGTTATGGAGAGGTCCAGAACAGCGTCACAATGCAAACCAATGGTAGTAACCAGCTTATCCGCTCACATCTTTTCGATGGTGAGTTGATCATCCAGACCTTTATTAGGGTTTAACCTTTGAACAGTTGCGTTTGATCAGGGTTTTAGCCCGTCCTGAGTATGCCAAGGCATCTGTGATGCTCCTGCTCAGGAGCATCACAGAGGGATAGGAGTAGGCGGGTGTTTAAACAAAGTTAGCGGTTTTTACTGGCTTATTCAGCTAAGGCTTTATCTAACATTTGTACCAATTCATCACGGCTGTAGGAATAGGGCCCCCATTGATTTAATTCAGCCAGCTGACGCACCTTAGTTGAGATTGTTCGTGCTTGGGTCTGTTTGTTGGGCGCTACAACATAGCGTCGCAGAGGCTTGGGGTCGAATAGAGCATGCATGTAGGCCGCAGACACTTCATCTGGTTTTTTGAGTGACAATTCGTAGGCGGCGGTTTGTTCGTACTGCTTTTTCATTTGCTCTGTGACTTTACCACCGGACGCTTCGAATTTAGCAAAAGCGCGCAGAAGAGAGCTGCGGCGGATATGAGATTGATAGGCACCTGGCTCGATAACCGTGACCCAAACCCCCGTGGAAGCCAATTCATCGGCCAGAGCATCAGTAAAGGCCTCAATCCAGTGCTTGCTGCCACTGTAAGCGTTATAGCCACTGTTGCTGATAGTGCCAGCGACAGATCCTGTGGTGGCGATTCGTCCTTTTGACTCAATAACCAATGGGGCAAAGGCTTTAGTCACTCGGTAAACACCCTCAACATTGACTTGGTAGACCGCAGTCTGATCTTTTACTGAGGTTTCCAGCACGGGCCCGCCCCCACCTATACCGGCATTATTGACCAAGGCATAAAGGCCTGTGCCATTTTTGCGAATTAATGCGGCGGCGGCATCAATCTCATCTTGTTTTGTGACGTCTAGCCGCACCGCAGTAATGTTTTTAATGGCATTTAGCTCAGCTATTTCTTGGTCTGTTCTTGCACCTGCATAAACGTGGTGACCATTTTTGGCGAGAGTCTCCGCTAGATGTCGACCAATCCCTGTGGTTGCACCAGTTATTAAAATTGACTTTACACCAGCCCCTTGTCCTGGCGCTTCACTGGCCTGAGCAGGCAGAGTAAATAAGATAGCTACGAACAAAACAATAAAGGTTTGAACACGAATCATTTTGAGGTCCTATTGTTGTTTTAATGGGTTCGCACGACTATACACAATTGCCACTGTGATTTGGTGATGGATTCAAAGCAGCCTGAAAGTCATCCCTTAGGACAATCAACAGCAGCCAAATAGCTGGCTGAGGCGACCATTTTTTGTATATTATGAGACCAGCTAAACGGTTGATACAGAGACAGCCTTTTTAACAAACATAAAATTATAAAAATACTGGTTAAGCTGGGGGTTATTGTGGAATCTGCAAGCGTGTTGAATAAGTCGGCCATTGACGTTGCGCGGGGCTACTCTGGGAAGGTCGCTTGGCCCACCATAGTGCTCTGCATCCTAGTGTTTATTGTCTATTGGACGCTCCCATTCTTGGTCATGTTAAACGGCCTGTCACTGTTTGTGGCGATCCCTTTAATGACCATCCTGACTTATGGGGGATACACGGTTCTGCATGATTCAGTGCACGGGTGTATAAGTGGCAACATTAAATCATCACAGTGGCTTAATGATGGGCTTGGCTATCTTGCTGCTACTCTAATGCTCACTCCGCTAACTGCGCATCGTCACGAGCATCTTCGTCACCACCGAAATACTAACCAGGGTGCTGATGATCCTGATAACTACTCTGCGGATATGGTTAAGTCTCCCTCCCATTTGCTGCGATCCACTTGGGCGGCTATTAGCGTGCAGTACAGTTTTTATATGAGTGAACGCTGGGACTCAGCACCCAGGAGGCAGAATATTGTCCTGATATTGGAAATCGCTTTTGGAATATTGCTTCGTGCCCTGCCATTTGTGGTTGTTTATCTTTTGGGAGATGCCGAACAAATAGCGCGTTGGTGGCAAGCCTTATTGTTATTTGTTGCCGCTGGTTTTTTCGGCACGGTTATTTTGGTGTATTTTTTTGCTTACATAGTCCATCACCCTCATCAAGATCAGGATCGATACCTCAATACCTCGACAATTCTAATTCCCGGGCCCTTTTCCTATCCGCTAACAATGCTTTGGGGATATCAAAATTATCATTCCATACATCATCTTTTTCCTTGGGTGCCTTTTTATCAATACCGGAAACTGTTCGATCAGGTTTCGCCCATTATGGAAACCATGGGAGCGCCGATTTATCAGATAACCTGGCGCGGGCTGCGCCCGATTTCGGTTAATGGAACAGACAAAACACAGTAATAGCGCTAATACCTGGGCATAAGAGTCTGTTGATGGGCGAAAATCCAATTCGCTGCTTGATTAGGCTTTGGCGGAGACAATAATGCGATACACACTTTTTAACACACCTATTCTAAGTTCTATATTGCGTGTGATATCCAAGATCATCTTAAAAATTATTAGATGGCGGGTTGTTGGATCGCTACCGGACAAGCAGCGCAAGTATGTGCTTGTGGTCGCACCGCACACATCGAATTGGGATTTTATACTGTTTGTTTTGGCCGTATCAGTGTTGCGCCTCAAGCCCAGTGTGCTGATAAAAAGCACTTTATTTGTTGGCCCCTTGGGATGGTTTTTACGCTATTGCGGCGCTATCCCTGTTAATCGCACTCAGGCAAATTCATTGGTTAATTATATTGCCAGTATCTATGAAGAGCGCGATGAGTTTGTATTGATTATCACGCCAGAGGGCACCCGCAGTGCCAACCCTAACTGGAAGCGGGGATTTCACCATGTGGCGACAACAGCTGAGGTGCCAATTCTTGTTGTCTATGTGGACAGCAAGATAAAGACGATTGGAATCGAGGGGTTGATGGAGCCCACCGATGATGTTGATGCTGATATAGGTCAGTTGAAAAAGTTTTATGATTCAAAAAGTGGTTTAAAGCGTGATAACTATGCGTCATAGGGGCGGTGTCTTTGACTGCAACAGTTATTTCAGGGGAATCTAGATGCTAAGACTGGTCTCTGTTTTTATTTTATTAACCCAAAGCGCCTGTCAGTATCTTGCGCCGGTAGATGCGCCTATCAATAGCTGCCATCTGGTAAATAGCAGCCCGCAATCCGGGGGACTTATGCCTCAAGAAATTGAAGAGTTCAGTCAGTGTGAATATCATTGCCCAGACGGACAAATAAAGCTGAGAACTCAATTTGGTCGATGTGCTGAGTTTATAGGCAATTAGTTTCACTATTTTTAGGCTATTAGCCCCTGCGGTGCGGGCGCCTTCGCTTTGCTCTGCGTGCAAATTGCTGTCGCAATTTGTTTAGCCGGGATGCCGAGTCCCGCTGACCGCTAGAACCAAAAAAACAGCGTTAACAGGGCTTCTTCGGTCAGAGATTACCGAATATGTTCTTGGGGGAGAATCATGAATATTGTCTAAGACAATTATGTCCTGGAAATTGCACTTCTGTCTGGCTAGTTATTTCTACCTTGCCCAAAACAGCAAAAGAGAGTGTCTATACTGGTGTTGCATAGCACTATTAATCTGCTCCTCAGCCTATCCAGGCAACTCTCCTATAGGGCAAGCTATAGAACTCGTGAGGCTGTCCTTACGCGCCTGTATTGTGTTCTAACTGAGGCTGTATCTACCTCTTTTATAGCTTTAAAAAACGTGGTTTACTATGCGTGAACTATTGCTGACTGGACTTGTAGATCATTGTTAATTTCAAAGATTTAAAGAATTTCTCAACGCAGAGATTCATATTTAGAGGGTGTGACTAATGGATTATTGGTTTTTGATGGCTGGTGCAATTATTTCATTAGTAGGGATGGTATTTCACGGGTTTATTGGCGGGAAAATCTATATGACAAATGTCGATGAAAGCAATGTGGAGACATTAACGAAATCGTTAAGCCTTGTTTCATGGCATATATTCACCATCTTTCTTTTTATAAGCGCCTCTACCTTGATCTATATAGCTTATAACCCAACATTTTACTTAGCCGCTTATCCAGTCATTGGCGTTAACCTTTTAAGCGCACTTTTATTTGTTATTCTTGGCTTAGGCAGACATAGGTTTTTATTGAGAATGCCAGGTGCCTATCTACTGGGCAGTACCGCTGTGCTTGCTTGGCTGGGTATTTAACAGGCTCAAACAGCAGATGACGTCACACAACCTAGAGGCAGCATAAGCCAATGCTTATGGCTACTACTGCTAGGTGCGCTTTAGAAGTCTTACTGCATTATAGAGTCTATGTTATTCCCCCCATCGGAGTAGGAGGTAGATGCTAAAAAAGTAACTAATGAAGCGCCAGCTATGCTGGCTCAAGCCAAGAGACCGATCTGGCCGATATCTTAGACCAAAAAAAACGCCTCTCTGCAGAGATGGGGTTTTATTGTTTGGGGGTAGTTATATGGGCCATTAATCAAATGCTACTTACTCGCTGGTTGAATGACCAACTCAAGCAAATCAGCAAGTTCTCTTCGGTGGGAGCGCTGGGCATTGTGATCACTGATAAGACTGTGCACAGGCCAGTTTCGTGAGAGGGCGTTTTTCCATGAGGGGTTAGTGACTGATCGTACCGCTGCTGCAGTTTCGTCCTTGATAAAGGGTATATAGGTAGCCGGCAACGCGTGAGCATCGGGGTTGTCGAACACGACAGGTTCGGTGAGCGTGGCCAATGATTGGGGCACGTCATGAGGAGCCTCAGAGCCTTTTATCAGCCATGGAAAGAACACTTGCCCATCGACTACTGGGTGTTCTGCCATAGCTGGCCACAAATCCATTGCTGACATACCGTGGTTAGGGATGGCAGCATCTAGGAAAATAGCATGTTTGATTTTTTCAGGAATCTGATTCATCACCCCAGTGATCACCATTCCGCCGTAGCTATGGCCCACTAAAATGATCTGATCCAACTGCTCATATGTAATGGTATTCACCACATCAGTGATATGAGTGGTTAAGTTAATTTCCTTACTCGCTAGGTGTGCTCTTTCCCCAAGTCCGGTTAATGTTGTTCGGTAGACCTTATGACCTCTGCTGGTCAACAGCAGATCCATTGATTTCCAATCCCATGCTCCACCGCTGGCGCCATGGACCAGGACGTAAATTTGGGGCTTGGTCTGAGTGCCTGCTGTACTATCTTTATTGGCAAGCTGAAAAGCCTCATCGAGCTCAGATGCAGCGGCACTTTGAAAAGCCAGTAGACCAGTAAGAATTAGAATGAGTCTCATATAGGGTTAACTCTTGTTGATTAATCGATCCACTATATAGAGCAGATATAATTATTCAAATGCGAATGGTTACTCCTCAATGAGTAGCTTTTTTGCAATGCGGTTATTTTGTGTGATTACAAATTGCTATATCAGAGTTAAAAAACTCCTGTAGCCATTTGCTGTGCTCTGCGTCCAAATTGCTGTCGTAATTTGTCGAACCGGGGATGCCGAGTCTCGCCGACCGCTAGGACCAAACAAAAAAACCTGCTACTAGGGATGAAGTTATGCTACAGACTTGGCAGGAGCATATGGATGGTGTGGGGACTAGGGTGAAGGTGGATTTGCCATAGTTGTTATCTGATCTTACATTACCAATACTTAATTAAAATACTGAGGGAACAATGAAATATAGAAAGACTCTCATAAAAAGAAACATTAAAGCATTTAAGGGTTTCATCTCTATTTTGATTGCTTGTTTAGCATTGGATTAGTTGATGCTTAACTTTCAGTGTTATACCTCGTTACCGCAACTTCACTGGACAGATGAATATGGACAACCTCACAGCATGCATTACGGGCTTGTTGGTATTTTTGTATGCGCAATTATTCGCGTATTTGTATTTGAGGAGGTTGGACGCAAAATAAGGTCCAAAGTATGTTCTAAATGTGGTCTTTCAAGAGCCATTACAAAGACTACAATCTTATTAACAAACGAACAAAAGAAATATTTATATAAGAAATCCCCAGAACTTTTTTCTGAAATATATTTAAATTTAAAAACGGCGTTGAGTTCCAACGTAACGGGCAACTATTTGCAATGTAAAAAATGCGGCTATCAACATGAATGTAAACTGAGAACAGATGCTCATGTTCCTGACGATTTTCGTGAGTCTGATTCTGGCTATATACAATGAGTATTTAGATGCTGCACCTGTTAGTTTCAAAATGTCCCTCAAACAATGAATTAAGGAAATGATGCTAGAGACCTGGCAGGAGCATTTGGATGGTGTGGGCATTAAGGTAAAGGTCGATATGCCTTCAGTTTGAGGTACACTTTCCCGCTAACAATCACAGCTGAAGATATAATTGCACCATGCAAGACAACAAAGACACGCCTGACATCTCTCGTCTTCTTACAAGGTTGGCTACGTAAGCTACAGAACTGGTGCCTCTTATACGTGCCGCTGTCGCATAAAATTAATTAGACCACCGCAAGGTATGTGATTGTTGATATGTAGACATTAACAGTGATGTCTGTTCAGTTTCGTAGAGGTCGTCATAAAGCGTGGCCTGAACGCTGTAACACATATACACTCCGCCGCGCTGCCCGTAAGCAGAATTAGGACTGAAACTAAACCCCCCTTTTTGGGAAGTGCGTTTTAACAGATATCCAGAATCGGAGTATTCTAGTTTAGTCAAAGATGCAACATCGACGTAAGCCATACCTTGGCAGTCACTTGAGGCATACCACGTGATCTGGCTGGAGTCTAAAACACTTCCATCTTCAGGGTCGTACGGGGAAGTGTAGACTAAATCACTCCCTGAAATCTGAACTGCCATTAAAGTAGTCTCCCAACGATAGTACCAGTATCCGTTAACATTGTTTGATGCCGAAACCCAGGTTAAGCCCATCCCCGCAGCTCCCGTTGGACCTTGAGCACCGGTCACTCCTGTGGCACCGGCTGGACCTGTAGCGCCAGTTGCCCCACTATCACCCTTCTCACCTTTTTCTCCTTGAGGGCCCATTGCTCCCGTTACGCCTATTGCCCCTTTATCACCTTTAGCTCCTGTGGCTCCATCAGCGCCAGCTACACCCTGAGCACCTGCATCACCTTTATCACCCTTCTCACCCTTCTCACCTTTTTCTCCTTGAGGGCCCATTGCTCCCGTTACGCCTATTGCCCCTTTATCACCTTTAGCTCCTGTGGCTCCATCAGCGCCAGCTACACCCTGAGCACCTGCATCACCTTTATCACCCTTCTCACCTTTTTCTCCTTTAGGTCCTGTTGCACCATCTGCTCCTGCGGCACCCGTAGCACCTGTGCCTCCTGTTACGCCTTGGATTCCCTGAATACCTTGTGCACCCGTAGCACCTGTGTCTCCTTTATCACCTTTATCACCTTTATCACCTTTATCACCTTTTTCTCCGCGTGGACCTGTAGGGCCAGTACCAGAGGTTAATTCTCCGAAAGGCTTATCCTTAATGGAAGTGATATAGGTACCAATTCCTTCAGCATCACATTCCGTACAATTAGTAAGGTCTATCACGCCAGTGGCCAAGCTTTCATCAGTCAGGCCAAACATTGACCTCAAAATCAAAAGACCATCTGTTAAAGCATCGACATTGCCATTCGCATCAACATCAAGGATGGATATATCGTCTGCCCTATCATCCTGAGCATGCGAAAGGGTGATGGCTAAAAAGCCCAAGATAACGATAGAGTACTTGGAGAAACGATTTATTAGAGTAATCATGGTCTTTCCTTTAAAAATTCGGATATTGATGGGATAAGTCGAGCAATCTGCCCTGAAATCAGTTTAGATTTTATATCCATAATTTGATTCCAAAATATCGTAGTATCTAAACGAATAACTATACAGATCAGTCCAGTGGGTTCAAGCAGTGCTATTAAAAAAGTATTGTTTAGGTCTTTTACAGCTATCATCTAATGTACCACCCCAGATACTGTAACAATCACAAGCATTCTGCAACCTCCTCCGCCCCCTGTGGAAGTGCCCCCTGCTCTAAAACAGCACAGAAAGCGACTCAGTTGACTGAATCTGAATAATTAGAAGATATTATTGCTACAAAGCAGGCACAAAAAAGCCCCAGAAACACTGTAGTTACTGGGGCTCTAATCCTTGGCGATGAGCTTCTATCCCACCGCCATTTTTATACTTCAAAGTCTCTACAGCCCTTGTTAGCTCTCGTTTCTTACGAGACTGATGAGGAGCCTTACTGATTCTCATCAAAACATATGGTTTGAGCGAAAATGAATAGATATCTTGTTCTAGAAGGATATTTAGTCCAAGGCCCCTTCAGTTTTGACGAATTAAAATACGGTAAGTTATCTAGTCATCTAGATGCATCAATATTAGTCAAAAAAGAAGGAGAGGCCAACTGGCGCCCTTTAATTGAACATCCAGAGCTAGCAGAGCTAATCCCCAATAAAAAATCTAATGAAGATGATTTACCAGATACTTCCGTTTTAGTCACAACAAGCAACAAGACTTCTGAATCGTTAGTTAGTCGAATTCCATCCCTTAATTCTGTTGGGTCCGAGGATCGCCTCAGCGACAGAATTTATTCAAGGAAGCCTAAAGCTCCCAGCGTATTGAAATATATATTAGCGTGGTTTTTAGGTGGGTTAGTATTTTGGATTTTTGGAGTACTACTGAATGGCTCTTTACTTATCGCCGTTATTACCAGCAATGGACTGGCAGTCCCAGATAAATTTTTAATATTGAAAGGACTCGCCCCCATAGTCAGCGCATTAATATCGATGATCGTATTTATTATGATTTACCAGTTAAGCTTTAGAGAGCTACAGGTGAGGAAAGTTTTACCTTACCATTTAGTTTTAGGACTACCATTATTTTACCTATGAGATCAAATGACTCTTGTCCATCTCTAGCAAAAACAGTGAATTTAACTTGAAGTGCCTCATCTCCAAAAGGTGCTTTCTCACTGAAAACTAATAACTGCTTTGCTTGATTTAGGTTGAACTTAAATGCCTTCGGTTTTCTGTCTGTAACAGGCTGTTCGCCATTGGAGTTGACGCCCCAGATAAGCGTTGTGTTACAAAAGTAGGTATCTCCCCAGTCTGCAAAGCTAGCTGAGCTGATTAGTAAGAGGATTAGGAGTAGTCTTTTCATTCTATGTGCTGCCAAGGTAGTAGCCGTAGACTGCCCACCATATACAAAGACTAATGGTCACAGGCAACTTTGCCATGCTGGCGGGCATTGACCCAGCGCAGATGGATAATTGGTACCTAGGTATTTATATTGATGCAATCGAATGGGTAGAGATGCCCAACACCCGCGGCATGAGCCAGTTTGCTGACGGCGGACTCATCGCCACCAAACCCTATGCAGCCAGCGGTAGCTACATCAATAAAATGAGTGATTATTGCAAAGACTGCTATTACAGCGTTAAAGAACGTTACACCGAGCAAGCCTGCCCATTCAACAGCCTGTACTGGCACTTTATGCAGCGTCACAGTGAAAAATTCGCTAAAAATCCTCGCACGGCAATGGCATACCGCAGCTGGGATAAGATGGACAGCGAAGTGAAAGCGGCTCTACTGACCCGCGCCGAGTTCTGTCTGGAAAATATCGAGCAACTCTAGAGAAACAGCCTTTGAGCTCTTAGAGGTCTTTCAGACTGCGGCTAGACTGGGACTAGACTGCGCCTAGCTAGTAAGCTGCATCACGAGGGGAAACAGTGACCGTTATATAGCTTGTGCGCCTGCCGGTTCCTTCGATCTGTACCGTTGCCACCCGCGAGCCTTTTTCAAAGGTCAGAACCGACACCTTTGATTGCACGCTGGTGATACTAACCCAGCCCAAAGTAACCATATTTAAATGATAATAGGCAAAAGCACTGTCTACATCCTGTTTTGACTTGAGCACAGCACGGCCGATCCAGTTGACACCGGTATTGAGCAGCAGAGAGTTTTGTACATCTACTGCATCATCGGCTGCGATAGGAATGTCAGCAAAGGAATTGGGCACAAATATTGCGTCATTTCCATCAGTTGCAGAGACTGCATCCTTACTTGGTGACCCAGCACAGCCAGCTAACATGAGGATGCCCGCTACCAATCCAATTCGGAATTTTTTTGTCATTATTTTTCTCAGGCTTTAAAAGCGTATGAGTATAACCCCAGAAAAGGGGAATTGCAGCCAAATTTTAGGCCCACATCTAGGGCTGACTTACGTCAATAAGCGCATCTATGATGGTGCTGTAATTATCGTAAAATTTGTTGGACGTACCAGACTCAAAGGTCGCTGGTGTTGACACATCAGCCTCTATATCAATAATGCCTGCCGAATCCAGAAACGCTGCCAGAGCAATACGAAAGTTAACTGAGCCCAGCCAGTTAATATACTTAAGCTTGCCCCAATTCTGCTTCGACCCCTCAGTTGGGTAATATTTAGTAATGCGGGTAAACACTATGTCATTGGCGCGATCAATAAAAATATATTGGCCGAATTTACCCGACGCATTAAAGATAACCGCCTCGTCATTGTGACGGGAAATCCACCAGTGCAAAGAATAGCCCCGATCTTGTGCAATGGTTGCACTGTTAAGGCTATCCCAGACCTTGCTAAATGTTTCATCGACGAATTTTTTCGAAATAATTTGCTCGCCGTTCCAATTACCGCTGCGAGCAAATAACAACCCAAACCTTGAATACTGCCTCGCAGTGGTATCAATGCAACAGT
>ERZ1039804.944-NODE-944-length-17455-cov-7.884425_pt1 | contig 17455 bp, 8 predicted proteins | sample MGYA00383089_ERZ1039804 | MGnify/ENA primary metagenome ERZ1039804 (study PRJEB29581, sample SAMEA5548359) | metagenome | biome: marine; feature: coastal; material: water | depth 1 m | study: Short-term variability in the microbial, nano- and picoplankton dynamics...
TTACTAGTTCTTATACTACTCTTACTCAGGATGTAGACTACTATGTTGATACAGATTTAGATTGTATCTATAGAATGAATAAAGCCTGGCCAAAAGGTCCTGGCGCAGTGAAAGTTGTTTATAAAGCAGGCTATGCAACAATACCTGCAGATTTAAAATTGGCAGTTATTGATTTAATCACTTACTACCATAAAGATGAGCATAAAGCTCGTCAAACCATTGCGGGTGCGAGCATACAGAATCAAAGCTCTTCAAGTCAGAGAAACAACGTTGCGTTCCCTGACCATATTAAAAGAGTACTAGATCTTTATAAGAACTTCTAATGGCTCAAAAAGATTTATTAGTATTTCTAAATAAATTAGACTCGGAATTGACGAGAAGTTCTAAAGATTATAGAAGGGAACAAGCCGATAAACGTGCACATATTTTTAGGTTTAACTCAGGAAAGTTTGCAAAACAAATAAAAATACAAGCAGAAGCGCAAGGTATACCTTTAAGCAATAAAGACAAAGGGTTTATAAATAAAGCAGCAGAAGGACTACTAACTAAACTAAAAAGAAGTTTGCCGAGAATTAAAGCTGATGAGAAAAAGCTAACTTCTGGAAAAAGTTTTATAAGAATGACGTTTACATCCTCTGTAAAGAGAAAGAGTCAGTACGGAGATCCAGACTCTATTTATGGAAAAATATACGATACATATAGACCTCATTTAAAAGTATGTTTTACTAATATACAAAACTACTTGAAACAACAAGAGTTTACTAACGAAAAGACTGGAAGAGTAAAAAATAAAGCACTTCGGACAAAGACAGGAAAAGTAAGAGAGGCTCCGGGAAGAGAAGTACAGCTAGGTCACGTTGAAGGAAAAAGTGTTATAGAGTCTTTAATTAGAGATGCTTTTGACGATGTGATCGGAGATGAATCTATTTTTACAGAAACAGGCGATGCTTTAAAAGAGCCAGACATTAGAAAAATGATGCAAGACTTAGGTATTGATGTTAGTATTATTAAAGACGCAAAAATAGATACTTATACTGTAGAACTAGAAGCTGCTGTAGACAATAGGTCCGGAGGAGCAATGTTAAAAAAGCAAAAAGTAAATCTACAGAATCAAATTAAAAAAGCCGTAAAGAAACTTGGCGGAATTAAAAACCTCTCTGGTTCAGATACTCCCAGAGAAAAGTATATTAAAAAGACTCGTCAGGAAGTTTTAGAGCCTTTTAAAAAATTAAAAAATGTAAAAGTTTCAGCAAATAATTTAAAAATAGAGGATAAGTCTAGCTCGGGAACTGATAAATCTAAGGCCAAAGCTGTAAAAGCTTCAAAATCTAAAAACAGAATCGGTAGAGCAGCCTTGCCAGCAGTAGCCAGAATGAGACGAAAAAAAGCAGCGGATCGTTCAGCAGCTAGACAACCTTTAGAGCTTTTAGGATTACTTAATCAAAAACTTCCTGAAACTGTACGAAAAAATATGAAAGAACCTTCTCTTATTAATAGAAGTGGAAGATTTGCAGAAAGTGTAAAAGTAACAGAGATTGCTCAAACTCCTAAAGGTTTTCCAAGTATAGGATATACTTATCAAAGAAACCCGTATCAAGTGTTCGAAGAAGGTAGTAGGGGTGAGTGGTCAAATGGTCAAAGAGACCCAAGAGACTTAATAGACAAATCTATTCGAGAAATAGCAGCACAGTTTGCAATCGGAAGATTCTATACTAGGAGAGTATAATGAGTAGAGCATATACAACACGACGTTTAGGCATTATAGAGGCTCTTGTAGATAAGTTAAAAGATATAAATGGTACGGGCACATTTCTTACAGACCTTTCGGAAAATGTGTCACCAAGATTAAAATTTTGGGATGAAGTGGAGGAGTTTCCTGCAGTTCACTTAAATGCCGGCTCTGAGAGTAGAGAGTATCAAGGAGGAGGCTATAAAGACAGATTTCTGTCTGTAACAGTTAGATGTTATGTACAAGACGAAGATTCAGTACTAGCACTCGACGAGTTATTAGAAGACGTAGAGACTGTATTGGAAACAAACTCTCGATTATCGTATAAAGATCGTACAGGTACGACTCAATATACACAACAAATCACAATTGTCAGTTTAGATACTGACGAAGGTGTATTAGAGCCTCTAGGTGTAGGAGAAATACAAATAGAAGTTCGGTACTAGAAAATACAGGCACGAACAAAAGTTCACGTCCTTGTCTTTTCAAGAAACATAGGAGATAAACTATGGCAAAATCTTTATTTTTAAGCCGAGAGGTAAAAGTTTACGTTGAGTTTGATGGCAAGTTTTGGGAAATGCCTGTACTTGACGGCTTTTCTTTTTCTCAAGGCACAAACACAACAGAAGTAACCATTGCAGAAATGGCAGACTCTAGTAATAACAGTCGAAGAGGTCGTATTGCTTTTAATGATAGCTTAAATCCAGTAGAGTGGTCTTTTTCTACTTATGCTAGACCTACTGTTGTAAATACAAAACACAGAGCCCCTGAAGAAGTTCTTTGGGCAATGATGGCAGGAGCCTCTAATTATGATGGTACTGAGGCTGTTAATATTTTTGATGATGGCGCAACTACCCCAGTACCTGTAGTAAAAACAACAAGTACTACAAGCTTGGATATAAACTTTGATGGGTCAAATAAACTCGAGTTTGGTGCTGCAAATATCTATTTTGGATTTCCTTCTAACGATGGCAGTGCTACTGACGCTGATGTCTATTATAAGTGCACAGGATCTGTTGTTAATGAAGCATCTTTAAGTTTTGATTTAGACGGTATTACTACTATTGAATGGTCGGGGATGGCAACTAAACTAACAGAAGGAACTGTTCCAGATTTCGGAACTTCTAATGTTAACCTAGTACAACACGGTTTAAATAGCACTTCTAATTTTATTCGTAATCGTCTTACCCAGCTTACGCTATCAACAGCTGATAACCACTTAACAACTGATGCAGATAACAACATCGATGCTTACAGTTTAGTTCTTACTGGTGGTAATATATCAATATCTAACAATATTAGTTTTATTACTCCCTCTAGTTTAGGGGTTGTAAATACTCCACTAGGGCATGTATCAGGAACTAGAAGCGTGTCGGGTTCATTTAGCTGTTATTTAAGTGGTGATACACGAGGATCTGCTGAGTTAATGGAAGATTTATTAAATGCAAGTACAATAGTACAAAATCAATTTAGTCTTCAATTTAATGTGGGAGGTGTAAGCAATCCAAAGCTAGAAATTGCCTGTCCTCATGCAATGCTAGAAATTCCTTCACACAGTGTAGAGGATGTTATTAGTGTAGAAGTCAATTTCCACGGACTACCTGCTGATATTGCAGATACTGATGAGGTTACTGTTAAATACTTCGGATCATAGGTATAAAAAAATAATTCTTGACATTTATGGTCTGTTAGACTATAATATGGAATAGAAAAAGTTAATAAAGGGGTCTTTTTTGACCCCTTTGTTTTATTAGAGAATAATATGTCTAATTATGTTTTTAAGAAAAACGCTTTAGTAGGGTATGCAGATTCTTACCCGGGCCTGACTTCATTGGTAGAAACTGTAGATTTCAGCTTTAGTCAAACGTTTACTGATTCGACATATACTAAAAAAACTCTGCATGAACAGCACAACTTAAGTGACTCTTCTAATATAAGCAGAGCAAATCCAGGTAATTTTGAGTTTACAGTAAATGTTGGTACAGCTAGCAGTACAGGATTAAATAACTTAATAACTAAACTATTAAAACCAGACTCTGGAACTTTTGATTTAATTATTTCTTCTGGATTTAATTTAAACGATCATGATTATACAGCTTTATTTCAACGATGTGTTATAACTAATGGGACATTCATAATTGATAAATTAGAGAATCTCAAAATAACATTTACGGGGGAATGCAGCAAATTACTAACAGGAAAAAGTCCTTTATACAATAGTGTGTCACAAATTATATCGGGCAGTCTGGGAAGAAATTATGTAGAATCTCAGATACCTAAATATGTTTCTGTTAAACTACCAAACTCTTCTGCTCCCATCCCTTGTGTAACATCTTTATCTGTAGAGGTTCAAAATGATATTGAATGGAATCCTTATACAACAGTTCAGAAAGGAATAGAAAACCCTTCTGATGGAGACATTCTTTCTATAAAAGCATTTCCTGAAAATTATACTTTCAAAAAGAGAATAATTTCAGGTTCTATAGGTGCATACGTAAAAACAGATCCTACTTTTACTGCAAACGGTAATTTTGGAGATGAGCCGGAAAGGTATTTACAAACATATGCAACTGATAAAACTTTGAGTATTATAATAGGAGATTCTAGTACTGTAGGTTTTAAATTTAATTTATTAAATTGTACCTACACGAACAGAGTAAATCCCGCAGAAGTATTTACTCAAAATTACGATTGGAGAATGGCAGACAATCCTTTAGATTTGACGGATTCTAGTTCAGACTCACAATCTTACATTAAAATACAAACAACGTAAGGAGTAGTAATGCAATTAAAAAAATTAATGGTTGATTCTAAAGCAGTATGGATTGACTTTTCAGGTTTACCCGGTTTTTCAGTAGAAGTAGCAAATTTATCAAAAAAAGAGTTAAATAGTTTAAGAAAAAGATGCACAGAACAAAAGTTCGATAGAAAAACTAGACAACTTGTTGAAGATTTAAACGAAGATAAATTTGTTAAAGAGTTTACTCAAGCAGTTATAAAAAACTGGAAGGGATTAAAATTATCCCATCTAGAAACTCTTCTTCTTATTGATATGGGTTCTGAAGACCCTGAAAAAGAATTAGAGTATACATCAGAAAACGCTGAAACTTTAGTTAGTTCCTCAACAGAATTTGATACGTGGCTCAACGAGGTAGTCTTTGACTTAGAGAACTTTCGTACAGGAAGAAAAGAGCGAACTACTGGAAAGGCTGGAGCTATTTCTAAAAAATAGTGAAAGTAAGATGACGAGAGATCGTTATCTAATGATGTGTGAACAATTGGGGAAAGATCCAGATCCAGAGGAAATGCCTCCAGATTATTCTGACTTTCCTGACGTAGCTATACATGCAATGAATATTTTTTCAATGCTAAATGATAGAATGTATCCAGATATTGGATATGTAGGAAAAGATTATACTAATCTCCCTATATTTTTGGAAGTTTGTGATATAGAGGATAAAGAGTTACTTTTAGAGATTCTAAATGTATTAGATTCAAGAGCTGTGGAACAGTCTCGTAAAGTCCTAAAGCAGGAGCGAGATAAGCTAAAGAGAAAACGATAGTGGCAGATACAATTCAAGTTACGTATAAAGTCATGGAAGATGGCTCTCTCAAAGCTATCGGAAAAGACGCTGAAAAAGCGGCAAAAAGTACCGACAAGGCAACTAAGTCCGCTGACAAATATAGCAAAAAGAATAAAGGAGTAGCAGGAGCTACTTCTAATTCTACTAAAGCTTTCTCTAAAATGACTTCTGGGATCTCTGGAGGTCTTGTACCCGCCTATGCAACACTAGCCGCGAACGTTTTTGCGTTAACTGCGGCTTTTGGTTTGCTTTCAAGAAACGATGCAATTAGTAAACTAAATGAAGGTTTAGAACACACCGGAGCGGTAGCGGGTAAAAATCTTACTATGGTTGCCAGCAAGCTAAAAGAAATTAGTGGTAATGCTATATCCGCAGAGCAAGCAATGAGAGCAGTAGCGGTAGGTGTATCAGCAGGTTTCAGTGAAGACCAATTAAATTCTTTAACTCGTGTAGCAAAAGGTGCTTCTTTAGCACTAGGCAGAGATATGGGCGATGCTATGGATCGTCTTATTAGAGGTGCGGCAAAATTAGAACCTGAAATTTTAGATGAATTGGGTATTATGGTGCGTTTGGATGATGCAACTAAAAAGTATGCTGATTCTATAAATAAGAGTGCATCAGAGCTTACACAGTTTCAAAGACGTATGGCATTTACTAATGCAATTATTGCAGATGGGGAGAAAAAGTTTCAGTCTATTCAAGCAGCTCTGGACCCTAGCGAGTACGGGCAATTAAGTGCTACTTTTTCAGACCTTACAAAATCTTTTGTACAGTTTTTAAATCAAGGATTAGGCCCTGTATTCGGTTTCTTAGCTAAAAATAAGTTGGCTTTAGGAGCACTTGTTATGTCTTTTGGGGCTTCAATAAGTAAAGACTTAGTAGGAAGCATTGAAAGTCATACAAAAGCCGCAGCAAAAAATGCAAAAGCAGCAGCACACCAATCAAAAGTTAACCTTAAAAATATAAAAACTACTGACTCAATGACTAAAAATATGAAAGGTTTAACAAATGCTCATGAGATGGATGAAAAGCAGTTGAAAAAGCTGCACAGACTTTCTAATCAGCAAGTTAATCTTATGAATAAGTCAAACCCTCAGTATAAGACTGCGATTAAGACACGACGTGGTTTAACAATGGCAACTTTTGCCCTTACAACTGCCACCCATAAACAAGGCATGGCTGATGCTCTAGGAACGTTACAAACAGAAGGATTTACTGCTGCTCGAGCTAAATACTTATTAGTTCAATCTGAAACTGCAACTGCAACTGCTCTAGCAACTGTTGGACAAGATGGTTTAACTTCGGCAATGATCAGAGCAAAAGCAGCTGCACTTGCGGCAGGTAGCGCTATAAAGTTCTATGGAACTGCTTTACTGGTCGCGTTTCCTATGATAATGGCTATAATAACTGCCGTTGCAGTATTGGGGCCTATGTTAGTCGGACTATTTAAATCTCCTGAAGACGGACTTTCAAAACAACTAAAGAAAAATGAAGAAAGATTAGAAGGTTTTGAAAAAGTTATAAGAATATACACTGAAAGTGTACGAACAGCTCAAACAGCTACTGAAGCATGGTTCAAAACAATAAAGCCTTTATCAGGATTATTTGATCAAGTATCTTCGGCGATGAAAGATACCAATCTCGAAGCCGAAACTAAACTTATAATAGCTCAAGCTAGAGCAAGGCAGGACCTAGCACGAGCTAAGAAGTTTGAAAAAAGTGTCGAAAAGGGCGAACTTCGACTTCAAACAGGTTTTGGTATGAGTGTTCCCTCAAAACAAGTTACAGATCCAGAAGAAGCTCAGCAAGCTATTTCAAAGGCAAAAAATCTAGCAAAAGAAGACTTAGAATCAATTAGACAATCAAATATAAATCTTGTATCCGGGTTAATAGCCTCTATGAATCAGATGGAAATAGCAATGGAGTCCGACACAAAAAATACACGCCTCCAAAAAAATGCTATGCGTACTCTAACTATAGCAAGAACAGAAGCTCAAACTGTTCTCGATAGTTTAACAGAAACTGAATTTAAAAACTTAAAACAAGCAGAAGAAGTGCAAAAACAACTGCAAAACACTACGGATAAGCTAACTGCAGGAACTGCAGCATACGAGAGCTTTAACGAAGTTGTTACAAAAGCTAATAATTTAAATGCCACAAAGACCTTTGGACTTTTTGCAGAAAAAATAGATAATGTAACAGATGCCGTAAATGAGTTAAAGGCTATATCGGCAACTGAAGAAGGGGCTACCTTAGCTACTAAATTATTAAATTCAGCAGCGGCCGAAGAAGAAGCTGAAAAAATAATTAAAGCATATGGTTTAGTTAAGAAAACTTTTTTAACGGAAGTAGGTTCTTTTGGTGTTATAAATGAAGATGGCACAGAGACCATTGTTGCAAAAATAGTGCCTATGGTAGAAAAAGCAACCGATGCTGTTAAACGATTTAAAAAAGAGCTTACCCAAGTAAATGACGATGCAAAAGCTTTACAAACCGCAATAGCAACTACTGCACAACTAGAGACTGCGCTAGGCTCTAATTCGTCTATAGTTTTTGAAGCAAGCAAAAGAAATGCAGAAGAGCAATTAAGAATTAAAAAAGAACAACTTAGATTAGAGACTAAAGGCGGACAAGATGAATTAACAGCAAAATTAGAGGTTTTAGCAGTAGAAAGAGAGTTACTAGAAATAACTAAAAAAAGATATGACTTTCTTTCTTCTCAAGCTCAAAGTTCTGGAATGGGTAAAGGCACCGCAGCAGTTATTAAAGCAGAGGGAGCAGTTATAGCAGCTAGAGATGCCACATATAAAGATAAAATTGTAGACGGAGAAACAATAACTGCAGAGGATCAGAAAAAAGGTGCTATTAAATCAGCCCAAGTAGATCAAGCAAAAGCAGGTTTGTCGGGTATAGCAAAAGATATGGCAGCTCTAGGCCCGGAAGGGGCTCTAATGTCAGCAACAATACAAGGCGCTTTAAATATGGAAACAGCTTTTAGTACTGCATTTGAGGTTATGGGAGACAAATCTGCAGACATGTCAACTAAAGTTATAGCGGGTATTGGAGCAGCAATGTCAGTTGTTTCGTCCTTAGGTAATGCCTATAAAGCAGCAAGCGATCAAAGAATGATGCAGATTGATAATGAAATTGCTGCAGAAAAACAAAGAGATGGACAAAGTGCCGCAAGTGTTGCAAAATTAAAATCTTTAGAAGCTAAAAAAGAACAAGAAGCAAGAAAAGCGTTTGAACAAAACAAAAAAATGCAAAAAGCTCAAACAGTAATGGCTACTGCTCAAGGTATTATGCAAGCATTTCAAATGGGTCCAATTGTAGGTGCTATAATGGGCACTATGATTGCTGCTATGGGAGCTAAACAACTCTCGGTAATTAATAGCATGACGTACAACGGTGGAGCTTCTAGCCAAGCATCTGGTCCAGGAGAGCTTAGTGTAGGTAGTAGACAAAATAGTGTTGACTTGGCCAGAGGACAGAACTCAGCAGGTGAACTAGCTTATATGAGAGGTGAGTCGGGGGTAGGAACAAGCGCAACTGACTTTAAACCTGCATTTACAGGATACAAAAATAGAGCCGCAGGAGGCTTTATAGTAGGAGAGCAGGGTCCTGAAGTATTTATGCCTTCTACACCTGGTGAAATTATACCTTCAGGTAAATCAGAAGGTTCAGTAACTAATGTTAATTTTTCAATCAATGCAGTAGACTCTACTGGTGTGGAAGATTTGTTACTAGCTCAAAAGGGAAATATAATTGGAATGATTAGAGAAGCCGCTAACGAGCATGGAGAGTTCTTTCTAGAAAGCGTACAGGAGAATACATACTAATGGCTACATATAGTAATTACTTAGATACTTTACCTGATCCTAATAATCCAATAGGAGAAGCAGGTGAAGCCTCTTCTAGCGGTTCAAAAGGTGCAGGCTACTCTGCTGTTAAACTATCTTCAGAACATAAAATAATGAATACTAGAACTAACTCAGGAAGATTAATAAGCAGAGAATTATCCGGACATAAATGGAATATTAATATTTCTTATAACCCTATGACACGAGAAGAGTTTGAACCTGTATATACATTTATTTTACAAAAAAGAGGTTCTATGGTTCCTTTTCTTGTGTCTCTGCCTCAGTATAAACAACCAAAAAATACAACTTTCGCTACTTTTGTTGCTTCTAATAATTTTTCTCCCGATAATGCTGGAGAGCCCGGAGACACTACAATGGTAATTGATAATGCTAGCTATGATGCGAGCACTAATGGTACAGCTAGACCGGGGGATATTTTTACTATAATAGATGCGGATTCAAACCATAAAAAAGCGTATCAGATCACCCGAGTAGAAACATATGATTTATCAGAGGCTGGAACTACTGCCCCTGATTCTGACCAATTAAGAATACATTTTGTACCGGCATTACAAAGAGCTGTTACAACAAATGCAACCCTTACTTTCGATAACCCCAAATTTAGAGTAGTCTTAAAAAACGATATACAAGAGTACTCTTTAAATACAGAAAATTTATATAGCTTTTCTTTAGAGCTTGAAGAGGCCCAACCCTAATGTCAGTACGTAACTTAAATAATACTTTAAAAACTTCTTTAGTTGACTATGATCCTTTTATTGTAGCGCACCTTATTAAATTTGAAAAACCTAAAAAAGTAGCCCAAGTGGCCGCGCCTTCAACAGGTCAAGCCCTAGACTATACATATTTGACAGATGCACAGTATGATATAGAATACCAAGACGGATCTAAATTACCGGGCTCAGCATCGCCACTACTAACACAAACATATAGAGCAAATAAAGTAGTATCTATAGGCTCAGTTAATGAGGCTATACAGGCTAAAGCATCTAATCTTGCCCTAACTTTAGATACCTCTTCTTTGGGGGCTAATGCTACTAGCACTGCGTATATATCTTCAAATATTTTATTTGGAGACACGGATTTATCTAGTGCAGGATTTGTAGAGGGCGATAAGGTTTTATTAACGAGCTCGAGTAATGCGGGCAGACATATTAGAATTGAAAAATTTGCTAATGACGGAAAAACTATTCAATTTACACAAATTGATAGTGTAACTAACCACCTTCCTACTGAACAATATACTATTTCATTATCTTCTGAAGAATTAACAACTATGTTATTAGATAAAGAATCCACTTCTTATACTAGTTATATAAACAGAGAAGTGATTATATATAGGGCGCATATTAATCCAAGCACTAGACAAATTATCGGAGAGCCTTGGATATATTTTAAAGGAATTATAAGTTCCGCATCTTTAACAGATAAATTAACCTCCTCCTCCATAACATGGACGTTATCTAGCCATTGGGGAGACTTTGTTAGGGTTCAAGGACGTTTAACAGACGATTCAAACCACAGAGCACTAAGACCTGACGGCTCACCCGACTTAGAGGCTGTAATTAAACCTCAATATGCTTCTGATTTAGGATTCTTACATTCTAATAATGCCTTAAATGCTATAGCTCACTATACCTCTACTGAAACAAAATATAAGCAAGTAGATGTTAATGGTGGGTGGTTCGGAGGCAAACGATTACGAGAAATAGAAGTAGAAGTTCCTCGACAAGTTGATCTACAGTTTAATATACAAGCAAAAATGTTGCCGGTAGTTTATGGAGTAAGAAAAATAGATTCTTTTCCTATTTTTGTAGACACTCATGCAGATAATTCAGCAAAAGTTTTCAGAGCAGACGCACTATGTGAGGGAAAAATAGCAGGCTTGCTCGATATATATATTGATGACAATAGTAGTATTTGCTTAGATAAACCAGATTTTGATGTTAGAAATTCAGCAGGCTCATTGTACGAAGAAGATGCAGTAGAGGTGGTGTGTAAGGGCAGAGCTGATAGAGGTGATGCACTACACTCTTATACTTTAGCATCTGGATCAGCAACCTGGGACCCTTCTTGGGTTGACTCAGATTTAGGAGTTTTAGAAGACTTTCCTGAATACTTAGAACCTTATGCAAGTACGATGAATTTTTCAGGTTCTGATACAGGGGTTTCTTCAGGAATAAATGCAACAGGTATTAAACATAGTAGAAGCCATACTATTAAAGCCCCTATAGATGCAACACTAACTTTTCATGCAGGACTACCAGATCAAAAAGCAGATAGTTTATTAGTTAAGACTGCAAACGATTCAAAATTTAAAACTCAAAATGATTATTATACAGGCAGACCACAATACTGGGGACCTTCTCATAAACTATTAGATACCGCATATGTTGTAGGACAATACCAAATAGAAGAGGGGGCCACTTCATTACCAGATCTGCAATTTGTAGTACGTGGACGAGACCCTGAATGTTATAATTACGACGGTAGTTATGTTAATAATTCTGGTCACAGTTCAAATAATTCTGGTTTTTCAGATTTTTCTTTAGGAGATACTGTAACTATTCATAAAGTTAATGGCAGTATGGCAACTACTACTGTAAAAATTATAGATAAATGGAACACTATTAACTCGGATGGAGAGACAGATTATAGATTTAGATTTTCAGACGATTTGGTTCTAGCAGGCACTACATCTTTCTATATGCTAAAAAATACCAAAAAATGGTATATGCAAACTTGGGATCATATAGAAAAATCAGGCACTTTAACAGAAAGAGTAGAAACTACTGAAGGTTTTACTCAATCAGCTGGAACCCTTCGAGGAAGAAAGCTATCTTTCTCAACAAATCCTGGCTCTGGCGTAGAGTGGGCACTGGGTCAGCCTGCTTCTATCGCAGGGGTATATAGTTCTTCAACAGGTATTACAAATGTTCTGGCTTCTAGTTATACAGATTTTACTTATAACAGTGCTACTAATATACTAAACAATCTCACACGTTTTACTTCCACTTTAGATATTAATAGAGTAGTAGTTAAAAACGCTATTAAACTAACTGGTACATTATCTTCTAATACCTCCGACTATATAGGTAGAAGTATTACGGTAACACGTTACGATTCAGACACAGTCTATAGTCAAACTCGTAAGATTATAGCTATTAGTACTTCGTTAAAAGTAGCACTAGTTGATGCGCCTTGGGATCATATGTATATTCCCGACACCGGTGATAAATATGAGATAGGCTCTTTAGGAGATCGAAGAGTTACTATCAATCCGTCTCTACAGCTATTAGACTATATGACTAATGAAAGATATGGTAAAGGTCTACGCTTATCAGAGATAAACGTGGATACATGGATAGAAGCTGCCAAAGAGTGTGATACTAGAGCTGAAGTTACGGTAGCACTTCCTTCGGGCACTACTGTACCCGACGATAGTGTATGGAAGTTTCCTCAAAACGGGGATATTCAGTTTCAAGGTACTGTTAAATCCGCTGTTACAAAAGGGGGTAAAAAAGAAGTAGTATTTAAAGATGTGATTGGTAAACTTGGAATTAAGTGGAATAATTGGCAAGCTATTCCTTCCGGTCATGTGTATTGGTACAATGGCGATGTGTACTCTGGAAATGGTAGTATACAAGCGACTGCACCAACTGGTGGAGGTATATCAACAGTAACTTTGCAAAGAGTTGATGCATCAGGTACAGCAAATGTAGACATAAGTGTAAAATCAAGTGACGGTAACCCTTTAGTTAAATCCTATGATTCTTCAAAAGGCTCGTACACAGCCTCTGGATATAGTTTGTATGATTCTGATAATGTAAAATATTGGAAATACTTGGGCTGGGATGATAATAGTCAAAGAAATGTAACCCGTCATCAAATGAACCAAGTTATAGATACAAAATTGCCTATTTTTGAAAACATTAATAGAATGCTTAGTCAGTTTAATGGGATATTAAGATATAATGCTGGTAAATATGAGCTAGAAGTTAGAGGTAAAAAAGGGGTACTATCTTCTGTTGAAAAAATAAGTAACGATGACATAATTGGTGATATTAAATTATCCGATAAAGGATTAAAAAATAGTAAAAACTATATAAGTACTAGTATAATAGATCCTAATAATAAATTCGAGCCTAGAAGTGTTAGTTTTTTCAACTCCGACTATTTAAGAGAAGACAAAGGTGTTCAGAAAAAAGGGCAGCTTAGTGTCCCAGGTATAACAAACTACTATAATGCTAGATTCAATATTAAACAACATCTTGATGAATCTAGATATGGACTAACTTTGCAACTAACAATAGCACCTAGAGGTATGCTACTACAGGCAGGAGGAATATTTGAACTAACATACCCTCGATTTGGTTATAGTGAAAAACCTTTTAGAATAACTAATATTAATTTTAAAAAGGACGGCACTGTAGATATTACAGCCGATGAGCATAATGACGAAGCTTTTGTTATAGTACAGCAATCCAGAGGGCCCGGCATATTAGAAGAGCCTGAAAGCGGTCAAGGAGCAGACCTTTTAGCTACTCCTGCGCGTCCCGGGGGTTTAGCTGCTTCTCAGAATAATCAAGGTAATATTATTTTAACTTGGACTAATAGTAGTGGCTTTTCAAGTGCCTCTCATATTACAGAGATTTACCGAGGAACCGTAAATAATTTTAATGATCAGTCTGTAGAATTGGTAGGCACCTCAAGTACTAATACATATACCGATGTACTACCCACAGGTAGCGGTACTGAAACAAGATACTACTGGATACGCTATGTAGTACAAATTCCTAGACTTAATCTTAGTGGAACAGCTTTCAGAAATGTTCCATCTCTAGTATATCCTAATACTGGCGATGCCACCTTTACAAACGGTGAGGGTGTATCAGGGTCCGGACAAACCGGTACAGCTCCTAGGCTTATAAAACTGTCAGCAGGCACACAAAATTTTGTGTATAATGTTGCAGGAGATGATTTAGAGGGTTCTCCTTATAGCACTCAAACAACAATAACTTCGGCACTTACAAATGCTGTAGGAAGTATAACAAGGGTTTGGAGAAAAAATGGGACTATAATTAATGGAGCAACTAACGACGCCTTAGTTTATAACCCGCCTTCTAGTTTTTCAGCAATGCCTGAAACAATAGAGTGTGAAGTTACAGAAACATATGGGTCTCAAACATTCATTTTCAAAGACTCTATTACTTTCTCAGCCAATAAACTAGTTGTAAATGGTTCCGACGGTATTGATGGCTTTACAGTTACAGCAACAAATGGTACTCATAATTTTAATGCCGATTCAACAGGTAGTATTTCTTCTGTATCAGAATATTCTAGTACTTTTACTGTTAAGCGCGGAAATACAACTTTTGGATTTGATAATACGGCTACTCCGGGTGATAATACATATAAATTAGGCACGCCTACAAATATTAGTCCCTTAAACTCAGTATCTGTACTTTCAAACAACGGTATTATAACTATCTCAGATACTACTGGTAGTTTTTTAACTAGCACAAGTGTCAGTCAAGTTACTTTTGATGTTGATGTTATCAATAATGATACTAATAGTACAATTGCTACTTTTAAGTTCTCTATTACAAAGACTTTTGATGGAACGGATGGAATTACAACAGCTTTAGTATATGCTTACAAAAGATCTGCATTAGCCCCTACTGATGATCCGGGAGCAGTAACTGTAAATCTAAATACAGGATTAATTACAACTGCTTCTTTAGGAAATGGATGGAATAAGGAAATTCCTAGTTATACGTCAAACCCTCTTTATATTGTATCAGCAACAGCCGCAGGTTCAGGATCAACAGATACAATAGCTGCTTCTGAGTGGACTTCTCCGGTACAATTAGTACAGGATGGAAATAGTGCCCGAGCAGTAGATCTAACTACAGATCAACAAGCGTTTAACTATACTAATTCCGGTACTAAAGTAGGCTCTCCTACATCTACTGTAACTGCAACCGCCAGAAACACTATAGGAACTGTTTATTATGAATTTTTCATCAATGGAACGGCGCAAGGAAGCGGCCCCACTACAGGGTCTGGTGCCAATGAGTTAACCTACACTCCCGATAACTCTTATAGTAATATGCCTCAAGAAATTAAGGTAGAAATTAGAGAAGATGCTGTGGATGGGACGGTTCTTGCTTCTGATGTACTTCAAATGTTTGCATTAAAAGAAGCTCAGAATCAAAAAACTGTATTTTTCTATAAAAAGAATGATACAGTTCTAGGATTTAGTGCAGGAAATGATGCCTCTAACCAGACTTTCGATAATCCAGGGACTGGCCTAGAGCCTGGATGGACTAATGATCAGCCCTCTCTGAGTGCCGATGGTGATATAGTATATCAAGTACAAAGAATCTTTACCTCAGACGGAGCTAGTCCTCAAGAAGCTTCGTGGTCGAGCGCGGTAGCGGTAGCCCGCAGAAACGACGGTATAGATGGAGACGATGCACAGAACCAAAAAACAATATCTATCTTTAAAAAGAATGATAGTACTTTACAATTTAGCAGTGGTGGTACTCCATCAACTCAAACATTTGCTAACCCGACCAATGGTTTAGAACTTGGATGGACTACTACTCAACCCGCTATAACTGCTGACGGCGATAAAGTCTATATGTCTCAACGAATATTTACTTCTGATGGTAATAGTCCTCAAGAATCTACCTGGTCTACACCTGTTATTGTGTCTCAAAGAACGGACGGTATAGCTGGAGTTAGTCAAAAAACGGTCTTTATTTTTAAGAAAAATGATTCTACCGTACAGTTTGATGCTAATAACGATGCATCTGATCAAACATTTGCTAGTCCTACTAATGGTTTAGAGACTGGATGGACTATTACCCAGCCCGCATTAACTTCTAATAGTGATCAAATATATATGGCACAGAGGGTCTTTACATCAGATGGAGCTAGTCCTCAGGAGAGTGCTTGGTCAAACCCTGTGGTGGTTGCTAGTAGAACTGACGGTACTTCAGTAACTATTCTAGGTAGTCTCCCTACTGTTGCTACAGGTTTTGTACAATTTAAGTTTGAAAAAGAATCTTATCCCAATACCGAGCCTTCTTATGCAACTGACAATATTTTAATATCGGGTCAAACAGAGCAACAATATTCTGTTACTATACCTTCTCAGGGCTCTAATACTTTCAAGTCTTTACTTATGTATGTGTCCCCTAGAGATGTTCCGATAAAATTGAATTCATTTGTATTAAATGCCTCCTCTGATGCAAGTGATACTAATGAGCCTAATTATTCCGATATTTTTGGAGGAACTACTATTAGTGCTGGTGGGTTGTATGAGCATCCTACAGGCACAGGTACCGAGACTTGGGGCGGCTTTGCAAACTCGGAAAGTGATTTAGGTGCTGGTAGTAGTACAAATTCTGTATCTTTCTCTACTGCAGGAACGATTTCATTTAACGGATCTATTCCTAACTTTGATAGTAATGCTCAGTCTGCTCTAAATACTGCATTTAATACCCAAGCCAGTCCTGCAAGTGCGGGGGATGGCGTCATTGCCCAAGACTCTGGTAGTCTTTGGATTTACAATGGAACCTCCTGGGACGATGTAGGGCAAATAAAAGGTAATGATGGAGCAGATGCTCAAAATCAAAAAGTAGTATTTTTATATAAACTAAACGATAACAGCTTTGGGTTTACCTCTGGAAATGATGCAGGCACTCAAACTTATGATGCTCCTACTCAAGGTGTAGAAAGCGGATGGAGTACTACTCAGCCTTCCGCAGCTTCTGATGGAGATATTGTTTATCAGGTACAACGATTGTTTACTTCCGATGCCACAAGTCCTCAAGAAACTTCATGGTCTTCTCCTATTATTGTAGCTCGTAGAGAGGATGGAGTTGATGGTACTAACGGTGTTAATCAAAGAACAGTATTCTTATTTAAGAAAAATGATAACAGTCTAGGATTTACCTCAGGCAATGATGCTTCTAACCAAACATTTGCTAGTCCCACTAGTGGTTTAGAGACTGGGTGGAGTACTAGCCAACCTGCACTAACTACAAATTTGGACAAAATATATCAAGTACAAAGAATCTTTACTTCTGATGGTAGCAGCCCTCAAGAAGCGGCTTGGTCTGCTCCGGTGGTTGTCGCGGAGAGAACCGATGGAACTGATGGTACTAATGCAGTTAATGAGAAAACAGTTCTTATTTTCAAGAAAAATGATAACAGCCTAGGTTTTACCTCTGGTAATACTGCTTCTAATCAAA
>ERZ1039804.957-NODE-957-length-17328-cov-5.867423_pt1 | contig 17328 bp, 17 predicted proteins | sample MGYA00383089_ERZ1039804 | MGnify/ENA primary metagenome ERZ1039804 (study PRJEB29581, sample SAMEA5548359) | metagenome | biome: marine; feature: coastal; material: water | depth 1 m | study: Short-term variability in the microbial, nano- and picoplankton dynamics...
GAAGATGCTAAGGCTGACAAGCTCAACTTTACAGGTCCGTTACGGGCTGTCGGCTCAGGGACACTGAACCCGAATGAACGTGGTTCTACACGTCGCCTGTCTGACGGTAGCCACTACATTATCTTTGACGAGCAAGCATCTAAGGTCGGTACACTGGAAACAATCGCCCACGAGATGGGGCATGTTCATCAGAAAACAGTATTCGATCAAGCTACGCCAGAAGTTAAAAAGGCACTGCTTGCTGAGCACGGCAAGTGGCTAAGGTCTCAGACTGGTTCTACTGCTAAAGGCTTGGTTAAGTCATTACGGGCTAGAAAGACAGGTAAGACTACAGACATTGCTAGTGATCTACCTTTTAACCAGATAGCTCCATACTGGAAATCATTCAGCGAGTGGTACGCCGACCAAACGTCACGTTGGGCTACCACACAAGATAGACCCGTGTCCGTGGTTGAGAGGTTCTTTGCGCGTCTAGGCAGTGCGATGAAGAGTTTCTACAACAAACTAGCCAACAAGGATTACTTACCTTCTGACGCTTTCGTGCAGTACTTAGACCAAGTTAAAGACGTTGCGCTTACTGATCCAATGAATGATGCGGAAGGCTCTGAGTCCAGCGCCATGGAAAGCTCAGTGGAGCCTACACCAGAAGAGAAGAGTAAGACAGCGAAGGCACTGGGTAAGATCATGGGCGGTGAAGCTCAAGCTGCGCAGTTAACAGCTAACGTCCAGCAGGCATATAAGACACCTCTATCAGCACTCAAACCTATGAGCCGTGTGGTACGTGACAACAAAGAAGCGATGCCATCCGCAGCCAAATTCCAAGAATCGTTGTATGAACAAGAGCAAACTATTCAGGAAGAGCTACTGAAGGTCGAAGAAATCCTACTGGCTACTCGCGACTTGTCTCCGACTGAATTGGCCGCAATGAATGATTTTATCAGCGCGTCTACTTTCTACCAAAAGTGGGGTTACGAAACTGAAGTCGACGGTAAGAAGGTCGATGTCGATCCCAATATGCAGCGCATGTTCGACAAGTTAGTGCCAGCGGCACAAGAAACCGCAAAGAACATCTTCGCTTATAATGAAGAAATGCGGAAGGCTATGCAGAAAGAAGCCGAAGACCGTGGCGTTAAAGGAGTGTTCAAGGCTTCTAAGTTAAAGGGTCCGTATGCTCCACTGAAACGCTTTGGTGAGTACGTCACTGTGCTCAAATCGCAGGAGGTGTTAGACCTGCAAGATGAATTGAAGCAAAACCCAAAAGACACCAAACTGTCGAAGCGCCTTGATGAACTGATGTCCAAGGAGGAACACTATGTTGTGAAATTCTTCGACACCATGGGGCAAGCCACTAAATTTAAGGTGCAAAACCAAGATAGATATGCTCCCGGCAAGCGTGGAGCTACAGCCTCCAAAAAAGACGTTGGTGAGTTTGAGAACCGTGTGCCAAACCCCGACGCGTTTGCCGCCGTCATGGGCGCTATAGGCGCAGATGACAAAGCGGGTATAGACCCCACGGTAAAACAAAACATACAAGAGATCGTGGAGAAACTATTCTACGAAAGCCTAGATGAGCAAAACGCACGGCTGTCTGGTATCAAACGCCAGAACCGCGCTGGTTACGAGAAGGATATGGTGCGGTCATTTGTTTCTCACGCGCAGTCGCAGGCCAGACTATTGGCACAGTTACGCCACGGGGCAGATATAAACCTCGCCCTGCGTAATATGAAAGAGGAAGCCCGTGGAAACCGCGAGGAGCTACAACAAGTAGCAAACATCTTGCAGTTAAAGTACAACAACTTACTCACAAAAGACGAACGTTCTGCCGCCGCGCTACAAGACTCCGTCACTGCGTTTAACTCTATGTACATGTTGACGACGAACGTTGCGTACCACGTGGCGAACGCTACCCAGCCTGCTATATCACAGGCGAAGATTGCAGGAGACTTCGGTAACTACTCTGGATCATGGGGCGCACTTACTCGCGGCTACAAAGAAGCGATGAGCGTTATCGACAGTAGTCTGTTGAAGCAATTGGGTACAGTAACGACTGTCGGTATGATCGACATGGGTAATACCGTTAAGCTAAATGTTGAAAACGCTAAACCAGAGCACCAAGCGTTGCTGAAAAAGCTACAACTACGCCAAATGTTAGATGTCGGCCTTGAGCAAGACCTTAACATGGAGACCATGTTCGACACTGGGTACGAGGTACTAAACAAAACCTCTAAAGGTTTTAAAGACATGTCCCATAGGCTTTACCAGTCGTCGCGTTACGTGGAAGCGTATAACCGTGTTGCAGTTGCTATTGCCGCGTATGATATGGCGGTTAGAAACCCAGCCGCGCTAAAGCGCATGAACATGAACCCTGAAGAATATGCTATCTCAATCGTGGAAGACACTCAGGGCAACTACTCCAACATGGATGCGCCACTGGCGATTGACTCACTACCTAAAGTTACTACGCAGTTCCGTAAGTTCCAGATAATCATGGGCTGGCTATGGGGGAGCACGCTAAAAGCCGCCCTCCCAATGAACGGTAAGTCTAAAGAAGAACGCGCCGCTGCTAGAAGAACACTTGCTTACCTTGGCCTGAACGTAGGTTCTTTGGCAGGTGTTAAAGGTTTGCCGTTTGCCGGTATGATAGGAAGCGCGGCGTTGATGTTCTTCGGTGACGACGGAGAGGAAGAGCCTAAAGACTTAGAACGGTGGATGCGAGAGAACTTCGAGGACGAGGTGCTTGTTGACCTGCTGATGCGTGGCGCTCCATCTCTAATCGGCATTGATCTGTCCGCTAAGCTACAACAGTCAGACATATTCCTACCACTCAACCCTCAGTACATTGACGCGTCTCCAGATGCGGAGGTCGGCAAGAACGTGGCGTTCAGTCTGGCATTCGGCCCATCGGCAGGAACTATCGGGAACATTGATAGGGCTTACGACCAATACGCTCGTGGAGATATAAGCCGTGCTGTGGAGTACCTTCTACCTAAAGGACAACGTTCTGCGTTAGAAAGCCTGCGGTTCGCGCAAGAAGGCTACTCTTTGAAGAACGGTGACGTTATACTAGACCCAACCAAGTTCGATATGTACGAGCTAGTTAAGAATGCTCTAGGGCTTACCCCACTGGAACTCTCGAAGGTTAAGTGGACTTACGGTCAGCAGATTGAGCTGAAGAACTATTTCACCGACGAACAAGCGCGGATGAAGCGTGAGTATAAAACAGCGAAACGCGGTGGCGATAGGGCCACAATGAAAGAACTACGCCTCGAGTGGCGAGACCTACAAAAGCAAAAAGACAGGACGCGTTCTTTCTTTAACGATGATCGTAAATCAATACCTAGGTCGCCGGTAAGCCAGCTTCTGAGGTCAGACCGAGACCAACGTAAACGCGAGAAACGAGTTCGTAAACGGTTGGGTGTTGATTAAAAGTTTTCTCCCCTAGTCACTGCAACCCTCCCACGCAGTGGCCCCCTCGGCCCGGCCTTTAGCTCCTTTTAGGTCGGGTCTTTTTTCGGGGTGAGTTTTGGGTAACAGTCTGCATACGGTGTTGAAAGGTCAATTTCGGTGTTCATATAACTCGTTCATCTTTCTGTAGGTCAGTTCTCTAAGTTCGTCTCGACTTAGATCGGGGTACTTCTTTTTTAACTCCTTGCGGACTTGGTGTTTTAACTCGGAGTCTCGGATTAATAGCCAAGCTCCCTGCGCTAGTGGCACTACGGCTACACAAATCAAACCAACAACTAAGTATTCCATAACGGTTCTCCTCAGTTTGCAATTCTGTTCTCCAACATTTCCAGTAGGTATCCTATCTCTTCTGACTGTTGCTTCAGACTGTACTCGTGGCGTTGCTCTGCATTCTTCGTCATGCCGTCGATACGGTTCTTCAGCGTTTTTATTATTTGTTGCGCCTCTTCTGTCATACTGTCACCCATCTAGTTGCGTTTCCGTCACCACTCCTTCTTCTGTCTCCACGAGTGCTAACGCTTTACCGTCGAAGAACTTTGCGTACTTGAGTTCGTAACAACGGGCTTGTCCGCTCGGTACGGTGGTGCCTGCACCAAGACTTATACGTGGATTAAATGTCCCATCTGATTGGTGGATAAGATAACCGGAGCGATCTAGCTCCTCACGAAGCGCCGCAGGTGCTACCCCGTGCTCCTTACACCAGTCTGATATGGCCTTGACCGTGACATAAACTTTCTTGTCCTCGGTACACACACGACCCACAGCGGGGCCACGCATCATTTCCATGGGATGTTCTTTGACCTTGGCTCTGCTATCGCCGAAGTGCTTGGTGATAATTAAACGACCCGGCAGTGTAGAGATAAACGCGGCCAGTTGTTCGCTGATGTCGAGGTTAGTTTCCTTACGGTTCTCGCGCATCTTGAGCACTTGCTTCATCGCCCACTGTTTCATTACCTTCATGTCGAACGAGACAAGCCCTAGCTTCTCAGCGATCTTACCTGCCACGAGTGCAGTCACGATGGTGTCCCGATAGAAGCGTTCTTTGTTATCGTCCTCAGACTCGGGGTTAAATTTGCTCCGTGCCGATACTATCTGGCGGCGTACCCAGTCGTTGTTCTTGATAATAAACCGGATGAATGGACGGCAAGCCTCGCCATAAACGTTATCCATATGGTTCTCGATGAACTCCTGCGTGATGTCAGGGAACACTTTGCTCCTGTAGTCAGCGGGTAGAGACACCTCAAAGAAACGTAGCTGCGTGGCTTCAACTCTATAACCCGCAGGTAGTTTGCTAATGCTCTCCATAATCGAGTCGTTCGACGTGATGAAGCTGTTCTTGAACCACTGCCCACCGACGGTACTGAATTTACCGTTGGTACCTAGACGCTCTTTGTCTCGACCGTTGGCTAGTGCGTACCCTGTCCGTGTAAGCTCGTCAGGCGATCTGCCAGAGAACTCGTCAAGTAACATAGGTACAGACCCCATAATCGCGATACGTTTGATAGCGGCATTGAGCGTTGACCCTTGCTCACCAGTCTGCCTCTCCATGTACTCGGGGTTGCCATAGAAGCCACATGCAATCTTGGCGGCGGTAGACTTACCTGTACCCCCATGCCCTGTGAATGCCAGAGGTAGACCGTGCCAGTTGGATGAACCCATTAACTCTACAAGGGCTGAACCCATTGAGTGGCATAGTGCGAACTGGAATGGTTCTGCGCCCTCACGGTTGTACAGCTTGTCTATGTTGGCGATCCATTCCTCTAGCGTACCGCTGCGACCGAAGTCATGCGCAATATCTGTAGGTATAGCAGGGTCGCATAGAACCTCGTGCTCGTCGTCTACTGTGAGTAGTTTCGTGCCGATGACGAAGCCGGTACGGTCTTTAAGCCACCCGAACTGAGTGAACGTCTTGGTCTCTATTCGCCAAGCCTGTAGTGTTTCAATTAAGCCTTCTGCAAATTCTGCCATATAATTCCTCGAACTTTTGGAGCGCGTGAGGAACAGCTCGTACGACGCTAATGTTTTAGCCATCATGTCTGTTGAAGCTAACTCGTGCATAGGCATGAAGAACTCGCGCCACTTGCCGTTCTTCTCAAGTGCTCGCCAGTGGATTACCCACGTGCCTTCGCTATCTTGGATACGATTGATCGGGTAGATGAACGAACGACAGAAGGGCGTCCAGTGAACAACACCTTCTTCGTCAACGTATGAGCGTGACAGCGCTGAACCGTTCCAACGGTAGCCAGTCTGCGGCCAGTACGGGATTGTCTGCCCCTCGATAATTGACCCCGTCGCCGTCGTACTCTTGTCGGTTTCGTCGTCAGCGTCTACGGTAGGCTCGGCGACGGACTCTGCTTCTTCCGTGAAACCTAGCTGTAGCGGGAACTTGCACTTATCAGCGAACGGACAGTCAGCCATACACCCGACGTGGCGGTCCATCTCAACACACGATGTCGGCCCAACACTCCACTCGTCGATCTTCTCTTGCGTCTCGAACTTTGAGTAACCCTCGTAGCCTTCACTCCACTCGTGGATTTTCGTCTCGCCGTCTGTACAGAATTTGACCACACCGATGGCACGGTGCCAATGTGGCTCTGGTATATTGCCTCCACTGTCTCGGAACTCGCGCACTGCGGCACAGTTACGTGCTACAGCTTCTGCGTCACTGTCAGGGTAGTCGCCTAGTGCGGCGGCAAACGGGTTAACACCGCCTGCTTTTCTAGTTGTAGGTGCCGGTTGTACGTTGTTCTCTTTTATAAAGTTAACGAGCGCCGACCGAACTCTATCAACTGAGTAAACCTTTCCCTGTTTAAGTAGTTCTACTGGCCGTGGTGGATCATACTTTCTATTATGTACACCGATAGGGCGCAGGATACGGGACGTGTCACTGTCTACCGCACGGTCTGCCTTAATGTTTAGGTGCATGGTAACGTCACGCTTCATAGCGGACAGTTCTTCCCACACCTGTGGGGTTATATCTTCATCAAGATGGATGTAGCTGTGGTAGCCACCGCCAGAATTAACGATAGAAGGCGTTAACCTGAGTGTTTTTGCTAGTTCGATTACTCCCTCGAACGCTTCTTGTTTTGTGTCGTACGCGTCTTTCTTATCCACGTCGACGTCGAAATCATCAAAGAGTGACCGACAGGCCACTACGTTTTCTTGTGTACGAATACGCCGTTTACCGGTCTTTTCGTCTGTGTACCAATCGCCGAATGAGTTTACTCCGAAGTAAACTGTCTCTCCTCTACCATCGAAGATTAACGCTGCTCGTGCTGCCTCTTCGGCGTTGGGATAGTTTTTCCATTTGAACCAAGAACCACCGTCGTCCTTTATTTGTACAAGGCCAAGGACGGTCTGCCCTTGCGACGGTAGTACTAGCTTTAGGAACTCTAATGTACCCATGCCGTTACCTATTATGTTGACGGGTTAACAGATAAATAACGGGGGCGAACCCCCGCTATTCGCGAACAGTCGGGGCTAGTCGTCGAAGTCGAGATTGTCTAACGCTTCGTCGATACTGTCGTAGTCGTCAACTTTGGCAGGTGCAGGCTTCGGTTCAGGTTCAGCCGCTACCACGGGTTCAGGCTCTGGTGTTGGCTCTGGAGCGGGTACAATCTTAGGCTTGGGTGCCGCGATCTTGTTGGCCGCTTTAGGTGCAGGCTCTGCCGCTCTGTACTCCACCTCTGGTGTATTAGGGTTAGCTACGCCAGTGATCTGAGTGATAGTCTCATCTTCGTCAACGAGCACTGCTTCGACCTCTTGAAGCTCATCCGCCTCTACGAACCTAACAGCCTTGAACGTAAGCGCAGGGTGCGCAACGCTGTGGTCAAAGCCGATCTTGGTCACGACATGATGTGGTTCTACACCGCGCTTGCCTAACTGCTGACCGTACTGGCCAAGAGTTTTCAGCGACGCCGCAGGTACACGAAGTAACATAGGGTCATTCAGTTGATCGGGTGGAGCAATAGCCAGACGCATGGAGTCGCCACATGCCTTACCTTTACCACCGTTGTCAGTGATACGAGAACCCCATTGGCTGTGTGGGCAAGCCGCACACTTCTTAGCCTGTGGGTGTTCAGCGTCTGCCGCAGGTGCCGTACCGTCATTGGAGTAGCACGTAGGCTTAGTCGCCATACCTTCTTCGTATCCACTATCGTAGAACACCTTAGACTTGTTAGGGTTCACAGCAACGATAACTGACTCGATGAATGACGCCGGATCGCCGTCTTCGCCTTTGGTTACAAGGGTCTTTTCGTCGCCACGTGTGATGTGGAACACCTTACCCTTGATGGAAACAACAGGAAATCCACCGGCGGAAACCGCAGAAGCGAATACGTTGTTAGTTTTTACTTTGCCCTGCAAGTGCGCAGGAAGTTTTGACGCTGTTATAGCGACCATATCATTAGCCATAAGAATTACCTCTCTTTATTTGCGGCGGAAATTGACGACCTGAGTCTCGGACCAGTTAATGCCCGGTGGCAGATCGCCTTCTACTGTTTTGAATTGCTCAACAGCTGTCTTGTTTACACGTCGTTCCAACATCTCCCATGCGTCGTTTTCCCGTACGTGATTTAGCAACGAGTCCCAATCCGCCACAGTGGCTGAGGAACGTGTTGTCTTATAGGCAGTACCAACACCACGAGAAGACACGTTGTCTATCCCACGTTCTTGGAACCGCCGCAGGAACTCGACCTCGATCTTGTCCTGTTTACTTTTGTCTCCCGCGTCGTCTTCGGTGTACGCAGCTTTACGCTCCGCACGACGGTCACGTAGCGCAATGAATAGTTTCAAACATGAAACGTCATCCAGCTCGCATATTTTCGCCATTAGTTTTCTCCTTTTTAGAATTAAGCCAGCTATCAATATCAGCTTCGTCCCACCGTAAGACCTTCTGCGAGACCTTTATTGGTTGGGGGAAGCTCGTTTCTCTGCGACGCAGTGCTGGCAACGCCGCCTTGGTGATGCCCAGTTTTTCAGATACCTCTTCAGGTCTAAGCAAGTTCATTGTATTTATACCTCTGTATGTGTTCACTTGTAAACAGATTAGTGCATATACGTTCACCTGTCAAGCCATGACAGTGTCCCGATGTGCCTTTACTTCGTCTAGTAACGCCCCTTGCATCTTCTGCTTATTGCGAAGACGCGAGTAGATGCGCTTCTCTACTGGTGTGCCTTCAAGCATGATGATGAAGTTATTCATCTTCTGGCCGGGTCTGTTGATCCGACCGTTTGCCTGCTCAAAGACTTCGTTCGACGTCACGCATGAATACCAAATGATGGTAGATGCTGATGTCAGCGTCAGCCCGTGGGACATAGCGGCAGGTTGTGCCACGATAACCTTTGGGTCTTTGCTCTTCTGGAACGCGCCAAATATTCGGTCACGCTCATCTTTCTTTACCCCGCCATGTATCACCTCAACGGTGAAGTCCTTACTGAGTTCTTCAGCGACCATGCGAACCGAACTAACGTACGGTACGAACACAATCACCTTGCCCTCGGCTTGGCGTACAATCTCACGGGTCTCCTCGACGCGAGGTGTAGACGGTATAGTCACCTCTTGTTTGTCATTGGAGTAAACGACGCCACAGGCAATCTGTACTAGCTTGCCCATCTTGACCGCTTCATTGACTGCTGTGATCTCACCTTCTTCTGCTTCGGTGCGCATCCTAGCAACCATCTCTTTGTAGGCTTTGTTCTGTTCCTTAGTTAAACCTACCTGTCGAGTCTCGTACATAAGTGGAGGCAGGTCAACACACTCGTCACGTGTAAAACGCACAGATGGTTGCATAACATCACGTACGATGTCAGTTGCATCTGGTTTTGGTATCCACGAGAACTGCGATAACTGCCTCATCACCTGACCTTTGAACCTGTTGAAATAAGGTGGCACGTTGCTCGGTGATATAAGTCTTGTCTGCGCCCATGCGTCTGTCGGTGCGTTAGGCGTCGGTGTTCCTGTCATACCCCAACAAGCACGGACGACCTTGTGGCGGTTGACTACCTTGTTGATAGCTTTCCACCGGTCGGTACCTGCGTTGCGTGCGGCCTGTGCTATCTCATCAATGATGACTAGGTCGATGTCTGGACGATCTGCTAACAAAGGCTCGATGATCTGCAAGCCGTCGTGGTTGATGATGTACACGTCGACGTCGGTGTTCAGCAGCTTGATACGCTTGTCCTTCGATCCGTGTAGCACCGCATACTCTAGGTGAGGGAAGTGTTGAAACACCTCGTCAGCCCATGTGCGTTCTAGCGTAGACAGTGGGGAAACCACTAAGACTTTATGGAGATGGCCGACGCTACGTAGGTAGTCGTACGCCCACAACGACGCAAGCGACTTACCAGTGCCAAGCTCAGATAGATTGAACGCTCTGTCATACATAGACAGGAATGCGGCGGCTTCACGTTGTGCATCGAACGGCTTGTAACGTCCCGGCCAATCGTAATACTCACGTATCGGGGCAGGGGGTTCGTAACCTAAGTTGCGTAGTACTTTAGTCTCTGTGAGTTTGTGCGGCACAGCAACGTACGGCACACCCTTAACTGTGAACTGCTTAGCCGTTGGTATGACATTGGTGATACGTTCCGGCTCGCGGCTTTTAAGTAGTAGGGCTTTCTTCTTTTTCCAAATTAACATCTGTTGTGTCCTTATATATACCGGCGTCTAGTTGGCGGATGCGTTCGTCGCACACGTGCTTGATCTTCTCGTAGTCGAGACGACGTTGGCCGGGCTTGTTACGTAGGACACGCTTAACAATGTCAGCGTCCCATGGGTTGAGGTCGTACTCTAACCAGATGTCCCATGGTTGGATTGCGTGGCGAGAGTAGTCGGACTCGCCGATGTGGTGGCTTCGTGTCTCCACTTCTTGTCGCCAGTTTGGAGAGCCAATCATGTTCATAAAGCGTTGCGCTTCTGCTTCTGTTACGTCGCAGTTGAGCGAAACTTCTTTGGCGTCAGCTGTAGCACGATGCTTCAACAGGTATGCCCATATACGTTCTTCAGTTTTATCCATTTCTAACCTCTTAGGAATACATTTTAGGGTTCTTCTTGCGCCACCCTTTGTTCTTCGCGGCACTAACCACTCGTGTGTTTGACTTGGCAGTGCTACCGCCTTTGTCTAATGGCACCTTGTGGTCGATGTGTTTGCCGTCACCCTTCTTTACACGGCCTTCTTTGATGGCTTCGCGGCGTGCTTTGTTGTTGGCCACGCGCTTGGCTTGGACTTTGGGCTTCTTGTTATAAGCCGCCTTAGTCTTTAATTCCTGCTTCGATGACTTTGTCATGTATTGCCTCCTTCATTTGTTCAACGTCGTCGACAACAAGTGCTAACCCGTAAGCACATTGTATGTCGTGAATTTCACGTTCTTGGTTAGCTGTTACGTTCTTTATCTTGCCGGGCGCTTTAGTCTCGAACGCCATGAATAAACCTTTGTGGCATACCAATATGTCGGGGCAACCTACGCGTCCCATGCCATTGGATACGGGCATGTAATACCAAGCACCTATCTCTTTTAAATACTCTTTGCATTTCTTCTTAACTTTCCCTTCCGGCGTCATACCCATCAGTGCATTGGCTCCTCTAAGTAGTCACCGTGCATGGCGATGAACTGTTCGAGCCTATGTAGTAGCTCTAATTCAAGTGGTGTAAGCAGGTTTTGCTCGACTGCTAACTCAATAAGTTGTTTGTTATTTAATTCCATCAGTTGGTCGATGGTCAAAGTTGCTATCATTTTTATACTCCGCAGAATTCACAAAGTTTCTTACCTACGGGGCACCAGTTTTTACACAATCCGCTTGGCTTTGGTGTCCACTTATCTTCTTCGTGGGCTATGGCTAGTCGTTTTAGTCTTGGCATGAACTCGTTCCATATCTCTGGTAACTGGTCACGCGTGAACACCTCCTTATCAAATTCACTGGTCTTTAGCCATATGAACCCAGTCGACACCTTATCTATCCACGGGTAGATAGCGAATGCAAGTGCTGCAAATAGTTTTAACTGGTCTGTGTCAGGCTTACGTTTGCCTGTTTTCCAGTCGAGTAAGTACGCTCTGTCTGACCCAACGATCCCAATGTCGATGATGCCGCGTACCCACACGTCCTTAGCCATCCACGTAGTAGGGCGGAAGCTACGGTCTAGGGCGATACGCTCTTCTATGACACGCTTACCTTCGTAAGACAGTATCTTCTTAACGTATCGTTCATATATTTTGAGGCTCTTGGGTAGTGGTTTACCGTCCTTAGCGAACAGCTCCAACGCCTTATGAACCTCGTTGCCCCAGATCGTTGCTTCTGTCTGAGGTTCTTTGACCTGTCGCGTCACCCGAGTTAACTCAAAGCGGCGTGGACAGGTTTCAAACGCTGTAAGAGCTGAATAACTCCATGCTTTTTTTAGTTCCACGGTGGTAATTCTCCTTTGTACTTGCTTACATGTATATAACATGAAACGACCCTATCTGTACACAATTTTACAGATTCGGAAAGCATTATTTTGCGTCACCATATGTATCCGCAATATCTCCTTCGCTCCATGTCACTAGCTCTGGCCACCACACTGGGGGTGTGCGCATGACCTGCTGTACTATATCTAGCATCAGCTGTGCCTCATCTTCTGGTACGACGTAAACTAACTCATCGTGTACCATCAGCGCAGGGTTTAACTTTGTAAGTCCCTGAACTGTTAACGCGTTGTCAGCGATTACACATCGAGCTAGATGCTGTACGATGTTCTCGTCGATCTTTCCTGCGTATATTCTGGCCTTGTTCCGACCATGTCCGTACACAAACTCCATGCGACCGTCGTCTTCGTTGCGCTCGGTTCGTAAGTCTGGGTAACGGATAATTCCTTTGGGTGTTTGCAGACCTTCTGGTACGGGTACGATCATACCCCACGGGTCTAATGCTGCGCCTGTCGAACCACGCATGATGGTTGGCAGTGCGTTGTGGCATGTACGCCACCCCTGAACGATCTCAAAGTATTGGGAACGCCACTTGTCGACGATGTCACGGCTATCGTTCTCTTCTAACTCAACACCGCCCATGACTTTTGCAACTGGCATAAACGTCTTCCATCCGGCACCGAAACCTAGACCGAGGTGTGCAACCTTACCGACTTGTCGTTGTTGCTTGGTTACTTCAGCAAATGGGGCGTCGTATAAACTACTGGCGAAGTCCTTATACAGATCAGCTTTCTCAGGGTCAGCCTTGAACAGCTCCATGCTAGACGGGACTTTCCATAGGAAATGGTTGACGCGTAACTCGATCCCGGAAAGGTCTGCGACGACGACTTTGTAGCCCGGTGGGGCGACGAGCGACTTACGTAGCGCATCGGATGGCCTTGGGTTGTATGGGTTTATGCGTGGTAAATTCTGTGGGTTGTACCCCCAACCGCTCCACCTGCCTGTCGTATCTGCTCCGTAATACTTCAACGGGATAGGGACTTGTGACTGTGGGTGTGCACCGGCGGCGTCGAGGAACGCTTGGATACGGGTCTGTAAGATAGTCGACTTCGCGTCGAGGCGGGCCGCAGCGGCGGAAGCGACGACGGGGTTCTGGTGTTCCTGCAAAGCTAGGAAGTCTTCATCCGTCTTGGCCAAGGCAGGAATGTCTTTACCGGTGCGCGGCGAGACTTTAAGTGGCACCTCCACACCTAGCGTTTGCAGGAACGTAGCAAATTTAGCAGCTGATGATAGCACTTTCAACACGGCTGCGATGTTATCTTCCTCGCTAACCAGTGGGTCATATACATCCATCGTCTTCGCGGCGTCGAGCATAGCCTGCTGTCGACGTTCGCTCTCTTCCTCTAGTGTGCGGCGCAGTAGATCAACGTCAGCGTCGAACTGTGGCTCGATCAGCATCCGTATAGTCATGTCTAGTAACTTGACCTCATCTCTACGCGTTTGGGGTATGAGTTTGCGTAGTAGTGCATAGCACTGGTCAGTGTCGGCGGCGTTGTAGGTACACATGTCAGCAACTTCTTGTTCAGTAAAGTCACTCAAGTGCCTACCTTTGGTAGCGAGTAGGGCAGATTGATCTTTGCGCCCTAACTCATAGTGATCGACTAGCTTAGCTAATGATAAGCCAACGTCCTTGGCGTGAATGGGGCGTGCCATTGCAAGCGTACAACCCCATAGCTTGGGTTTAATTCCAAGCCTCCACGACAAGATCATGGCATCAAAGCCAGACAAGTTATGCCCGACGACCCAATACTGTGACCAGTCAACGCTGTCGACGTACTCCTGCACTGCGTCCTCGCCGACAATGACTACAGACGACTCATCATTCATTTTGAACGAGCAAGAGATTATCTCGGTTTCGGGGTGCATACAGTATGCAATGGGTGACATCTTGGACAAGGAGTGCGTAACACTCCAGTAAGTCTCAAGATCGACGGTACATATTTTCATGGTAATAACTCCTTATGGATTGACCGCCCAAGCTACGACGGCTACGATGACAATAAGCGCCGCAATTTGTGCGAGCTTGCATTGTTTCTTAGCCTTGAGTAGTTCAGCCTCTAGTTGCTCAATTCGCTTTCTTGCGTCCGGGATTACGGGCGACGGTTTCTTCGTCGTTGCCGCTGGAGCTGAGGGTGAGCTAACGACGGGCGCAGGTTTCTTCTTTGCCGTCTTGCGGGTAGGTGTGCTTAGGGCTTTTTCTACACTCCACCCTAACTTCTTAACACGTTGATGCACAGCCGCAGGTGGTAGCCCTGCCTTGCGAGCCATTGCAGTGAGGTTGTCATTTTTCTTAGCCATATCTGGCCTCCTGTTAGTTAGTTTAATTGTCCCCGACGACTGCCAGATTACCGATCTAGGTGGGTTTCTATGCTGTCGTATTTACCGATCTGACATTGGACACCAGACGCGTCGGGTCGCCTGCTTTTAGGAGCACACAACACCCCCTAGAATTTACGCCGTGATGCGATGTGCAATCGCTATGGATGCAAGTGCGTCACGGTCAATGCCTAAAGCGTCCACGTTCGACGGTTGCGCGGACTTCTTAGTCCGTGGTGCCGTTGCCTCTCGTAGCTTGGATATATACTTCTCAGGTACATACATCTCTATCTCTGGCATCTCTTTGATAGCGGAGTTGAGTGACGCATGTTGATCCATGAACGCTTTGAGTTGCTCTTCGATGGTACGGTACTGCTCAACGATAACACCACGCTCAGTGTTGCGAGTTCTTGCCTCATCGAGCCAAGTCTTTAATAACTCAGTGCAGTCGCTGTAACGCACATTGATCTCGACGGCGTAGTAACGGTTATCTACAACCTTGGGCAGTCTGATCTTCTTGTGGTCAGGTGCGTTTAGGTTAGTCGAAAACATAGCGACGCCGTCGGTCTGCTTGAAGTGAAGCTCCACGCGCTCGTGCTCTTTGTACCACGAGTCAGGTAACTTACCCTTCAACTCAGGGGCGTCACGGAACGCGGCGTTCTGCGCGGACTCAACAGCGGCGTCGAACAACGGCGTGCCGTACTCAATAGAACTAGATTGGAAAGCAGTGAGCGCTTTTTCTTTCATGTTGCGCACTTTGCCTTTGATGTCTTCGACAAGCGTGTCAGTTTTTCTTACGTAGGCCATGATGTTATCTCCTATGCGGCTTTGACGTTAATGGATAAGGTTTCACCCTGCTCGATCTTGCGAGCCAGTGATTGACGAAGCGTCTTGGTTCCGTCGTCGTCCTTCAGATATTGTTTCACGAACGCTACCTTCTCACCGTTGCTGATGTCTGGCGCAGGTATGGTTTGCGGACGGTGGCCTTTACTTACAACTGACACCCAGTCACGGAGCCGCGAGTTGAAGTAGTTACCGTTAAAACCATTATTGGCCGGTTCGTTGGCGAGCTTCATGCGTATCCAAGCGCATGTATAAGCGATTAAGTTATCAACCTCTTCGTCTTTAACGCAGTCGACAGTGATGCTATCGTTCCACTTGGTCATGGTTTGCACGCGCCCACCGTATGCTTGGGTCAAGCAGTCGATGAAGTGCGCAGTCTCGTGACCGCAGGCAGTCAGTCCGTCGTTAAGTGCCCGCAGCACAATGTTGCGACGACGGGATGACCACTTGGTTGGGTCGATGTGAACGGTTGCACTAGCAAAGCCAGTGTCTCGGGTTAGGTCAGCTACTACGTAGGCTGAATTGTTTCTTGCAGGCATAGATTACTCCTCAAATTTAATTACGTGTCCCCAGTCAAAGGCTTCAGTGCCAGTGGTGAGCCACACAGTTTCGTGGTTAGTGGTAAATTCAGACTGATCGCCGTAGCCATCCGTCAGGTAGACAACGCACTCGGGGTCGATAGCGTTGTTATCAATCCAGTCGAACACTGGTTTGAATGATGTGCCGCCGCCACCCTTGGATTGGATAGTAACGGGAAAGTCCTCAGGTGTGTACTCGTCAACACCTGCAACGTCGTAGTCACAGTAGACAACATGAACAACCTCAGGGTTGCATGTGTCGATGATACGATTGATATGAGCGTTAAACATAGCGATCTCATCGTCACCGATAGACCCAGACGTGTCGACGCCGATGACAACTGGCCCCATCTTAGGCACGTAGTCGGTGCCGGGGATGTATATATTACGAGCGATGAAGCGACGGTTCGGTCGGTTCCATGAGTAGCCGTCTTTGATCTTACCGGCCATGAACCGCTCAAGAATATCGTACCAAGGAGTTGATACGTTAACTAACTCCTCGATTATACGCTCGATACTAGCAGGTAACTTGCCCACAGCTTTGGCGGCTTTCGCTGATTGGATGGCGTCGATCTTAGCCTCAGCCTCAAGCTGATGAATGGTTGCGTCGTCGAGGGGTTGCCCATCTGCATCAGTAGGGTCGCCGATGTCGTTGCCGAGGCCGCCCGGACCTTCTCCGTCGCCGTCGTCGTTTTCGTCGTAAAGTGCCTCAGCGGCCATCTCACGTGCACCATCTAATGTAATGCCTCCGTCGATGAAGTCGCCTACACCAGCGTCGATCAACGTGTCGTTAATGACTTTGTCAGCGGCGATGTTCCAAGCCTTGGGGTCACGGTGTCCACGGCGTAAACCATGCGCAAGCATATAGTGCATGGCCTCGTGTGCCAGTAAGAACATAAGCTGTTGCACAGTTAATGGTGCGCAGAAGTCTACATTCATATACATCTGGCCAGTGGCAGACATGGCGGCGGTAGGTACCGTATCAGTGTAGATGATAGGGCGCTTGGTACACGCAGTACCAAAGAATGGGTGATCCAATATCAATAGTGACTTGGCCTTACCTACCTTGCGTTGCAACTCATCGAGTGCAGTGTGCTGTAGTTGGGCGTTCATATCTTTCTCCTTATACTAGACCTTGCATTTTGCTCATCAGGTCGTCGATTTGTGTTGCAGCTTTTTCACGCACCGACGGTACGTTACGAAGCATGTCTTTGTTATTGGCGTATGTGCCAACGAGGGACTGTAGGTCTTTGATGCGCTCGGCGATCACAGGGTCGTCGGACACGTTGACCTTGGCCATGCGTGATGCCACGTCCACCATGTTGTCGATCATGGAGTCACGGAACACGCTACCGTCTTCGCCGATCTTGACTGTCAATTTATTGACAGCGCGACGCATTGGCTCGATCATCTCACTAAGGACATGTGCACTTGCGTTGGCAGTTGCGTCGTCGAGTTGCTTCTGGACCGTGGCCTTGTCCTCGTCGCTGATACCCAGTCGTGGGTCGAACCCGTCGGCAGTAGGCACCGGCATGTAACGTACCTCGATACTAAACTTGGCACGCATCTCATCAGCATCGGGATAGTCAGCAGGGTTGGCGAGACTTGGCTTACCCTTCGACGCGGCGATGGCAGATAGACGCGCTAAGTCAGCGGCTACCTCTGC
>ERZ1039804.964-NODE-964-length-17262-cov-14.489161_pt1 | contig 17262 bp, 14 predicted proteins | sample MGYA00383089_ERZ1039804 | MGnify/ENA primary metagenome ERZ1039804 (study PRJEB29581, sample SAMEA5548359) | metagenome | biome: marine; feature: coastal; material: water | depth 1 m | study: Short-term variability in the microbial, nano- and picoplankton...
GGCCCAGGAAGTAATTCTCATTATTTTGAATTGGCTATGATAGATAAATTAGACAGATATGGTATTGCTTTTGAGGTCATAGATCAAGATAATGATTTTTTTATTTCTGCTTTTAATGAAGCCGATGACTTTAGACGTTACTGGAAAGATATAAATGTGCATTTAAGTGTTCAAAAAAAAGTAAAAAATTTTTGGGGACGCATTAATCTAGTTTATTCAAGAAGCTTAAACTATCAATGGGAATTAGAAGACTTTACTGACCCCTATTATCATGCTGGGACGGATGTTAACAACTTTCATATAAATTTCAACCTGACCTATCATTTTAATTTTAAACAAAACAAAACAAAACGGCCTATTTTTGACAATACTTCGTTATAGGGTTGGTTTACAAAATATATTACAGAATATTTTAATCAAATTCCTACTTTAAAATTCTACTAAACAATTGTTTATCTCTTATTTTTTTTCTGAAATTTAAATCCCTTTTTATTTTTTAGATTATTTAAATAAATATGAAAAAAAATAACACGTAACATGGATAGCATTTAAGTTACTATCTTTAAATTTAAGTTTAGTATTGTCTCCAGCGCCAGGTTTATTAGCCCCGATAGATGAATTTGTTATATCATGTTAAACAAACTAAATTTTAAAAAATAACTTTTTTATTTTTTAGCTAGTTGTCTAAAAACATCTAAATATTGATCAGTAATATAATCCCAATTGTATTTATCAGTAATCCCCAAGTATGAATTTTGACGAAATTTTTCAATTTTATTAGGATGCTCGTCAGCATAATTAATTTGTTGACGTACAGCGTCCTGGTTTTTATCAAAATAAATACCGTATGAATCGTTGTCTAACATTTCTTTATTAAAAACAGTATCTAAGGCCAGAATAGCACAACCATAGGCCATGGCTTTAATCATAGTAGGATTCGTTCCCCCAAACTCATGTCCGTGAACATAGACATAGCAATGATGGTATAAGGCTCCCAAAACTTTAGGATCATTAACATATCCTGTAAAAATAAGTCTTTCGTCTTTAATTGCTTTTAATGCATCGGCATAATTGTCTTTGTAAAAGACATCGCCAACAACCACCATTTTTTTTGTTGAATTTGATGCTAAAAAACCTTTCACAATAACATCAGCATTATTATCAGGTATCATACGTCCAACGACTAAATAATATTCCTTTGGTTTAATAAGCCATTGTTTAATCAAAGATTGGTCTTCAAATTTTGTTACTTTAGCTCCATAAGCAATAACTACCGAGTCTTTTTTAAACATGTTTAGATACACCTTACGCATCTCATCCGAATCATTTATAATTTGATCAAATAAAATTGTTGACAACCGAGCTGCTATCTTAAAATATTTGGCGCCTATACCCTTCCATTTAGGACGTAACCATTCAAGACCATCTACGTTTATAGCGGTTGGTTTTTTAAATATTTTTGAAATTAAACCAAAAGGCCCATTTGCTGCATTTACAGCAAAAATAACATCCGCGTCGGATGTAACTGCATGGCACATAGATAAAAAAGAATGAATTAATTGACTAAGCGATTTTGATTCTATAGTAGGGACGTACACTAATTTTATTCCGTTTACAAGAGCTGGCTTTTCTTTAAATAAGTTGCGATGGCAATAAACAGTTACTTCACAACCCTTCTTAGATACAAGACGCTCACTTAATTCTTTAATTAAGGTTTCATAACCACTATAGACAAACGGATACCCTCTAGAGCCAATAATGGCAATTTTTAAAGGAGCTGTATTACTTTCTAATTTAATCATGTTTGAGCCTGCGTGATTTTAAAAATATCTAATATATTATTATTGAAATGAGTAGGCGAAAAATGTTTATTAGTATGTTCAATAGCTTTTTCAATATTTACTGTTTTCAATTTTTCATCCTCAAAGTAATCATTTATCAAACCTGCTACTTTTTTTGCATCATTGTGTGGCACTAGTAAACCACAGTTACCATTGTCTAAAATTTCTACCGAGCCTCCTAATTTGGTAGCCACTGCAGGGACTTTCATTTTAATCGCTTCAAACAGTACCGTAGGCAAAGGATCCGGTAATATTGAAGGGTGAAAAAATAAATCAGATTTATCTAAAATAGCTTCAATATCCGTTCTATATCCAAGAAATTGAATTTTATGATTTAAATCACTTTCGCTAACTAATACTTTCAATTCATTTTCATAAGATTCATAGCCTGGAAAAGTATCTCCGACAATTAAAAATTGATACTGTTTATTTATTTTAAATAACTCTTTAGCTACATTTATAAAGTATTTATGCCCTTTATAAGGTATCAATCTTGCTATTGATGTTACAGTTATGTTTCGTGCAATGTTTCTTTCTGTATTATAAATTGTTTTTTTGTCCGAAAAAATAATACCGTTATAAACTCTAGTAAGTTGGTTTCTTTTTAAATAAGGATTCCAATGATTTGCAACGCTATTAGAAACCACAATTACTTTCTTTGAAAAATATCGTAAAAACAAACCACTAAATATTTCGTACACTTTATTACCGGTTGGTATTTCATGGATATGAGAAATTGAATGAATACCAGATTTTTTAGCTGCTAATCCTCCAGAAATTATCACAGATGTACTGGTATACAATAAATCAATTCGGTGGTTATTAATATAATTTACTATATGATTTTTGGCTTTCTTAATTTTTACAAATCGATTGAGTAAGCCTTTTAAATTCATATATTTTTTTCTAAAAACTCCTAAATTGTATATACTACACGAAGCTCCCTTTTCTGTAATTATCTTATTTAAAACCCCTTTGTAAGGTAAAATAACATGTACTTCATAGTTAGCTTTAATTAAAACATCTATTACTTGTAATACAATTCTACTGGCGCCATACATATCGTTAGAACTGTGTAACAGAAGTACTCTTTTAGTTGACTGTTTCATTTAATTCTTAACGCTATTTAAAATAAGTTGTTCGTAATGTTTAATAAACTTTTCTCTTGAGAAGGCCTTTAACCTTTCTGTTCCTTTTTCAATTAAATTAGTTCTTTCGGACTCTGAAGTTATTAATTTATTAAGAGTTTCAAATAATTCAGTACAATCTCCTGCATCGTAATGTTCAGCTGCTCCCTCTGCAACTTCTACCAATGCTCCTGCATTTGAAGTTACTACTGGGATTTTATTGTCGAAAGCTTCCAAGATAGGAATACCAAATCCCTCATCAATTGAAGGAAATACATATATAAAAGCCTTTTTATATAAAGCACATATTTCTTCATTCGTTAAATAACCTGTCATAAATATACTTTTGGATAAATTATTTTTTAAAATATAACTCTCCAACTCATTTAACACTTTTGTATTACCATTAAGAGTTTTTTGTCCTACTAAAACTAATTTCAAATTTTTATTTATTTCAGCTTCTTTTAACAATTTAAATGCTTTGACAAGTGTGATTAAATCTTTTCGTCTGTCAAATGAGCCTACATGTAATAAAAAATCTGTGTTTTCTAAATTTAAAGATTTTTCGATGCTTTTATCGCATACATTAGATTTTAAAAAACTTTGAAATATAGCTGTTATTGGAGGAGCTTTTTTTGAAAATAATTTTTCTAATTTCCTTTTAGCATATTTACTAGTGGTTATGACTGATGAATTTCCTCGTAGTCCTAACTTTATAAGTTTAATATAATATTTACGCCATAATGCGTTGTAATTTTTAGGATAATCCCAAAATAAAGTATCATGAATAACACACAATTTAAGTGCTCTTAATTGCCATAAGGGCGCTACAAAATCAGGACAAATTAGCACATCAGGATTATACTTTAGCATTTTAAAAGGCAAAATAATTTGCTTCCAAAAAAAATAATACAGGTGAAAATATAATCTTATTAATCTATTTTTTGGATTTAAAAATATATGGTTATGATCCCATTGATTAATATCGTGGGAAAAAAGATATTCAATATTTTTATTCTGTGAATTTATTGCTCCCAAAACTAGCTCATTTGTATAGGTTCTTATTCCAGATAATGTAGCCTGATAATAAAAGACATCAATAAAAACCTTGATTTTTGGAGCCAAAATTTAGTCATTATATTAATTAAACTAACAAAGTAAAGATAGTCATTGGATATTTCTATTTAAAATATTTTTTAAATAATAAGTTTCTATAAATCCGATTAAATACCAAGAAAGAAAAGCCACGAAAAGATATAGTTCTGCATTTGAGGTAAACAAAGGTATGAGCAAGCCAATTTTAGTGGCAGCTGCAACATAAGAAATGGATTGTATATGGCGATCATCTGAGCGCTTGAATACCTTTAAACTATCTCTTATCCCTTTGAACAACAATAATATATAGATTAAAAGTCCTAAAAAACCAATTTGTACACCATATATTAAAAATTGGTTTTCACCACTAATTTTTAAGGTTTGATCTACGCCACTGGCGTTACCACTGGTGGCTAAACCAATCCCCATTGGATTTTCTAACATAGAATTTATTCCTTCTAACCATTCCAAAAGATGTCCTAAACTTGAGGTGTTTTGAAAATTCAAGGTGTCTAAAACAAAATATTGTAACTCTTTGGATGAAAAGAAAGAAATATATATTGTTGTTAAAATAACTAGAAATAAAAAGAATCGTAGTAAAGTGTATTTTTTTTCTAAAAATAAAGTAAAAAATACTATAATTCCACTTGCTATAATTGCACCTCTAGAATAAGAAAAAAATAAAGAAAATATCACAAACAGCAATAAACCTAGAAAAGCCAAACGATCATTGTTAAACTTTGAATGAAATAGATAATTAAGACACACAGAAAATAATAACAATAATGAGGAAGCAAATTCCAAAGGATTTGAAAAAAAAGCTGCAAACCGAGGTAATCCACCCTGCCTTTCAAAAGTCCAACTAAGGCCATAATTTCCGGAGGGATAAATATCATTGATCATTAAATTAAATCTTCCGTAATCTAAAATACTTTGTAAATGTGTTCCAAATATTTTTTCCAAAAAGGCTAATAAAAAAGACCCGATTGTTAAATATATTAAGACTTTTACGATAAATTGCCACCTATGTTTATCTATGTTGGTGTGACGGCCCAAGAAATAAACGATACCAATTAGAAATGTATTTTTTGCATAAATTAATTTTGATAAGAAAGAAGATGGTCCTAAAGGAATAATAGCATATATAAGAGTGAGAGTCATAAACCCCAAAAATAATTTATCTAGCAAAGTAAGTTGCCACTCACGATCAATGAAAGATTCTTTTTGGCCAAAAATAAAGACAAAAAAAGCTGTAAAAAAAACAAAATCTTTACTGTATTTTAGTAAGTCAACAAGAAATATTAAGTTAAATCCCTTAAAAATAACAAGTTGAAATGTTGTGTAAAAAGGGAGGATAAATAATATATACAATAAAAGATAGTAAGAATCTCCTTCAAAGATTTTTTTAAATAAAAAACCAACAAATCCAATATATAAAATCAATAAAATTATCGCTACTACACCCAAATTGTATGTTTTTATATTTTAATTTTTATGCCCTCAAATAATCCGCGCCATACCATTTTAAATTTGACAAATCTACCTCTTAAAATAAAATAAATAGAAAAGGTAAATATTTTTACAATTTGATATATCCAAGACCCTAAAGTATTAAAAAAAGTATGTTTTTTAATTAAATAAATATGATTTCGTACATTTAAAAAATGGGCATATGGAGACAAATTCCCTTCATTTGATGCATTATTTTTCTTTGTGCTTCCAGATGTGTGATGGTAAATTATACTTTCAGGCACCACAGCTAATTTATATCCTAAGTTTGTCATTCTAATAGACCAATCTACATCTTCGAAATAGGCAAAAAAACGATTATCTAGTAAGCCAACTTGTTTAACAACAGATGTCTTTACTAAAATACAGCAGCCGGTTATCCATTGTGTAGATGTCTCAATATTAAGTTGTGGATTAAATATCGTCCCTTTTAATCTTGTTTTGGTTAAGCCAAAAAAGGTATTAAAAGAACCTCCAGCATTCCAAATAGTATCTTTATTTTTGAAGTTTAAAATAAGTGGTTGTGTGGCTGCTAATTTATTATCAGAATTCATCTTAGCTTCTAGAAGAGATAAAAAATTTGGCTTTACTTCCGTATCGTTATTTAAAAGTAAAACATAATCAAAATCTTGTTCTAAAATAGCTTTCAAAGCTAAATTATTAGCCCCAGTAAAACCTTCATTTTTTTCATTTTTTATATAATTAACTTCTGGAAATTCTAAAGCTATTTTATCACCAGAACCATCTATAGAGCCGTTATCAACAAGAAAAAATGATTTATTATTATAAGAACAAGCCTCTAAACTTTTAAGACAATTAAAAGTCAACTGAAAAGTATTCCAATTAATTATGATAATGGCTATTTTAGGCTCTTTCATGTGTTTTTCATCAACAATCTAGAATATACAATAAAACTCACAACTTCTGTTAGAACAAGTGCTATAGAAAGTCCGTAACCTCCATAATAATAACTGCCAATTACAGCTAAGATCAACATAACGATAGCTGTTATCCAAGTAGCTTTAGAAAGTAAATGTTTATTTTCATCAACTAAAATTTTAATCATATTATTAAAGTTTAGCATACTCAAAAATGGAATAAAAGCCATAATTTTTAAAACATTTTCACTATAAATAACATAGGAACCTGCTAATAAATATATTATCTCTTTAGAAAAAACAATTACTGTTAGCCCCATCACAAAAGTGGTTAATAATCCTACCACGAAAATTCGATTAATATAAATATTAAATTCACTCTTACTTTTTTTGAATAAAATAGTAGCCTCTTGTAAAATAGCTTGTGTAAAAAAAACAGGAACCATACGCATTAAAAGGGCTATTTTTTGAGCCAATGCAAACTTTCCTAGGACAATATCATTGACAAAACTCGCTAAAATTATTAAGCCCCCGTGAATAGTAAGATGGCCGGCAATAGAAGATATGAAAAATTGAAAGTTTTCGGTAAATCTTCTTTTTATATTGTGAACACTTACCCAGATCCACTTGATTTGTTCTTTCTTATAAATAAGAATCCATGAAACTATATAAACAATAAGAGCTGTAAACCCTAACAAAAAATTGACATAAGTCGCATCTTTTGACGTATTTATAAACAATAGTAGTGATAGTAAATAAGATCCTTTGGCAAAAACATTAATTGTAGAAAACCATGCAATTTTATCATTTCCTTGATAATAAAACATAGGAAACAAAGCTTGACTAAACAACAGTATTAGCGAATAGTACAGTAAAGTTGAGTAGGATTTAAAAAAACTAAAAAAGTAGTTCAAACATAATAAAAATATCGCCATGCCAATGGCTAATATTATTCGTGTGACGATAATTTCAGTAATTAAAATTTGCTTTTTCTCTGGATCAGTCTTTAACAGAGCGATACGTCTGGGTCCGTTTAAATGATAGCCATAACTGACTGAAATACTAGATAACAAAACAACTGAAAGTGCTAGATTAATGAGACCATATTGTGCTTCACCTAGTCTCTCAAATAAAATACGGGTCGCTGATAAAGCAACTAAAATATTAATACCTTGATTAAATATTAAATTAAAAAAATTTTTAAAAAAAATGCTTTTAAACAATAGTCTTATATTTAATTTATATCAAAGTTTTAAATGATTATTCTTCCAATGATTGACTGAGGATACGTTGCAACGACAATAAAAAAACTATTAAAATAACTCCACCAAATATCCCTATAATAAGAACATTTAGAAATTTTAAACGGTTATTTTCTAAAGGAAATGAAGGCTTATCAATAATTTGAATGAGAGGTGTTTTATTTCTGTGTGTTACTTTCGCCAATTCTAATTGTTTTACAACTTCCAAATAAATAGCTTGGTTGGCTTGTAGATTAGCCATAGCTTTTTGATAAGGGACTTTCGCTGTTTTTATAAGTGGATTTAGATTTGGAATATTTTGATCTATTTCGGCAAGCGTTAAAAAAGACATATCCAAAAGACGTTTAACGCTGTCTGTTTGAACTTGTAATACCTTTAAATTGAGAGCTGTTTTTTTTGTTTTGGTTTTGTAATAAAATCTATTAACCTTATCAACTAAAACTTCATTAAAAAATTTTGTAAAAATCTCATCCTTATGTTTAAAACCAACATTTAAAATGGAGGTGTTTCTATTTGGCTTTTCTACAATTAAAAAATCTTTTTTAATCAACATTATAGCTTCTTTCAAAACACTATCTTGAGCTCTTGTATACAGATTTTTATCTTTATAAAAATCTTTTATGTACACCTTGTCCTTGCCCCACTTTTTTTCTAATTTTTGTATTTTAGCGAAATATTCAATCAATATTTGAGATTCTCCACCTATAATAACTTTCTCCAACAAAGTTTGCCTTAACATATTGCTTGACCTGTACAGCTCTTGTATATTGTCAATTTGAAATAAATTGCTACCACCAGCACTCATAAGACTTGAGGTATTGATACCCGACATTGATGCTAAAGAAGACAAACCACCTAAACTAGCTGTTGTTTCATTTTCTAATACAAAAGATGTATTGGCATAATACAGCGGGGATTTTAAATAATTATACGAAAGTGTTATTACTAAAAATATTAAAGATCCATACACAATTTTTTTGCGATTGCCTATTATAAATACAAGCCACTCTTTAAATCCTTTAAATACATTTTTTAAAGAGATTTTTTCTTCGTTGGACCTATTACTTTCTGATTGCATTTTAAATTATTTAATTAACTATGACCTAAAATTAGATTTGACTTAATTGATTGAAGTAATAGCTAAAACCAACGTGGCTAAGCCCGTTACTACGGTTGTAAGAGATGCAACCCCAATTGAAGATTTTTTCTTTAATTTTTGAGGTACAATTATTTCAGAACCAGCATTAACTTTGGGGTATAAATTAAAAAATAAAAACTTTTTTGTTGCACGTATTTGTCCATTGGGGTAAACTACATAAGTTCTACTTTTATCTGCATTATCTTCAAAACCACCAGCATTGTTTATGTAACTTCTTAAGGATTTGTTTTTTTGGTGTCTTACTGTTGTTGGATTTAATAATTTCCCTCTTAAACGCACAGTTTCTAATTTTTTGGGAACAAATAAAGTATCTCCAGACTGAACGAGTAAATCTGAAATAGAACTTTTGTTCTGCAAAATATCGGTTAAATCAATGGCTATTGATTCAGTCGTATTAAATTTCTCTTCATTTGGTGGTAAATAAGATTTTAAAGAATCATTTTTTCTTACTAAATCAAAATTATTTATTTTATTGAAAGATTTTTTCTCTTTCTTGGTTAGCGAGTATAAATTATCTAGATCCTTGTCGATTCTACTTAATAAATCTAAATCAGATTCAGACAATGAATCTATTTCACTTGTTAAATTATTTTTAAGCTCCAATAAGGTTATCAACTGCTTATCAACTTCTGATTCTTTTTTGTAATATTCAGTTTTCCGGATCAAAGTTGCCCCTGTGGGATAGGCAAACTCATTTACACCACCTGCGCGTCTTAATAAATCTGAAATTCTATCGTTTTTTGATTGGATAGCATATAGCCCTGGATATTTAATCTGTCCATCCAGATAAATAAATTTCTGTTCATTGAAATTTGGATTAACTCTCACAGTTATGTAGTCAAAAGGACTTAATGTGATATTATTTTTATCATCAAAATCATCAAAACTTAAAGACAAATCAACTTCTATTACTTGTGATAGTTTAGAACCATTGCCACTATTATCTTTAAGTTTTCTAGCAACTTCAACTCTAGTTCCACTCGCATTTTTAGTAAACCCTTTGGCCTTTAAGATTAAATCTTTTAATTTCATTCCTTTAGAATAAGGGTAAAATCCAGGTTTATTGACGGCTCCGCCAACATTAACATAATCATCTTGTTTAATTTCATTTTTGGATGAAATAGTAAGTACGTCTTCTTTTTGAAGTAAAATATCTTGATCTTTTCCTGATAAAATGTCCCTTAAATTAAAGCTTATAAGACTAGTTGATAAATCCTCATTTGTTCTAACAATACTGGCTAATGTCGTTAAAGCATCTTGCTTTAAACCCTCTGTCTTATCCAATAAACCTCTTACTCCCAAACCTTTTGTAATTGCATAGACGCCGGGCCTATAAACAGCTCCTTTTACAATCACACGATTTTTGTAGCGATCTAATACTTTATCGACTTGAAAGACATCTCCAGAGACTGGAGTAAATATTTCAAATTGATCTTCATTAATGTCTGCCACAATATGTTCACCATCTGAAACACGTTTTACTTTTATAGTTTTAATGTAGGCTAGTTCGTTAAAACCACTTGCATAATTTAGCAGGTCTTGTAAATTTTCATTTTTGAGCAATTCAAAACGACCATTTATTTTGACAGCCCCCTTTAACGTGACACGGTTGGTGTAAGGTTTCACTAGGATAAGATCATTATTTTCTAAAGCTATATCCGCAGAGGAGTCGCCCGCAGTTAAATATTTGTAAATATCAACTTTACTTATGAGCTTATTGTTTCTATAAACTTTAATATCTCTCAGAGTCGCATTTTCTGTAATACCTCCCGCGACATACAGAGCATTATAAACAGTATTGAAAGCACTTAAGGTATAGGACCCAGGCACAGCTACCTCGCCAACAATATTTACTTTAATCGTTCTTGATTTTCCAACAGAAACGTTCACAAAAGTATTTTTATTCCCTTTGATGCCAGAATACACTCTAGATAATTTATTTTCTATACGTTTTGTAGCATTTTTAACTGTCAGACCAGAAATATGAATTGGGCCAAAGTTCTCTAAAATTATTGTTCCTTCTGGATTAATTTCAATTTGATAGTAAGCTTCCGATTGGCCGTAAATATCAATAAATAATTTGTCTCCGGGGCCTAAAATATATCCTACCGGGGTCGGGATGTTTAAATTGGATTGAAATGAAAGTAAGCTATTTCCTTTAAAAACGTCAAAACCAAAAATATCACTTTCCATATTTGGATATTCTAGCGTAGCATTATCACTTTTAGTGCTTCTTAACCTTGATTCTTTATCTGGTGTATTGCTGTTTTTCGATGCTCTTGGTATATTTGCCGAACTAAAACGCTTTTCAAGTTCGAAGATTTCTCCACTAGAAAGCCCTTGTGTTTTGGCTGCTTTTAAAATATCATTATAGTCATATCCTTTAGAAGTTGCTTCTTGAAATAATTCCTGAAGCTGTTGGTTAGTCAAATCGGTATAATTTACCGATGTCAGATCAAAACCATTTTGAGCTTGGACACTTAGCAATGAAAATAATGTGATTGTAAGAATAACAATCGGCTTTTTAAAATTCAATATCATAACTGATCAATTAGTAAGCTAATATAAGAAATTTATAATGTTGTATTATTAAATATTCATAAGCATTAGAATCATTTGAATTAAGAATACTAAAATCTGTTATAAAAATCTAATTCAAATTATACATTAATAGTTTAACACAGTGATTCTTGTTCTGCTTGTATAAACTAAAAACTTACGATATATTTGGTGAAAATAGTAATTTCAAGATTTTACTCACAAAATTGAATCAACTATGAAAGGAATTATTTTGGCCGGAGGCGATGGTACCCGTTTATATCCTTTAACAAAGGGGACCTCAAAGCAGTTATTACCTGTTTATGATAAGCCCATGATTTACTATCCATTATCAGTACTGATGTTAGCAGGAATTCAGGACATTCTAATTATTTCAACTCCAAAAGATTTACCCAACTTTAGGAACTTATTTGGAGATGGTTCACAAATTGGTCTAAATTTATCGTACAAAGAACAACCTAGTCCAGATGGTCTTGCACAAGCTTTTATTTTGGGAGAAGACTTCATAGAAAATGATGATGTATGCTTGGTGTTAGGAGATAATATATTTTTTGGCTACGGTTTTTCAAAAACTTTACAAAATGCTAAAAAAAATGTACTGGAAGGAAAATCAACCATATTCAGTTACTATGTTAATGATCCTGAAAGATATGGGGTTGCTGAATTTGATGATTTAGGAAATGTTACTTCAATTAGTGAGAAACCAAAAAATCCAGCTTCTAATTATGCAGTAGTTGGATTGTACTTTTATACCAACGATGTGGTTAAAATTGCTAAAAAAGTAAGACCTTCTCATAGAGGGGAACTAGAAATCACATCAATAAATCAATCCTATTTAAAACGACAATGTTTAAAAGTAGAAGTTCTAGGCAGAGGTTTTACCTGGTTAGATACAGGCACACACGATTCTTTGATGGAAGCTGGGCAGTTTATCGAAACAATTGAAAAAAGACAAGGCTTAAAAGTAGCTTGTTTAGAAGAAATCGCATACAAAATGGAATATATAGATGCCAAAAAGCTTAAAATATTGGCGGAGCCATTAAGCAAGAATACTTATGGACAGTACTTACTTAATCTGATCAAATAAAATGAAGTTTTCCAAAGCAATCATAAACGGAATTGTAGTTATTGAACCTACTGTATTTAGCGATCAACGGGGTTATTTTTTAGAAAGCTTTAATAAAAATGAATTTGAAAAAGCAATTGGTAAAGTCTCATTTGTACAAGATAACGAATCAAGGTCAACAAAAGGAGTACTTAGAGGATTACATTACCAAAAACCTCCTTTTGAGCAAGCAAAATTAGTGCGTTGCGTTGAAGGAAAAGTTCTAGATATTGCAGTGGATATAAGAAAAGACTCTCCAACATATGGATTATATCATTCAGAAATTCTCTCCGGAGACAATAATAAACAACTTTTTATTCCCAGAGGGTTTGCACACGGTTTTGTGGTATTGAGTGATTTTGCTGTTTTTTCGTACAAAGTAGATAATATTTATGCGCCAGATTACGAAGCTGGTATACTATGGAACGATAAGAAATTAGGGATCAAATGGGGAATAAAAGAAAGCGAAATATTTACATCTCTTAAAGATGAACAACTTCCTTTGTTATCTAAATTAAAATCGTCTTTTTAAGCCTGTAATATGAGAATACTAATAACTGGAGCAAATGGTCAACTTGGTTGTGAAATTAGAGATCTAATATGTCTATATAGTTCAGTTGATTTTATATTTACAGACTTAGATGACTTAGATATTTGTGATTTTAATGCGCTAGAAAATTTTATTATCGAAAAAAAAATTACTGGTGTGATTAATTGCGCAGCCTATACCGATGTAGACAAAGCTGAAGAAAATATAGAAATAGCAAAACAAGTAAATTCAGAAGGCGTTTTGAATCTTGTAAAAGCTCTAAAATCAGTAAACGGAAGGTTAATACATATTTCAACAGACTATGTATTTGATGGAAAGAAATCACAACCCTATAATGAGTTGGACCATGTGAACCCTGTTGGTGTGTATGGAAAGAGTAAAAGAGCTGGCGAGCTTGCTATTACAAATAGTGGCGTCGATGGTATTGTAATTCGCACCTCATGGCTATACTCTTCTTATGGGGATAATTTCGTAAAAAAAATACTTCACTTAGGGTTAGAAAAAAAGAAATTGAGGGTCGTTTTTGATCAATTGGGTACACCCACTTATGCTAGAGACTTAGCAATAACATGTTTAAATATTATTTGTGAAAATAATTCAAGTAAAATAAGCGAAAAGAGACTAATCTATCACTATTCAAATGAAGGAATAGCCTCTTGGTATGACTTTGCTAAAGCAATTATAGAACTTAGAACTATCGCTTGTAAAGTAACTCCAGTTTTAACTAAAGACTTTCCAACAAAAGCGAAAAGACCTCATTATTCTGTTTTAGATAAAACAAATATTAAAAATGATTTTAATATAGAAATTCCATACTGGAGAGATAGCTTAAAAGACTGTATTTTAAAAATAAATAAAAACAAAAACCAATGAAAAATATTCTAGTTACTGGAGGTGCTGGTTTTATTGGTTCCCATCTGGTAAGATTATTTGTAAACAAATACCCGGAATATCATATAATTAATTTGGACATTCTTACCTATGCAGGGAATTTAAAAAATTTAAAAGATATTGAAAGTAATGAAAATTATACCTTCGTGAAGTGTGATATTTGTGATTTTAAAAAAGTAAAAAGTATTTTTAAAGATTACAAAATAGATAGTGTAATACACTTAGCAGCAGAATCTCATGTTGATCGATCCATTATAGATCCATTTTCCTTTGCACAGACAAATGTTATGGGCACACTCACTTTACTCCAAGTAGCAAAAGAATATTGGAGTAATAACTTTAAAAATAAATTATTTTACCATGTCTCTACAGACGAAGTTTACGGTTCGTTGGGGGAAGAAGGCTATTTCACAGAAGAATCAGCCTATGACCCTCATTCACCCTATTCAGCCTCTAAAGCTTCTTCAGATCATTTTGTAAGAGCTTTTGCAGATACTTATGGATTACCTATAGTGATATCTAATTGCTCTAACAATTATGGCCCTTATCAGTTTCCAGAAAAACTAATTCCATTATTTATTAATAATATTGTAAATAACAAACCCCTCCCCGTCTATGGTAAAGGAAAAAATGTTAGAGATTGGTTGTTTGTAAGTGATCATGCGAGAGCTATTGATATCATTTTTCACAAAGGAAAATTAGGGGAAACCTACAACATTGGTGGAGTCAATGAGTGGAAAAATATAGAATTAGTTAAGTTATTGATTAGTACGGTAGATCGATTACTAAGTAGAAAAAAAGGGTTTTCTTCAAAATTAATAACGTATGTTAGTGATAGAGCCGGACATGATTTACGCTATGCAATCGATTCTACAAAGCTCATGGACGAATTAGGCTGGGAACCATCATTACAATTTGAACAGGGAATAGAAAAAACAGTTGCTTGGTACTTAAGTAATAAGAAATGGATTGAGGATATAATTTCTGACTAAATATGAAGAAATATATGGACACTAAAAAATATAAAATACTAGTAACAGGGGGGTTGGGCTATATTGGTTCCCACGTTGTTGTAGAACTTCAAAAAAGTGGCTTTGAAGTTATCATAATCGACGACTTATCTAATTCCAGTGAGCACGTCTTAAATGGAATATATAAAATTAGCAGAGTAAAACCTGTATTTGAAAAAATTGACTTAAGAAAAAAACAGTCTGTTGTTAACTTTTTTGAGAAATATACAGATATTGATGGTACTATACATTTCGCAGCCTCAAAAGCGGTTGGTGAGAGCGTAGACAATCCTTTAAAATACTATGAAAACAACATACATTCTTTGGTATATTTATTACAAGAAATAAATAAGTCAAATTCTCAGAAACTAATTTTTAGTTCCTCATGTACTGTGTATGGACAATCAGATGAATTGCCCATTACTGAAAAAGCACAAATTAAAGAACCAGAATCTCCATATGGAAACACAAAAAAAATTGGTGAACAAATTATTAAAGATACTTGTAAAGCAAATAATTCTTTAAAGACTATTGCTTTAAGGTATTTTAATCCTATTGGAGCACATGAATCTGCAATTATCGGAGAATTACCAATTGGAATTCCTCAAAATCTAGTTCCGTTTGTTACACAAACTGGAATTGGGCTCAGAGAAAAACTTTCAATTTTTGGGAATGATTATCCTACACCAGACGGAACGTGCATTAGAGACTATATACACGTAGTAGATCTTGCAAAAGCACATGTAATAGCAATGAAGAGATTACTTAAAGAGAAAAATATTGAAAACTATGAGGTTTATAATATTGGAACTGGAAAAGGGACTTCTGTTTTAGAGGTTGTGAGTGCTTTTGAAACAGTAACAGGGGTCAAGCTAAACTACTCTTTTGTTGACAGACGAAAAGGCGATATTGTTTCTGCTTATGCAAGTACTAACAAAGCGAGGGAGGTTCTTGGATGGGAACCAGAGTTAACATTGAAAGAAGCCTTACTTTCTGCTTGGAAATGGGAAAAGAAGATTAGAAAATGATTCTATCTAAATCTATTTAATAACTTAAAACTAAACATCTGCTTTAAGTTCGCTCAATAGTGTCATAAACGGCGCCCTAGCTAATAAATAACCTACTACTAATACAAATCCTATAAACACCCAAACAATTACTATCAAACTTCTTTTTGGTTCTGAACGCTCGTTGGGTACAAAAACCTCATCAATAACCGAGAAAATCGGCGTATCTTTATTTAGTTTGATTTTGTTTTGATTATATTCATTAGCGAGCGTCATTAGGATGTTCTGTTGTAGAGTGTACTCTGATTGTAGTTTTTCTAGTCGAGACAGGAACATAGCCGTTGAAATATTTTTGTTAGAATCTTTGAATCGAGCTACCTTATTTTGTAAATTTTCAAACTCAGTGCGTTTCAAATCATATTGCTCCTTAGAGTAGTCCAAACGCTCTTTTATTTTTTTTGTTCTAAGATCTATTATTCTAGACTGTAAATTCTTAGTCACTAAACTAACTAATTGAGAGCTAATAAAGGCATTTTCGTCATTAGCAATCACTTTAATATATCCCTCCTTGTCGTTAAGTTCAATGGAGAATTTTTCTCTTAGACTCTTGATCATTTTAAAGTCTTCTGCACTTACAAAATTATAAGCATCTAAAGCTGGATTTAAAGTTGTAAGTTTTGGATTGTCAATAGAGAATAAACCTATTGTATATTTTTTGATGAATCCGATTAAGCTAAAGCCATCTTTATCTTTTGAAAGATGTTCTTTGATAGTTAAGGAATCTCCTTCAAGATTTATTAGTTGTTCATTAAGTAAATTGATAGAAAATTCTTCAGAGTCTGCAATTTTAGAATATAAAAGTGGGGAAATATAGGCATCATTAGAAGAGCTAGCTGAATTAAGATTAATTCCCACTAGGCCAGCCAAAGACCCCAAGCCTTTTGGCGAAGACATTTGGTCATCAGAAGTTTGTGGCACAAATGTTGTCTCGGAAGTATAAACAATTGGGCTTGAGAGCGCAACAATACAACCAATAACAAAAAATACAACGACGCTCATAACTATCAACTTTCTACCATCCCAAACAGTCTTTAACAGTGCAATGATATCAATTGAATCTTCATCGTTGGGCGTCATTTCTTTAAAATTATTTTCTCTCATGATTTTATAATCTTTGGGCTAATAATACAGTTGTAAGAGTTGATGCTAATATCGAAAATACCTTAGTGAAATCGTCTAAAAACTTACCTTCAGTTTTCACTTTTTTCT
>ERZ1039804.969-NODE-969-length-17203-cov-200.868673_pt1 | contig 17203 bp, 18 predicted proteins | sample MGYA00383089_ERZ1039804 | MGnify/ENA primary metagenome ERZ1039804 (study PRJEB29581, sample SAMEA5548359) | metagenome | biome: marine; feature: coastal; material: water | depth 1 m | study: Short-term variability in the microbial, nano- and picoplankton...
ATCCCGCGAGTGCTGGCTCAGAGGGTGATCCTATACAACTAGCCCGTAAAAGGGCAGCTACGTTTTGGAATCGTAAGATTGTTATGGTTTCGACTCCCACGAATAAGGATGCAAGTCGTATTGAAGAAGCGTTTGAAGCATCTGATATGCGTTACTACAACGTACCGTGTAAACATTGCCATCACGAGCAGAAGCTAAAGTGGTCTAACGTACAGTGGACTGATGACGACCCAGATACTGCAAAGTACCTATGCGATGGTTGCGATACGTTATGGTCTGACTCTGACAGAAGATGGGCTATTCGTAACGGAACATGGAAAGCAGAAAAGGAATTTAAGGGTATAGCAGGATTTTCTATTAACGGACTTTATTCTCCATGGACACCATTGTCTGATGGCGTAAGGGATTTCTTGTCCATGCGTAAGAACCCAGAGCAACTTAGAGTGTGGACTAACACTTACTTAGGGGAAACGTGGGAAGATCAGGGTGAGACTATTGACGATTACTCTTTGGCAGAAAGAAGAGAAGCCTATGGCGAGGGAATACCTGATGAAGTAATCTTTCTTACCTGCGGAGTGGATGTTCAGGATGATCGGCTAGAGCTATCTATTATCGGTTGGGGCAGAGATGATGAGTCTTGGGTAATTAACCATGAAGTCTTATGGGGTGATCCTTCTACTCCGCAATTATGGACTGCACTAGACACTAAACTGTTTACTACTTACCTATGTAACGATGGTCGTCAATTGCCTATACGCGCTACCTGCATTGACTCTGGTGGACATTTTACTAATACGGTATACTCGTACGCAAAGAAGAATTATGCCCGAAGAGTTTTTGCTATCAAAGGTGTTGGTGGTGAAGGCAGGGCGATAGCGGGCAGACCATCTAAGAATAACATTGGTAAGTGCTTGCTATTTCCTATTGGCGTTGATACTGCAAAAGATTTACTATTTGCTAGATTGCGGATTAGAGAGGAAGGTGCTGGTTATATACACTTTCACGATGACTTAAATGACGAGTATTTCCGTCAGCTAACCGCAGAGAAGATTGTGACTAAGTTCACTAGGGGATACAAAAAGCGTGTATTCCAAAAGATTAGACCAAGAAACGAAGCATTAGACTGTTTTGTTTACTCTATAGCAGCTTATGCTATATTGAACGTAGATATTAACGCTTTAGCAGATAACAGAGACAAACAGCCACAGCAAACGGCTGAAAGTCCAGTTAAGCAGAAGCAATCATTTGTACCCAAGACAGGGAAGAGTTTTGTTAATTCGTGGCGATAAAGGTGTAAATTAATGGCGAATCTATTTGATGCTGCTAACGCTCCAGAGGGAGAACCACAGGAAATTGTTGTAGGGGACTTTATACAGTGGAAGCGGTCAGATATTGTCGCTGACTATCCTACGGATACCTACACAGTAAGATATATCGCTAGAATTTCTGGTGGCGGTGATAATGAAATACTTGTTACTGGCACAGGTCAAACATCTCATTATTTATTCACAGTCCTAAACGATGATACTGGTCACGGCAATGGTCTAACTGTAACTGGTAGTTCAAACTTTGTGCCAGGTCATTACTTCTACCAACTAGAAGTAGAAAGAAACTCAGACAATGAAAGAGTGATTGTTGATCGCGGTCATTTTGTAGTCGTTCCTGATTTAGACGTGAACCAAGCTGACCCAAGAAGCCATGCTGAAATTATGCTAGGCAAGATAGAGAGTTTACTGTCTGGCAAAGCTGATTCTGATGTGGCAAGCTATTCCATAGCTGGTAGATCATTGAATAAGATGACGTTTGAAGAGCTAGTTAATGCTAGAGACTTCTACAGAAGAGAAGTTAAGCAGGAAATGAACGCAATAGACATTAAGCATGGGCGTAAAGGCTCAAGCACTATAAAAGTGAGGTTTTAAATGGCTCTTTTTGACATATTTAAGCCAAAAGCCGTAAAAAAAGACAAAGTGTTTAAGAGATCGTATTCAGCAGCTAATGCTGGCAACTTATTTAACGATTTTAAGGCTTCTGAAAGGTCTGCTGACTCAGAGCTAAGACCAGCACTAAGATCAATCAGGTCTAGATCAAGAGACTTAGCTAGAAACAACGAATATGCCAAAAAATACCTTAGTTTGCTTAAAATTAACGTAGTTGGCGAAAAAGGCTTCACTTTGCAGGTAAAAGCAACTGATTCCATAGGTAAATTAGACAGAGATGGTAATCAGAAGGTTGAAACTGCATTTCGTAAGTGGGGCAAGCTAGGTAACTGTACTGTTGATGGCGGTATGTCGTGGATAGATGCACAAAAGTTAGCTGTTGAATGTCTAGCCCGTGACGGTGAAGTGTTCATTATCAAGCATCGTGGAGCTTCATTCCATGATTCATTTGCCTTAGAGTTCCTTGAGCCTGATCAAATTGATGAGCAAAAGAACGAAAGACTGTCTAATGGCAACGAAGTTAGAATGGGCGTTGAGCTAAATAAGTTCCGCAAGCCTGTTGCGTATCATGTTTTGACGTATCATCCAGGTGATTACGATTATACGACTTCTGGTAAGTCGCCTAAGCACGTTCGTATACCCGCAGACAGAATGATCCACCTGTACGACCCTAATCGTGCAGGACAGTCTCGTGGTGAGCCTTGGATGGCATCTGCTATCTCTGCAATGAAGCAGTTAGGCGCATTAAGAGAAGCTGCAGTAGTAAATGCCCGCATTGGTGCTAGTAAGATGGGCTTTTTCACGTCTCCTAGTGGTGATGGCTTTGTTGCTGATGACTTAGATGGCAATGTTCCTATCATGGAAGCGACTCCAGGCTCATTCCACCAGTTGCCTAACGGTGTAGACTTTAAGACGTTCGACCCACAGTATCCTAATAATGAGTTTGATTCGTTTCACAAAGCAGTGCTAAAAGGCATTGCCTCTGCGTTAGGGGTTAGCTATTTTGCCTTATCTAATGATTTAGAGTCTGTATCTTACAGTTCTATCCGTCAGGGTGCGCTAGAAGAGCGTGATGCGTATCGTAACCTACAGAAGTTTGTTACTGATCACTTTGTACGTGTTGTATATGATGATTGGTTAGCTGCTTCTATGGAAGTTAACAGCTTTGGTATACCTTTACGTCAATATGACCGTTTTTGTGATGCCGCTCAATTCCGAGGCAAGGCATGGAACTGGGTTGACCCGCAGAAAGAAATGAATGCAGCGATCACAGGGCTTAAATCAGGCGTTCTAAGCCTATCTGACGTTGCTAGTCAGTATGGTAAGGATGTAGAAGAGTTAGTGTCTCAGATCGCACGAGACAAGGATATAGCGGAACAATATGGCATATCCTACGCATTAGAGCCATACGGTGCTAGTTTTAACAGTGTTGACCCTGAAATAGCGGGAGATGACGATGCCGAAGTTCAAGGGTAAAGATATAAACACTAAGCCTACCGATGGAATGGTAGAAGAGGCTGTAAAGGGCTTAGACTGGCGCAAAGAACATGGTCGTGGTGGCACTGAAGTTGGTGTAGCTAGGGCAAGAGACATAAAGAATAGAAAAGAGCTATCATTCGATACAGTAAAAAGAATGTACTCTTTCTTTAGTCGGCATGAAGTAGACAAGAAGGCTGAAGGATTCCGACCTGGTGAAGAAGGTTATCCAAGTGCAGGGCGAATAGCCTGGGCATTGTGGGGCGGTGATGCAGGGTTTTCTTGGTCTAGGAAGATTGCTGGGCAATTAGACGATGATAGAAACGAAGAGGCTGTAAATATGGACAATGAAGTAGAAGTAGAAGCTACTGTTGAGTCTGTTGACGAGGTTCGTACTGAAGAAGTAGTTGAAGAGACAGTAGAAGAAACTGCTGAAGCTGTAGAAGAGACTACAGAAGAAGTGGTAGAAGAAACTGATCGCTCGGCTAGTCCTGAAGTGCAGCATCGTGCAATGGAGATGGAGTTTTCTCCCATTGATGAAGAGACAAGAACAGTTAAGATGGCAATATCGAGTGAAGAGCCTGTAGGTCGTTCATTCGGTACTGAAGTATTAGACCATACGCGAGAGTCGATTGATTTATCGTTCTTAGCATCTGGTCGCGCACCATTGCTTTTGGATCACGATCCAGAGAAGCAGATTGGTGTTATCAAATCGGTAGAGCTTGATGAGAATGCGCGTAGACTTCGTGCAGAGGTACGCTTTGGAAAAGGCGAACTCGCTCGTGAGGCTTTCTCTGATGTTGTTGATGGAATTAAAGCTAACATTTCCGTTGGTTATTCTATTGGCAAAATGGAAAGAGACAAAGGCGATAAGGAAACCTATCGTGCTAAGTCATGGAAACCCGTTGAAGCAAGTTTGGTGTCTATTCCTGCCGATATGACAGTTGGCGTTGGGCGTTCAGGCAAAGCTGAAAATAAACCCGTAATTAAAACTTCCCTAAAAGAGAGAAATATTATGTCAGAAGTTAATATCGAAGCGGTAAAAGCTGAAGCCCAGCAAGCCGCACAAAAGAATGCCGCTCAAATCGTTGAGTTAGGCGCACGTCACAATAAGTCAGATATGGCTCGCGATGCTATTGCAAAAGGCGAATCAATCGAATCTTTCCGTGGCGCATTACTAGAATCAATCGGTTCTGAAACTGCACTAGAAAGCCAAGACATCGGCATGAAAGATGCTGAAGTTAAACGCTTCTCTATGGCTAAAGCTATCCACGCTCTAGCTAACCCAACTGATCGTAGAGCGCAAGAAGCCGCAGCATTTGAATTTGAATGTTCACGAGCCGCTGCTGACCAGTACGGAAAAACTGCACAGGGCATTATGCTTCCTGCTGACGTTCTTCGTAACTGGAAGCGTGACATGAACGCTCTTACTGATGACACTGCTTTGGTTACTGAAGACTTCCGTGGTGGCGATTTCATCGATGCCCTACGCAACCAATCTTCTGTAATGGCGGCTGGTGCGCGTATGCTTGGTGGTCTAAGCGGTGACGTTAAGATTCCACGCAAATCTGCTGCTTCAACTGCTGCGTTTGTTGATGGTGAAGGTACTGCTGTAGCTGAATCAGAAATGACTGTTGGTCAGGTTTCATTGACTCCTAAGACTCTAGGTGCATTCACTGACGTAACTCGTCAGCTTCTAATGCAATCTAGCTTAGACATTGAAAGCCTAATCCGTGATGATCTTGCTAAGTCTATTGCTATTGCTATTGATAAAGCTGGTCTAGAAGGTTCTGGTGCTAACGGCAACCCAACTGGCATCTTAAACACTGCTAATGTTGGAACTGTAACTGCTTTTGGTGGTGCTAACCCAACTTTTGCTGAAGCTGTAAGCCTTGAAACTGCTGTTGCGGGTGCTAACGCACTTAACGGCAACCTTTCATACATTCTTCCTGCTGCAATGAACGGTAGTCTTAAAACGACTTCTGTTGACGATGGTTCAGGTGTGTTTGTATCTCAAGGTGGTCAGATCAATGGTTATAACGCTATTGTATCTGCACAAGCAACTGCTGGTAACTTGTACTTTGGTAACTTTGATGACCTACTAATCGGTATGTTCGGTGGTTTGGACATCGTAGTTGACCCATACACTGCTTCTACTACTGGTACTGTTCGCGTTGTTGCGATGCAGTCTGTAGATGTAGCTGTACGTCACGCTGCAAGTTTCGCTTTCGGTAACGATGGCGCATAAGTAACACTGTGAGGGGGTTCGCCCCCTCCTTTACTAAAGGCTATTCCGTGGCTATCCCATAGTAGCTTTTACTAAAGGAGATAAGTATGAAAGTTAAATTTGTAGAAAGATGCAATATTGACTCAGCACTTTATAGAGTAGGAAGTATTTTAGACCTGCCAAAGAAAGAAGCTGACAAGCTAATAGACTCTGGCAAATGCGTTGCTGTTGAATCCAAGAAGAAAGCAAAGAACAGAAGCGTTGGGCTTGAGGCAAGTGAATTAGAAACTAGAGTGGAAACAGATGCCAGTTGAGACTGCTAACGATAGAGCTTTGATGATAGCTGACTTTGGTGAGTCAGTTACTTATATGCCAACAGGTAGAGTAAAGAGTACCATTACGGCTATATTTGACAACCAATACCAGTCTGTTGATGCGGGTGGTACGGTTAGCTTTGCAGTTGTTCAGCCAAGACTTACAGTTAGAACGGCTGATATACCAAATGCGGAAGAGGGTGATTGCTTCCTCGTTCGCAGTACATTGTATGCTGTTACTATCTTAATGGATGATGGCACGGGCATTACAGAGATTGCACTAGAGGCGCAGCCATGAGTCATGTCAGAAAGAGTATAAGGGATAATATCAAGACAACAGTCACTGGTCTTGCAACAACTCGAAGCAATGTGTTTCAGAGTCGAGTCTATCCCATGCATGGTTCAAAGCTACCAGGTATCTTGCTGTATAATAGGTCTGAGGAAACATCCTATGAAACAGTTAGCACACCTAGAACGCAAATCAGAAGTTGCGAATATAGACTAGAAATTTATGTCAAAGGAGTCGCTAATTATGATGACACCCTTGACCAAATATGCCTTGAGATAGAAGAGGCATTGTATACAGATTTAACTCGTGGCGGTAATGCTAAGGATACACGCATTACTAGCTTCGATGCAGATTTTGACGGTGGTGGAGATCAGCCCGTAGCTGTTTGTACACTGACTGTTGAAGTAATGTATCAGGTAAGAGAAAATAACCCTGATATTTCAATTTAATGGCGATTACGCCTTTTTTATATATTTGAGGTAACTAAAATGGCAACACACACTGGACATTCAGGCGTAGTCACAGTAGGCGGAAGTGAAATGGCTGAAGTTAAAGACTTTTCGATTGAAATTACTGCTAACACAGTAGATGCAACTACAATGGTTGGCACAGACGATCCAGATGAAGGCTGGACTAGAACTAAAGTCACTAACCGTTCTTGGACTGCAAGCATTAACTGTTTCTTTGATGACGCTGCAACTAATGGTCAGGTTGAGGCGACAAACAACATCAATCAATCTGTTACTGCTATGCTTGCTAATGCAGGAGTAGCCGTTGTTCTTGAAGGTGGTGGCGATACTTACACTGGAACTGCTCTTGTAACTTCAGTTTCTAAATCAGTTGCTGGTGACGGACTTATTGAAGTTTCGTTTACTGCAACGGGTATTGGTAAACTAGTAGTAACATAAAAGGAATAAAACCATGGGAAAATTAATAGATAGTGCCGTAGCGCACTTTAGTGGGAAGCAAGTTAGAAGTATTCAGGTAGATGAGTGGGATACTACTCTCTACTCGAAGAACCTATCTTTAGAAGATAAAGCCAGATGGTATGCTAGAGCCGATGGCGATAATACTGATTATCTGGTCTATGCTTTGATATTCGGCATTACAGATGAAAAGGGAGAGGCTGTATTTGATCTTTCTGATAAATCTAAGCTACGAAAGAATGTTGATCCTGAAGTATTAAGTAGAGTGGCAGACTTTGTTCTTGATGTTAAGAATCAAGAGGAAGTTGAAAAAAACTAATAAATGATCAGGGTGAGCCTACTGAGATATATGCTATGTTTCAGTTGGCAGAACACCTTGGTCAGCCCCTCTCGACAATTTTAGCTATGACTGATGATGAGTTTAATCATTGGTTCGCATACCTACGTCTCAAGCAAGAAAGGATGAATACAGAAAATGGCTAAAACCGCACAAGCAGTAATTGAAACTAAGGTCAAAGACGGAGCTTCTGCTGGCTTCCGTAAAGTTGATAAGGCTATGAAAAATACTGCGAAGCAGGGTAAAGTCCTGAATCAGCAGTTTAGGTTCATGCGTGGCGGTTTAGGTCAGGTAGGTCATCAGGTACAGGATGTCGCTGTACAGCTTCAAATGGGTCAGAACGCTATGCTGGTATTCGGTCAGCAGGGTTCACAGATTGCCTCTCTATTCGGTCCTGGTGGTGCAATGTTTGGTGCTGTGATTGCAATTGGTGCTGCTCTTAGTATGAGTTTAGCTCCTTCTTTCTTCGGTGCTACTGAAGCTGCTAAAGAACTAAAAGATGCTACCAAAGATTTGGTTGATAATTTTGACGACTTAGCACCAGCACAACAAAAGTTCGCCAGAATTTTAGCTACTAAAAAATTAAAAGAATATGAAGCAGAGTTAAAAAAACTTAATGAAACAACAAGAGAGCAGATGACAACTGTTCTTACTGGCTCATTTGGTATTGTTTATGGTCGTAAAGACCTAGAAACACTTGAAGAATATAATGAGCGTATTACTAAACTAGACAGTGATACTGAATTTTATGAAGCAGCAATAGCTGCACTTAAAGAAAAGGTTGATAACACTACGACTGCTTTTCAAAAGCAAGATGCTGCACTTGTAAAGCAAATTGAAACATACGGAATGTCATCTCTAGCAGTTAGAGAATATGAGATTAGACAGCAAGTATTACGAGATGAGTTAAGTGCAACTGAAGGAAAGCAGCTTTTGATGCATCTTGCTGAATTGAAGCGACTTGAAGATATAACTAAAGAAAGAGAAAAAGCAACAAAGGCAGGAAAGCCTGAGACAGAAAAGCAATTCATGGCGAGAATCACTCCTGAATTAGATACTGAAAGAATGGATATTATACAAAAGCAAGCTGAAAATATGAGCTTGCCTGATGCTATAGGGAAAATATTTACAGAATATGAAAACATGGATGCTAGTCTTCAGGCTTCTATGCTGAATACAGCATCAACAGTAACAAGTCAGTTTGCAACTACCTTTGATACTATGAGTGGCTTTTTCAAGAAAGGTTCTAAAGAAGCTAAAGCATTTGCTCTTATATCCAAAACCCTAGCGGCTGCTAACGCCCTTATACAAGGTCATGTTTCAGCAGCTCTAACTATGACTGCTTATGCGGGGATGGCAGCAGCGGCAGCATCAAGCCCTCTTACAGCTGCTACAGCTCCAGCAATATTAACGGCTGGTAAGGCTCATGCAGCAACCATGAAAGTAATGGGTAGCATTAATGCAGGTATGATACTGGGTACTGCTTTGGCTGAAGCATCATTTGAAGGTGGTGGCTTTACGGGTCGTGGATCGCGATCTGGTGGTGTTGACGGCAAAGGTGGATTTCCTGCTATACTACATCCAAATGAGACTGTAATCGACCATACCAAAGGCGGTAGTGTCGGTGGTGTAGTTGTTAACCAGGTTATTAACATAAGCACTGGCGTTCAGGATACTGTAAGAGCAGAGATCAAGAACCTAATGCCACAAATAGCAGAGGCGAGCAAGGTAGCAGTCGCACAAGAGACTCGCAGAGGCGGTTCTTATTCACAAATGATACAAGGTAGATAAGATGGCTTTAACATACCCTTTAACATTCCCTACTGTAAATGGTGAGTCTATAATTAAAAGCTGTAACCTTAAACTGGTACACAGTGCGGCTATGACTCAATCAGCTACCAACTATAAGCAGTTGATTACTAATTACACTAACGCGCAATGGGAAGCTGAGATAACATTAAGACCTTTAGATAGAATTGAGGGCATGGCTTTCTCTGCATTTATTGCCGCTTTGGGGGGCGTTACGCAGAAGTTTCAATTTGGTAATCCTCTTATGGTGCAAACTGGTAGAACAGCATCACATAGTGGAACCGCAACCATAGACGTTGGCTCAACTACTATGGCGATTACTCTAGGTGACTCAAATGACTTGCCAGCGGGTAGTCATTTTGAAGTTAATAATGAGCTTTATATGACCCTTGAGGATATATCTAATGGTAGCGGTTTTGTATCTATTGCCCCTGCATTAAAAACAGAAGTGACAGCCGCCCAGTCTTTAACCATTGACTTGCCGAAAACATCTTGGCGATTATCTACAAACGATATTGGATGGGATATAAATCAAGCAGGTTTTTATGATTTTAGCTTTAATTGTATTGAGGCTCAGTAATGCCTAGAAATATAGGTTCAGATATTAAGACTGATATAGAAGATGGTAAGTATCAGTGCTGCATGGCTGTATCAATTGTAGGCATTAATGGTGGTAATCTTTTGCTAAGTAATGGCATTAAGGAATATCCTTCAAGCTTAGATCCTTATGTTTACACGCCCGCAGGTAGTTTGTTATCAATAAGTAGCACAAATGAAAATAGTGACTTAGGAACTTCTGGTATAACCATTCAGCTATCAGGCTGTGATAACGCATTAGTTAATATTGCTAAAAATACTGAGTTTCAAGGCGCATCAATTATAGTATGGATTTTTCAGCTTGATGAGAACTTAGATCGTGTAGAACCATCAATTCGGTATTTTACTGGCATATTAGACAACATGGTATACCGACAATCAGGCAATGAGATTATTATTGAAGTATCTTGCGAAAACTTTTTAGTAAGATTGGATGATGTAAACCTAAGAAGATACACAAATGAAGACCAAATAGATGCACTTGGTTATGGTGATAGAGGTTTGGAATATGTTAATGATATACAGGAACAAAAACTAGTTTGGGGAGATTAATGAAATATCAAATAGAAAAAGTAAAAGACTGTAGGAAAGAAGTACAACCTTTAATTGAAAAGCATTGGGCAGAGATAGCACTCAATCAAGACGCAATTAAACTCAATCCCGATTGGGATATGTATAACAAGCTCGAAAGTCTAGGTATGTTGTATGCTTATACTGCTAGAGAGGGTGATAAACTAGTAGGCTATTTCACAGTTGTAGCGACTAAAGGCTTGCATTACGCTGACCATGTTTTCGCGTCTTGCGATATAATCTACATACTGCCTGAATACCGAAAAGGTCGCGCAGGATTAGGTTTGATTAAGCACGTAGAAGAAGACTTAAAGTCGAAAAATATATCCAGTTTAACTATCAATACTAAGTGCCATTCTCCGTTTGATAGTTTGTTAGAGCATTTGGAATTTCAACTAACTGAAAGATTATACAGTAAGTATATAGGCGATTAGATGGCATTTACAGCAGGTGTAGTAGCAGGAGCAGTAGCAGGAGCAGCTGGTGCAGCAACAGCTGTAGCTGTAGCTATTGGTATCACAACGGCATTAGTAATGGACTACACTATTGATGCAATGGAAGAAGCTGCCCTAGATGCAATGCAAGGTATGCAAGACACGATGGGTGGGCGCAATGTTACAACTAAAAATGCTACTGCTGTTAGAGATATTGTTTATGGAACAACTAGGAAAGGCGGGACAATTGTTTATCAATCTGTTTGTGGTGTCAATGGTCGATATGATAACCCACAGAATATTGATGGCACTGAAAATGACTATGTAAGTCGGCTTAATTTTGTTATTTGTTTGCATCATACTGAGGTTGATAAAATAAGCGAAATCTGGCTAGATGACACTTTAGCTTGGGCGAGTAGTGCTTCTAATCTTTATAAAAATAAATATGCTTCAAATGGTACAAGCAGTGCCATACCAAATAATTTAAAAGTGCAATATAGGCGTGGTACTGTAACGCAAAGCGGAATTACTTTTGACCATGACAGTCTGTGGAATAACCTAGGTAATCAAACGCTCAAGGGCATTGCATATTGTGGAATTACATTTATACACGACCCTGAGCTATATTCTAGCGGAGTTCCTAAAGTAACCGCAATCATAAGAGGCAAAAAGGTTTACGACCCTAGAAGCGGGCAACATGGATATTCTACTAATCCTGTATTATGTTTACGTGATTATCTAACTAATAGTGATTATGGCGCAGGTATAAGCTACTCTCATTTTGATGCTAGTCAGCTTGAAGATGCGGCTGATTTCTGCGATGAAACCATCACTATAGGCAGTGTAACTAGAAGCAGATATTCGTGCAACGGTGTTATCTCGACAGGAGATTCTGTAAGAACTAATATTAAAAAAATATTATCCTGCATGAAAGGCAAGATGGTTTTTGTTAATGGTAAATTTATAATACTCCCAAAAAGATACACAGCTCCACACGCAACAACCTTAACCGAAGATATGATAATCGGTGATTTTATTGTCTCTAATAAAAATCCGAGGCAAGTTGCATATAATGAGGTACGCGGTAAACTTGTTAGCGCAGAAGCCAATTATATAACTATGGAATACCCGCCACAGCAAAGCGCAACGTATCAGGTTAGTGATGGTGACAGATATAGGAAAAACCTAGACCTACCAATGACAACAGATTTTCATCAAGCGCAGAGATTGGCAACACTTACCTTGAACGATTCAAGGCGAGAAAGAACGATAAAAACTACTATCAATGCTAGGGGCTTGGATTACGCTGTAGGTGATACAATAAATGTAACTAATACAGCTTTAGGTATTACTGAGCAAAAGTATGAAATCACTAATCTAAGGATAAGTATTTCTAATGCATCTGGAATCACTATAGATTTAGAGGGAAGAGAAACTAGCAGTACCATAGATAATCAAAGTGGGACTTATATAGATTATACTAGTGGTACTTCAAATCTACCTGATACAAGCGCAATCGGTAGCGCCGTAAACTTCAGTGCTGACCCAGTTGTATATTACGAAAACAACATTGCCTATACTGGCATATCAACTTCATGGTATAAGCCTTATGCCGTGAATGTTAACTATTATAGGGTTGGCATTGGTGATCCAAGCAAAGATTTTGATACTTACAAAATCTACACAACGACTGAGACTCAGTTGGTTGTCCCTAATTATGATGAGACAGCAAATGTAAGGGTAGGCGTTCAGGTCGTTAATGACAAGGGGATGCAAAGTGAAGTAAAATATGTGACCCTTACAAACGGAAATGCCTTTGCAAACATTTCTGATACGCAAAACATTATTTACACAAGAAGTGCTATAACTGCTCCAACTGATGCAACATTTACAGACCATGTTGGTAGGACACCAGTTGCAGGTGATGAGCTTACAATAATTCAACAGAGAGGAACTAAGGTTATTGATGCACAAACATTCACGTTTGAAGCAGATATTCAGGTTTTTGCACATCCTGACAATAGTCATACATCAGGCACATTTGATAAGACAGAAGATGTTTATGTAGTATATGCATTTGCGATAGACCCTTCTCAGGTAGGCGATGCTAGTATAACTTGGTCATATAATGTGACAGGCTACAGCTCAAGTGACCCAGCAAGCACTGGATTCACTGTAGAAGAAGACACAACTGGAAACTATGTAGGAACACAAAGTTATATTGTCACTGTTAAATCAGAAGCTATAGAAGATCCTGTAGCTGAAACAGGGCATCAATATTGGGGTGGGCAGGTTGAAGGTGTTGGTGATTCTCTTAGAAAAATTGGTACATTAAATGTTACTGCAAACTATACTAATGAAGATGGTGACGCAAAAACTGAATCAACTAGCGTTCTAATTGCTTTACAAATAGTACAGGCATACTAATGGCATTTATTAAAAAATTAGCACACATCACAGGCGATCTTATTGTTGATGGCTCTATAGAAGCAGATCAAATCAAAGCCAATACAATCACAGCTAACAAGTTTAGCGGTGCAGTAGAGGAACAATATCGCGCATACGCTGAAAGCATAACCATGACAAGCTACAATGCGCTTTATACCTTACACGAATTTGACCACCCTGCTACTGAGTGGGATATTGCAAAGGGTAGAAGCATTGATGCAAATGTAAATTACCAATTATATGCAGGAACAACAAGCAATAGAACGGGCAATATATTCACACAAGTAGAAGTACAAGTGCCTAACTTTTGGAATCCTAATGCTATTGCTCTCGCTCACCATGACAGTAACCCTGCACAATATTGGCAGAGAGTCTACATGGTTGGAAATCATGTTAACAAGTTTCCTTCAAATCAAGTTTTAATAGATCTGCAAAACCCAGTTTATAAGAGCTTTAAAAACTTACGCTATCAGTATGATTTTGAATTATCAGAGCTTGTTACTAATGGAAATTTCAATAACACTTCTGACTGGGTTGCTCAGGATGGAACCTTAACTGTCCCGTATTATGGAAAGCTAGAAGGTGTGTCTGGCGGTGCCAATAAGGCGCAAATATCACAGGCTGTCAGTGTCACAGCAGGAAAGGTTTACAGGCTTAATTACGACGCACCTGTTGGCTCTGATTTGTATAAAATTATTGTAAGCGCAACAGCTGACCCTGCTGATAAGATTAGCTATCAAGGAGACTTGGCTTGGAATGCTGTTACTGGTAATAATGTCCAAGAGTTTGTTCTGGAAGATGTAACGCAGGTTTACATTATTGTTCAAAACTTAGATGTAGGTAATGACATTTCATTTTTTGACAATATATCACTTAAGGAATTAGAGCCTAGAACTTGGGTAGATATTTCGGCTTATCCTACTAACCCTATATCTACCAATAGTGTCTTGTATTCTGGGCTAACTACTGGCGCAACAGCAGGAACTTATGTTGTTGTGGAATCAATTACGCATGGAATATCAAACAATGGCAGTTATAGTTTCAATACAACTGTACCAGTAAGCGCGTATTTGGGCAGATTTCACAGAGACATGAAGTGCAGAATCAGGGCAAAGCATCAGGTTGGTGCGGCTCAGTATGTTAGACTTCAACAAATGGAAGTTAATTTGCACAGCAGAATTGTGGGGTAGTTATGATAGTTGTAGGATATAATTTATTTAATACAGAAGATGAGCAAATAATTGCAACGATACAGGGCGAATATGAGGTTCTTGTTGATGGGCAAAATGCATTTAATGAAATGATTGAACAGAATAAAGACAATGAAAATGTTAAGCAGTTTTTTTGGGGTATAAGATTAAGCCCTGACGAGTATCGAGTAACCGCTTACCAAGACAACGAGGTTTAAAATGAGCGCAGGAAAATATGATATAACGATAGATCAAGGCTCAGACTTTGAGCTGACTTTGGTTATTAAAGATGGTGGTTCAGCTAGAGACTTAGATGGCTGGAATGCTAGAGGCAAACTTAAAAGCACATACGATGCAGCACAATCTTATGACTTTACCTTTACTGGTATTGGCGGTGGATCGCTAGGTGATGATGGAACTGTAGTAATGAAGATGGCTAACACTGTATCTGATGACATTGCAGCAGGGTTCTACGTTTATGATGTTGAGATTTATGAAGGCACAAATGTAGAGCGCATCATCCAGGGTAAGGCAGAAGTTACTAGAGAGGTTACTGACTAGTGGGTATTTCTGTTACAGAAGATACTACAACAATTGAGGTATCAGGTGATACTACTGTAACCGTTACTGAAAACGTAACCAGTGTATCTGTGTCTGATAGCACAGCGACCCTTACTGTTCAACCATCTGAAACAACTGTAGCAGTCACAGGCAATACTACTTCAATTAATGTAGAGGCTGAAACACAGGAAATACTTGTAAACGAATCTAGTTATCTAGGTAACTTTGGCGGTCAAACTCTAAATGGTAGCTTATATGTTACTGGTCATCTTACGCATGGCGGAGTTTTAACTGACACAAGCTCTATAAAGCATACAGACTTTACTAGTGCGGGGTTCATGAGAACTGATGGCTCTGGCAATTACACAGTAGATAGTAATACTTATTTAACGTCATTCACCGAACAAAACGATTTATCTGCAAGCGTTACTTGGGCTGATGTACCTGATGACAATATAACTGAGACTAGCGTTACGCAACACCAGTCGGCACTTAGTATTGAAGAGTCACAGATTAGTGACTTGCAAAGTTACCTTACATCTTACACAGAGACAGACCCTGTATTTTCTGCTCACGCTTCAAGCGGTATAACAGCAACGCAGATATTAAATTGGGATACTGCCTATGGTTGGGACAATCACGCAGATGCGGGCTACCTAACATCAGAAACTAGTCATGATGATGTATTAGTCGATGGTGACTTTGCTACAGCAGGCTTTATGAAAACTGATGGTGCAGGCAACTACTCAATTGATAATAGCACCTACCTAACATCGTTCACAGAAACAAACGATCTACAAACTTCTGTAACATGGGCAAATGTACCAGACCAGAACATTACAGAAAGCAGTGTTACACAACACCAAGCGGCATTAAGTATTACTGAATCTCAGATTAGTGACTTTGGAACTTACTTAACATCTTTTGACATTACAACGCAAACTGACCCTAAGTATCTTAGAGCAGATGCTGATGATACAACTACAGGTACTATCACAGCAGATGGCGGCTTCAGCACTCTTCAGGGTCATATTGCAACTAACACAGGTAATATAACTAGTGCCTATGGCTCAATTGTAATTGGTGGCACTGTCACAGCGCGTAACCTAGACATAGCAGGGGCAGGAAGTTTTACAACTAATATTGCTACAGGTACAGGCGGTTCAGGCGATACTAAGACAGTTAACATAGCAACTGGATATAGTACAGGCGGCACAACAACAGTTAACATAGCTCCAACTAGCTCAACAACCACAAAGCAAATTAACCTTAATGGCGATGTTAGTATAGATGGAACAGTCACAGGCGGCTTAAGTGGAGTTGTTTTAGAACACGACAAATCTAATGATTTAGAGCCTGTCTTAGAGTTACAAAACACAACAGCATCTGGTAGCGGCTATCGCGGTGCTTTTATTTCGATGACAGGTTACAACACAAGTGGTACTGAATATACTCGTGGAGTTATCGGAATGGGCAACTCCACTGCTCAGTATTCTTTTCCCTACATAGCGGCTAATATTTATTCGGTAAGCTGTGGAATTAAACTCTCAGGTTCAAGTAGTACTTCATACAACGCACTGACTCCTTGTAATAGTATAGGTGCAAGTTTAAACAACGGCATGCAGTGCGGACATCCTTTTTATAAATGGAATACTGTATACGCTACAAATGGTAATATCGCTACCTCTGACCAAACACACAAAAGAGACGTAGAGGAACTATCAGAAGCAGAGACTCGCGTAGCTGTTGCCTGTAAAGGCTTACTCCGTAAGTACCGATGGAAAGATGCATACGAAGAAAAAGGCGAGGAAGCAAGAATACACTTTGGAATAATGGCTCAAGATTTACGAGATGCGTTTTCTAATGAGGGCTTAGATGCGAGCCGTTACGCTATGTTCTGCTCTGATACTTGGTGGGAAGATGAAACAGGTGAAAGGCACGAGGAACAAGAATTAGCACCAGAAGGGGCAGTGGAAACAACACAGCTAGGTGTCAGATATGATGAACTGTTAGCATTTATAATAGCGGCTATTTAAACATAATATTTCCAATTTAGTTCATACTGACAATGTAGTTTTAGCGTATAAT